>Ga0335070_10004341_pt1 | contig 16569 bp, 14 predicted proteins | sample Lox_Sample_13_FD_206722 | JGI IMG/M metagenome (GOLD analysis project Ga0335070, IMG submission 206722) | Soil microbial communities from Loxahatchee National Wildlife Refuge, Florida, United States - Lox_Sample_1.3 | ecosystem: Environmental > Terrestrial > Soil > Wetlands | place: USA... | reverse complement strand
TCAAGAACACATCCGTCGTGCTGCCGCTTGGCTAAAAAGTATGCAGCGGCCTGACGGGGGCTGGGGGGAGGATTGCGATACTTACTTTTACCCTGAGAGAGCAGGGAGGGGCGATGCCAGCACTTCATTCCAGGCAGCCTGGGCTATGCTTGGCCTAATGGCTGCCGGTGAAGTTGACTCACCCGAGGTACGAAAAGGGGTTGAATATTTGATACGCACCCAGCAGGCCAATGGCTTATGGAAGGATGAGTGGTTCACCGCACCGGGTTTCCCACGTGTCTTCTATCTGAAATACCACGGGTATGCCAAATACTTCCCTTTATGGGCCTTGGCACGCTATCGCAACCTTCGGAGCAGGAAATCCGTTTGATACGCTTAGGCATTGTCGCAGCGATGACGGCTGAGGCGAGGAGCTTGGTACAAAAGCCCATTCTGAGGGGTGATCTGATGCATCTTTCGGAAGGGACAGTGATACAGCTCTCCGGTATGGGTCCGCGAAAAGCAGAGGAAGCCGGGAAGAATTTACTGGGACATGGAGCCACTGCCCTTCTCAGTTGGGGAAGCGCTGGGGGGCTCGTTTCAACCCTTTCTCCCGGCGGTCTGGTGCTGCCTGGTAAAGTCATTGGGGCCGATCAATCTTCTTATTCGACCGACCCGACCTGGCGCGGGCGTCTCCTCGATCGATTGAAGGGCTCCCTCGACCTTCACCAGGGCTCCTTGGCTGAGAGTGTGACCGCGTTGAAAAGTCCCGCGGAAAAGAGAGTTTTGTTTGAACGCACCGGCGCGATAGCAGTGGATATGGAGAGCGGTACTCTGGCTAAGGTGGCTCAGGAAGCGGGCGTCCCGTTTATGGCCGTTCGCGCGATAGCGGATCCAGCCGATATGACCATTCCTCAAAGCCCACTCAGGGCCGTCGATGAGTTTGGAGAGTTAAGTCTGCTGAAACTCTTGAGTGGATTAATAAGGCATCCTGCTGAACTCTTCGATATGATTCGCCTCGGCCGGAATTTCCGCGCTGCGCAGGTCACTCTGTCGAAGGTGGCACACTTGGCAGGAAGCCAGCTGCTCATTCCGCAATAGGGAATTGGAGGAGAGGTATCCCACCCACTTACTGGTTCTTATCCTTTCTTTTGCGGTACACCGACCAAACGGCCGTACCGGATCTACAGCGCACGTACTAGGACAGTGGGGACAAGCTTCTCCTTGGAGGTAAATCATGAAGACGTTGATCACTGGCGCCCCGGGTTTCGTCGGGTCCGCGGTGGCGCGTCAACTCATCGCAGCCGGTCACGACGTCCGGGCCTTGGTGCGCCCGCATAGTGATTGTCGAAATCTTGCCGGTTTACCCGTGGAGATCGTCTACGGGGACGTCAGAGATCGTGGGTCCCTTGATCGCGGGATGAAGGGCTGTTCCACGGTGTTCCACGTAGCGGCGGACTATCGTTTGTGGGTCCCCAAGCCGAGCGAAATTTATGAGACGAATGTGATCGGTACGCGCAACGTCATGCTCGCCGCCATGAATGCCGGGATCACGCGTGCTGTTTTTACGAGCAGTGTGGCCACCCTCGGGGTCGCTCCGGACGGAAGGCCCGCGGATGAAGACACGCCCGTGTCGCTCAAAGATATGATCGGTCATTACAAGCGCTCGAAGTTCATGGCTGAGGCAGAGGTGAAGCGCCTCGCCGATGAGCATGGTCTCCCCGTCATCATTGTCAATCCCTCAACCCCGGTCGGCCCTCGTGACATCAAACCCACACCCACCGGCCGGATCATTGTTGACGCAGGATCTGGCCGCATACCCGCCTATGTGGATACAGGTCTTAACCTGGTCCATGTGGACGATGTAGCGATCGGTCATCTCCTTGCGTTGGAGCGCGGCATCGTGGGGGACCGGTACATCCTGGGAGCGTGCAACATGACGCTGAAAGAGATTCTCTACGCCATTGCGACCCTCACCGGGCGGATTCCTCCGAAAATCTGTTTGCCCCACTCTCTCGTCTTTACCGTTGCGTGTCTTTCTGAGGCTTGGGCCCGGCTCGTGACAAAGAGAGAGCCGCGCGTCCCGCTCAACGGAGTGCGATTGGCCAGAAAAAGGATGTTTTATTCGATAGAAAAGGCGGAGCGCTTTTTGGGATTTCATCCGAGGCCGGTCGAGGAGGGGTTGCGCGACGCGGTGGATTGGTTTCGGAAAAACGGGTATCTCCGCTGATGCCCTGTTCCCCTTGACAACCTGGGTGGCTGTTTTCTTTAGGGACCTTTCTCCTCAGACCTCACGGATAGGCGCGTCCTTTGAAGTCTCACTTTAGTTCGACCTTTTCCCTCAATCTCTTGACCAGGTTCTCATAATTGGATTGGGATATGATGCTGTGAAATTGTATCCTGTAGTTGTTGACAAGGCTGACACCCTCGATCGAGACGTCATAGATAAACCAGTCCTCTCTTTCTTTCTTGAGCCGGTACTCGACGGGAATGTCTTCACCCTTTTTGGTTACGATTTTGACCCTGACGGTGGCATAATCTCCTTCTTTAGATTCTCCCTCATAGAGAACCTTTTCTCCAGAATAATCCTCCACTTTCCTCATGTATGTTCGTTCCACCAAGTCCGCAAAGAGACGGACGAACTCTTTTCTCTCTTCAGTGGTTCTCTTCGCCCAATGGATTGCCAGAGACCGACGGGCCATCTCTTTCCAATCGAATCGCTCGTCCACTGCCTGGCGAATGCGTTTTTCTCTCTCTTCAGATTTGGAGGGCGCCTTAAAGGCTGAATTGGTGACAATGGAGAGAATTTTGTTCGTCGTCTGTTTAATCTCATCCATCGGGCTCGCTCCCAGCGCGGGGACGGCCAGAGCTGCAACTAACGACAGAGAGAACGTACTTCGGATAAGAAAGGCTGACCTCATAAGGACCTCCTCGGTAAATCCTCTAAATTTTCCCAAAGACGAACTTAGAAATTAATTCTTCTATATCGATAGCTGGTTGGGTATCTCGAATTCGGCCTCCGGGTTCAATGGCCTTCTCTGACCCACCGGGCGTAATATCGATATACTTTTCCCCGATCAGACCCCTGGTCTTGATGGATGCGATGGCATCTTCCTGGATTTTTAGAGCGGTGGGGAGATTCAAGGTAACACGAGCCTCATAATTACTTAGTTTGATGCTTTTGACGCGTCCAACCGTTACGCCTGCAATTTCAACGCCGGCACCGACCTTAAGCCCTCCGACACTGGAAAACACTCCATAGATCTCGTATCCTCTTTCTCCTACAATCTCCAATTTGCCGAGTTTGATCGAGAGGTAACCCAAACAGACGATACCGGCAATGATAAATAATCCAACTGCGAGTTCAAGATCAAACTTTTTCATCGCTACCCCCTGGCCCCCCCCGAACTCCATGATCGCTGAACATCTTCATTTTTCCCCGTGGAGTTTCTCCTCCTGATCAAAGCTCCTCATGGCACTCGACGGCATCCTCAGTGCTTCCGTGACGAACTGCCGAACAACGGGATCTCTGGATGCCATGATCTTCTCTGGTGTCCCCACGAAGAGAATGACCCCGTCATTCAGCATCGCCACTTTTTGAACAATCTGAAATACTCTCGATAACTCATGGCTTACAATGATACCTGTAAACCCAAGATCTTTGTGAATCGATTTAATGAGGTCGAGAATGGTGTGGGCGATGACTGGATCCAGCCCTGTGGTGGGTTCATCAAAGAGCATGATTTCAGGATTCTTCACTAGGGACCGCGCCAGGGCGGTGCGTTTGACCATCCCACCACTGATCTGTGCTGGATACTTGTCCTCGGCGCCTTTCAAACCGACTTGCTCCAGAACATTGAGCACCCTTTCCCTAAGTTGTCGTTCGCCTAAATGGGTTGTTTCTCTCAGAGGGAAGGCTACATTGTCAAAAACGTTCGATGAGGAAAACAACGCACCGCTCTGAAAAAGAAAACCCAAATGGCTTCTCAAGTCTTCGAGTTCATCCCCTCTCAGACTGTAGACATCCTTTCCATTGACATAAACGCGCCCTCGATCCGGTTTCATCAATCCGGCGACATGTTTCAGAATAACCGTTTTGCCATGACCGCTTCCTCCGATCAGAGCAAGAATTTCCCCCTTTTCCACTTGGAGCGACACCCCCTTGAGTACTTCGACGCCCCCAAAGGATTTGTAAAGGTCTTCCATCTGGATCATAGGGTCCTCAAAACAGGGCGGAAGTCAGAATATAATCCCAGAAGAGGATCAACACCGACGAAAGAACGACAGCTTGGGTCGTTGCCTTGCTCACGCCCTCGGCTCCGAATCCGACATAGTACCCCTTATAACAGCAAACACAGGGGATCAATGCTCCAAAGCTGAGGGACTTATAGATCCCCTGTATGATGTCATGCAGGCTGACATGATTAGACATTTCTCCAAAGTAGGTCCCTTCACCGATACCCAGAAGCTTCACGCCGATGAGGTAGCCTCCGAAAATCCCGACCACATTGAAAATGGCCGTGAGCAGGGGCAGGGCCAAAATACCCGCCAGGAATTTTGGAACCACGAGATACCGAAAAGGATTGAGCCCCATCAGCTTGATGGCATCAATCTGTTCGGTGATTCGCATGATTCCTATCTCTGCCGTCATGGCAGAGCCAGCTCTTCCCGTAACCATTAAGGCAGATAGAACAGGTCCAAGCTCTTTGATGAGGGAGAGGGCCACCATCGGCCCCAAGAGTGCTGCAGAACCAAAACGGGTCAATGTGTAAAACCCCTGAAGACCAAGGACCATCCCCGTAAAAGCTCCTGTTAGGAAAATGACCGGAGCGGATTGAAATCCGATAAATTGAATTTGCTTGAGAAAGTATGAAAACTTTAAAGGAGGGGTAACCGCATAGAAAAATGTCCTGATAAAGAAAAGACCCAAGCGCCCCGTTCTTCGCAAGCCCGAAAGCGATAATGCGCCCAATGTTCTGATATACATAACTTAGACATTCTATCAGACTTTTTTTGTGATGTCACAGATTTTCTTGAGAAAATTTTTTTGATGACGGATCAGACTGCGTGATGGCCGAACTGCCGCGTTGATTTTCCTTTGGCCACCTAGACTTCTTACCACCCCAAATTCTCGTTGATCTCTCCAGAAAAATCTAGTAGACTTGTATAGAAACGTCGAGGTGTATTGACCGGTAAGTGCTCCCTCCCGCCAAAACGGGATGGGCGGGGAGTTTTAATTATCCGTCGGTTATACGGGCCGACCCCTGAGAAGCAGCGAGGAAGAGCTATCGAGGAGAGCGAGGCTGAGTAGTTGATCGTCATTCATGATGACAGACTGCGTTCTCCCGCACAAGAAACTGGCAGGGAGATGCTGAACCCTTTGAGATCCCTGGCAGAAGAAGGGAAAGGAAACTTCCTCGGGAGGCGAGGGAGAGGTGGAGCATGGCGGAGATAATAGAGATTTTTTCCAAGTGTTCTTTCGGTTGGGAAAAGTTGAAAGAGATGAAGGACAAAGAAGTCAAATTCTGGGCAGCCGATGGCCTAAACTTGTTACAGATCGTTGAAATTGATGAGAAGCGAAGGAGTTTTTATGTGATCAATCAATCTGGTAAAATAACGTGGCCCTTGAAATATCAGAAGCTGGAAGAGGTGCACAATAAATTTCACAACGGGGAGATAGCCCTGCGCGCCTATGAAATTGACAAACTGATGCCGACGTGGGGAAACTATATTGCCGGCTTATTGAAATATATCGGCTGCGAAAGAACTTAACTCCCAACGTCATTCGATGATAAGAGCAAAATTACTAATACTACTACGTTAAATTCATTTAAGATAAATTAGCAAGGCCCTGTTAGTGGCCTGGAATTGGGTTTCGAAAGATCGTTCAATTTCGCCGAAGTACACAACTACCTGAAAGTGTTGAGTTTTCATTTTTAACTTAACGTTGTAGTACTAATCAGTCCATAGTTGTATGGACATTCCAATCGATCCTTAATTCCTGGATTCCGGTTTTCACCGGAATGACGGAAAACAAAACGTGCCCTAAAATCGTCACTCCGGCGAAAGCCGGAGTCCAGTGTGGCGTTTTTACATAGATGGGTTCCTTAATTGATGTCTGGACTATTATGGACCCCTTAGTAACTCTATTTTAGGATATTCGTCGCCCAATCATTCCGTGTATATCTTACGCCTCCCTCTCAGCGGTGTCGACACAAGTGTGGATGTCGTTGACCTTCGTTTAATTCCCGCTGGATGAAGTTCTTGACAAATGGTTATAAGACGATAATTAAAAGTCAAAACCCTATAATTTTCGTTTTCTCTCCGATAATGAATCCCCGTCGCCCCCTAAGACTTTGAGGTTACAGTAAGATCACTTCCAAAACGCCAACGCGGGTGTCCTAGACTGCTATCCCATTTTTTTCGATTGCCCTCTGACATGCAAGGCAGAGTTCCTGGAGCCTGGAAACCGATGGCACCTGTGAAGCCGCACGTTGGAGATTGCGAAGCCCGGAGGGAATATACTGAAGAAAGGCTTTGAGTTCCTTCTTAAACCCCAAGAAGCCGTAGGCCCCGAGGGCTTGCATGAGACGCTGTACGGAAGCCTCCCAGAAGGCATCCTGGAAGGCGGCCCAATCAAGATCCCACTTCCCCAGCCCGTAGTAGAAGGACAGGAGTTCAGCCTGCCCACCTTCGGAAAAATCCATATAGGGATCGCAGAGAAGAGAGCCAAGATCGTAGAATGGACTTCCAAAGCGCATCCCCTGGAAGTCGATGAGGAAAGGCTCCCCATCGCGGATCATCACGTTTCGGGACTGGAGATCACGGTGTACCAGACAGCGGCCACCCCCTTCCAGCCGCTCGGCCAGTGCCGAAAGCTCTGCATCGAGTTCCTTCTCGAAAGAAGGGCCGGGTTTGATCCCGCACACATCCATCACAAAATGATCCCTGAAGTAGTCCCGTTCCCAGCGGTAGAGAACGGGACCAAACCCCTCCATGAGTCTCACACGACCCGAGGGGAAGTCGCTCTTGGGGAAGGAATGAAGTCTGTGAACGACAGCAAGCGTCTTTTGGTAAAGCGGGCGTCGAGTTTCCCAATGGGTTTTCGAGAAGGACCAGAGATCTGTCTCTCCGAGGTCTTCCAGGATGATGAGAAAACGGACCGGGTCGTGGCCGATCAGCCGGGGTGCCGGAACATTGATTTCACGAAGAAATAATGCGATGTCGGCGTAGTATGTGTTCTCGACGCGCTTCGGATCATAACGGACGAGAATTGCCGAATCCTCGCGGTTCCATCTCAGCCTGAAGAAAATCCGGTCCGAGCCGCGTCCCTCGATCGGGAAGAGTTCTACGGTCGCGGACTTTGAGATCCCTAGGGCTTCTTGGGCAAAAAGAGTCATCTCTTCGCGTGACGTCATTCGTTTCTGAAGGGTTTCAGGATTCAGGGGGCTGAGGGTCTCATTCGCTGGACCCCTTGAATCCTCAACCCCTGGATCCCTCTTTAATTTTAGCATTTCATAGGCTTCGACGGAGCCGATGTCGTGCCAATCGCCCTCGTCGATGACGATCCCCTGAATCGATCCCGGTTTTTCCGCGATTCTTCGGATGAGAGCCGAAACAATGGATTCAATTTTGCCGGCTTTAAGATGACGCAGAATCGATGTTTCTACGGTGTAGATGCCGGCGAAGAGGAACCTTGGAGTTGCTGGATTTCTTAGGGTGTGACCCAGGATATCCCGAAGATCGCAGATCTCCCCAGCCTCATTCATATTCACATTGAGAAGAGGGCCGCTGCTTCGCAGGGCAAGAGTGACCTCCGGTCGCTTCTGCTCATGGGCCTCCAGGAGCGTCAGCAAGGGAAGATCAGTGATGATGTCGCCGTTGTAACAAAGGATGGCCTCGTCTTCATCCAGGAGATCCTCAATGTTCTTCAGTCCCCCCGCCGTATCCAGAAGTACTGGTTCATGGCGAAAGGTGATGGGTACACCTCGCCATCGCCTGTCAGGAAATTTTTGCGAATAAACTTCCGAGCAATGATGCGTGTTTACGATGAAGCGATCCACGCCGACTTTCAGGAGATGATCCATAACGTAAGTGATGATCGGACGCCCTCCGATCTCAAGGAGCGGCTTCGGAAGTCGCTCCGTCAGCGGCCGAAGCCTCGTCCCCAGTCCGGCCGCCAGGATGAAGGCTGTCTTGAATCGTCGTCCTTTCAATGTTGTTTCTCAGTTAAAGATGACTTTTCTTAGAATACTCCTTCCCATTATTCCATCATTCCACTATTCCAGACCCCTACGCCTTTTTCTTTCCGAACTCCGGGTCGATTTTTACCAGCGCCGCCACGATGAAGCCCGGGATCGTTGCGGCCACCACCCAGAGGAAGAAGTTCTGATAACCCATTAGCTCCTGGAGCCAGCCGCTCGCCATGGCCGGCGCCATCATGCCCAAGGCCATGATCCCCGTGGAGATGGCGTAGTGGACCGTTTTATACTCTCCCTCCGAGACCATGATCATGAACATCGTATAGGCCGAAAAGCCGAAGCCGTAACCGAATTGCTCCACAGCAACGGCCAGGTTGATCAAATAAAAATTGTCGGGCAGGGTCTGGGAGAGGTAGACAAAAACAAGATCCGGCAGATGCATTGCGCAGACCATGATCCAGATCCAGAACTTGAGCCCTTTTCTGTAAATGGCATATCCTCCGAGAAGTCCTCCCAGCAATAGTGCAACGAGTCCCACCGTGCCGTAAATAATTCCCACATCCTGTGTGGTGAGTCCCAGCCCTCCCACTGAACGTGCGTCGAGCAGAAAGGGCGCGATCATCTTGAAGAGCTGGCTTTCTGCAAGCCGGTAGAAGAGAAGGAAAACAAGAATGGCAAGGATCTCTTTCTTTCTGAAGAAGAGGCTGAAGATGTGGAGGAATTCCCGTGAAACAGATATCGAAGGGTTACGCCTAGCCGGACGGTCCACAGCCGGATAGGGGAGAACAAATAGATGGTAGAGGAAGAGGGCCGCAAAGACGGCGGCCGCCACAAAGAAAGTGACGGACCAGGCTGCGGGGATACCATGACCGCTTTTTTCAAGGGTGCCGGCAAAGATGACGAGGCCGCCCTGGGTCGCGATCATGGCGATGCGGTAGAAGATCGTTCGCACCCCGACAAAGGCTGCCTGAAAATCTTCCGGAAGTCCCAGCATGTAAAAGCCGTCAGCGGCGGTATCATGGGTTGCCGAACCAAAGGCCATCAGCCAGAAGAAGGCAAGGGTATACTGAAAGAACCTAGCAGCTGGGATACTGAATGCAATGCAGGCCAGTGCCGAGCCGATGAGGAGCTGCATCAGAAGGATCCAGTAACGCTTCGTCCTGAATAGCTCGACAAGAGGACTCCAGAGCGGTTTGGTCACCCATGGAAGATAGAGCCAGCTTGTGTAAAACGCAATCTCGGTGTTCGAGAGGCCGAGGCGCTTGTAGAGGACCACTGAAACCGTCATTGCCATGACGTAAGGGATTCCTTCGGCAACGTACAAAGAGGGTATCCAGGCCCAAGGATTTCGCGATGCCGGTTTCTGTGTGGACATTGTTTTGATACCCAGAGGGTTCAAGGAGTCCAGGGGTCTGGGATTCAAGGGTTGAGGCTTACTCTTCTTATGCCCCTCACTTGAACCCTTGATCCCCCGAATCCTTTAACCCTTAATATACGTTTTGTATTTCTACACCAGGAAAGTAGTGCTTCAAGATTTCCTCTGCTGAAAATCCCTTCGTTGCCATCACTGCGGCGCCGATCTGGCAGAGACCCACGCCGTGTCCCCAGCCAGCGCCATGAAACGTAAATCGCCCGGGTTCGGCCGTCACAACGAATGCACTGCTGTAAAGATGCGTCCTGGAAAGCCAGCGCCTTATTTCGAGCTCCTTTCCCACGACGATGCTTCTCTTCGAACCGACGATTTTCAAGCGGGAGATCCGTCCCGAAGGACCACGGGCAACCGGTACGATTTCTTTCAACGTCCCGAAGTCTAAGCCCGACTTTTCCCGCAAGATCTCTTCCAACTCGCTGCGGGAATATTCGATCCTCCAGCGGAAAAAACCTTTTGTCTCACGGTCGAGGTCAGGAAGGACTTTTTCGAGAAGGCCTTCGTCACCTGTGTTGCAGTAGGCACCAGGGATCGCAAGGAGCCAGGCCGAAGCTTCTTGTTCCGTTTTGATCTGGCGGTGCGGAACAGATGCATCCGAGATGCTTTCGAGGTAAGGGACTCGTTTGTCATCCCAGGCTGTCTCGAAGTTTTCTGTGAGTCCTCCACAGGCCTTGGAATATCGGGCGTCGCAGATTTCGTCCTGATAGGCAATCACCTTCCCCTGTGTTTCCCGAACAGCTTCTTCTGCCTTGCTGGATAAGATCTTCGTGATTCCCTGGTAGCGCTGGCAGTGGTCATCAGCGCAGACATCAAAGACGTCGTGCTGCTCACGATCATACCAACGTATCACTTCTTCATCGGTGATCTTCTCTGGCGATTCGGATGTTTCCTTTGTTTTCTTCTTGCGATCAACCGCTGCCAGAAGCCAACTTCGGGATATAATGGCATGGGCCTTCAGAAATTCCATCGGAGCAGCACCACTCATCTCAGAGGAGATTACACTTTTCAGATAATCCTCCAGAGGGATTTCGTTGATGACGGCGATGGTTTTGTCGTTACGTAACAGGAGAGTCAAATTTCCCTGAAAAGTCTGGTTCTCCGTCCTCTCCCAATGGAAGCGGTTTCCAATTGTGACGTTAAGGAGTGTAAGAGAGGAATCTTTTTGTCCTCTTAGCCTGATTGACGGAGAGCGTCTAATTTCACGGTGGGCATCGTCGAAGAGAACGATCATCCGGGCATCGGATTCTGCCGAGAACCGGCCCGAAACAGAGCCGAATCCACCTGTGCGAAAACTTCCATCCAGACGACCGTTCACTTTCGTCTGCCGGTCCATGATCCCGACGGTAATCTTCGGCTCGGTTTTCACAGACCCCATTATCCTGGTTCTCCGGTTTTTTTTCAAGGTTGGGCTTATCTTCGGCTTTCAGCGAATTTGCATAGATTGGAAAGAGCCTTTATCGCTGCGTCCATGCTTGAATAGACGGGAAAACCCTTTGCCGCAAAAGCTCTTTTTATCATAAGGTTGTAGTGTCTATCTTCCTGATCTTCCAGGTAGGGATCTAAGGAGACGGTGACCAGCACCGGTTTCATCTCTTTCTCCCGGCAACGCTGGCATCCTTCAACCATTAAGTCGATTAATCGCTTCATATGGGCCTCAACCTGTTGACCCAAGATGCGCCTCAGATAGCGAAACTGATCAAATTGAAATACTAAAGAATGGACGTTTCGGTCTGAGGATACGACCTGGATGATGTCAGCCATGTTTCCCGAAGGAGATACACTGTAGAAGATGGGCCAGGCATCAAGGGGATTTCCAATACTGGTTCCCGCAGGGGGGACCAGCGCCCGGAGTGCATTAATGGTCTCCCGTGAAAACCTTGGAACTTTGATTCCTGCCTTCATGCAGAGGTCCGTTTGGATGACACTGAAACCCCCGGAGTTGGTGATCATGGCAAGGGCTCGGCCAACAGGGGGAGGAGACCCGTCGAGAGCCATGGCCAGGCTCACCATTTCGTCGAAGCTCTCCACCTGAAGAGCCCCGGCCTGTTTGAAGAGAGACCTCCAGATTTCCGGTACCCCAGCCAGGGAAGCGGTATGAGAGGTAGCCGCCCTTATGCCCTGTTCCGTCATTCCTCCTTTGAGGGCGATCACCGGCTTTTGCTTTGCGGCCTTGGCCAAAGCCGTTTTGAGGCGCGTGCCATTCCGGGTGCCTTCAATATAAAGAGCGATTATTTTCGTCTCCGGATCGTCGGCCAGGTATTCCAGAAGGTCAGGTGCGTCTAGGTCCACGGCATTGCCATAACTCACCATTTTGCTGAATCTGAGGTTCTTGGTGTTGGCAAAATAGGAGAAGGATTCGGCGACGCTGCCACTCTGGGTAACGACTCCTATGTGACCACTCTCGGCGGGGGCCTCTGGAACAATGGAGAGCCCCGAAGAGGGACAGCAGACTCCAAAACAGTTGGGGCCGATGACCCGGATCCTGCCCGCTGCCATCCGTTTCAACTCCTTTTCCCCTTCGATCCCTTCGGGGGTCCCCGTCTCACTGAAGCCGGCAGTAAAAATATGTGCTACCTTTGCGCCTTTTTGAATGCACTCCTCCAAAACCTTGGGCAGAGCAGAGGCGGAGACTCCGATGATCACATAATCGATCTCGGAGTCCACATCCAAGATGCTCGGGTAGCATTTCTTTCCTAAGACTTCAGCATATTTCGGGTTCACCAAAAACAAGCGATCCCTGATCTTTGTTTTCATCTGGGCGAGCGTGGCCAGATCATGAGGGGATGCTCCGATGATCGCCACGGAGTGGGGATTGAAGATATAATCGAACAGCCTGGCGTTTGTTTCCATGATTTCTCCTCCGTTCGTTCTCCACCTTTCCTTTTGTCATAGACGATGAAACTGCTCGACCTATACCTTACCTGAAGGAAGAGGCGCTGAGGATGGCTCTTGAAGGTCGAAGATTTTACCGGGGTTGAGTATGTTTTTCGGATCGAAGGTTTTTTTCAATCCTTTCAAAAGCTCGATCTGGCATGGGTCAAGGTTCATGGAAAGGAAAGGCTTTCTGAGAAGACCGATTCCATGTTCCGCAGCGATCTTTCCCACGAGGTCGACGGTCTCTCTGTAAAGATTCCTCTGGGCCCGGTCGATCAGCCTCTCCCACTATTCTCCAACTTTTGTCAAAAATAGTCTATACCGGGACCTCACACTCTGCTCCCTTTCCTGAGTTAGAGATCAGGGCAAACCCTCATTGTTTTCCAACCGTGCAACCCATCCTGTCCATAGTCATTGAATATCGGATATTATTCTAATATCATATAATAGTAGTCATGGCAGGTTATTTAGGCCTGGCAAGACACTTCATTTGGCTCAATTTAAGTTTTAATGGGGGTCCTCACGGGAGCAGGAGATATGTATCAAGAAGATGGGTATAAGAAAATAGATGAGATCAGGCTAAGATACCCCAGAAAGTTTGCGACTGAAGAAAGAATACTCCGTCACATCCGGCGGGGCGACAGGATATTCATCGGGACAGGCTGCGGCGAACCTCAATATCTTATTCGGGCCCTCATCCGTTACGTCGAAGCCCATCCCTTGGCCCTTTGCGATGCCGAAATACTCCATGTGTGGACACTCGGGGTCGCTCCCTACATGGATGAAAAATTCAGTCGTAATTTCAGGCATAACGGTTTCTTTGTGGGAAACAGCACCCGTGAAGCCGTGAATAAGGGCGCGGCGGATTATACCCCCATCTTTCTATCACAGGTTCCCGACCTTTTCTACCAAAGGGTCATCCCGATCGATGTCGCCTTGATACAGACCTCACTTCCCGATGATCGCGGCTATTTGAGGCTGGGAGTAAGTGTGGATATTGTCAAGGCCGCTGTGGAGAATGCCTCATTGGTGATCGCTCAGATCAACTCAAATGTGCCACACGTTCAAGGGGATGGGTTCATTCGGACGGAGGATGTTGGTTTCATGATTCCCTACGATGAGCCCCTGTTGGAATACGAGGCCGCTGCGCATACAGAGATCGCCCAGCAAATCGGAAAGTACGTTTCGCGTCTGATTCAGGATGGAGATACGATTCAGGTCGGATACGGGGACATCCCCAACGCGATTATCGCCAACCTTGATAACAAAAACCATCTCGGCATCCACACAGAACTTCTGAACGACGGTATCGTTGAGTTATTGAAAAAAGGGATGGTTGACAACACAAAGAAGAATATCGACCGCGGAAAAACGGTTGCTTCATTCTGTATGGGTAAGAAAGAAACCTACGAATACATCCACCATAACCCTGCCATCGAATTCAGGACGATCGATTATACGAACAATCCTTTGGTGATCGCCCAGCAGCATAACATGGTGGCCGTCAATAGTGCTCTGGAGATTGATTTGACCGGACAGGCCACTGCAGAATCGATTGGGAAACTTTTTTATAGCGGAATAGGGGGCCAGGCCGACTTTATGAGAAGTGCCGGTTTGTCCCGTGGCGGCAAAACCATCCTCACCCTCCCCTCCACTGCCGAGAACGGAAAAGTCTCGAGAATCGTCCCGTTTCTTAGGGAGGGAGCAGGGGTCACCCTTAATCGAGGCGACGTTCAGTATGTGGTGACGGAGTTCGGGATTGCTTACTTAAAGGCGAAGAACCTTCGGGAGCGCGCCATGGAATTGATATCGATCGCTCATCCTTCCTTTCGTCCGTGGTTGATAGAAGAGGCGAAAAAGTCATCCCTCATCTATAAGGATCAGGCATTTATTGCAGGCAGGGAAGGGGAGTATCCTGAGAATCTGGAAACCTATCGTACCACCAAAACCGGGCTGGAGATCCTTTTAAGACCCGTGAAAATAAGCGATGAGCCGTTGGTGAAGGACTTCTTTCATCGTTTTTCGGATGACAGCCTCTACCGACGATTTTTTTCCAGGCCGCCCGATTTTCCGCACGATTTTTTGCAGAAATTTGTGATTATCGACTACACGAAGAAGATGGTGATTCTTGCGGTGATACAGAAAGGGGGAAAAGAAGAGATTATAGGAATCGGGCAGTACTGGGTACAGGAGAACACTCACACCGCAGATGTTGCACTTGCAGTAAGAGATGACTATCAAAACAAGGGAATAGGGTTTCAACTCTTCTCTTACATTACCTATCTCGCAAAGAGGCAGGGTCTTCTCGGTTTCACAGCAAGCATCCTGATGGAGAATGATCCGATGCTTCGTCTCTGCCGGAAAATGGGCTTTTATATCGAGAAGACTGGGAGTGCGGGCGTGTATGACCTGAAGATGATGTTCAGGGGGGAGACACCCCAGGGAACCATTGATAAAAGAGTCGCTCAAGAGACATGAAGAGGTCGGGCAACGGACAACGCCAAAATCTTTGACACTCCAAAACTACGCAATCACACCCGTGTATTTCGGGATAGGGCCTCGGCCGGCAAGGTGCTCGCCGACATGCTCGAGGAATACCGGGGGAGCCATGCCCTGGTGATGGGTATTCCGGCCGGAGGTATTGCTGTGGCTGTTGAAATCGCAAGAGCGTTATGTCTTCCTTTGGACATTGCCGTTGTGAGTAAGATCACGCTGCCTTGGAACTCAGAGGCAGGCTACGGGGCCGTTGCCTTTGATGGGACGGTGATGTTGAACGAAGAGCTTTTATCACGTTTGAATCTTAGGAAGCAGGAAATTCAGAATGGAATTAAAGAGACGGGGCAAAAGGTCGTCCGGCGAGTGACGATGTTCAGGGGTAATCGACCCTTGCCGGATTTCAAGCGTCCGGTCATTCTGGTGGATGATGGGCTGGCATCGGGATTCACCCTTCGTGTCGCTATCAAGGCATTGCGCCAGGCCGGTGCCACGAATGTTATCCTTGCCGTCCCCACTGCCCATTCGGAATCGGTACAAACGATCCTGAGAGAGGTTGAAGCGATTTACTGTCCCAATCTGAGAAGTGGCCCATCTTTTGCCGTCGCTGATGCCTATGAACAGTGGAGCGATTTAGACGAACAAGAGGTAAAAAGAATCCTCCACGAATTTGAAGATCGCAATTAACGGGCCCCACAAAGAGGCAGGTGCCTTCCAACCTTTAGGGTTCCATTCCGCAATCAGGCTGCTGCCCTTGAATCTGTCATTCTAAATTTATATCGCTTGACATCCAGTATACCGAGTGGTATAGTAACTTTACCCCGGCAGCAGAAAGCCACGGCCTTTGGCCGTGGATCAATGAGCCAGCTCTTGGCCGGGATGTCGCCCCGCTTGGGCGTTCGTTAGGTGCCACGGGCTTTGCCCGTGGGGCTCCACATCCCTCGCCCCGCCCTCTCCCCCTGCCTGCCGGTAGGCAGGGGGAGAGGGCGGGGCGAGAGGGAACGGTTTGCGATTGGGTTTTCGAATGGATAACCGATCCAACATTCTATCGTGTGCGTTACGACTCTTTGCAACGCGCGGCTATGATGCGGTGGGCGTGCAAGAGATCGTGGAAGCGGCTGGCATCACCAAACCCACCCTTTACCACTACTATGGAAGCAAGCAGGGGCTTCTGGAAGCATTGCTGAAGGAATATTTCGACCCACTCTACAGAGAGGTCAAGTCAGCCTCGGTTTACCGCAACGATTTGCCTCTTACCCTCAATCAAGTGGCGAAGACCTATTTCGATTTTGCAAACCGAAACAAGATGTTTTACAGGCTGCAGCTTGCCCTATGGTTTGCCCCGCCGGAGAGCGATACTTTCAGAGCCGTATCTCGATTGAATCATGAACTGTATCAACTCATCGAGGCATTGTTTGTGCGTGCCGCTGCCGACCATGGCAATATGAAGGGGCGGCACCGCGCCTACGCGGCCACCTTTGTGGGAATGATCAACAGCTATATTGCCCTTTCGCTCAACGGATATGCAAAATTGGACGACCAATTGCTGTACCAGGCCGTGCACCAATTCATGCACGGCATCTTTTCATGATC
>Ga0335070_10004340_pt1 | contig 16572 bp, 10 predicted proteins | sample Lox_Sample_13_FD_206722 | JGI IMG/M metagenome (GOLD analysis project Ga0335070, IMG submission 206722) | Soil microbial communities from Loxahatchee National Wildlife Refuge, Florida, United States - Lox_Sample_1.3 | ecosystem: Environmental > Terrestrial > Soil > Wetlands | place: USA... | reverse complement strand
TGGGTGCGATCCGGATTGTCTGGGCGAGGACGGAGGAGACGCTGCTTAAATCATTCATGTCGCCGGAATACATCGCCGTAATGCTTTTGACTCCTGTGCCTTGTAGCGTTTGCGTGAAGACCGCTTGACCATTCACCAGCGGTACCGTGGTAATCCCAATCCCGTTTCGCACGAAGGTGACGCTGCCTGTGGGAACCCCACCCGATTGGGAGATGACTGTGGCGGTAAAGGTTACAGCCTGTCCCGGAGCTGACGGATTAGGTGATGAAACCAGAGTGGTCACGGTGCTTCCGGGCACTACCTGCTCAGAAAACGCGAGAGAATTGCTGGCAGCGAATGTTGCGTCACCGGTGTAGTAAGCGGTGAAAGACTTTGTTCCCGCTGCGCCGAAGGTCAGATTCACGCTTGCCTGTCCATTGATAAGGAGGGCCGTTCCGAACGGATTTCCATTCTTGAGGAACTCAACCTTACCCGTGGGTGTTCCACCCATCGAAGAAACAGTGGCCATGAGGTTCACAGGTTGGCCTACCGCAACCGGATTCGCGATGGAAGTGAGGACGGTGCTGGTTGGATCTCCTGTAGGAGGAAAGACGAAAGTCCAGAATTGTGTCAGCAAGTCATACGAGTAATTCCCGACCGCGAGATGTCCGGCGTTCGGAACTCGCCGGAACATCGCTCTTTTGCCGGCAGCGCAGCCAGTGGCGACCTTTTGCATGATTCCTCCCGACGCGGGGCAGAGCTCCGCGCCGGGGATCACGGTTGAGCAATTCATTCCGCTCGGACCGGTCCAGTACTCAAAAGTCTGGTCCGCAGAGGCTGTAGAAATGCCTGTCAAGCCATACCAGGGATTATTTGTCGGACCTCCGCAATACGCGAGCGTAGAATCTGCATCGCCGTGTGCCATGAATGCATTTACAGGACCCGTGGGTGGGAATGGCGTCGAGTTGCCGCTCTGAGCCCAGAGAGGGCCTGCAAAAGTACCTATCGCCAAAACCGAGCTGGGGTTGGCCTGTGCGTAGGCGTGAGCTTCGAGCCCTCCAGTCGAACCGCCAACGAGCAGAATCCTGCTGGCGTCTGCGGACCAGGCATTGACCGCATTGCTGATTCGATCCGTAATGTATCCGAAATCGTCGTTGTCGGCATAGTAACTTGTGAAATAAGACGGCAATCTCCACACCCACTGGCAGGCGTCGGTCGTACTCGAACAATTTTGGTAAGGCTGTGACGCCGATCCGCGAACGGTGCCCGTATCGTAATCGGAAGAAAGAAGCCACAAAACGGCAACGTTATTTGCGTCCGCGAAAGATTGGAACAGCGATTGTGCGTCGATTTGGGGTGTATGGTAGCCGGACGAGCTTGCGGAATTGAGCACAACCAGAAGCGGATAGTGTTGTGAAGGGACAATCCCAGCCGGGAAGTAAGCCGCGTAGTAGCGCAAAACGCCCTTGTGAAGAACAGCTTGCGGTCCATAAAAGCAGGGAGCTGTGCAAGGTAAACTGTGGTCTACTGCATTCGCTGAGAGGGCGACAGCAAAAATGAAAACAAGCAGTCTTTCCATACAGGGAAATTCCCGCTCCCGCGTCTTGAGTTTCGGTCAAGGCGCAGCGCGTCGAAACGGCAAGGGAAATTCACTACAAGACTGAGTTCCAGAGCAAAACATCAGCTCGCATCAAATCTGCACTCATTCGACACGCATACCGCGAAACATGCGATCTGAGGAGACCTCAGGAAAGCTCAGGCAAGTGATACACCACAGCTCATTGCAGAAGTGTTAATTGTTTTCCACAACCAAGGAGCAGGCCAAAGTCGCAGTGTGCAACCGGCAAATCTACCCCTCTACTGGGCTGACAGTGCCAGTCAGTAAGGTTGCCAAAAAGTAGGCTACCGCTCCGCAGCCGAGCGTGACATTCAGACCATAACGGATCGCGATCACCATAGCGAGAGCAGAGCCCAACACGCTAGCGGACGCATTCATCGCCCACGCCCATTCCACCGAATTCGCTCCTGCAGAATTCTCTTTGCCCCGCGAGTTGAATCTTGCTTTGCCGATGGCGTGCAACCCCGCCGGAAAGGGCATTCCCATGACAAACCCCAATGGCACCAATAGAGCGGCGCAGATCAAAAGCTTTACGGAAAAACTCTTACCCACGAGGGCTGGAAGCAGGCCGGGCAGTAGAAAGACGTAGCCCCCTATGAAGACCACAGCCGCAACTAGAGGCCACCGAACCTGCCGCATTTCGTGGATCCAGCGGCGCGACAGAAAGCTTCCGGCTCCGCTTGACAGCAATAGCAGAAAGACAACTACCGTGAGTGCATAAGTGGGATGGCCTAAGAATAGGACGAAACGCTGAATGAAAGTGATCTCTACGAGGATATAGCCAAGCCCGATCGCAACGAAATAAAGCAGAGGCACAAAGCTCTTCTGTCGATTTTCTGATAGGGCCATCGGGATAATTAGGAACCCGAATACAGCGAGCAACGAAAGCAGCAGCACGATTCCCAAAACCGCTACCCCAAGATTCACATTCCAGTCGATGCCTTGATCCACGCTTCGGTGCAGCAACTGCTCGAGTTTCATGGTGAAGAAGAAGTATGGTGCATTGTCGTCGACAGGGGCCACGTTGAACCTGTATTGCTTAGCGAACGCGACGGGATCATTCGAGGCAATGAGTCGCGAAAACGGATTATCCTGTGACCCGCCCGGCAGGTACTGGCCTACCATGATGGGGTATTTCTGAATATAGGTGGACGCCAGGCCCAATTCCTGCTTGCTAAACGCGGTTCGCTTGGCGAGCACTAGCGCACGCCGCCCTCGATCAAGCGGTCCCTCGGAGACTACCATCAGGTTCTTGGAAGGGTTTTTCTCGCCCAGTCGGTGCAACGCATCCATGGCCACAGAGACCACGCGCAACGCTTCGCGAGGTTCCTTGAACTCCCAGCGGGTGATCGCGACCATGCCGTCGGGTCGGAGGTGCTGAAAGTACTCCTCGAATGCCTCCACGGTGTAAAGGTTGTTTTCGCTCAGTGCGAACGCACCGGCTGCAGTGGATGCCCATGTATCTACCAAAGTCATCTGTACGACATCGAATTTCTCACCGCTGCTTCGAATGAATGACCGGCCGTCACTGACGTGAATCTCCACACCGGGCATTTCGTACAGATGATGCGAGTACGAGGCGTACCGATCACGCATGATCTTGTTCACGATGGTCGGATTGATCTCGATGCCGACGACCCGCGGGCTGCCGTTTGAGACTGCGCGTACTACATCTCTGCCACCACCCGGCCCAATAATGGCGAACTCGCCCTTTGGCCGAAGGAAGTTGACCAGCCCAGGCATGGAACCCAGAAGGCTGTCCTGCACCTGTGGGCTGAGGTGGTGAGGGTCAACATTCATCAATCTTGTTGCGGCATCGGCATCGATTCGAATGCGTTTGGCTCCGTCCGGGGCGCTGTCGACTTCCACTCTGGAGATTGAATTCCAACGGGCGTATTCAAACTGGGACGGATCCCGGTACTCCCCTTTCGCATAGATGATATCGACCATTGGATGAAATGTGTTAAGAACAATCAGTGTGGCAACGCCGGCCGCAAGCAACAACCCAGCCCACCGCCACCGTCGTTCATTCGTCCAAATAGCTGCCGCCAAAGCCATCAGAACTGCCGAGAATAAAATGCTGTTTGGCGCACCGATGCTGTTCAAAAGAGGCACTGTGGCCAGGCAAGCCGCAGCGCCTCCAGCCAAGTCGGCTCCGTACAGCCGCGATATGTTGACGCTATGGCGGGCGAATACAACGGAAAACACCAGCCCGATCACAGCGAAAGGAGCCGCAGAAGCAAGGTAAAGCAGGGCCATTCTTCGAAAACTGCCGAAGTTCAGATCCACGCTTACTGATGTGTGCAGGGCAACTTCCAATGCCACGATGATCGCCATCGCGCACAGTAGAGAAAGACGGGACGCAAGGCGTTGCATGTCCTGCGTTTCGAGCCAGCGCCTCCGCAGGTGTCCGATGACACCGCCTATACCCAGTCCCAGCAATGCGACTGAAATCGCGAGAAACGCAAAATGGTAGAACAGCACGACGGAGAAGAGCCGAGTGAGCGATAGCTCGAGCAGAAGCGCCGCGGAGCTGCTCAGAAAGATGCCTCGAAGAAGTGGAGGCGAACTCGCCCTCGGACACAGCTCAATGCGAGGATGTAATGCCGGCGCCGACACCGTTGCATTCATGAATGGGCTCTGTTAATGTCTGCCGCAATTTCTCCCAAATGAGAGGTTTCGACACTACCAGACAGGAGCCCAGCAAAAGTTACCAGCAAGTGAATTTGTCAGGAGTGCCTCTGATAAGAGTGGGCCGGAATAGAAAAAGAGCGTTCGTTCCAGAACATATAGCAACCAGCGCCCATCGCTCCCGCCTTCTCGCTTTACAGATTGTTAACCTCTTATGAATTTCGCGCGCGGGGAGGCCCTACTGTACACATCCCGGCGAGAACGTTGCGGCGCCACTCTGAGTTTGCAATGTCACACCCGCAGAGGCTTTGACCTTGACCTGATTCGCGCTTACAAACCGAGTGATAGTGAAGGTGCCATTGTCAGATGCGTTCTTCATGCCCGTGACCGCCATCATTCGTCCGGCGGGACAGGGATTACAGGTCGAACTCAGGCCGCACGATTGGCCCAGCACCGGCGCTGTGTAGCTTTCGTAGCAAGCCGACCCCGCAACGGCGGGAAGCGTTGCAAGCGCATCGCATTGCCCCAGCGGTTCGGGTTGTCCCGGCGGAACGCTAACGAAGAACTTCATCTTAGTCGAAACCGGCGCGGGATAAAGCGCTGCGACAACGGGAATAGGCGGCAATGCCGACGGTGCAAAGACACAGTTGTTCTGAAGGTTAGAAAACAGGCTCTGTACGAACCAGTTGTGCCCGTTGTATGTCTGGTATGCGGACTCTTGGTTACAGATGTCGGCTATTTCACCATTCGTGGCATCGTACCAAGCCAGCGGCGGTCCAAAAGTCGTTGCTAATCCTACTCCAGTGTCCGTGATCGACTCTGCCAACTCGTGAGATGACACGGTAGTCACATTCTCTAGCTCATTACTGCCGCCGCAACTAGAGTAGCAACCTGAACCAGGACCCATGTATGGCAAGATCCCATAGGGAACGTCCTGACCAAGCCTGGAAAATGTTCCGTGATATCCGCAGAAGCCGCCTGGCACACAACTTTTTAAGCTTCCGTCGGTGATCGTGATGCCCGGAGGGAAATGCACCATATACAATGTGCTTACGAAGCCCAATGCATCAGTCGTCGGGGCAGGAAGTGTTCCCGCTTGTATTTGCGCGATGATTTCGCGCTGAATCGTTGAATCATCGAGTTGTGAACCGCTCGCCGAGGGAGTAATTGTGTATACGCCAACTTGGGAGCCTCGACCGATTATCTGATTCGTTGTCGTTCCTCCAAACGCAACTCCATTGGTGCTGTATTCCGCAGCCAGGTCGAGATAGGGGCTATTGGTCACGTCGGAATAAAATCCCGGCACATTAGTCTGCACAGTCGGACTGACTGCTGAGCCCCAGTACACCACGATGACTTGTACATTCGAGATTACGGGCCCCCCATAATACGTGACGTGTGCGCCCGGGGGAGCGCTGATTCTCGACGCAGAAACTCGCGGCATAATCTTGACAACATGCAGAGGACCGGTTGGGGAAGAAGGCGAACTTGCGCTTGCTGCACCACTATCGGTAGATTGCGCCCATACTGCTGTGCAGACTAACAATATTGCAGCAACTGCGACGATACGACCCCAGGGCGCCATAGTGCCTCCGACAATCTGTAGCGTGTAACTGCTTTACGGAGTGAACCAACAAACATGAATCGCGTACGGCCGATGAAAGTCTAACAGCCTGGCGTTTCATTGCCTGATCGCGCGCCAGAGCTGACGAGTTGTAAGGTGATGGGCTTACCACATCGTGCTGGTGGTGATATGACTGAACCATTAAAAGACGATTAAAACCTAAATGTGTTTATCGGGAAGTCCGCCAAGAAGGCCTTCTGCTTCGTTATGATTCAATGGTGCTGACCTCAGCAGCGGTCGGGCTCACATCATTCGCCAGCCTGGAATGCCCATCAGAGGAAGTGGTGTGTTTCAAAATTCCAAATTCGACTTATGGATCGGCCGTTACAACGTGAGGTGCCAGTGAAGCTCAGGATCAATCATTACTGGATGGCGTTCGCACTTCTGTTAACCGTCATCTCATCGTTTCAGGTCATGAGTCTCGACTCCCCTAGCCATCCAAGTCGTATGAAAAATCAGAATAGTGGCACGGCCAAAAAGACTGCAGCGCACTCGGAAGTAGATGGTCAGTCTGCATCCAGCGAGGCTAGTGATCCAAATCAGGCGGGATCACGCCCGTGCGGTCCGCCCGACTACGGCTGCTCCTATGACGGGCTTGAGCCCAAGCCTCTCTGTACGGATTGCGCCCTTCCATCGGTCCCGGACATGAGCGCCGAACCCAATGCGGTTTATTTCGACAAGACCTTCGGCAAGGGGACTGGGAATGAGATCGTCCGCTGTACCTATCCGGACACTAACGACCACAACAACCACGTTTATGTGATTGGATCAGGGGGTTCGGGGGATAGTCACGGAATCGGTAAAGCGGGTGGCTCCCCGCCGAGTTACCGGCTCGTGATCGGCGACACTCACGGAGCTGCCTATCCGTTTACGTTCGTGCCCGACCCCGTTCATCCCCAATGTCATCCCACATACAATCCGATGTCGAGCTTCGTTGTTGGAGACGGCTCTTTTAGCTGGGTCATCCCTCATCTTTACTTTGAGTTTGTCAATTTGAAAGTGAAGACGCTCGATTTGGGCAGTTCCAGACCACCAAGACCCGTGCCGGTCGTCGATTTTCGCCAAATTCTCCCGCATGATGGGCCAGACTGGCCCGGTCCGGGGCAACTGGTGACGCTCGGAACCATCATCAAGCCCCGTACGAACAATCCTGGAAAATATCTTTACCAGGCGACCTGCCCACCGATGCACCCGGACTGCACGATCGGCACAACAGCTGCAACGGTACCGCAGTTCAGTCAGGACGTGATGACCAACACGGTAGACGCCGGAATGAGATGGCGTAACATCGGACCCGGTTTCGCGGGAGGCGCAACATGGTCGACAATCGGGGGCGTATCGACCGACGACGACGTCTTCGTAGAGGGCTTTTCTGATGCAGGCGGCCAAGGAGGTCCAGGCGCGATCTTTGTCGCAGCCTACAAGCGAAGCAAAAATACTTATTTCCTCTACAACGTCGGGACAGGGGTTGTCTCCTATTTCCAGTGTATTGGCGGCAGCGGTTTCGCCTGTTCCCAGGGATCGTGGCACGAGACCATTCTTGGCCTCAGCACTGTGCCCGATCGATTTCTTCTGCATAACGTTAAGGTCAACAAAAGTGGCGAATGGATTGTGATTGTTTTGGAAGAGTGCAGGTTTCGAACTTGTTCCATCATGCCCGGGAGTTTTGGCCCTTATTTCTGGAAGCTGAGTTCGTCAGAAGCGAAGGTGACAAAGCTGTTCAACCATCCCTACGGGCACTGGACAGAAGGCTTTCATCTTTTCGCGAATCAAAACGGGGATCCGGGCGTCAACCTCAACGGCAGGACCTTTGAGCGTCCTGAGGAACAGTTTCCCCTGAACGAAACAGCGCACACTTCTGAGTCCACCGAAGGTATCGACGCCCATCCGTCCTGGAACTACAACGACGGTTCCGATACTACCCCGGTCTGCACCGCAACGGCGGGTCTGGATTGGCCCTACACGATTCCGTGGGAAAACGAGGTCGTATGCTTCGGAACCAACCCCGAACCGGATTGTTCCAAGAGCGGGCATCAACTATGCCGCAACATCGCGAAGAGATTTTTCCATACATACAATCCGGCAACGTGCGACCAGAATGACGGTTTCTGGGGATGTTGGGGGATTGGCACCCTTTCGCAAGATGGCAGGTACTATGCTTTTACGAGCAACTGGGGCAATACTCTGGGTTCCACCTTACAGGGCGGACATGGTCCCGGAAGCTGCCGTGGTGGTTTCAATTTCCAGATAAACCACGACTACAAGGTGGACGATGTTTTTGAACCCAGCAATGGCGGCCACGGGCGGGCGAACAGCTCATTTAACGTCTACAGGGTCACCGCGGCTGGTCGATCGGATTCTTATCCTCCCGATCCTTGGCCCACGGGGTGGCGGCTCAAAAGAAACCGATTCCAGGGTTTTTATCAGGCTGGGGAAACCATCTTGCCTCACATTAATAATGCCTGCAATCACGCGTTCCGGGTCGCCGGAGGCAGCGGAGCCCCGAATGGCGAGGCGCCGCCCCATTGGGAGAAGTTGTACGGATATAACGGCTCATGCAGCAACACGTCGACCGGCGCGGAGGTAGATGACGGCGGAATTACATGGAAGGATATCGGCGAATATACCCTTGGGACAATGCACATTGCCAACACCGGTCGGGATGATTGCCGATCAGATGTCTTCGTCGGAGCGCTCAAGTAGCACATCGAGCATGCAGTATCTGATGAGGTAAAGCTTTTCACCCTCGCTTTCCTGTTCGACTGGCCGTGACACTAGCCCCGAGCTGGCCAACTCACAACCGCGACCCGTCGGTCCGCAAGTGAAGTTCATACTCGTAAACAGTCGGACAGCTCACCTGAGATTATTAATATCGCCGTCATACTTCACTGCTACCATTCAGCCTCGTCTTACCCGGTGCAATCGTAGTGGAGAATACCATCACAAAAGGGCATGAGACAGGCAATCGAACTGGATTGATCGAGCAGAACCGCTTTTTTGCTTCGTCATTGTTTGTCACTTGCGCCGGCCTATTCCTGCTTGCATTTGCCATAAGGGTCGGTCTTCTGTTGGCGACCAAGTCCTACCTTGATCGAGAACATTCCGAGCTTGTGCTGGTGGCGACATCACTGGCCCAGGGACATGGTTTCGCGAATGCATTCGGCGACACGGGGCCAACCGCACATATGTCGCCCGTGTACCCGTTTCTCCTCAGCCTGATATACCGCTACTTCGGTACCGGCACAACGGGCGAGGTTGCCCAGGAATTATTCAGTTGCTTCTTGGCCTCGCTCACATGGGGCCTGATTCCCCTGATTGGCGAAGTCTGCGGCCTGGACCGAAGAATAGGAGTATTCGCGGCGTTCATTGGCGCGATTCTCACGATTAATCGATGGGCGGAAACGAAAGGTTCTTCCGAGGCCGCGATGGCGGGCCTTGCGTGTCTGATCACTTTCCTCTGCTTCATGAGATGCTGGTATTCTCGGGATTTCTCCTTGCGCGCTGCCGCCCTTACGGGGGTGATTTCCGGGCTCGCGATTTCCATCAGTGCGACCTTGGCTTCTATCGTTATCGGTTTCCTTATCGCCGGGTTTCTGCTATTCCACAGGGCCTCATCTCGATCCTATTGGCGGTTTGCCTCGGTGTGCACGTTGTGCATCGTGGCCACGCTTTCCCCTTGGGCAATACGGAATTACTTCGCGCTTGGCAGCTTGGTTTGGACGCGATCAAATCTCCCTCTTGAACTGATGGTCTCAAACAATGACTATGCCCAGCCAACACTAATGCACAATGAGCAATCCGGGTATCGCTATCACCCCTTCATGAGTCCGTTTCAGCGCTCCTTGATAAAAAGCATGGGGGAGATTGCATATCAACGGAAGCTGCGCAATGAAGTATTCGAGTGGATTGGATCGCACCCACAAAGGTTCACCATGCTGACGCTGGAGAGAATCTACTACTTCTGGATTCCGGAAATGAAGCGTCCGATCCAGACCGCTTGTTTGGGTTTCATGTTTCTGACGAGCATCCCGGCGTTGATTGTCTTGCTGCGACAACATCAGCTCTTTGCATTTGGCATCGTGACGATATGGCTTACATATCCGGCAGTATATTATGTAATCCAGACCCATCCTCGATATGTGTACCCCATGCAATGGACGCTCTACTACCTGAGCAGCGCAGGAATCATCTTCTTGGCAGCTAAGCTTCGGGCCGGCGGCAGTATCTGGCCTGACAGTGCCGCAGTTTCCAAGAGATAAATCAAGAGAATCTATCTAATCTCGAGGAAAATTCAGCAAGGCTGAAGGAAGAAGGCGCGCAGACTCGGGCGTGAGAAAGAAGTAGTTCTGACTTCGCTCTCCCCTTTGACGTCGGTGCAGCGACTGCCCGTCGAATCAGTACGCTCCGTACCCGAACTGAGTCAAGAACTCGAATAGAGCCTTCGCAGCTCCTCCTGCACGGTCGGGGTTAGGCAGGACTTCAAACAGGAGGGCGGGCTTCCATCGCCCAATCGTCTCAGCAGCCCCTCGCAGGCACGCAAGTTCGTGATAGTTCACATCACACTTAACGAAAGTCAGCCAGCCGATAGTCTTCTCCAACACGGAATCCAGAGGTCGAACCGGAACCTCGACTTGCCTGCACTCCGATCCGCCACGTTGCAATTCCAGGGTAGCGTCGTAATGACATTCACTACCCCATCGGTAGCGGGGAATAACTATACTGGCGGTGCGCTCGGTATCGGATAATGCGTATTTGTGCAGATGAACATTGGACAGCCTACATTGTGCGAGAGATATTCGCAGACCGTCGGATTAGGCTCGAAGCTATAGACGTGGCCTGAGGGTCCAACGAGAGTTAAGAGAAACCTCGTATAACCTCCGAACGAAGCGCCGATGTCGAGAACTGAGTCGCCTGCTCGGACCAGGTGTCGTATAACAGACGTGTCTCTCTCTTGCCAGCTGTCCGGCAGAAGGGCCAACAAATACGGGTAATACACTCGTTTTAAACGGTGAAGAGCCGGCTCCGGAAGCAGAGCCGCAACTGAACGCCCAACAAAAACCTTTGGGTTCCACTCTGACTCGGTGGACATGAGCTTTCGAGCTGTACCATTGATGATGTTCAACATCCCGTTTCCCTTGCAATCACGGGCGCCGGCTCAGCATGGGCAGTGCTCCCCGAACAACACGTTTTGTGTCAAGCGTTGAATCCGTGAGCGCGCTTTTCCGAAAAAGAGGGCGACAGTCGGAAGACTGCCGCCCGGACCAATCGGTTCGTTTATGGCAAGTAGTACCGGAACGAGGTAAATACCATGTTCTCGGATGCGTTGGGGCTGCTTCCCACCCCTGGAACTTGCCCCAGGCCCCACCAGGTGTTGCGGTCGATGTACGAATACTGTGGTCCCCATTGCAGGCGGCCTCTGGGGCCGCTGTAAAGGCGATACCAAAAGCCGATCGTTCCTTCAATTACCGACCGCGTGTCGCCTGTGCAGTTCGACGGATTTGAAGGGTTAAATCCGACCGATATCGGGGTACCGATGGGACCCGGTACGGGCACCGTGCCACTTCCGGTGCTTCCCGGTGTTGAACTCGGAGTGTTCACGTTGAATACGGTTGCGCTGGGGGGGCCCTCTATGTAGCAACCTGAGTTGTTAAACAAAGGTGAGCCATATCCAGCTCCCTTTCCACCAAACGTATAAGCGGTGCGGCCCTCGTATTCCACACCAACGTTGGTGTAGAGATCCAGCCGCTTGGAATGGTATTCGAGTGTTCCCAGTGCCTGATAATTCCGGACCGGGACCAGAACTCCGTCCGGTCGGGCGACGACGTCGGCAAGGCCGGCAGTACCATAACGGCCAATGCCATCACCTCCCAAGAAGTGAACTCCCAGGTCTATCTTCTGCGCCAAGGTCACCCGCGCATTCACGCCTGCACCGCCAGCGATTTTGTTGCTGGTATAGACGCCACTGGCGTTCGGAATAACGCCGCTACCGCAGGGAACTGGAGGGGGAAGCACTCCATTCGTAGCCGTGATCGTACCTCCGCAGGGATAAATGCGATCGCGAAAGTCGCTCAGCAACCCAAATACTTCGTAGTGCCCCCACTTGGAAGGCTGATAGACAAACTTGGTTACGAGGTCTGGCGCCGGATTGAAAGAATAGTTACCGGTGGCGTTGTACAAGCCGCCTCCGCTTCCCTGGGAGCCCATCACGAAGTTGTTCTGCCCGGCCGCAAGATGACCACCTAAGGTCGCTTGTGAGTTTTCCACTGAGATCGCCCAGGAGAACTCATTCCCGAAATTCTTTGATACGCGGAATCCATATTGTCTAGCCCAGCTGAACCCGACTGTGTATTGGGGATCGATCGTCATCGGCAGAGCTTCACTACGGTTCTCAACCCCTTTTTTGGTCTCCGTGATGAGGCTCCACATTTGGCCGCCTGTAAATGTCCAGCCGTTGTTGAGTGCAGCTTGTCCCCATGCCTGTCGTTGGCGCAGGGTGTAGCTGTTGCTCTGATTGTTGTTCGAGGTAACTCCGGCCGAGAGGAAGTCGGCTTCCACGTACCCCGTCAGATTGGCGCCTCCGATCTTTCCCTCGGCAAGCATCGAGACCCGCGACTGCCGGCCCGACCCGAAAAACTCAGTCATATGTGCCGCGTCAGCTCCAAAGAAGGGAATTGAGTTCAGTGGAGTGTTGATATCCGCGCCGAGTGCGCGCGACCGCCACACTGTCTCGGCTGCTAAAAAGCCTCCGGGAATGATGGTCGCTCCTCGGAAATGGATGGCTGCGGGGCTCTCGACCGAGCCAAGCAAGTTCTTCTGCGTTTCCTGAAGGCTCAACGCGGTAGTGCTCGCATTTTGCTTCAAATCTGAGACGTCGGTTTTAAGGTCCGCAACTGTCTGCTGCTGCTGGGCAGCTTGCGTGGTTGCCTGATCCGCGGCACCTCGAGCCTGCTGAGCCTCAGCCTGCGCCTGCTTGAGTGCTTCATCGCGTTTCCGCATTTCGTCCTTGAGATTCGAAACCTCCTGCCGTAGGGCCTCGATTTGCTGGCGTTCCAAAGCCCTGTCTTCTCTAAGTTCCTGCAATTCAGCGGCAACCATCTGCGAGGTCGAGCCTTTCTTCTTGGTCGTCGTCGAGTTGGCTGTCTGGCATATCGACCCTGTAGTCAGGACCAGAATCGTGCCAATAACACGAGCTCGGTTCATCTTGTTCTCCTTTGTGCCACCTGTCCGAGGCGTCTTGTGGACCTTCTCCGGATTGAGCGCTTTCTAGTATTCATCCGACTGGATAACTCATTGCGATTAGTGAGGAGGGTAACCACTCTATCGGGGGTATCTGTCGAGCTAAGCCAATCGACACAGCATACGTAGCGGTAGGCTGCTGTTCGTTGGCGTCGACGAAGGTTGTACACGGATATAGCCGGTCCATGCAGGTCAGCTTCGACCGGCAATCGAAAAAACCAAGGCTTCAGCCGCTGCTGAAACGTAGAGTTCCAGCAGAAATAACCACCATGTCCTTCCTGATCTAACCCGAGTCACCACTCTTACTCCGGGCAGTCCCCGCTACACATTAAGCTGTTCTGATTAAGGCAATCCTCTTTTACCGACCGAATGTTACGGAACCGTTATCACTCCGTGAATTTCTGATGAATGGAAGGGGACGTAGTCCCTAACTGCGCGGGTTTCACATAGTCAATGATCGATCTTGACTCTCGCCGCTCGGGATTACTGCCCTACCAACAGTCCGGCATTCGATTGAGTGTCGTAATTGAACACTAACAGCGAATTCGGGAATTTTGTGTACGTCCCTGCGCGATCGAAATAGCCGAGCAAAGTCAGAGTGGAAGAGTTTACCTGGCCAGAAACGAACATCACGTTCCCGATGGTCGTGCCGCTGAGAGTAAACGTTCCGTTATCCACAGGTCCGGATAAGGCCAGGCTCGCGCTCAGGTTGTAGTCCGGGCCTTCCGTCAAGGTCAGTGCGGCGTTGTGTATACCATCGGGAATGTCGAGCAATCCGGAAAACGTTCCCGCAAGAGCCGGAACTAGCTTGCCGACGATGCCTCCGCTGTCATAACCTGCCGGATACCCAATCCGATTCTGCAGGTCGGGACAGGTACTGCCCGAAACAGCATAGTTACCCGTGATTGTGGAACCGGTCAGAACACCTTGTCCCGAGATCGCGCTTCCACCATCATTCAGGGTCAGTCCGACATTGGTCCCCCTGATATTTGCGGAGACGCTGTTGTCGCCAGGAGTAGCACCTGAACAGACTCCGTTCAGATACCAGTTTTTGGCCTCAAAACTGAGTACCTGCACCTGGCTCGCTCCGCTCGCGCTGCTTTGGCTGCCATTTGCGGTGAGATTTGATTCAACGAGCGTAACCCCGCCCGTTACGTTCGATGTCACAATGAACTCGTAAGAACCGGAGACCGTCGTGGTAGGGGCCGAGCTGTGCCCCCCACATGATGCCAACAGCATTCCCGCCGATAGAAGCAAAATGGTGAGCGCCTTCATTCCTCTTCTCCCACATACAGCAAAACCTGGAGACCGAGCTCGTAAGCTCGGTTGGAAACGATTTACACCGTTTGTCCGACGTGCCATTAAAACAGCGCAAAATTAATGTAGTGTGAAATTGTTTGGTTCAGCCGAGTCCTTATAAAACCACGCCCTGGTCAGACCCTCGGGGCGCCATCGCTGCGAACCCAGACGGAGATCGGACATCGATTCTTGTTCCCTATGCGGTTTTAGTGCGAGGCAGGTAGTATGGATCGGCTAAATCCGCCTGAAGAGTGCGTCCCGAACGGCTGAAGCGACGGAAGTCGGCCAGACCGGCCCGCTGCAAGGCATACTGCAAGGTGGTGCCGACAACACCGAACCCGTACCGCACGCTCCTGCGGAAATTTATGGACGAGGCCTCAGCGAAATACTTGGTAGGGCACGAAACTTCTCCGATTCGGAAACCGAAGTGCACACATTGCGCCAGCATCTGATTGTCGAAAACGAAGTCATCGGAATTCTCCCGCAGTGGCAACTCGGCGAGAACTCGTCGGCTGAACGCGCGATAGCCCGTGTGATATTCGGAAAGTTTTACGCCCAGGAACAAGTTTTCGAACGCGGTCAGCAAGCGGTTGGAGACGTATTTGTATATCGGCATTCCGCCTGATAAAGCCCCCCCGCCGATGATCCGGGATCCCAGTACAACATCGTACACATCGTAAGCGATCATGGAAGCCATTGCGGTTACCAGCAGCGGCGTGTATTGATAATCTGGATGTAGCATGATCACAACGTCTGCCTCAGCAGACAAGGCTTCGCGATAACAGGTTTGTTGGTTGCGCCCGTAGCCGTAATTCCGGTCGTGTTCGAACACGACCAGGCCCAGTTCGTCAGCGAGAGCCGCCGTATTATCGCGACTGTGGTCATCCACCAATATACGTAAATCGACTAGATCCGGAAGTTCGGCCACGGTTGCCTGAACAGTTCTTGCCGCGTTGTACGCAGGCATGACCACAGCGATGCGCTTGTCATTGATCATGATGAACTCGGCTTACGGAACTCAATGAATCTCACTTGCCGATTCGTAACAGCCCACGTTTCTGGGTCCGACAGCACCGCCCAAAGAGTCGGAGGTCGCTTCACCCATCGCCCTTGTCATAAAGCTGTGAGATTAGACCACAGCGTCGTTACGGAACGATGAATCGTTTTTCATTAAACGAACGATGTCACGCCCGAGTATGACTGACGCAAGGCATACGCACGCGTTCAACGGTCAAGATGCCGCACCGTGGCTGGCGCCGCCTTTTCCTAGCCGAACCGTAGTCAGTCCATGTGATGGGCTGCAGAACGCACAGTCGCATTCATCCGTAGCCACAGACCAACTTGCGACCGCATCAAAGCGGTATCCAATACCACGAACGGTCTTGACGTACGTCGGACGCGTTATATCAGGCTCGATTTTCTCCCTAAGTCGCCTTATGCATACGTCCACGGTTCTTGGGGTCACGAAGTGAGTCTCCCCCCAAACGGCGTCGAGCAGCATATCGCGCGTAACAACAAATCCCCGATGCCGCGCGAGGTAATTAATCAAGCGAAACTCCAGATACGTAATAACTACTTCGTTGCCTCGCACCAGCAACTTCACCGCGGCGTGGTCGATTACCAGATCGGCGGGACCTGGTATCAATGGGAACGCGGATTGCCGCAGTGTCGCTCGAACCTTAGATAGGAGCTTTTTGGTGGCGAAGGGTTTGGAGAGGAAGCCATCTGCTCCGGACCGTAGTGCCGCCCCACCTTGGTCGAGACGGCCGGCGCTCGTCAGCATGAGAATGCCCATTTGCGGATAAGAACTCCGAACTCGCCTGCAGGCGTCCAGGCCGCTGCCATCTGATAACCGTGACGCGATCAAGAGTAGTGTGACGTTCGCGCTAAGTGTCCCGTGCAGATCGGCGAGGCTAGAGAAGGTTTTGACCGCGTAGCCGGCTTGCTCCAGAGAGAGCTGCGCAACCTGGCGATCGCGGTACTCACTATCCACTACGAAGATCAGCTCGGACATGTCGAATGTGGATGCTGCTACCCTGCTCAGGTGGATGACATACGAACCCCGGGCAGAGACACAAAAGATTGCTACTTCGCTGAAATTGCTCTGCCGCCTGTGTTTCGACGGGACAGTTTTCTATGTTTTGGCGCCACAGTATAGGCCGCCCGCTATTACGCGTCTGTCACA
>Ga0335070_10004338_pt1 | contig 16572 bp, 20 predicted proteins | sample Lox_Sample_13_FD_206722 | JGI IMG/M metagenome (GOLD analysis project Ga0335070, IMG submission 206722) | Soil microbial communities from Loxahatchee National Wildlife Refuge, Florida, United States - Lox_Sample_1.3 | ecosystem: Environmental > Terrestrial > Soil > Wetlands | place: USA... | reverse complement strand
AGGGCAAGCTCCTGCTGTCTCCGTATGTATTCCTCCCTGCCCGCGGCATATTCCGTCTTCGCCATATCGAGCCCCACGCCCGCCTTCCTCACGAAGACCGGCTGCTCGAAGGAAAAGGATGTCTGGAAGTCGTTTGTGGCGGAGGGATTGTTGAGCGAGTTGATCGCGAAGTCCTCCTGCGTGAACCGCGCCTGATTGAGCTTTGCCATAAAGGCGAAGGAGGGATTCGTTGTCCTCAAGAACCGTTCCTCAAAGCTTATCTTCGGGAGGAGGTTGCTGAGCGCCACCCCCACATCTTCACCCTGCGACGAGAGGGCATTTTGTGATGCCCGTATTTCATGGTTATTCTCAAGGGCAAGCCTTACAGCCTCTCTGAGGCTGACAGGCTTTGCTTCTGCCAGGGCTTCGGAGATACCGAGAAACCGTCCCATGACACCCGCGGTACCCTGACCGTCCCGTGGTATGGCACAGCAGCAGAATACAACGACAATGAGTGCCGAGATGACAGGTCTATCCATAAATCTTCCTCCAGCACGAGAAAAGCTTTTCGGTGCCCTTGATGCCCCTCGTATTATTTCCTGACACTGCGTTGCCTCTTTTTCCTTTGCTCTTCAATAAAGGCGAGGAAGGTCTTCATATCACATTTCCCGGACCTCTTCTGAAAGGCGGAACAGTCGGCAAGGGACTGGAGATCGGAGGTAAAGACTGGATCATCTTTCAGATGTTTCTTCAGCAGGGAAATGATTCCTCCTGCAACAGCGGGAAGGTCCTTTATCAATGAATAGAAGACGAGCTTTCCCTCTCTCCGCTCCGAGAGCAGCCCGGCGCTCCTGAGGAGAAAGAGATTTCGGGACACAAGAGGTTGCGATATGCCGAGGACCCCCATGATCTGGCAAACGCACATCTCCTTCCGCGTGAGGAGCATGAGAATGCGCATTCTCGTCTCATCGGAAAAGACGCCGCAGAGTTTCGCTATGTCTTTCATATAAACGTAATGGTATATGATTATATCACAGGTTGTCAACCCCAACGTTGCACAATGGGAAGGCAGGGGTGATCGAAGCCCCGTACATGCGGTGAGACTTCAGCAAAGAGGTGCCCTGAGGGGGACTCCACCGAAAGTGATTTCCCCCATTGAGCTGACATCGGTGGACGGCAACCTTCAAAGGTATCGCGATACGAGGCGTCTCACCATACCTGCCTTCCCGAACAAAATGTTTTTGAGCGCCTGGAAGGTCAAGAGGAGAATGCAAAGAGTATGAACACCATCCCTCTTCTGTGGTATGATGAAGATCGGGAAGATGGATCAAAAAAGAGCAAAGATTAAACAGCTGGTATTGAAGAGCTACTCTGCCGTGGCAGCAGGCGGACCATCGTGCCTTTCTTCTGCACGTTGCTGTGCTCCTGAGATCAATACGATAAGCCTGCTGGAGACGGGAAAGATGCTTGGGTACTCCGAAGAGGAATTAAAGGTGGGCCTCGGAGAGGCTAACCTCGGCCTCGGCTGCGGAAATCCCCATGCCATTGCCGAGCTTACGGCTGGGGAAACGGTTCTCGACCTTGGGAGCGGCGCCGGTTTTGACGCCTTCCTCTCATCCATGAAGGTGGGACCAAACGGTCATGTCATTGGTGTTGATATGACACCTGAGATGGTCGCAAAGGCGACTGCAAACGCGGAAAAGCTGGGGATGAAGAATGTGGAGTTCAGACATGGGGAGATAGAGCGTCTGCCCCTCCATGGGTCTTCAATCGATGTCATTATTTCCAACTGTGTCGTTAATCTCTCTCCTGACAAACAGGCCGTTTTCAATGAAGCATACCGAGTCTTGAGACCGGGAGGCAGGCTTGCGATTTCCGATGTGCTGAAGAAAGGCGAATTTTCGGAAGAGATCACGAAGAATGAAGATGCCTATAGTGGTTGAATTACCGGAGCGGTTCCCGTTGAGGAACTGAAAAGGATTCTTTCAGCGGCAGGCTTCACCAACATTGTCGTTCAGGATAAAGATAACAGCGACGAGATCATCAGAAGCTGGAACTTTGGCGAGGGAGTGGAGACGATGGTCTTTTCCGCATATATAACGGCGCTGAAGCCCAGGGGACGAGAGCATGGAAAGAGAACCTCCCTCTTTAGTCTCGCCGATCATTGAGATCACTTTTCAAGCTCGTGCCGCTTCTTTTTTCTCCTGTCAAGGGCAATGGCAAGAAGGGGCAGGAGAAGGAAACCGCCGGGCAAGAGAAAAATGACGAGTGCGGGAAGGAAAGCGGAAAGGTGCTTCAGGTGAGCCTTTAATGACTTCTTCTCATCCTCCGTCCACCCTGCCCCCGTGTTCCTGGGCTTCATAAGGAGCGCCATAAAACCTTGCATCTTCTCGGCTTCTTTCCATATGAGTTCCCTGTTCTTCAAGACAAGGTTTTTGAGAAGACCTTTCATCACCAAGCACCGAGTGCCTTAAGCGATGTCATTCCGTATGCCGGTTCCTGGGCCTTCTCATCCAATCTCATTGTCCTTCGGCGGCACGATGCAGAGGAAACCAAGGGCTTCGTCCCCGACGGGCCGCAGCTGATGGACTTCGTCAGGGTTGATGTAGACGGCATCACGGGGCCCCACCTCTACCTCTTCATTACCAAGCAAAACACGGGCCCTCCCATGGAGGATAAAGATCCCATGGTCATGGGGATGGTTCTCGAGGGCAGTCCAGCCGCCGGGCTCTACGCGGAAATACCTGATAATAAACTGCCGGGCTCCATCGGTTTTGCCGATGAGGACCTTGCCGTCAGCGCCCTTCGTGTTTGCCTTGATATAGCCTCGGGGGATCGCGCCCTCCCAATTGAAATTATTCTCTTCTCCGGTAAAACGGTGAATAACGCCCATCGCTCAACCTCCCTGTTCGAAACAGAATGACGAGAAAGAGTCTGGAGTTCTCCGAGAATACCTTACTGCCTGCAAGCAGCCGAAACCCTTTCGCAAAAATATCGTGCGCCCTCCTGAAGGTCACGGGATTTGAGATACAGCGCCCCCCCGATGAGGAGGATAATATCCTTACCATAAAAGTGCAGGATTTCAGCAATGTTTTCGAGGCGCATTCCTCCGGCCGGCGTCGGGAAGGCGCTTCTCATATGATAAAACTCCTCCCTCAAGGCACCGGCAATCGAGAGGCAGGTCGGCCGGTCAAAGGAGAACCGTCCTCCAAAATTCGGAAAGACGGAACAGTCTATGCCGATGAGCCTAAAGAGTTTACCGAGGAGGAGACCGGGAGCAATGCCGGTCTCGCTATCTGCAAAAAAAATTCCGGTCAATGAGGGATGGGACATGACGGGTTTGTCGATCCCGTCACGTTCTGCAATATGTCTCACGCAGTCGAGCCCCATGACAAAAGGAGAGACGAGGAGACCTCCAACGTTCTTCTCCATCGCGTATTCCACATTGTTCATGATCCTTTCGAAGCGGCCAGTAATGTTCGGAAAGTAAAGGGCTCTCTTGCCTGTCTTCGCCTCCGCCCTCTCAATGGCCTTCATGCATTCCGTAACCCTCTCCTCAAACCTGCAAAAGGGAAAATCCACGAGACTGTGGTCGTCTTTGATGATATCGATTCCTCCGAGCGCAAATTGGTAGCACATTTCTGCCAGCTCTTCCGGCGATCTGCCCATCGGTTTCAATGCAGTAGAGACGAGAGGTCTGTCGAAAACGCCGATGAGTCTTCTCATGCCCTCTAGCCCTACCTTCGGGCCCCTGAAGGTGCGGATGAATTCCGGCGGAAAGTGCATGTCGACAATCCTGATTCCCCTCTTGAACGAGATGTTCCCGTACAGGAGGTTGAGAAACTGAGGGATCTCATAGTTCGATACGATAACAGGATAGGCTATCTCAACGATGCAGCGCTCTTCCGTTTCACTGTCGGTTCTGTGAATCGAGACGACCTTGCCGACAATCTCCTCTCGCACCCTGTCGTCCCCAATGACCTCCGCAGGAACTTCGACAGTCTGTTCCAGGGCTATTTCTTCCGCAATCTTCCCGATCTCTCCTGAAGAAGAAGTGATAGCGTAGGTAATCGTTATCACCTTCTCCTTGCGTCCATGTTCATCCATAAGCGTTAGTATAATATTCTCCTCCGGACTCTGACAATCTCCTTTGTGCCGGGTAATGAGAAGAATCGTCTACGACAACAAAAAGGGCGCTCAAAAAAAGGATTCAGTTGGCTTAAAACTGTCGTTTTTCGGAAAGGCAGGCACCCGAGGAAGGACTGACTGTGATCTTTCCGTCACGCATTACCAGGAGGCGGTCCGCAAGTCTCTGTGCCTGCCCTCTGTCATGGGTCGCGATGATGACGATCGCACGGCTACTCTTTCTCATCTCCAGGATGATGTTTTCTATGACCTCGGTGTTCTTGAGGTCGACAGAGGCCGTCGGCTCGTCGAGGAAGAGGATCTCAGGCTCTATAACCAATGCCCTCGCAATGCCGAGGCGCTGCGTCTCTCCGCTCGAAAGAGTCAAGGCGTTCTGTTCTCTCTTGTTACTCAAACCCACAAACTCAAGGGCGCTGCTGACTTTCCTTTCCGCCTCGTCCTGCCTTATTCCACGGATTGTCAATCCATATGCTACATTCTTTAAGACCGTGCTGTTGAAAACTCCCACCCTAGGAAGCACCAGGGTTATCCTCCGTCTGACTGCCAGATCGTTCTCCACCCTCTTCCCGTCGGCAAGATACCTTACTTCACCGCTGTCGGGGGTCTCGATAAGGGCGCAGATCCTGAGGAAAGTAGATTTGCCGCAGCCGTTCATTCCGGTCAAGACGTAGATACCCTTTTCATGGAATGAAAAAGAGCAGTCTCTCAATACCTCGTTGCCGTTGTATACCTTCCCGATATTCGAGGCATCGAGTCTCAGGCTCATCTGTTTCCTCCGATCGAGCCTTTCTTTTGGATGACGTGGAGAACGGAATTTATCGACAGCGAAATTGCCAGGAGTATGACGCCGAGGGCAAGGGCAAGTTCAAAGTTGCCCTTGTCGGTCTCGAGGGCTATGGTTGTCGTCATCACCCTTGTAAAACCCGCGATGTTTCCACCGACAATGAGTATTGCACCCACTTCAGCCATGACCCTTCCAAAGGCCGCAATGATCCCGGACATGATTCCGTAGCGGGCCTCTCTTATGATCCTGAATGAGATCTGAAAAGGGGTAGCCCCGAGGGTCATGGAAGCCTGTCGAATGATCGGATCAACACTGGTGATTGCTGAATGGCTTAGTGACGTGACGATAGGAAAGGCAAGGATACTCTGGGCAAGAACCATGGCCTCGGGGGTATAGAGGAGCGACAGGAAACCAAAGGGTCCGCTTCTTGAAAGCAAAAGATAAACAAAGAGACCGACAACCACAGGGGGCAGTCCCATAAGGGTATTCATGACACTGATGAAAAGACCTTTTAAGGGAAACTTCCTGAATCCGAGGAGAGCACCGAGGGGAAGCCCCAAGAGCGTAGCAATAAGAAGGGCAGTCCCTGATACCTCAATGGAGAGCACGATAATGCCCAGCAGTTCTGCATTGAGATGCAGAATAAGGGAAAAGGCCTTGCTCAATCCCTCCAGTATCGAACTCATTGTCTCAAGAGAGCCCGGATCAAAGATGCGGGACAGAAGGGTTGTGCGCCCCGTTTCTGAACGCGCCCCACCCTGATTTCGTCTCCCTCAGTTTCTTATCCTTGCCGTGTCCATGCGCGCAAGAATGTCATCAATCTCTGTCTGTCCATACCATTGAAGACATGCCTGAAGACTCCTCAGCAACCGATCCGCCTTAACCGTGCCTGAGGTGAGGAAATCGACAAGTTCCCAGTCCTGGACGACCTCGAACCATGCAAAGGCGTCCCATGTGGCAAGGCAGGGGGCGCAATAGGTCTGGAAGAGATGCTCCTCATAGTAAGCCCGAGCGTTCTGAACGGCATAGTCCCGCAGGGCATGAATGAGAACGCTCATCCGCTCAACTCCGGGCAGGGCCCCGTCGTTACTTTGCATTGGGGATGAAAAGGGCATTGCCGTTGGCGTCTTTGAATGAAGCAATCGCCTCCTGCCCTTCCTTCGATATCAGCCAGTTAATAAATTCCGTCGCCTCTTTGTATTTAACGTGCTTATGCCTTTCAGGATTTACCGCCATGACACCATACTGATTAAACAAGAGAGGATCACCCTCAAGGACGATGACCATCTCAAGCTTGTCCTTATCCTTTGTTGCAAGCCATGTGCCCCTATCGGTGAGGGTGTATGCCCGTTTTTCGTTGGCGATCCTCTGGGTCTTTTCCATGCCCTGGCCTACCTCGAGATACCATTTTTTGCCCTTCGGATCTATGCCGACTTTCTTCCAGATCGAGAGTTCCTTTGTATGGGTGCCGGAGTTGTCGCCACGGGAGACGAAGAGAAGGCCGCCATCGGCAATCTTCTTGAAGGCGTCGGAGGCCGATTTTGTTCCCTTGAGCTTTGCCGGATCATCGGAGGGGCCTATGATGACGAAATCATTGTACATGACATCATGGCGGTTCACAAAGAAGCCATCCTCAACGGCCTTCAGCTCCTGCTCTTTCGCATGGACAAAGACGACGTCGGCATCTCCCCTTTTGCCCATTTCGATGGCAGCGCCCGTCCCCCTCGCGACGACCTTTACCTTGATGCCCGTTTTTTTCTCAAAGAGCGGCAAAATGTAGCCGAACAAACCGGAGTTCTCTGTGCTTGTCGTCGAGGAACAGATAATCGCCGTCTCGGCAAAGGCAGCGGTTGCAAAGCCGGAAACGATAATGGCAAGAATTACAGCAACAATTCTTTTCATCGTTATGCCTCCTTAGAGTTTCCTTCCTTCCAGAGGGTTTGGAAGAAAAGAGACTCGCCGCATTTGTCTTTTCCCCGTCATTTCCTTTTCTGAGCAGCCAACGGGATTGCGTCAGGATAGAAAAGGTTAGCACCATGCCTTAGGTACGTTGCGATGAGCTTCTGCCCCTCGAAAGACGTGACAAAGGCGATAAAATCCATAGCCTCACGGTACCTCACGTCAGGAAATCTTGCAGGGTTCACAGCAATAACACTGTACTGGTTTCTGAGAATCGGGTCGCCTTTTACGAGGACCTTCAGCTTGAGCCTGTCTTCATAGTTCAGGAAGGTTCCCATGTCAGCAATGGTATAGGTCTCCCTCTCGCTGGCCGCGAGCAGGGTCTCGCCCATTTTACTGCCCATCTCCATATACCATGCCTTGCCCTTCGGATTGATGCCTGCGTCGTCCCAGATATCGAGTTCCCGGATATTCGTTCCCGAATCATCTCCCCGGGAAATAAAGGCTGCACCGTGCTCTGCAATCAATTCAAAGGCTTCCACTGCCGATGCTATGCCCCTAATCCCTGCAGGGTCCTTGACCGGACCGACGACCACGAAGTCATTATGCATGACAGCCCTCCTATTGACACCGTATCCTTCGGCTACGAACTTTTCCTCCCTAAAGGGATCATGCACGAAGAGCATGTCAGCCTCTCCCTTTTTGGCTATCCGTATGGCCTTGCCTGTTCCCACCGCAACAATCTCAGTCGCTACGTTGTACTCCGTCGCTTTCTCATAGGCGGGGATGAGAATATCAAAGAGCCCCGAGTTTTGCGTGCTTGTTGTCGATGCAATAACCAGTCTCGTCTTCCCTTTCTTCATCGTCTCCTCCTTTCTCTACTTGTTGCCGTGCTCGAGGCAAAGAACTTCAGAGAGCCTGATGTATCCTTTGAGTGATCCCCTTGTTTCTTAAAAGAAACACCGAGCTTCCCTTCTTCCTGCCTCAGGAACTGCTGAAAATCATCATAGAGTTTCCAGAAAAGGCTGATAGCCTTCTCGCCCTCTTCCGTCAGACGGGCTCCGCCGCCATTTTTTCCACCCGCAGAAGATTCCACAAGAGGATGGCCCGCCTGCCTGTTCATTGAATCCACGAGCTTCCAGGCATGGCGGTAGGAGATTTCCATGGCCTTGGCGGCCTTTGTAATGGAGCCGATCTCCTGAATCTTCTCGAGGAGCACGATCCTGCCGTATCCCAGGAACGTTCCTTCTCCTCCGTCGATCCAGACACGGCCACGGAGTCCCGCAGTCGACTGCGCCCCCTTGCGCCCGTGTCCCTTCCCGTGCATAAGCGTAATATACTACAGGGAATAACGAAATGCAAGAAGACCTTTTCCGGCCCTTTGAGACTCTTGAGACTCATGGGGCTACCGCATCGGTGCGTGTTCCACCCTCTCCTCATGGCAAAGGAGACCCTTTTGTAGCAGATTCACTTACCACAGCAAAAAATGGCTGGCATCGGGATAACTTCACACTTGAAACCCTTCCCCCAAGAAGGTATAGTCCAAGATCTGGACGGTAAGGAGGAGCGCACACCTGAAACTCGAATTGAGGGCACACGCATCCAGGTTGAGCCTTTCTGAGTGAACCCAGAGCATTTTTGCGTCAGTCTAAAAGTTTCCCCTTTCGGCAAACAAGAGGGACACTTCCAGTACAGGCAGAAACAATGTATTACCACGTGAAACGTTCAAACTGCTATACGAGGGAGCTGAGGCATATCTTCTTTCTGAACTCAACGCCACTGAAGTCCGATATGCCTGTGAGGCATACTACCAGAACTTGCGCTATGAGAGCGTGCAAACGGCCATTCATTTCGTGTTGGAGAGCAATGTTCTGAAACCGTGAGCCGGTAGCAGTTAGAATTGCTTACCGTCAACTTTTCTTTTCATTTCTCTTTTGTGCTGTAAGAATACGTGAGACTGACTTGGCCAGCACCTGGATTCGTCCACATGAGGCAATAATACTGCTTCTTTTCGCAACGGAACGTTGCTTTGTCTGAAGAGATCTCGTCCTTTGTGATTCCATAGACAACATTATGGTCTTCATGGTAATGGATATTGAAGTTGAGAGGCCCTGAGGCTTCAAAAGAATAGTATAGGGATTCACCGGGAACCAGTTCCATGCAGTCTTCATGGATTTCCGAAGGCTTTATTATTTCACTTTTGTTCGCGGCAGCTGCGGAATGCAAGTATGCTCCCGTGATGAATATCATAAGATAGGAGAGCGCCACAATCCGATACAATCTTGCCATAACTCCTCCTTGTGTAAAAGACTCTTCCTTATTATATCACTGAGCGGGAGCATAGAAAATACTGGTGATCGCAAACGTGATGGGAGACCGCCTTATGTTCCACAGGCCCAAGCTATCAGGTCCTTCCTGAAATCGAACCTGTATAATTTTTGCCAGCAGTAAGGTGTTCGAGCAGAAACACTCGCACGGTCAAAGGTCAGTCACTGAGGCTTACTTGTAGAAGTCAACAAATGTATGAGCGAACATTGTATTACTTCTTCAATGGCAAATCAGTGACTTTGATGGTCTGTCCGAATCAGTTGAAGGGAAACAAGCATGCTTGAGGAGCCGCTTTTCTGTTAGCTCTTTCGGTCAGTGATGTCTTGATGAATTGAAATCCATACGGTACCATGGACATGATGTTCAAATGTGGAAACAACTGCGTAGCACCAAAACGGTGTACCATCCTTTTTAATATTTAGGATCTCACCCGTCCATACCCCATATTGATGAAGAGCGTTCATGATCATGTGAGCCGTTTCTTCTGGACTTTTCTCCGCAGGAGCATTGAGCAATGAAACATGATGTCCCACAAGCTCATCATGAGCATAACCAAACATCTTTTCAAGTTTCGGATTAGTATAGACAATTACACCATCTTTAACTCGGATAAGCAAGACCCCCTCTGCCATATAGGCTAGAATCTGCCTATAAAGCTCAAGGTCCTTTTCAGCAAGTTTGCGATCTGTGATATCCTGCCATATGGCTTGCAAATACTTGTCGCCAAATAAATCCAATGCGCGTGTAAGGACATGGACATCCCTTATATCGCCACCTTTGGTCCTATGCTTTACGTCGAATTCGGCTTGTCCTTTGTTGAGCACCTCACTCATCCTCAATTGTATTTCCTCTTCAGTCTGGACAGGATCTATATCAAAGATACGCAGTCTTGCAAACTCCGCCCGTGAGTAACCAAGATCACGATGAGCTGTCTCATCTCGCTTATTTGCCATCGATTCATTTTGCTTGCTTCATGCAGCAACTGTCTCAACCGTATGGCTACTTTGCCTCGCAACACCCTCCGCCGGTATTTCGGTATCCATACCAGGTGTACCTGCAACCGATGCTTCGTGTGTGCCCCTGTCCAATATCTGGCCATGGCCAGATTATGCCAAAAGATACCTCCGCTTCGCCAGCTTCTGCTGGCTCCGCTCCGGGCAGCCATTCATCCCCGAGCTTAAAAGCTCGGGGTTTTCTGGCAGTCTCGATAAAAAAAAGAATCTCCCCGTTGCTTGCAGAGGGGAGATTCACCATGTGAATTGACACTTACTGCCGTCATCTCGAAGATCCTAACATTCGGTTGGTTTCGGTAAGCCGGCCAGCTTATAGGCACTCCTATACCCCAAAGAGGGGAATAGTCTGTACATATCCATTTTAGTAAATCCGGCTTCGATAAGGATGTCACGGCACAGTGGTGACTCGCGATGTTTTTCGTAATGGAGTCTTAGGGCAGCAATAAGTTTCCAGTGTTCGCCTGACAGCTCCTGCACGCCTTCTTTGCGGGCAAGATGTTCCGCCACATTCACATCCCAGTCATCAATATTCACAAGAAAACCATCTTCGTCGACTTCCAGCTCTCTCCCATGGACTGCTGTTTTCTTTGCCATAATTACACCTCCTTGATCCCAAGAATAGTCTTCCTCGTAAAGAAATACTATGATGAAAATCATAAAGAAGGTTTGGGAGGCCCTGCGGCTTTAAGTGTCTGACATAGATATATATGTATGCAGACTGGCGAAAAAGAAGAACTTCACGGATCTCATGTGATTATGTTCGAAGGCTAACCGTTTGCCTATGCTCATTGCCCATTACTTCGACTTTTTTATTGAAATTTAATCGTAACCGTACTGGGTGACTCGTGCAGTATGAGACTTACTAAACCCCCGTTGAAATTCTCGAATCTATCAGTACAAACTATGCGTTCCAAATACGAACAAGGCAATTATTACAGGACACAATATGATACAGCTCATACTCAATCCGGTTGGTAACACTCATACTATGTTCATGAAAGCATTAGTTTTTATATCATTGTTGATAGCTATGGGGATCGCCCTGGCCATCCATGAAGCGTACGGCTGCAATGTTTGTCACAGCAAGAACCCCAAGATGGTCAAAATGAATGAGGAACTAGGCCTTAAGGATTGCTTCAATTGTCATGGGCAAGGGATGGCTAAGACTCCCGAAGGTTAAAAGGACCAAATGATCGGTGATGAGCGCTGTATCCCTTGTCACAATAAATAGCTGGCGGCTCGGAACTTACTGATATACAAGTACTCGATTGAATTCTTGCAAAAAAGAACCTGATGCGAAGGATAAAATAGTAGTGAACATGAAAGTTCAAGTTCTACAGCACGTACACTTTGAGGGACTCGGATGTATCGAATCCTGGCTTCAAACGCGAGGGGCAAAGATTGCCTACACTCGCTTCTTCCGAGGCGACAAATTGCCTGCGCTGAATAGCTTTGACATGATCATAGCTCTGGGAGGCCCCATGAGTGTCAACGACGAGGTGGGACTGCCTTGGCTTAAGCAGGAAAAGCAGTTCCTGCGAGATGCAATCGCACGGGGTGTTCCTGTCTTGGGAATTTGCCTGGGCGCTCAGCTCATCGCAAGTGCTCTTGGTGCGCGTGTGTATCGAAACCCACTCAAAGAGATTGGGTGGTTTCCGATCCAGGCTATGCCAACATCCGAGTCCGTTTTTCTATTTCCCTCGGAGTGTCTCGTCTTTCACTGGCACGGAGAGACGTTCGACCTGCCTAAAGGTGCTGTGCGGCTGGCGAAGAGCGCGGGTTGTGAAAACCAACCCTTTGAGATCATGAGTAATGTCATTGGATTGCAGTTTCACCTTGAAACTACCCCTCAGAGTGCAATTGCAATTCTGGACAACTGCCGGGAGGAGTTAATACCAGGGCCTTTTGTACAGAGCGAAGCTGCTCTTCTGGCGGTTTCATCGAACACCTACATGACTATCAATGCATCAATGAGCGACGTATTATCATATCTAACTCGATTTATGAGCTGAAAACCGTCCAGTATTGACTCGTCTCTTTTCCTTATCTAATCGCCGCAATATTAGGTTGCATGATTCTGCATGAAGCCCGCAAATGATGTCTCAACATAGGTGTGCATGTTTGAAGTGGAACTCTTGCGTCTGCTGAGAGCACGCCAGCGAGAGTTAGTCGGTGTACACCACATAAAATAACTTTCATCGACGTGATGCGCTCATACCAGACGTGGCACGAGAGTGGGGAGAGAACTGTCCGCAATCGTCCGGAATTCGAGGCCGCATCGCTCAGGAATGTCGCCGCCGCGAGACAGAATAGGTGTCCATAATCGTTGGAATACACACATGCGCACCATTGATTACTTCTTAGCCATAGCGTATAATAACTAATCACCATGAAAATTCTCCTCATTACAAAAGAGAACGTTCTGAAAAGGGATCTGGAGGCTGTGCTGCCGAAGGGCTTCAGGCTGACACGTCAGCAGTCGGGGTCTGAGAGCAACGTTATCTTCGTCGATATAGACTCCTCAGGGGTTGGCGCCGTCAGGGAACTCAGTGAAAGGGCCTTTGTTGTTGCGATCACGGGCCAGAAGAGAACAGAGCCGGTAATGGAAGCAACGACGTCCGGCGCATATGAGGTGATACACCGGCCCCTGAAGCAAGAGACGGTGTCACGTATCATCCAGGAGCTGCTCGATCTCGGAGAAGAGATAGAGAGACCGATTCTCCTCTCCAACCCTCCTCCGACCGCGACCTGTGCGATCGTAGGGCAATCGTCCCTCATCATGGATGTCTGCAAGAGACTGGCCCGGCTGGCGCAGGTGGAAGTACCGATACTGATCACCGGAGAGACAGGCACAGGCAAGGAACTGATCGCCGAGTCCGTTGCCCAGCTCTCCCCCCGCTTCGGGAAACCCTTTGTCGTGATCAACTGCGCAGCCGTACCGGAGAACCTTCTCGAATCCGAACTCTTCGGCTTTACCAAGGGCGCCTTCACCGGTGCGATTTCTTCAAAGGAAGGAATGCTCAAGATTGCGGACAGCGGAACGCTCTTTTTTGATGAGGTAGGGGAACTGCCCCTCGCGCTCCAGGGGAAACTCCTCCGTTTTCTCCAGACCCAGGCGTTCTATCCCATCGGCAGCACAAGCGAAATTCAGGTGGACGTGAGGGTCATATCCGCCACAAACCGTGACCTTGCCGCGATGGTGCGGGAAGGAAAGTTCAGAGAGGACCTGTATCACAGGCTGCGCGTTGCGGAGATTCACGTTCCACCACTCCGCGAGCGCAAGAACGACATCCTTCCACTCGTTCAGTTCTTTTTTTATCGTTACCGCCACTCAGCCCAGAAACCTCTGAAAGGAATCACCAATGCCTTTCTGAACAAGCTCCGTTCCTATGACTGGCCCGGTAACATCAGGGAGCTCGAAAATGCGATCCGATCGGCCATCGCAATCAGCAAGACGCCCTATCTCACAACTCATGACCTCAAAGACTTCGGGTATCATGCTGCGCAGCACAAGGAGATGCCGTTTCCCGAAACCCTCTCTTCGGTTCTCATCCCCTTTATGAAGAAGGCCCTTGAGACGAGGGAGAGGAATCTCTATGAGAAGATCCACAGGGAAGTGGACAAGAGCGTATTCGACTATATCCTGTCCCAGACGAGGGAGAACCAGTCCGAAGCTGCCCGCATACTTGGGATCAACAGGCTAACGCTGAGAAAAAAGGTTGGTACATCTCGCTGACCAAAGGACTTCTTAGTTCTTTTGTCGGTCCTTGTCGGAAAAACTGATGAAATGAGTAAAGAAAGAGGATGAAATGGGGATAGTTCTATCCCCATTTCATCGGACCGAAAGATGTCTTATTTCGGGGTCGTCATAAGCTCTTCAAATCTCTTGTAGCCTTCTTCAACGACCTTCCTGTATTCATCGAGGCCCTTCTTCCCATTAGCGAGCCATTCGCCCATGATCTTCTCTGTACCGGCCTGAATCTGTTTGTTCGCGTTGATCATCTCTTTGACGATCTTGTCATTGAACTCCTGCACCTTGGAGACATTGTCGAATGTCGTATCGAGAGAAAACTTCACTGCCTTCAAAACATTCTCGCTGACGGTCTTGACATCAAAGCCTGGATAGTTTGTTGCTTCCATTGTTAGATCTCCTTTTTTTGTTATTGGCTTTATTGGTTCTTTGTGAGAGGCTTTCCCTTCCGGGAGAGCTCCTGCCACTTCCTTACTCGTTGTACTGCCTTTTTTCTCAAGCGGTTCTTTCATCTGCACCTCCTTTCCGCGACGAACTCTTTGGGTCTCCACGAGTCCGTCAGTCTTTCATTCCTTCTGTAAGCACCTTGGTATCCCTTCAACACCGCAGATCTTCATTTCAACTGTCCTCTTATAGTACTAGTATAGTATTACTATCGTAATTTGTCAAGAGAAAAAATATCCCTCCTTCATTTCTTGCCTATCGTTTTTTAACCCCTTGATTTACAATAAGACAATCTCATGATGGTGATGTTCAAAAGGGTAAAACCTTTTTGCTCACTTTAGAAAAGAATCACATCAACGATAGCGCCTTCCTCAATGCCACGCGCCTCGGGAGGGATAACGATTGTTCCGTCAGCCTTCACGAGGGTCCTGATAAGCCCCGACTTGCCGAGCACCGGCAGGGCACAGAGCGCTCCGTCCTTCTCTTCAAGAGAGACCCTGATATGTTCTTCCCTCCCTACGGTTGATGAGATGTTCTTTGTCAGTCTCGCCCTCACCCTTCCCCGACCCTCCCAGCTCTTTATTCTTCTGCCGGATAAGACCCTCAATATGGGTTTAATGAAAATATCAAAGCAGACAACCACTGCCGCCGGATGCCCGGGAAGACCGAAAACAGGGATTCCCTTGAGGACAGCACCAATAGTCGGCTTACCGGGCTTCAGGGCGACGCCGTGAAAGAGGACCCCGGGCGAGCCGAGGCTGTTAATGATCTCTCCTGTCATGTCCCTCGCGCCGACTGAACTGCCGCCGGTAATGAGAACCATGTCGCATTCATCGAGGGACTCCTGAACAGCCCGGCGTATCTCTTCATAGACATCCCTGAGGATCCCCTTCTTCACCGGCACCCCGCCCTCCTCCTGGATGAGCCCTGCAAGACTGAATGAGTTTATGTCCCGCACCTGACCGGGGCGCAAGGGACTCTCGATGGTGACAATTTCATCTCCCGTCGAAATGATCGAAACCCTCGGCTTCTCATAGACCATCACCGACTGTGCGCCGACCCCCGCAAGGGCGGCGATATCCTGGGGCCTGAGTATGCTCCCCTTCTTCAATAAGAGGTCGCCCTTCTTCATGTCCTCACCGGCAGTAATCACATTCTCCCGGGGTCCCACGGGCCTGAATATCTCGATAAGACTATTATCCACAGACTGAGAATGCTCGAGCATGACAACGGCGTCAGCACCTTCAGGAAGCATGCCGCCTGTCGATATCTTCACCGCCGTCCCCTTCCTCTGTTTGAAAGAGGGCTCCTCCCCCATGAGAATTTCACCGGCCATGGTGAGATACGCAGGGAGTCCTTCGCTCGCGCCAAAGGTGTCGGAAGATTTCACCGCATAGCCGTCAACGGTAGAGCGTGAAAAACCTGGCATATCTTCGGGCGAAAAAACGTCTTGAGACAGAATCCGCCCATAGCCATGATCGACAGAAAGGTTGAGGGCTTCAGGCTCCCTCAAAGTACTGTGCCCCATCATGCGTCTCTGAGCTTCTGCAACAGAGATTGCGTCTTCCCTCCCGAGCATATCACGCATAAAAACAGTGACCGGTCACGAGTGACAGGGAATAAGTCTTCGGTTGTACGGAATGCATGATGAGCATGCCTTCGGCTTCTTTACAGCTCAGGGAGCATTGGTTATGGACGCTAGGAGACCATGGGGTTTTGGGACAATACTTCCGACTCAGTGCCGTTGCTGAGGATATCGATGATACGGTCAAGAGATTCAAGGTGGAGTTGCTCAATGTTGTTCCTCGTCAGGTCCGAAGGGTAAACGGCATTCCTCTGGATAAACTCACCGAGCCTCTCCTTGTTGAAACAGGAAAGAAGGAGCATGCCCTTGAATATCCTCTTGTTCGTCTTGAAAGAAAACAATACCCGTTCGAGAGACCGCTCAAGAAAGCGATCGTTTCTCATCTGAACCTTCCTGTCGATGCTGATCGCCTGGAACCAGTACCGTTTGTCAATGATGCTGTCCGCCCGCATCTCAACAAGGGTATGTTCGATATTTCTCCTGCTGCTCGCGAACTTTCCATGAGCGATCGTATCAGCGGCAAGATGGCTCATGTACCCGAAAACAAAGGCCTTCTGCTGCTGCGTCTCGACGGCATCAAGGAGGTTCAGAGCCATATCCCAACTGTGGGGGTTCTTGTCTTCCGGCAGGAATTTCTTGCCTA
>Ga0335070_10004337_pt1 | contig 16572 bp, 12 predicted proteins | sample Lox_Sample_13_FD_206722 | JGI IMG/M metagenome (GOLD analysis project Ga0335070, IMG submission 206722) | Soil microbial communities from Loxahatchee National Wildlife Refuge, Florida, United States - Lox_Sample_1.3 | ecosystem: Environmental > Terrestrial > Soil > Wetlands | place: USA... | reverse complement strand
GCTGCGCCACCGTGGTGCTGGCAGCGGCACCGCCGGCAGCTGAAGCGGCGGCGGCCGAAGTGACGGACTGAGGTTCGCGAGGCAAGTGGGCTCCCGGCAGGAGTGCGGCAGTCGTGGGCTGGTTGTGGGGCCGCACGTTACACAGCGGCCGGTGAGCGGGCAATCCGGGTTGACGCCTCCATGGCTTGAGAATAGAGTCGCGCGCACACTGTTAGACACAGTCTAATCGAGGAGTGAGCGTCGTGAGTCTCAAAGGCAGCAAGACCGAAAAGAACCTCAAGGATGCATTTGCGGGTGAGTCGCAGGCGAATCGCCGCTACCTGTATTTCGCAGCCAAGGCCGACGTGGAAGGCTTTAACGATGTGTCCACGGTGTTCCGCTCCACGGCGGAAGGCGAGACCGGGCATGCCCACGGGCACCTGGAGTATCTCGAGGCGGTGGGCGATCCGGCCACGGGCCTGCCGATCGGCGAGACCAAGCTGAATCTGAAGGCCGCCATCGCTGGCGAGACGCATGAGTACACCGACATGTACCCCGGCATGGCCAAGACCGCCCGCGACGAGGGGTTCGGCGAAATCGCCGACTGGTTCGAGACCCTGGCCAAGGCGGAGCGCTCGCACGCCAACCGCTTCCAGAAGGCGCTGGATTCCATCTAAGGCCGCTATCCGGATCGATCGCCCCGCCCTGCGCCGGCACTGAACACCGGCGCGGGGCGGACGGTTGTCTCGTGCCACGAGAGTCCCGCACTCCATGAGCAGTACCCCGGGCCCAGGATCTCCCGCCGGCGCCGGCGCCGGTACGGTCGGCGGACGCGAAGGCAGCCTGGAGGCGCCCACCCGCCACCCGCTCGACTGGCGCAACCCCGAGTTCTACGACGAGGCCGCGCTCACCAGGGAGCTGGAGCGCGTCTTCGACATCTGTCACGGCTGCCGCCGCTGCTTCAGCCTGTGCAATTCCTTTCCCACGCTGTTCGATGCCATCGATGCCTCCTCGACACTCGAGCTCGATGGAGTCGACAAGAAGGTGTTTGGCGAGGTCGTCGACCACTGTTACCTGTGCGACATGTGCTACATGACCAAGTGTCCGTACGTGCCGCCGCATCCGTGGAACATCGATTTCCCACATCTGATGTTGCGTGCGAAGGCCGTGCAGGCGCGCAAGGAAGGTTTCAGCTTCCGCGATCGCACGCTGTCGGCGACCGACACGGTCGGCAACATCGCCGGCGTTCCGGTGGTAGCCGAGATCGTGAATGCGGTGAACCGCTCATCCACGGGGCGGAAACTGCTGGAGAAAACCCTGGGGGTGGCCGCGGATGCGCCCCTGCCGGTGTTTCATTCGCGTACGGCCCGCAAGCGTCTCGTTGACCGTCTCGGCACCCACGTGAAGCCGGCCGGTGGCGCGCAAACCGCTCAAACCGTGCAATCCACGGAGCAGACCACGGGCAAGGTGGCACTGTTCGCGACCTGTTACGGCAATCGCAACGAGCCGGAGCTGGATGAGGATCTGGTGGCCGTGCTCGAGCACAATGGCATCCAGGTGACGCTGCTCGCCCAGGAGCGCTGCTGCGGCATGCCCAAACTCGAGCTGGGTGACCTGGACACGGTGGCGCAGCTCAAGGAATCCAACATCCCGCAGCTCAGGCAGGCCATCGACGCCGGCTACGACATCCTCGCGCCGATTCCCTCGTGCGTGCTGATGTTCAAGCAGGAGCTGCCGCTGATGTTTCCCGAGGATGCGGACGTGAAGGCGGTCCGTGCGCGCATCTTCGATCCGTTCGAGTACCTGATGCTGCGGCATCGCGCCGGCCTGCTGCGCACGGACTTCAAGGGGCCACTGGGCAAGATCAGCTACCACGTCGCCTGTCACCTGCGGGTGCAGAACATCGGTCTGAAGACCCGGGACGTACTCAAGCTCATTCCGGGCACCACCGTGGACGTGATCGAACGCTGCTCGGGCCACAATGGTACCTACGCCGTGAAAGCGGAGTTCCGCGCGGCTTCCATGAAGATCGGCCGTCCGGTCATGCAGCGCGTCGAAAAAGCCAGCCCCGACCATTACAGCAGCGACTGCCCGATGGCGGGTCACCAGATCCAGAGCGGAATGCCCGGAGCCCGTGAGCCCGAGCACCCACTGCGGCTGCTGCGCCTGGCCTACGGAATCTGACGGCGAGTGCCATGAACAAACTTGCGGTGAACGACCTGTTGTCCCTGGAGCGCTACGCGCGCGAGCGGCCTGCGTTCCGCGCACGGGTGCTCGAGCACAAGCGCGATCGGCAGATCCGGATCGGTCCGCACATGACCTGGCTGTTCGAGGATCGACTCACGATCCAGTACCAGGTACAGGAGATGCTGCGCACGGAGCGCATTTTCGAGCCCGAGGGCATCGAGGACGAGCTGGGCGCCTACAACCCGCTGATTCCGGACGGCCAGAACTGGAAGGTCACGCTGCTCATCGAGTACCCGGATCCGCAGGAGCGCCAGGCGGCACTGATGCGTCTGAAGGGTGTCGAGGACCGTTGCTGGGTCCAGGTGCAAGGGCACGCTCGCGTGTTCGCGATCGCGGACGAGGATCTGGAACGCGAAAACGCGGAGAAGACCTCGGCGGTGCACTTCCTGCGATTCGAGCTCGATGCCGCCATGATCGGCAGCCTGCGCGCGGGGGCGTCGCTGGCCGTGGGCGTGCATCATCCACAGTACCAGTACGACGTGGCGAGCGTGCCGGCGGCGACCCGGACCGCGCTCATCGCCGATTTTTCTTGATGTTCCAAACGGTTGGCTCCATATTCCGCGCCGCCGGTGCCTGACAGCCCGGCGCTTTTCGGAGCTTGTCCATGAGTGATCACGATTCGCGGTGCGCGGGGCGCCGCGATGCGCATTGGAACCGCACCGCGCTGCGTTCGCTGAGCGGTCGTCGCGGTCGGAACGAGCTGTGCGGTCAGTGTGGACTGCGCGGGCAGGCCGCCTGATGAGCCAGTCCTACAACGCAGCCGATATCGAAGTCCTCAGTGGCCTGGAGCCGGTGCGGCGCCGGCCGGGGATGTACACCCATACCTCGCGGCCCAATCACCTGGCGCACGAGGTCATCGACAACAGCGTCGATGAGGCCATTGCCGGCTACTGCAAGCAGATCGACGTGACCCTCTACAAGGATGGCTCGCTCGAGGTGGCCGATGACGGGCGCGGCATGCCCGTGGACATCCACCCCAAGGAGAAGGTGAGCGGAGTCGAGCTGATCCTCACGCGCCTGCATGCAGGCGGCAAGTTCTCCGATCAGAACTACAAGTTCTCCGGCGGCCTGCACGGCGTGGGCGTCTCGGTGGTGAATGCGCTGTCCAGGCACCTCGAGTGCTGGATCCGCCGCGGGGGCAAGGAATACAACATCGGCTTCAAGGACGGCAAGGTGTCCTCGAAGCTGGAGGTGATCGGCACGGTCGGCCAGCGCAACACCGGCACCACGGTGCGTTTCTGGCCGGACCCGAAGTTCTTCGACTCGGACAAGTTTTCCATCCCGCCGCTCAAACACACGCTCAAGGCGAAAGCGGTGCTGTGCCCGGGCCTGCGGATCACCTTCAGGAACGAGGCCACGGGCGAGAAGGATGAGTGGTTCTTCGCTGGCGATCTGGGCGCGTATCTGGCCGAAGAAGTGGGCGCGAACGAGAAGCTGCCCGCCGATCCCATCACCAATCCGCGCGAGGGCGACAACGATCCGGTGAGCTATGCGCTCCTGTGGTCGCCGAATGCGGAAACCGTGGTGGCCGAGAGCTACGTGAACCTGATCCCGACCATCGAGGGCGGGACGCATGTCAACGGTCTGCGCTCGGGTGTGGCGCAGGCCGTGCGCGAGTTCTGCGAGTTCCGCAACCTCGTGCCCCGTGGCATCAAGCTGACTCCCGAGGATGTGTGGGAGAAGGCCTGCTACGTGCTGTCCGTGAAGTTCCAGGAACCGCAGTTCGCCGGGCAGATGAAGGAGCGACTGGCCTCACGCGATGCCGCTGCCCTGGTCGAAGGGGTGGTGCGCGACTCGATGGGTCTGTGGCTCAACCGCCATCCGGATGCCGGCGAGCGCATCGCGCAGTTCGCGATCAGCAATGCGCAGGAGCGCGTCAAGGCCGCGCAGAAAGTCGTGCGCAAGCGCGTATCCTCGGGACCTGCGCTGCCGGGCAAGCTGGCCGACTGCGTCAGCCAGGAGCCGCGCCGCTGCGAGCTGTTCCTGGTGGAGGGCGACTCCGCCGGTGGCTCGGCGAAGCAGGCGCGAGACAAGGATTTCCAGGCCATCATGCCGCTGCGTGGCAAGATCCTGAATACCTGGGAGCTGGACGCCGCCGCGATCGCCTCCTCGGAGGAGGTCCACAACATCTCGGTCGCCCTGGGCGTCGAGCCGGGATCCTCGGATCTGAGCCAGCTGCGCTACCACAAGGTCTGCATTCTCGCGGACGCGGATTCGGACGGACAGCACATCGCCACACTGCTGTGCGCGCTGTTCCTGCGTCATTTCCGCAAGCTGGTACTCGAAGGGCACGTGTATGTCGCGATGCCGCCGCTTTACCGGATAGATGCCGGCAAGCAGGTGTACTACGCCCTCGACGATGCCGAGCGCGATGCCACTCTCAAGCGGATCGAGGCACAGAACTCGCGCACCAAGGCCACGGTGACGCGGTTCAAGGGTCTGGGCGAAATGAACCCCACCCAGCTGCGCGAGACGACCATCGATCCGAGCACGCGTCGCCTGGTGCAACTTACCGTTGATGCGAAGGACGACGCCGACACCATCATGGACATGATGCTCGCCAAGAAGCGCGCCTCGGACCGCAGGGAGTGGCTGGAACAGAAGGGTAACCTGGCCGACGTGCAGGTCTGACTATGCAGGACGAACTGAATTTCGAAGGCGTCGAGAAACAGCCGCTGCGCCTGTTTACCGAGAAGGCGTATCTCGACTACTCGATGTACGTGATCCTCGACCGCGCGCTGCCGGCGCTCGGCGACGGCCTCAAGCCGGTGCAGCGCCGGATCATCTACGCGATGAGTGAGCTGAGCCTCGCCTCGGTCAACAAGCACAAGAAGTCGGCGCGCACCGTCGGCGATGTCATCGGCAAGTTCCACCCGCACGGTGACGGGGCCTGCTACGAGGCCATGGTGCTCATGGCACAGGCGTTCTCCTACCGGTACACCATCGTGGACGGGCAGGGGAACTGGGGATCGCAGGACGATCCGAAGGAATTCGCGGCGATGCGCTACACGGAAGCGAAGCTCACGCGCTACGCGGAAGTGTTGCTGTCCGAGTTGGGTCATGGAACGGTGGACTGGCAGTCCAACTTCGATGGCACGCTCGAAGAGCCGGCGGTCCTGCCCGCACGCCTGCCGAACGTGCTCCTGAACGGCACTTCGGGAATCGCCGTCGGCATGGCGACGGACATTCCGCCCCACAACCTGCGCGAAATCGCCGCTGCCTGCATCCATCTTCTGGAAGAGCCGGAGGCGACTACCGCGGCGCTGATGAAGCATGTCAAGGGGCCCGACCTTCCTACCGGGGCGGAGATCATCTCGCCGCGCGCCGATCTCAAGGAGTTCTATGAGAAGGGCGTGGGTACCTTCAAGGCACGCGCCACTTACGAGATCGAGGACGAGAACGTCGTCATCACGGCGTTACCATTCCAGGTGTCGGGCCGCCGCATCCAGGAGCAGGTGGCCGAACAGATCCGGGCGAAGAAGCTGCCCATGGTGGACGACATCCGCGATGAGTCGGATCACGAGAATCCCACCCGTCTCGTCATCATTCCGCGCTCCAGTCGTGTGGACATGGTGGAGGTGATGAACCATCTGTTCGCCACCACGGATCTGGAGCGAGGCTACCGCGTCAATCTCAACATCATCGGGCTGGACGGACGTCCGCGGGTGATGGGACTCAAGGCCATCCTGAGCGAGTGGCTGGAGTTCCGCATCGCCACGGTGACCCGTCGCCTGCAGTACCGCCTCGAGCGGGTGAGCTTGCGTCTGCACATCTTGGAAGGCCTGCTGGCGGTCTACCTCAACCTCGATGAGGTGATCCGCATCATCCGCCGCGAAGATGAGCCCAAGCCGGTGCTGATGAAGCGCTTCAAGCTCTCGGAGGAACAGACCGAGGCCATCCTCGAGACCAGGCTGCGCCACCTGGCGAAGCTCGAGGAGATGAAGATCCGCGACGAGCAGAAGGCACTCGCCGCCGAGCGGGAAGAGCTCGAAGCCCTGCTGAAGAGCAAGGCGCGTCTGCGCAAGCTCGTCGCGAAGGAGATCGGCGAGGACGCGCAGAAGTACGGCGACGATCGGCGCACCAGGATCGTCGAGCGCGAGGCGGCTCAGGCGATCGATGAAACCTCCCTGATTCCCAACGAGCCCGTGACGGTGGTGTTGTCCACCGGCGGTTGGGTCCGCTCGGCCAAGGGTCACGAGATCGATCCACGGACGCTGTCCTATAAGGGCGGCGATGCCTACCAGTCCGCGGCGCGCGGACGCAGTCTGCAGCCTGCGATCTTTCTGGACAGCACCGGCCGCACGTACACGCTGCCGGCGCATTCGCTGCCTTCCGCACGCGGCAATGGCGAGCCGCTGTCCGGTCGGCTCAATCCGCCGGATGGCGCCAAGTTCGCCGGCGTGGTCATCGGCGAGCCCGAGGATCTGTGGTTGCTGGCGACCGATGCGGGGTATGGATTCACCGTGCGTCTGAAGGAACTGATCACGGACCGCCGCGCAGGCAAGACCGTGCTGACCGTGCCGGAAAATGCGCATGTGATGGCGCCAGCCTTCGTTCCCTCCCCGGACTCCCTGGTCGTCGCCGTGAGCAGCGAGGGCAAGATGCTGGCCTTCGGCGTCGGCGAGGTGCCGGAACTGCCGCGCGGCAAGGGCAACAAGCTCTACGACATCCCCTCGAAGAAAGCCCGCTCGCGCGAGGAAGTACTGACCGGCCTCACGGTCGTGCCGCCGGATGGCAAGCTGGTGCTGTGGTCGGGAGAGAAGCAGAAGACGCTCACGTGGCGCGATCTGCAGGAGTACCGCGGCCAGCGCGCGCAGCGTGGCGCCGTGCTGACGCGCGGCTGGCGCGAGATCGATCGCATCGACGCCATCCCACCCGAGAAGCCGGCCGAATAGGCCGGCCCCACGCGCCAGCGCGCCGCGCCCGCATCGACCCGCGCCCACGGTCACACCGGCGGGCGCCACAGCGGCACGCACCACACCGGCCGGCGCCACACCGGCCGGCACCACACCGGCCGGCACCACACCGGCGCGTCCGGGCCCTGCCTTCCGCAGCCCTTTGAGCCTCCGGCCGGCACCCGATGCCGCGGTGCGCCACGTTATGTGCACTTTCTTGCTAATGAGAATCGTTCTCGTTACGATTCGCCTTCGCAGCAGGAACGGGACACGACAGACGAGGCTGCGCGGACACCATGCTCGAGAACAACAAGACGATTCGCGCTGGCAACCCACATGCCGACGCGCCGCGGACCTCTCAACTGGCGATCCGTGCAGGCGGCCTGCTTCTGGCCGGCACGCTGTTGCTGAGCGCCTGCGGCGGGGGCTCTGGTGAGACGCCCACGGCTCCCACACCCGTCGCGATGTCCGATGCGGCAGTGGCGGGCGAGGCGCTCTTCAACGACAAGAGCCTGTCAGCTTCGGGGCAGCAATCCTGCGCCACCTGTCACGTCAAGTCGCGGGCGTTCACCGGCGATCCGGCCACGGATCACGGCCTGCCGGTGCCGCTGGGTGGTCCCAACATGGACCGGCCTGGATTCCGCAACGCGCCGTCGTTGATGTATGCGGCGTTCACACCACCGTTCTCCCTCGAGGACGGGACGGCCAGCGGCGGGTTCTTCCGCGACGGCCGCGCGTCCACGCTGGCGGCGCAGGCCGTGCAGCCCTTCCTGTCGCAGTTCGAAATGGCCAACCAGGATGCCGCCGAGGTCATTGGCCGGTTGCGCAATTCGGCCGCGACTCTGCAGAAGTTCACGGCCGCCTTCGGTGCGGACGCGCTCAACGATCCTGACAAGGCGCTGGCGGACATCGGCGCGGCGATCGCGGCCTACGAAAGCGAGGACGTGGACGAATTCGCGCCCTTCACCAGCAAGTACGACTACTGGGTCAAGGGCGAGGCGCAGCTGAGTGAGCGCGAGCTGAATGGTCTTGCGCTGTTCAACAACCCCGGCAAGGGCAACTGCACCTCCTGCCATCCGAGCCAGCACCAGCAGTTCAGCAGCCACGCGCTGTTCACCGATTTCACGTACGACAACATCGGCATTCCGCGCAACTGGAACCTGCCGGCGAACCAGCCCGATCCCGTGAGCCCGATCAGCGCTCTGGCGCTGAGTTACATGCCCGAGCCCGTCAATGTCCCGGCGGATGCCGAGTATGCGTACTACGACCTCGGACTGTGCGGGCCGTTCAAGTCCGATCCGGCCGATACGGCGGCGCGCCAGGACCTGAGCCGCCTGATTCCTACCTGTGGCCAGTTCAAGGTGCCGACGCTGCGCAACACGGCGATCACGGCCCCCTACTTCCACAACGGTGTATTCCCCACCTTGCGGGAAGCGATCCGCTGGTACGTCACACGCGATATCAACAACAACACCGGCAACAACCCGACGCCGGTGCCCGCCGGGCCGGGTGGCAACCCCTATCAGGCGGTCGGGACGTTCTACACGGCCGCGAACGGCACTCCGGATCTGTATCAGTACAACGATCTGCCGGTGTCGATGGATGCAAACGTGAACGTCGGTGAGGTCCCGTACACCGCGCCATCCGTCGCGGGCGGCAACGCCCCAACCATGACTTCCGACGAGATCGATGACGTCGTGGCCTTCCTGTGCACGCTCACGGATGGCTATGACCCCGCCAATCCAACCGCCTACAACGTTCCTGCTCAGTGTCAGCCGGCTGCCGCCACGGCGCCGGCTTCAATTCAAGGATCCCAGCCATGATTCGCGACAACAGACTTTCCATCACGGCCTCCCGCACGGGCCTCATCGGCCGCAGCGCCTGGGCCCTGCGTGCCAGCCTGCTGCTGGCGTGCACCCTGGGAGCCGCGAATCCGGCAACGGCGGCCGGCAAGAACGCCGAGGACCAGCGCATCAAGGCCCTCGAGTCGCAGTTGCAGGCGGTGCAGAGTCAGCTGAAGCAGCTGGCGGACCAGAACCAGTCCCTGTTGCAGCACCAGCAGCAGATCGAGCAGCAGCTCGCGCAGCAGCTCGCGCAGCAGCAGGTGGCCCTGCAGCAGGCACAGCGCGCCGCGCAAGCCACCGCGGTCGCCTCACTGTCGGCATTGCCCGGATCATCGTCTGCGCTGCCGGGACCCTCCGCGCTTTCGGGTCCGGCGGCTGCCGCTCCGGGCGCGACACCGGCGGCCGCTACGGCCGGGACGCCGGCGGGGGCGGGCAGCGCGACACCCGGCGGCGAGCCGGCGTCGTTTGGTCTGGCCGCTCTGGAGAACGTGCGGCTGTGGGGATACGGCGAGCTGTACTACAACCGGCCAAGCCGTGACACCGGCCGCACGCAGGCGGATCTGGCCCGGGCCGTCTTCGGCATCGGTTACCGATTCAGCGACCGCACCGAGTTCAACTCCGAATACGAGGTTGAGCATGCGGTGGCGTCGGCGGACGATCCGGGCGAGTTCGAGGTGGAGCAGTTCTATGTGGACCATCAGCTCACCGATCGCATCGGTCTGCGCGCGGGCCTGCTCCTTCTGCCCTTCGGCATGCTCAACGAGCACCACGAGCCCACCAACTTCTACGGCGTGCAGCGCAACTTCGTGGAGACGCTGATCATCCCCAGCACCTGGCGCGAGGGCGGACTGGCGATACACGGCGATACTGACATCGGACTTACGTGGAACGCGGGCGTCACCACCGGGTTTGATCTGGCCAAGTGGGAGTTCGCTCCGGAATTCCCGATGTTCACCACGGCGCTCGAACTCGAGAATAAAGGCGTGGCGCCGCTGCAGGCGACTCACCAGGAGCTGGCGCTGGCCAACGGCCGCAATCTGTCGCAGTACGTCTCGCTAAGCTATGTCGGGGTGCCCGGACTGAACGTCGGCGGCGCGGTGTTCACCGGCAAGGCCGCGCCCGCCCCCGGAACGGTGGGGGACTCCCGCGTCACTCTATGGGAGGGACATGCACGCTGGACGCCTGGCAAGTTCGACCTGTCGGCACTGTATGCGCATGGCGCCATCAGTAACGTCGCCGACGCCAACCTGGCCAACCCCGGCACACCGAATCCGATTCCGTCAGCCTTCTACGGCTACTTCGCCCAGGCGGCCTACGGAGCGTGGGAGCATGGCGACTACCGGCTGAATCCGTTCGTGCGCTGGGAGTATTTCGACATGGGTTCGGAGTACTCCGGCCGCGCGCCGATGATTCCCACGGGCCTCGTCCCCCTGTCTGATGCTCCGGGTGACTTCGGCCTGTGGCCGCAGAATCGCGATCGCGTGTGGACGGTGGGAGCGAACTTCTACGTGACACCGCACGTGGTGTTCAAGGCCGACTACCAGTGGTTCGACATCAACAGCCAGTTCAACCGGCTGGATCTGGGGCTGGGCCTGAGCTTCTAACGGGCCGCGCTCAGGACGACTTCCTCGGGTGCGTTGACGAAGTAGCCCTGGATGTACTGAACGCCGATCTGCCAGAGGACGGCCATGGTGTTGGCGTCCTCGACGCGTTCGGCGATCGTCTGAATCTGCCGGCGGCTGGCGCCTTCGACCAGCATGCGGACGCGCTGCTGCAGCTGCGGGTCGGCGGTGAGGCCTTGCACCAGGGCTCCGTCGATCTTAACGAAATCCAGTGGCATCGACTCCAGCATGCCCCCCGAATCGCGCCCGCCGCCGAAGCCCTCCAGCGCGAAGCGGAAGCCGCGCTGGCGCAGTTCCGCGGCGAGTGTCTTGATCTGCGTCATGTGGCTCGCGGCCACCTGCTCGGTCACCTGGAAGCACAGCCGGTTGGGATCGGCGCGGCTCGCCCGCACGTGGTTGTCGAGCCAGTCCACGAAGGTCGCATCCTTGGAGGTCTCGCGCGAGAGGCGCACGAACAGGCAGCCGGGCTTGCGCTGCGCGGCGAAGGAGAGCGAGGCGCCCACCACCCAACGGTCGATGTTCTTGAGCAGATCGTTGCGCTCGGCCGCGGCCATGAATTCGGACGGCAGCACTTCCTTGCCCTGCGGATCGACCATGCGGACAAGGACGTCGTACATGCTCGGGTCCTCGCCCTGCAGGCTCGCCACCGGCTGCTGCACCAGCCGGAAGCGGTTCTCCATGAGCGCCGCCTTGATGTGCTTGACCCAGACCTTGTCGTAGGACTGCACACGCGTGTCGGCATCCGCCCTGTCGGAGGTGACCGACTGGTTGCCGCCGCGGTTGCGCCCCTTCTGACAGGCTTCCTGCGCATCGGCGATCGCCGCATCCAGATTCACGTCCGCGGAGGGTACGACCGAGAATCCGATCGTGCAGGTGACGGTCAGGTGCTTGTCCTTCACGCGGAACACGGTCTTGCGGGTCCGGGTGAGCAGCTGCTGTCCCCAGGCCTCGACGTCGTTCTCGTTGCCCCGCTCCAGTAGCATGAGGAATTTCACGCCACCGAAGCGGCCGACGATCTCCTTCGGATGCAGCGCTTCCTTGAGCAGCTTGGCGAATTCGATCAGGACTTCCTCGCTCGCGCTCGCACCGACGTCGCGTTCGATCGTGCTGAACTTGTCGATCTTGACCAGCGCGATGCAGCGCTTGCCGCCGGGTGAGGGTGTGGCCAGCCGCTCGGTCAGCGCCTGCAATAGCTCGCGCCGATGGAGGAAACCGGTGGACGCATCCGAACGCACCAGTTCGGTCAGTTGTTCGCCGAGTTTGCGTTCGTCCTTCTGAGTGGAGGGGACCACGAGCCGCACGCACGGCTCGCCGTCGTGCTCGCCAAGCGCAAGCATGACCTCGACCGGGAGGATCGAGCCATCCGAGAGGATGGCGTTGACCTTGAGGGTGTGGTCCTGCCAGCGGCCCTGCAGGCAGGCGGCGAGAGCACCCTTGAGGGCGGACTTGGTCGATTCGTCGAACAGGTCCATCACCGGCTGGCCGACGAGGCTGTCGGCATAGCCGAACAGCTCGAGCCAGGACGGGTTGGCGTGCACGACGATGCCTTCCTGCACCTGCACGATCGCATCGTTCGAACGCTGCAGCACGATCTCCAGCTGGCGCCTGGCATCGTGCGCGGATTTCAGGGTGGTCGTCAGGGCGCGCTCGAGGCGGTACGCGCGTAGTTCGCGCAGCATCACGGCCTGAAGCCGGGCGGTGTTGCCCAGGGAAACGACATCGCGAGCGCCGAGGCGCATGGCTTCGGCGATGCTGGCTTCGTCCACGGAATCCGCGATGCAGATGACCGGAACAGTGGGCGCGACCTGATTGCGGATGTTCACGGCCGAGGCCAGATCCTCGGCAGTGCAGCCCACGGTCACGAGCAGCTCGGGATTGATCTGCGTGACCGCATCCCCGAGATCGCGCATCGCGGGAATCCAGGTGCAGTGAACCGGGTGGCCCGCCCGGCGCAGCGTGCTATTGATGGCCTCCACGGGTTCACGCGCGGCGCTCAGGACAATGAGCGGTACCGCGTTCTGCTCAGTCAAAGCGATCTCCACTGCGCCACAGGCACAAGCAAGCGCGGGGATTCTAGCATCGGGGTCACGGCGCCCAGCATGCGCCAGTTCTCGCCCCGGGGGTCCCATACAGTGGGAACAGGGCCTCCAGGGCGTCCTGACACGTCCTGCGAAGGGCGAAAATGGCCGTCCGGACCCCCGAACTGGCGGGTCCGGGGTGATGCCGCTATCATACGCGGCCCTTTGCGGCGGCCCCTGCGGAACTGCAGCCGCGGGCGATCCCTTGAAGAGACAGCCATGGCCAGTTACACAACGAGCGAAATCCGCGGCGGCATGAAGGTTCTTCTCGACGGTGATCCTTATGCCGTGGTGGAGAACGAGTTCGTCAAGCCGGGCAAGGGCCAGGCCTTCAACCGCATCAAGGTGCGCAACCTGCGCACCGGTCGCACGATCGAGCGCACGTTCCGCTCGGGCGAATCGCTCGAGGCGGCCGACGTCCAGGACACCGAGATGCAGTATCTCTACCAGGACGGCGACTTCTGGCACTTCATGGTGCCGGAGAATTTCGAACAGTACACCGCTGGCAAATCGGCCGTGGGCGAGGCCGCACAGTGGCTCAAGGACGGTGTCATCTGCATCGTGACGCTCTGGAACAACGTGCCGCTGGTGGTCATGCCGCCCGCGCATATTGATCTGAAGGTCATCGAAACGGACCCCGGTCTGCGCGGAGATACCGCCACCGGTGGTCAGAAGCCCGCGAAGCTGGAGACGGGCGCCGTGGTCCGCGTGCCGCTCTTCATCAACGAAGGCGACATTCTGCGGATCGACACCCGCACCGGCGAATACGTCTCGCGCGCGAAGCAGTAGCGACGCGCGCCAGGCTCTCGCGTTCGCGCCAGCAGCGGCGGTCGCCCGAAACCTCGCGCATTTCCCGCGGACCGTTTCAGGCGCCCTCAGGCGAAGGCGCGCTGCTGCCGGCGCGACAGCCGGAATCCCTCACCAGCGTAGATCAACAGCGCCGCCCAGATAATGGTGAAGCCGATCGCGCGTGTATGGTCGAACGGCTCGTGCAGCACGAACACACCGCAGATGAACTGGCCCGTCGGCGCTATGTACTGCAGCACGCCGACGGTCGAGTAGGGCAGGAGCCGGGTACCGAACGCGAACAGGAACAGGGTGATCGCGGTGATGGGGCCGCTGCCGATCAGCAGGGCATCGATGGCGAGTGAAGAATGTCGAAGGGCACCTGCGCCCGTGGACTCGCACCAGAGCAGGTAAGCAAGCGCGAGCGGTGTCAGTAGCAGCGTTTCGGTCGCCAGACCCGGCAACGCCGCGACCTTCACCACCTTGCGGATCAGCCCATAGGTCGCGAAGGAGCAGGAGAGCGTGAGCGCGATCCAGGGAAATCCGCCCGCCATCAGGGTCAGATAACCCACGCCGGCAGCCGCCAGTGCCACCGCGGTCCACTGCGTCGGAGTCAGGCGCTCCGACAGCAACACCGTCCCCAGCAACACGTTGACCAGCGGCCCGATGAAGTAGCCGAGGCTCGTTTCCACGACGTGCCCATGGAAAATGCCCCATACGTAGACCAGCCAGTTGAAGGTGATGAGCGCGGCCGATGCCGCGAGTCGCAACAGCGCCGCGCGATTCGTGAACGTTTCCCGAAGGGAGCCCAACTCGCCGCGAACGGTCAGCCAGAGCAGCAGGAACACGCACGACCAGAAGATCCGGTGCGCGATGACCTGCCCGGGGGAAACCTCGTGCAGTGGATGGAAGTAAAGAGGAAAGATTCCCCAGATGGCGAACGCGGTGGCGGCCGGCACGAATCCCTTGCTGGCAGGTGTCATCGGCTGCCCGCCACGAAGATGGCCGCCAGTTTCTCGATGCCCGCCCGGTCCTGATCGTCGAAGCGCGCGACGCGAGGACTGTCGATGTCCAGGACGCCGAGCAGTGCCGTGTCGCGGATCAGCGGTACGACGATCTCGGAGCGCGAGGCGGCATCGCACGCGATGTGGCCGGGAAACTCGTGAACGTCGGGCACCACGATCGTCCTGCGCGTGGCAGCCGCGGTGCCGCACACGCCCTTGCCCAGCGGGATGCGCACGCACGCGGGCTTCCCCTGAAACGGGCCGACCACCAGTTCACCTTCGCCGGTTGATCCGGCACCCGAGCCCGAGCGCAGGAAATAGAAACCTGCCCAGTTGATGTCGGGCAGCGCGTCGAAGAGCAGGGCTGACATGTTGGCCGCGTTTGCCACCAGGTCCCGTTCACCGGCCAGCAGGCTGCCGAGTTCGGCGGCCAGGCCGGCGTAGTCCGCGCCCTTGTCGCGAAACTCGTAACGTTTGGCGCTGAAGCTCATGGGAGAGTCCGAACTGCGATCCGGCCCCATAGTGTCGCGTGAATGGCCGACCGGCGCCTCTCCCGGAAGGGCGACGCGGCGCACATCAGGCGCGCTCCGTCGGGAACGCCATGACGGCCTCAATATGGCTGGCTTGTGTCGCGAGCATCACGGTCCGGTCAAACCCCAGTGCAACTCCCGAACACTCCGGCAATCCAGCTTCCAGCGCCGCGAGCAGGCGCTCGTCGATGTCGAAGGCAGGCAGGCCGAGGCGGCGCCGCTCGGCGTTGTCGCTCTCGAATCGGGCGCGCTGCTCGGAAGCGGAGGCCAGCTCCTGGAAGCCGTTGGCCAACTCCATGCCGCGGCAGTACAGCTCGAACCGCAGGGCGGTTCGCGGATCTCGCGGGTCCAGCCGGGCGAGGGCTGCCTGCGTCGCCGGGTAGCCATGAACGAAGGTCAGTGCGCTCGCGCCCAGCCGGGGTCCGACCAGCGTGCCCATCAGCAGTTCGAGCAACTCATCGCGATGTTCGGTGAATGCCGGCGGGGTGGCGAGCGTGGAACCCGTCGGGGACGCTGGCGCGGACGCGGGCGGGGATGCAGACGTGGACGCAGGTGCACGGTTGCCCGAAAACCCCACGCTTCGGGCCAGGGATTCCAACTCACCCAGGCTTGCCGTCAATGGATCCACACCCGCTTCACGCAAGAACACCTCACGATAGGTCAGCCGTTCGCTGGAAAAATACCTGGCGGCCTCACCCAGCAGCCGGCGCACCAGCGCGTCCACCTCGCTCATCAGCTCATCCAGCGAGAAGCCGAGCCGATACCACTCGACCAGGGTGAATTCGGCATTGTGCTGCCGACCGCGCTCCAGTCCCCGTACGACATGGCAGATCTGATAGATGTCACCGCTGCCCGCGGCCAGCAGGCGCTTCATCGCGTATTCGGGCGAGGTGTGCAGGAAGTACGGCCGAGCCAGGTGAACTTCACGACCGCTCCCCGGATCGGAGAAGGTCACTCGCGCCGAGTGGATGTGCACATCCGTCACGGCCGCATTCACGACCGCCGGGGTATCCACTTCGAGAACGTGACGCTCGGCGAAGAACGCCCGTGTGGTCGCGAGCAGGTCCGCGCGTCTGACCAGCATTTCGCGCGTGGCGGTCGGTCGCCAGTCTTCATGTATTGCAGTCATGGCGTCGCAGTCATGATCCGCGGCGGCTCAATTCCGCCGCGCGGTGGGCGCAGTGGGCGTGGTGGGCGCGGATGAGCCGCTCAACATCTGCGCAAGCGGTTGTCCGACCCGCACCGGGTTGCCGGGCCGAAGACCGGGCAGCCACTGCGCCAGCCCCGGCGGCAACAACAGGATCACCGTCGATCCCATGTTGAATCGCCCCATCTCCGCGCCCTTGTCGAGCCGAGTTGAGACGCGCGCCTCACCGACGGGAAGGTCGAGAGGCCAGCGTGGTCTGCGCGGTGTGATATCACCGTGCCACACAGTGGTCATGCTGCCGACGAACAGGGCACCGACCAACACCATGGCGAAGGCGACGGGCCCGTCTTCAAAGGTGCACACGACACGCTCGTTGCGCGCGAACAGGCGCGGCACCGCCGCGGCCGTCGTATTGTTCACGCTGAAAAGCTGCCCGGGTA
>Ga0335070_10004336_pt1 | contig 16576 bp, 13 predicted proteins | sample Lox_Sample_13_FD_206722 | JGI IMG/M metagenome (GOLD analysis project Ga0335070, IMG submission 206722) | Soil microbial communities from Loxahatchee National Wildlife Refuge, Florida, United States - Lox_Sample_1.3 | ecosystem: Environmental > Terrestrial > Soil > Wetlands | place: USA... | reverse complement strand
CTGCTACGCGAGCCGGCGAGTAGTTGCCAGCGTTCGCGTAGGAGTTCCCGGCCGCGATGCAGTAGGTCACCCCACTGGCTATTGAATTCTGGACGGCGGTATCGAGCGCTGTCGAGGCGCTGCCGCCGAGAGACATATTGGCAACCGAAGGGCGGCTAGCCGAATGGTTGGCGGTAACCCAGTCAACGCCCGCGATCACCTGGGAATACGTCCCCGAGCCGCTGTTGTCGAGCACTCGGACTGCATAGAGGGTCACGCCCTTGGCAACGCCGTACGTCGCGCCGCCGATCGTGCCTGACACATGGGTGCCATGGCCGTTGCCGTCGGAAGCAGTACCGCCGCTTGTCACAGCATCGTAACCGGTATGCGCCCGTCCGCCAAAGTCGCTGTGGGTCAGGCGAATGCCGGTGTCGATAACGTAAACATCAACGCCCGCGCCGGTGTAGTTGTAAGTGTAAGTGCCGCTCAGGGGCAGCGAGGTCTGATCAATCCGGTCAATTCCCCAAGTGGCGCCCGTCTGCGTGGTGACTATGTGCGCCATCTGATCCTGCTCGATGTAGGCGACCCGCGGGTCGTTCCGCAGAGCGTCAACCTGGGCATCGGTGAGCCTGCCCGAGAATCCCCTGAGGGCATGCATGTAGCGATGCTCTGGCACGAAGCCCTGCGTCTCAGCTACATCATCGATACTGGCTTCAACCTGCGAGACGTCGTTCCTGAACACAACGATGTACGCGCCGTCAACGTATTCCGCGTCTGGGGCCGTGTTGATTAGTGGGGCGCGAGCGGTGGATACCGGATTGGGGGTAAGCGGTCGATCGGAGCAGCCGCCAATCAAGGCGGCCGCCGCCAATCCAGCAATTAGCAGCCAACGAAGAGAACGGTTCATGTCAAACTCCTCTCACTTGAGGTCCTGAACAATCTCTCGTTCGTGGATCGTCTGCCTTTCTGATGAAACTCGCCCATTGCTGGCTTTGGCCAGCCAACTAAGCCATAGGAACCTCCCTCGTTGAGGTGGCTACCTGCGATGTGACAACTACGGTTAGTCGCGCCCCCCGCGCGGCGCAGGGCGAGATTTGAGCGCATTATATTCGATTGGCGCCGTCATTGTCAACTGCTAACCCAAGTTGTGCCGGCGCGCCGGGCGTTCCGGGCGAGCGCCACCAGCCTCCGGTAGGTTTCGACCTTGTACCGGTTCCGCTTCCTCCTCGATGCGGAAAAGGCCAGAGCGTAATACTTGAGGGAGAGCCCGGCCAGCGTCCAGCCAAAGTTCGCCTCCAGCAAGGCGGCCACGGTTCGGAGCTGCCGCGGATGGTGCTTCTCAAGATAGAGCAAGGCACTTCGTCGCTCTTCCACCTTGTGAATGTTGTAATCGAGTTTGGGCAAGGCCGCCGATGTTCCGCAGTGGCGGTGGACCGCCGAGCACTCAGCGACAAAGAAGGTCGCGAGTCCCAACTCACGCGCCCTCCTCGAGAAGTCAACGTCCTCATAGTACATGAAGAAACGCTCGTCGAACCCGCCGATCCGATTGAAGTTGGTCCTCGAAATAAACATCAAGGCCCCGGTGACCCAATCCACTTGCCGTGTCCGTGGGTGAGCTACATCGGTGGCGGTGTACAGATTGAAGTGTCGGTGCCGAATGCGGTTGAGGGGGCTTATCTCACTTAGCACAATTTCAAGCGGGCTCGGGAAGTACCCGTAACTTGGCTGCACGCTGCCGTCAGGCCTGGTGAGCCTTATGCCCAGGATCCCCACCCCCTGGTCCCGATAGAATCTCTCGAGCTGGTCGGCAAAGGCCTCACCCGCGAGAATGTCCGAATTGGAGATCACTAGATAATCCCCCGCGGCCAAGCCTGCCCCAAGATTGATGGCTGCCCCGTAGCCCCGATTAGCACTGGCATCGATCACCTTGATGTCGGGATGGTCGCGCCGCAACGTCTCGACCGAATCATCCTCCGAGCGGTTGTCGATCACGATGATCTCGTGCTCGCAGCCCTGGAGCGAGCGCTTGAACGATGCTACGCACTCCGACGTCATGCTCCCTGTTCTGAAATTGACGATGAGGACTGATAGCAACATGGTCAAAGTGAACCACCCGTAAAGCTCAGCGCGGTAGAACGTCCGGATAAGGAAGAACAGCCCGAAAGCCAGCAGGAACGCGGCGAAGATCCACTTCGCATGGCGCTTTTGCAGCGCAAGACCCAGACGGGCCCCGAAGTAGGCCATCGGCGCAGCTCCCAGCGCCAAGTAGGATGCGAGGCCAAGGTCGATGTGCCCAAGCTGGTAGTGAACTATGGTCCCCGGGACGGCCAGGAACAGGGCCGCCACCAGCGAGGTCGCGGCAGCCTCCTGAATGTCTAGCCTGCACAGCAGGAGATACGCCGGCATCAGCAGGAACCCCCCGCCGTTGGCCAAGAGGCCAGAGAGGAAGCCGGTGATTGCGCCGATCGCAAGCAGCAGCCAGGCGGGCGCGCATTCCCGATGCCCCTCGCCGCCGTCACGCTGCCGCACCAGCCACAGACTCACTACAACCACGAAGCCGCCCGTCAGGGCCATCAAGATCCGGCCGGGCACGTCCTTGCTCAAATAAGAGCCGGCTACGACCGCCGGCGCACCGGTCAAGGCCGTTAGGAGGACCAAGCGGCCGCGCACCTTCCGCTTGAGCCAATAGGTGATTCCGCCCACGATGGCGGTCGGCAGATTGACAGGCAGCGGACTGGCAAGAGCCGCAAAGCGCGGCACATCCATGAGCCTCAGCAGCGGCGTCGCGACACTGCTACCGCCGACACCAAAGAGGCCCGATGAGAAGCCGATGATTGCTCCCATCCCGACGGCTGCTATTGGGGCCAAGGCCGAGCACCACCTCCAGTCTGCCTTGAGATTGTACACTGCGGTGGCTCCGCCGAGAAGCGCGATCTCGCGCGCCGGGGGCAGGCCTCCCCGCCGCTCGGGGGCGGCCCCGGCCGGTGACAGCCCAGAAGATTTCGGTACAGGGCCCGCCCCCACCGACCGATAAATAAACAGGTTAGGTGTCATTATAGCTATGGATTGGCGTGGGTAATCATGGATATTGCCACCGCGTTAGGATTAGTACTAGGAGTGGGTGCCATCGTCGTGTCCTTCATCGGCGAGGGCGGAAACATCCTTGCCGTCCTCAAATGGCCGGCGATGTTGATCGTCCTTGGCGGCACGATCGGCGCTTCCACCATCACCACATCGCTGAGGACCCTCCTCACCGTGCCGACCTTCCTCAAGATAGCCTTCTTTGGCAAGCAACCCGACCCGCGGGAGTTGGTCCAGCGAATCGTCAAGATGGCGGAGAAGGCCAGGCGGGACGGCATCCTGGCTCTCGAGGATGAACTCAACACGGTCTCCAATCCGTTCTTCAAGAAGGCCTTCCATCTGGCCATCGACGGCACCGAGGGCAATGCCCTCAAGGACGCTCTTGAGACCGAGATGTCCTACATCTCCGAGCGCCACAAGCAGGGCATCGGCCTGTTCCAGAAGATGGGAGGCTTCTCGCCGACTATGGGCATCATCGGCACCGTGCTCGGCCTGATCAATACGCTGGCCAACACCTCGGATGCCGGCGAGATGGCGGTCCACATCGCCAGCGCTTTCATCGCAACCCTCTGGGGCGTGGGCATGGCCAACCTGGTGTATCTGCCGCTTGGCGACAAGCTCAAACACCGTCACGAGGACGAGATGATCGTGCTGGAGCTTATAACCCAGGGAGTGGTCTCCATCCAGCTGGGCGACAACCCCCGGGTGATCCGGACCAAGCTCTACTCGTTCATCATGCCCAAGCTCAGAGAGAGCGAGTAAGTCGCCGTGGGCCGCAAGAAGCAGGAACCGGAACACGAGAACCTCGAGCGCTGGCTCCTGACCTACGCTGACCTGATCACGCTGCTCTTGGCCTTCTTCATCACCATGTACTCAATGTCCAGGGTCGATGCCAAGAAATTCGGAGCAGTCCAGGTGGCTCTCCAGGGCGTGCTGCACGGCGGGCGGAGCGCCTTCGAGGGGCGGCAGCCGGGCATGCCGACTGACGACAAACGCCAGAACCTGCTTACCCCCAATAGCATGAGGATGCTGCAGGAGAGGCTGGGCCGAAGCATCGCAACCAAGGCTGACAGCACCAAGAAAGACCAGACCAAGAATCTTAAGATCTCCACCTCGATCGACGAGCGCGGCCTGGTGATCCGCGTGATGGAGAACGCTTTCTTCGAGACCGGCAAGGCCGACCTCACGCCGGCGGCACGCGACGCCCTCGATGCCATCGGAGTGGTGGTCCAGGGCATAAGCAACTACATCCGGGTCGAGGGGCACACCGATAATGTCCCGATCCACAACCAGGATTTCGCGTCCAACTGGGAACTTTCAACAGCACGAGCGACCACTGTGGTGCGCTACTTCCTGGACCACTATGGCTTCCATCCCGAAAGAATATCAGCGTCGGGCTACGCCGAATTCCGCCCAATAGCTTCCAACGACACCCCTGAGAGCCGCGCCAAGAACCGCCGGGTGGATATCGTCATCCTGTCATCCCAGAAGGGCGGCGACGAACCGGCGACTCCCCAGGGCGCCCCTACCGGGCTCGATCTACCCCAGCCTGGCGCCGCCAACAGCACTCCCGGCCCATAGGTCGCCCTTAGCCTGCACTAGATAGTGCGTGTCGTGCTTCCACACTCCTGTGTCCTTCTCACACATCAGGACAGCCAAGAGGCGGCCGCCCAGCCGCACCCCAAATCCCGCTAACATTGTCGCCATTCCTAATTGACGACGCCACAAAGGGTTGGACATTGGCCCCGTGATCAGGTATCCTCATCGGACTTGAGTCGTGATGGCATAAGCCTTGCGAAAGTCGGGGCCGGACGATTGTATGCTGGGCGCGGCAGGATGGGCCCAGGGCAGTCGGGGGGACGGGTTCGAGAAACGGGTTGGATCACCCACCGATCAAGAGGAGGAGGCAGCGATGCTGGAGAACTTGAAGCCTGGGACGAGGTCATGGAACTTGGGGACTTGCGCCGGAACCTGCGCACTGGCACTTGTGATTCTGGCGGCGCTGGCCGGCCCGACCAGGGCGGTGGAGCTCCCGCCCTACAATGACCAGAACGAATTCATGCTGACCGCTCCGGGGATGATAGGCTGGGAGGATTATGGCCTCACCAATCCTGCCACCCTCGCCACGGTTTCCAACCCTGACCTGATGTTTGCCTGGCGGGGATCTAAGGCCACCAAGGGTGATCTCGACCGCTGGGGGGCTTTCGGCGTCCTCCCGAACCTCGGGATAGCGGCGCTTCACCAGAGGGGTTCCATCGGCAGCGTCACCGACTATCATCTCGGCGTTGCCTTCGGTGACCGGCGAACCAGCTTCGGCCTGAGCTACGCCTGGGCGACCGGCGATAAAGCAGCCTTCGATCGGGGCAAGACCGTTGGAATCGGCGCCCTTGCACGGCCCGTCCCCTACTTGTCTTTGGGACTGGCTGGCCGCGCAGCTACGCAGGGTGGCGCCAAAGAAGGTTCGGTCGCGATAGGTTGTCGCCCGACTGGCACCGACCTGGTTACCATCTTCGGGGACTATGCCATCCAGAAGGGGGAGATCTTCCGCGACGGGGCCTGGAGCGCAGGTGCAGCGCTCCGGATGATGCCCGGCATATACCTCACCGGGCGCTACTTTGACAAGTCCGCGGCGCATGGCTTCACCGCCGGGCTCGCGATCGATCTCGGCAATCTGGGTCTCGCGTCTCAGGCCCACTACGACAACGACCAGCATCGCGCTTACAACACCTATCGGGTTCGAGCCGGCGCCTACCACCGGAGTGTCATCGACACCAACATCATGCCCCGCCGGGAGTACCTTGAGCTCGATCTCTCGGGTCCTATCACTTACCAGCCGTACCAGTGGTTCGACAAATCTCACGCGCTGGTCAACATCCTATCGACCATCGAGGCTGCCAAGCATGACCCGCGGATCGCTGGCATTGCGATCAATGCCTCGGGCATGATCGCCAGCCGCGAGGTGGCCTGGGAGGTGCGCGAGAAGCTCCGCGATTTCAAGTCATCGGGCAAGCACGTCGTGATCTTTATGGAGAGCGGCGGCATTGATGCTTACCACTTTGCCTCGGTCGCCGACAAGATCATGCTCGATCCGACCGCGGTCTTGACGTTTGAAGGCTTCGCAATGGGCCGCACCTTCCTCAAGGGGACCCTCGCCAAGCTGGGTCTGTCATTTGACGAGTGGCGTTTCTTCACCTATAAGTCTGCCGACGAGGTGCTGTCGCGCGACAGCATGTCTGAGCCCGACCGCGAGCAGCGCCAGCGCCTGGTGGACGAGTACTATAGCCTTGCCAAGAGCGATATCTGCGCATCCGGCCGCATCTCCCCCGAGGAGTTCGACCGGCTGGTCAATGAGCAACTGGTTCTCTTGCCGCAGGAGGCGCTCGCCAAGGGCTTGGTCGATACGCTGGCCCGCGCCGACGCCTTCCCCGATGTGATCAAGCGCCTGGACGGCAAGAAGAAGCCGGTCGCAGGGCCCGGCGTCCTTGGACTCGCGCCGGCATCGCTCGTAGCCTACGGCACTCCCTCTGACGCCTACTGGGGAGACCGCCCGCACGTCGCGGTGATCTACGCCATAGGCGAATGCGCGATGGACACGGGCATCAAGGCGCGCTCCCTGGCGAAGACCATCGAGGGCGTGACCAGGGATGGGAGCATCAAAGCTGTGGTGTTCCGTGCGGATTCGCCGGGAGGGGATGGCACCGCGTCCGACATAGTCGCCGAAGCCCTGAAGAAATGCAGCAAGAAGAAGCCCGTGATCGTGTCCCAGGGTGCGGTGGCAGGCTCGGGAGGCTACTGGATCTCGATGTATGGCGACAAGATCGTTGCGGCGCCCCAGACCATAACGGGTTCGATCGGCGTGATCGGCGGTTGGCTTTACAACTTCGGCCTCAAGGAGAAGCTAGGTCTGAGCACCGACCTGGTGAAGGACGGCAACCATGCCGACCTGGGCTTCGGTGCGACGCTGCCCTTCATAGGGGCGACCGTGCCCGACCGCAACTTGAGTGACCAGGAACGGACGGTGATGGAACACGCGATCCGAGATTTCTACAAAGACTTCGTGACCAAAGTGGCCGCGGGCCGGCACATGAAGTACGAAGACGTGGACAAGATCGGGCAGGGGCGGGTCTGGCCGGGCGTGGATGGAAAACAGAATGGCCTAATTGATGAATTGGGCGGCTTCGAAACTGCCCTCGAGCTGGCAAAGCAACAGGCCGGGATCGCGCGGGATGCCCAGGTCAAATTGGTCCAGCTGCCGCGGCCGCAGCTCTTCAATGCGAGCATGTTCACGCCTAAACTGATCGGCGTCACTGCCAAGATGGGGCTGGGGCGGCTCCTGGGAATCCCGGCCGAGCCGGGTCTGGATGCGGCCGCGGCCCAGGTTGACCCGATTCTCAGCTACTTGAAATTCCGCCTAGAGCACAACGGCCAGCCGCTGCCGATGCTGCCGGCGGACGACCTCGAGATGATAATGCAGGCCCAGGGACCAGCCGGCAACTGAGCTCCGGGGTGAGCGGGAGATATCGGAGCTCCCGTAGTCGGGCGGCGAGGTTAGGGCTTGAGGCCGAACAGGGTCCGCGTGTTCTCCTCGGTGATCCGATCGAGGTCATCGACGGGGAGCCCGATCGCGCCCGCCAGATGCTCCAGCACGTACTTGACGTAGGCGGGTTCGTTCCGCTTGCCGCGGAAGGGAACCGGCGCGAGATAGGGACAGTCGGTCTCAATCAGGATCCTATCGACCGGGATCTTGCCGATCACGTCGCGCGCTCTGGAGCCATCGTAGGTGACCGGCCCAGCGAAGGATAAATAGAACCCCAGTTGGATCGCTTGCCGGGCCATGTTGACGTCGCCTGAGAAGCAGTGGAGCACCCCGCGCGACACCTGCTCCTCTTTCAAAATCTGCATCACTTTGGCGTGAGCATCTCGGTCGTGCACGACCACCGGCAGGTCAGCTCGGCGCGCCAGGCCTATCTGATCTCGGAAGGCCTGCTCTTGCAGATGGCGGGGCGAGAGGTCGCGGTAGTAGTCCAGCCCGATCTCTCCGATCGCAACCACCCTGGGATCATGGGCCAGAGTCTCAAGCCGGGAAAGTGCCGCGCTATCCAGGGTCTTGGCATCGTGGGGATGGACGCCGACCACCGCATAGATTTCCGCGTGCTCATGCGCAAGCCGGACCGCAGCTTCGCTCGAGGGGAGATCGCAGCCGATCGTCACTATGGCTCGGACGCCCGCCGCGCGCGCCCGCTCCAAGACCGCGGGCAGGTCCCGTCTGAAATGCTTGAAGTTGAGGTGTGCGTGACTGTCGATCACGTTGCCTGCCCGCTGGCCCGGTGCGGGCCGCCATCAGGAGATCTTCGATCCCGGCGCTGCGGGCTGGTCAGGCACCAGGACAATCACTTTGCCGCCATCGGTGGCAGCCAGGAGCATGCCATTGGACTCGATGCCCCTTATCTTGGCCGGCTTGAGGTTGACGATCACCACGATGTTCTTGCCCGTCAGGTCCTCGGGCTTGTAGTGCTCGGCGATGCCCGCAACGATCTGCCGTTCCTCGCCACCGATATCGATATAGAGTTTCAGGAGCTTCTTGGCGTCGGGCACAGCGCTCGCGCATTTGACGTGGGCAACCCGCAGGTCAAGCCGCTTGAACTCCGTGATGTCCAGCAATGGGGTTCCGCCGCCAGGCGTGGTGCCTGACTCATCGGGCTTCATACCGGCCTCCTTCGCAGTTGGATGTTGATCGGTCTTCTCGATCCGAGGGAACAGGGGCCTCAAGTCGCCGATCCGGGCCGACAGGCCGCGCCAGGACGCCCGCCACCCGAGACTTGCGTCGAAATCGGCGGTTGCCATCTGGTCCTTGATGCCGAGGGCTGCCCAGATCTCCTGTGCCTTCGCCGGCATGAACGGGAAGACCAGCAGAGCGATGTTTCTCAAGACCTCCGCACTGTCAGAGAGCACGGCCCCCGCTTGCTGCTTGCCCTCCGCCGTCTTGACCAGCGCCCACGGTGCTTTCTCCTCGATGTATCGATTGGCGTCGCGGACCACGCCGAAGACCTCAGCCAGGCCCGCGTGTATCTCAAGGGCATCCATTGCCGCGAAGTAGGCATCACGCGCCTTGGCGAGCGAAGCCTTCAGCTCGCCGTCGGAAGCTCCGCGCTCGCCGTCATCGGGAATGCTGCCGGCGAAGTACTGCTTGAGCATGTTGGTCACCCGGCTCAGCAGGTTGCCCAGGTCGTTCGCCAGCTCCGAATTGTACCGATTAATGAATTGGTCCCAGGAGAAGTCGCCATCCTTGCCCCAGATGATCTCCCGCGCCATGAAGTAGCGGAGCGGATCGGCCCCGTACTGCTTCACCACATCCAGCGGATTGATGATGTTGCCTAGCGTCTTGGAGAAGCGCTCGCCTCGGAAGCTGACGAAGCCATGACCAAAGATCGCCTTGGGAAGTTCGATCTCGGCGCTCATCAGCATCGCCGGCCAGAGAATGCAATGAAAGCGCGTTATGTCCTTCCCAATCACATGAAGGTCGGCCGGCCAGTGCCGTCCGAAACGCTCCATATCCTCGGGAAAACCGATGTTGGACAGGTAGTTTATGAGAGCATCAAACCAGACATAGAAGACGTGATTCGGGTCGCCCGGGACCGCTATTCCCCAGCTGACGCCCGAGCGCGAGACGCTGACGTCGTTCAAGCCCCGCTTGATGAAGCTGGTGATTTCGTTGCGCCGCGTCTCCGGCTGGATGAAGCCCGGGTTGGCCTCGATGTGCGCCAGGAGCCTGGGCCCGTACTTGGAGAGCGCGAAGAACATGTTCTCTTCTTCAATCCAACTGGGAGGCATCTTGTGCGTGGCGCACTTGCCGTCAACCAGATCCTCCTCCTGGAGGAAACCCTCGCAGGAAACGCAGTACCAGCCGGCGTACTTGGACTTGTAGATATCGCCTTTGGCACTTATCCGCCGAAAGATCTCTTGGACCGCCCGCTCGTGGCGAGGCTCGGTAGTCCTTATGAAGCCGTCGAAAGAGATACCCAGCTCCCGCCAGGTGTTCTGGAACGCCGCCGCCATCGCCTCGCAGTACTTGTCGGCAGGCATGCCCTTCTGCGTCGCGGCCTTGAGCACGTTCTGCGAATGCTCGTCATTGCCCATGGAGAAGAACGTGTCGCAACCCCGCAGCCGCATGTAGCGGGCAATTATGTCCGCGCAGACCTTCTCATAGGCGGTGCCCAGATGGGGAAGATCGTTGACGTAGTCAATTGCAGTCGTGATGTAGAACTTCGATCCCTGTCGATCGCCCTTCACGGATTGCCTCGCTTTATTCCCGGGGCTTCCCAGGATCATCGGGGGATTCGTCCTCGGTGTCTTCTGCCTGGTCACCCTCGAGCATCTTGGGTATCTTCATCAGGCGTTCGCCAAGGCTCATCTTCCTTATCTGGTCCAGCGTAAGCCTCATCTCATTGCCGTTCTCATCCTCGACCGTCACCGCCTGGGCGAAGATGTCGATCTTGGTCACGATCGCTTGCCCGTAAGGGGTCATCACCTTGGTCCCGATCTTGGGAAGTTGCTTGGCTACCTCCATGTAGTAATCGCGCTCGTAGGCCAGGCAGCACATCAGCCTGCCGCAAGCCCCCGAGATCTTGGTCGGACTGACCTGAAGGCTCTGATCCCGGGCCATCTTCAAAGTGACCGGCTCGAACTCCTGCAGAAATGTCGTGCAGCAGAACTTCCTGCCGCAGGAGCCGTACCCGCCGAGGCGCTTGGCCTCATCCCTCACACCTATCTGCCTCAGTTCGATCCGGGTCTTATAGATGGATGCAAGGTCCTTGACCAGATCCCTGAAGTCTACGCGCTCGTCAGCGGTGAAGAAGAAGGTTATCTTGCTGCCGTCCAGCTGGTACTCCACATCGACCAGCTTCATCTTGAGCTCGCGCTCGCGTATCTTGTCCTCGCAGACCTTGCGTGCCGCGTCTTCCTTGTGCTTGATCTCCTCATACTTGCCGACATCCTCGGGCGATGCCTTGCGAAGGACCTCCTGAGTCACGGGCTTGGCCTTGGCCATCCTGTCAAGTGACTCCCCCATCCTCACGACTTTGCCCACATCACGACCCCGTTCCACCTGCACCACGACGAAGTCGCCAGCTTCTATTGGCAGGCCCTTGGCATTGACGAAGTATTCCCTGCGCTCGCCCTTGAACTCGACCTGCACAATGCTTGCACCATTTATCTCGTCCATTTCCACCACCCCTATCGGTCAGCCCATGGGGCCCGAAGTCCCGGGCCCCGCGGCCCATGGTTCCGGCCGCCTACCTAAGCAGCCACGCCTGTGGGTCGAGGGCCTTCTTGCCCTGCCTGATTTCGAAATGGAGGACGGCGCCCTCCGGCGCGCTGGTCTCACCAACGAATCCCAGCCGGTCTCCCTGGGCAACCTGATACCCCACCTGCACCACGACCGACTCCAGCCGCCCGTAGAGCGTGTAGTAGCCTCCGCCGTGGTCCAGAATGACGGCGTTGCCGTATCCTGTGAGCGCCCCGGCGTAGCTCACGGTCCCCGCCGCCACCGCCCTCACGAACGTTCCTTCGCTAGCCTTTATGTCTATGCCGTTGTTCTTTATTATGGTCCCGAACTTGGGCTGGGTCTCAACCCCGAAATCCGTGATCACCTCGCCCTCGCACGGCCAGACCAGCCGGCCAGCGAGCGCCGCAAACGATCCTCCCTCGGATGGGGCTGCGCTCCGCCCGGCCTCCAGTTTGCCCAGGGTCTCTTCCAGGTTCCTCGAAGCCTCCTGGAGTTCGCGGGCCTTATTCTCATAATAATACCGCTTGTCCTTGAGCCGCGCCACTAGAGCGTCGCGCTCATCCTTCTTTGCGCTCAGATTCTGCGTCTCCTCGGCAACCTCGGTCTCGGTTTCCTCAAGTTTGGCTCTCTTCTCCTCGATGTGATCCACCAGCACCTGCTTGGCCTCAACGGTCTTCTCGAAATCAGACATCAACTGGCGATCGTGATCAGCGACAATCGAAAGGTAGTAGATACGCTTGGTAAGGTCAGCGAAGGTCTCCGAAGTCAAAACCACTTCCATTGCCTGGCCGCGTCCAAACTTGTAGATGCCGCGCAGCCGCCCCTTGAGCGTGGCGCCGGCCCCCGCAAGCGAGGCCTGGGCCTGAGCAAGATCCTCTTGGGCGTCCTTGAGATCGTCCAGCAAGACCGCCTTTTTCTCGTCCAGCTTCCGCAGCAGAGTCTGGTTCAAGCTCAATTCCTTATTGAGACTCTCGATCTCGCCTGAGAGATCCTGCTCTTGGCCAGCCAGTTTGGCTGCCTGCTGACGTTGCTCATCTAGCTGCTGCTTGATACGTGCGAGCTCCTGCTCCTTGGCGCCGGCACCCTCTTCGGTTGACTTGGCCTCCGTGGTGTCCGGCCCCTCCGGCGCGACTGTCTCGGGCTCCGATATCGCCGTGCCCGTGCTTTCAGCCCACGCCCCGCCATTCGCGGCGTGCCCCGGACCAAGTGCCGGACCAAGCGCCGTGCCCAGCCAGGGCCCGACGGCCAACGCTATAGCTGCGGCCGACAGGCACAGGCCGGCATCCCGCACGAGCCCCAGAATCAAGCCTCGCTGCGAGATCAACTCCGCTCCTTCTCCGTTATGAAAGCCCTGAGCGACACCGCGCTGCCCAGGACCGCCACGGCTATCCCGAAGACCGCGAAGACCGCGATCATTCCCGGCGACATAAACGCAACCTGAGGCACCCTCAGAGCTACCACCTTGTAGCCGATGAAAATCACCCCGAGCGCCAGCACCACCGCCACCACCCCGTGAATTGCCCCCTCCAAGAGAAACGGCGCCATGATGAAGAAATCCGTCGCGCCAACAAGCTTCAGCACCTTGATCACTTCGCGCCTGGCAAACAGAGTCAGCCTCACCGTGTAGGAGACGGTCACCACCGCCGCTATCGCCACCACCAGGCCGACCCCGAAGTCGGCGAAGGCCAGCGCCCGCACCAGCCGCTCAAGGCGGGCGATCCATCCCGCCCCATAGCTGACGTCTTCAACTCCCGGCATCTGAGAGATCTGGGCGGACAGGTTCTCCACGACGTCCTTGAACCTGAAGCGCGACTTGAGCGTGACCTCAAAGGATGCCGGCAGCGGATTGCCCTCGATGGCATCCAGGAGATAGCCCTTGCTGCCGAACTCGGTCTTGAGCCTGCGCAGCGCTTCATCGGGGCTGACATAGCGCACCGTCTCGACCACGGGGACGCTCTGGATCGCGCTCTCGAGCGAATCGCTGGCCGCCTGCTCGATACCGTCCTTGAGGAAAGCTACGACCTCCACCTTCTCGTGAGCGTATCTAAGGAGCTCCCGCAGGTTGGCCGTCGCGAACAAGAATATCCCCAGGATCAGCAGCGAGAATGTCATGATGATGACGCAGGCAACCGACATGAAGCCTGCGCGTCTGATGCCCGACAGTGCCTGTCTCAAGTGGTACAAGGTTGGGTTCCCCCGTCAGCTACGATCTTGCCCTCTTCGAGTCTGATCATCCTCTTGCCCAAGCGTTCGGCGTGCCTGTAGTCATGGGTCGCAACCAGAGTCGTGGTCCCGGCCCGGTTTATGTCCGCCAAGAGATCGAAGATCTGCCCGGCGGTATCTGGATCCAAGTTGCCCGTAGGCTCGTCAGCCAGCAGGATCGCCGGCCTGAGCGCAACCGCCCTGGCAATGGCCACCCTTTGCTGCTCGCCCCCGGAGAGGCGGTCGGGCCGGACATGCCGCCTCGATGACAGCCCGACCGAGTACAGCACGTTGTTCACCCGCTTCCGCATCTCGTAACCGCCCTTGCCTGCCGCCCTCAGCGCCAGCGCCACGTTGTCGAAGGCGCTCAGGTCCTTGAGCAGCCGGAAATCCTGAAAGACCACGCCGATGCTTCTCCTCAGATAAGGGAGCTCGTTGCCCTTGATGGAAACTGAGCGGTACCTGCCAACTTCCACCTCGCCCGCCGTGGGAAACTCCTCCATGTAGATGTGCCGGAGGATCGTGGTCTTGCCAGCGCCTGACGGCCCCACCAGGAACACGAACTCGCCCTTGTCGATTGAGAAGCTGACATCCCTCAGCGCCGCCTTGCGGCCTTCGTAGATTTTGTCCACTTCTCGGAAAGTCACTACCATAGCCTGCCTCGCTTGTACCTGAAGGCTCTGTGGCCCTCGCTACCTGCGCCTGACCCAGTCGGCAATCCGGGCGCACACCAGGATCGCGTTCACCATGCTTTCCTCGGAGGCGCGGCCCTGGCCGCTCAGATCGAAGGCTGTTCCATGCCCCGGGGACGTCCTGACGAAAGGAAGCCCCAGAGTTATGTTGACGACCCGGTTGCGATCCCCCCGCTTGATGGGGATCATCCCCTGATCGTGATACATCGCCAAGATCGCGTCAAAAGCCCTGGCTTCGGTGGACCAGAATATGGAATCGGCGGGATACGGTCCGTGAACATCCAACCCCTTGCGCCTGGCGCTTGCGACGGCCGGCTCTATGATTGTCTGCTCCTCGTCGCTCAGTTGCCCACCCTCACCGCAATGCGGATTCAGGCAGCACACGCCCATGATCACATCTTCCAGCCCGACGTAACGTCGCAGGTACTCGTTGGCGAGCACAAGTTTCTCGACCAGCCCCTTGACGGTGAGGCTCTGCGACACCTGCGCGAGCGGTATGTGCGTGGTAGCGAAGACCACTCGCAGGTTCTCGTTGACCATCATCATTGCATAGCGCTTGGCGCCGGCGAGCCGTGCCAGGAGCTCGGTATGGCCGACCATGCCATAGCCGGCGTAGGCCAGCGATTCCTTCGATATCGGCGCCGTCACGATGCCATCGACTTCGCGCGCCATGGCGAGCGCCACGGCGTCCTCGATCGCCCGGCCGGCGGCAGCACCACCGGCCTTGCTCGGCCTGCCCAGCGGCGCGGACTTGCTCACCCGCGCTCCATCGTGAACCGGAATCGTTCTCACAACTCGCTCCAGCTCGCGGAAGGCGATCACTTTCCCCGCCCTGGTGGGCCTGGCCTTAGGTTCCCTGGGGCTGGCCCCTGGGGCTCGCGGCTTGAGCTCAACCGAAAGCCGGTGAAGGCCGGCGAAATTCCGGAGGAAATGGATATCACCCACCAGGATCGGTTCGCAAGCATCCCAGACAGCTGGATCGCGCAGGGCCTTCAGCGCGACCTCGGGCCCAATGCCGCCCGGATCACCCATCGAGATCGCAATTCTTGGAAGGCCTTGGAGCCGATTAGTGGGCAAGCTGCTTCGCCCGGAGTGGCGCCCTCGTGGCTTCATCTACAACACTTCCCTGTGCCGTTCTTCAAGGATCCTGTAGAATGCCTCCCCTTCGTGCCGCTTGTAGTTGCGGGCAGGAAGGCCTACAACTTCTATCTCGAGGAATCCGTGAGCTGTTTCAAGCGCGATCTTGTGACCCGCCGCTATGTCCTTGCCTGCTTTGGCCACCCGTCCGTCCACTCTGACCTGTCCCTCTTCACAGGCATCCCTGGCGAGCGTCCGCTGCTTGAGGAGACCGGTCCTTTTCAAAAAGACGTCGAGTCGCAACTTGCGCTTAGGCCTGCCCGACGATCAAGGCAGCCTCTTGACGTATATGTCCGTCCTCGCCGCATCGAGCCACTTGGCGAACTCATCTTCGCGCTTTCTCGATTCGATGAGGTTCTTGATCCAAGGCTTGGCCTCGTCATAGCTCGGCTTGCGAGCAGCTGTACGCGAGACCAACTTCAGAATCTGAAAACCCTGAGGCGTCCTCACCAGCGGCGAGATCTCTCCCGGATTCAGGGCTGCGATCGCATCCCGGTAGGTGGCATCGAGCCCGCTGGCCTCGATCTCTCCCAGATACCCCCCATTGTCTTTGGCCGCGGCATCGGTGCTATACTGCCTGGCCAGGCTCTCGAATGACTCCCCTGTCTTGAGCTTCCCCAGTATCTCCTCGCCGAGCTTGACGGCATTGGCGGTGTCCTCGGCATCTGGCGCGAACCTGACGAACACGTGGCGCAGCCGGTAAGCCTCGCCCTCTTTGCTCTCAAGCTTGAGGATCTCCACTCCACTTGCCGTTCTGAACGGGTCGGAAACCTGCCCGACCGCCAGCTTGCCTGCCACGGCAGCGATGTCCGGGTCCAGGTCAGTCAGCGCGACCGCCCCAATATCGCCCCCGCCGGCGCGAGTTACCAGGTCCTCCGACATCTCACGCGCCACCTTGTCGAAAGCCTCGCCCCGCTTCAACCGTCCGGTGATCCGATCTACCTTATCGGCGACTGCGGTCTCCTCGCTCGGCTTGATCTGAGGCGCAATCACAATGTGCGCGATGCCTACCACCTCGGGAAGGCTGGGTATCGAGTCGTACTTGTCCCGGAAGAAGCTGGCCAGGTCCTCCTCAGAGACCGAGATCGAGCCAAACTGCTTCCTCATGAACTTGGACACCACCAGCTGCTCTTCAATGTCCTTCCGGTAGCGGTCCTTGAGATCGGCGGCCGTGAAGCCCTGGCGCGCCAATTCCTGCCTG
>Ga0335070_10004335_pt1 | contig 16576 bp, 8 predicted proteins | sample Lox_Sample_13_FD_206722 | JGI IMG/M metagenome (GOLD analysis project Ga0335070, IMG submission 206722) | Soil microbial communities from Loxahatchee National Wildlife Refuge, Florida, United States - Lox_Sample_1.3 | ecosystem: Environmental > Terrestrial > Soil > Wetlands | place: USA: Florida... | reverse complement strand
CCGGGCGGACGCCCCGTGCTCAGCGCGTTGTAATACAGCGGTTCCTGCCCAACACTCCGCGGCCAACTCACCACCAACTTTCCTGTCGGACTTACATCTCCGAACAATGTCCGCACTAACGCAGGGCCTGCGGCCATTCCTGGCAGCCAAGCCTCGAGTACTGCGGGCACATGTTCCACTGCCCACGGCACGGTTAGCGGACGTCCGCTGAACAAAACCAGCACCACCGGCTTTCCTGTCTTCACCACAGCTTCCAGCAATTCCTCTTGCCGCCCCGGAAGTCCCAGGAACGCCCGCGATGCCGCCTCACCGCTCATCCCGGGATCTTCGCCCAGCGTCATGATCACCAGATCGGCCTTCTCGGCGCCAGCCACCGCAGCTGCGATTCCCTGATCGTCGCCATCGAGAACTCCCACTCCTTTAAACCGTGAAACATGGCCTTCGCCTAACTTCTTCGTCAGAGCTGCAGTAAACGGTAGCCGAGGCCCTGCCCAGTCCGGGGCGCCATCCGGATAGGAAGGGTCATCTCCCAGCGGCCCAATCACCGCCACATTCTGCACAGCACTTCCCAGCGGAAGCATCGGCTTTCCATCCGTCCCATTCGCATTCTTCAAAAGCACAAACGAGCGCTCCGCCGCCGTCTGCGCCAGCGCAATGCTATCGGGATGAAACAACGCTTTCGGCGCCGCCGCCTCATCCACATACGGATGCTCAAACAGCCCCAGCGCGAACTTCACGCGCAACTCGTGCCGCACCGCTTCGTCGATCTCCGCGACCGACACCTGATGCGAGTTCACCAGTTGCTGCAAGTGGTCGTGATATTCGCTGCTCACCATGTCGAGATCCACACCCGCCGTGAAAGCCTTGCGCGCTGCTGCTTCTCCATCAATCGCGAATCCGTGCGGAATCAATTCTCCGATCGACGACCAGTCGCTCACTACCAGTCCTTGGAATCCCCACTCTCTGCGCAACACCTGCTTCAACGTGAACGGATTTGCCGTCGACGGCGTTCCATTCAGCGAATTGAATGCACTCATGATCGACGCGGTCCCTGCTTCCACCGCGGAATGAAATGGCGGCAGATAGAACTCTCGCAACGTGTGCTCGGAAATCTCCGTCGAGTTGTAATCGCGGCCGGCCTCGGCTGCACCGTACCCAACATAATGCTTCGCGCATGCCGCAATGCTGTCCGGCGCGTCCAATCGCGTTCCCTGATATCCGCGCACATACGCCGCCGCCATCACCGATCCCAGATACGGATCTTCTCCCGCCCCCTCCGCCATCCGCCCCCAGCGCGCATCCCGCGCAATGTCCACCATCGGAGAGAAGGTCCAACGAATCCCATCCGCCGATGCCTCCATTGCAGCCACGCGCGATTCCCTCTCGATAATCGTCGGATCCCACGTCGACGCCAGCGCCAGCGGGATCGGGAACTCGGTCTTGAATCCGTGAATCACATCGAGTCCAAACAAAATCGGAATGTGGAGCCGCGACTTCTCCACTGCGATCTTCTGATAGGCGTTGATCTGTTGGGGCTCGACCACGTTGAACAACGAACTGACTTGCCCCTTCGCGATCATGTCCTCATAGTCGGTCCGGCCCGTGCCCGGCCCTGTCGGCTGCCCCGCCGAATATTGCACCAGTTGTCCGATTTTCTCTTCCAGCGTCATCTTCTTCAGCAGCGCCTCTACTCGCGCATTCAGCGCTGGATTCGAGATTCCTGTTCCCTTGTTCGCTGCTGAAGGAGTTTGCGCGAACGCCGCACTCGACATCAGAATGAACAAAACTGCGCACTCGACCACGACACACTTCGCTCGGCCCATAAGTCCTCGATGAATTCGTCGATTCGAATTGAAAACAGACTTCCGATCAACCATCGCGAGCAACCTGGATGGCATTTCCGCCGGTTCCCGTTCCTGCTATCTACTAAATCGGGTTAGTAAAGGACCTTCGCGTGTATCAAAAACTCTTTCTTCTCCGATGTCAATAGCTTTACATTTCATCACGCAACCTCCGCTTGCTCCTGTCCTCTGTTTATGCGAGACTTCGCAGCGTGAGCGAAAAGAAGAAAGGAAGGCCCTCCGACAAGATTCGCCCTGGGAAAAAACCCGTCAGTCTGAAGGATCTCGCCGAACTCCTCGGCCTTGCGCCTGCCACAATCTCGTTGGTCATCAACCGTTCCCGTGTCGCCGACACCATCCCCCAGGACACGAAAGATCGCATTTTCGCCGCCGTCCAGAAGTACAAATATCGCCCCAACTTTTTCGCCCGATCCCTGCGAGCCCAGCGCAGCTTCACGATTGGCGTCATCGTTCCCGAAGTCAGCGACGGCTATTCCGCTTCGGTCATGAGCGGCATCGAAGACTTCCTTTTGCAGGAGGGATATTTCTACTTCGTCGCCAGCCACCGCCATCGCGCCGACCTCATCGACGAGTATCCTCGCCTGTTTCTCGAACGCTCCGTCGACGGGCTAATTGCCGTCGATACTCCCTGGTCCCTTTCGCTCGCCGTTCCCGTCGTCACCGTTTCTGGTCACAACCAGGTCGAAGGCGTTACCAACATCGTTCTCGATCACGAACGAGCCGCCGAAGTTGCCTTGCAGCATCTTTCGCAACTCGGCCACAGTCAGATCGCTTTCATCAAGGGACAGGAATTCAGTTCCGACACTGAGATTCGCTGGAACAACATCGAAAAAGTCGCGCAGAAAATCGGGCTTCCGATTTCACCGGCCCTCGTCGCGCAATTGCAAGGAGACTCACCCTCGCCTGAATTGGGATATCAGGCGACGAGAAAACTCCTCGGAACCCGCAAGCCCTTCACCGCCTTGTTCGCGTTCAATGACATTTCGGCCATGGGCGCCATTCGCGCTATTCGCGAAGCCGGAATGCAAATCCCGAAAGATGTTTCGGTCGTCGGCTTCGATGACATTCAAAGCGCCGCGTACCAGAACCCTGGACTCACCACCGTCCGCCAGCCCCTTCGCGAAATGGGACGCATCGCCGCCGAAACTCTGCTCCGCCGAATTCGTCGCGCCGCTCCCGATACCCAAGGCGGCGAGACCATGGTCGAACCCGAATTGATCATCCGCGACACCACCTGCGCTCCTCCCAACGGCTATCGCCTCCCAAAAAAGAACTCCTAGCAATTTCACCTTCGTCCGCCCAACCTCGCCGACGAATTCTCAATACAAAATCGTTAATGTTTTCGATTGTTAAGAAGTTCGCGATTTGGATATCCGCGTGCCTGTTACGCCCAAGAAAACAATGCGCTTGACTGTCGAAAATCGCATGTGCTATAGCTTGTCCGAAATTTACTAAAACGCTTTTGTTCAGTTTTAGTGACACACAACCTCGGCAATGCAAAAAGTTCGACAGGGGGCGTCCATGAGTCGACCTGCTTCATCACTACGCGCAGCGTTTCTCGTCATCTGCATTCTCTTCTCGGCCATTTTGGCCCAAGCTCAATACCGCGCCGGCGTTCAAGGCGTTGTGCAGGACGAGCAAGGCGCCGTCGTCGCCGATGCCAACGTCACGGTCACCGCGCAAGACACTGGCTTGTCACAGCAGACCACCACCACCGCGAACGGCGATTACAGCATCGTGCGCCTCGCCCCCGGCCTCTACACAATTACGGCTGACAAGGCTGGGTTCCGCAAGAATATCGTGAAGGACGTGAATGTCGGAGCGGAACAGGTTAGCTCCGTAAACCTCACTCTGAAGATTGGCGCCTCAACCGAGTCAGTCACTGTCAACGGCGGCGACCGGCCTGACATCGATACGGAATCCGGGACCATTTCCGGAACTGTCACCGCCAAAGAGATTGAGAATCTTCCATCCGTTGGCCGTGATCCTTTTCAGTTGCTCCGTTTAGCGCCCGGCGTTTTTGGTGACGGCGCTTCTGGCAATGCCGGCGGTGGACAGGCTCTGCCCGGCCAAAACCAGGGCCCATCGAACCCTCAGTCAAGTATTTTCATGACCGAGAATCAACCGTCGGTCGTCGCTGCCGGAACCCGCAACAACGGCAACAGTTTTCAGATTGATGGCGTACAGGTGAATAGTCTCACCTGGGGCGGATCCACGCTCATCACCCCCAACGAGGAGTCGATTAAGGAAGTCCAGATTCAGGCCAATCCTTACAGCGCCGAGAATGGCCGCGGCGCCGGCGCCCAAGTTCTGGCGGTGTCGAAGAGCGGCACCAACGATTTCCACGGAAGTTTCTTCTTCAAGATTCACCGTCCCGGCCTCGATGCATACCAACGCTGGGGAGGACCCAACTTTGCTGCTCCGAATCGTGACGCATACCGCTTTAATCAATACGGCGGCAGCATCGGCGGGCCCGTCATCAAGAATCGCCTGTTCGCCTTTTTCTCTTACGAGAGACAGCCTGTTGGAGGCTCGAGTCCCGCGACCGGTTGGTACGTAACTTCGCAGTTTTATCAGGCAGTCATCGCAGCCAACCCCAACAGCATCGCTTCGTCGTGGGCGGGTCTGAAGGGGAATATCCCCACCAACGCAGTCATCAACACCGGCAACACCTGCACGACTGCCGGCCTCACAGAAACCGTGGATTGCCTCACACTGCCAACGGGTTTGAACATCGGTTCCCCGATGACAACGGGTCTGGGCACCTTCGATCCCACTTATGGTCAAGCCGGAACACCTTACGGAATCGGCAACGGCCTTGATCCGAACACTCCCGACGTCGTCAATCTCACAACCCAAAATCCTCAAAACAACCTGGCCCAGCAATACAACCTGCGAGTCGACTTTCAAGCCACTCATAACGACTTGGTCACCTTCAGCTTGTATAGGACGCCGAACAATGCGACGTCCTATAACGGCGCTGCCATTGCCGCGAACCTCTGGCACTCCGATCGTTTGAACTTTTCGACAGCCGTCATTTGGAATCACACCTTCAACGCGAACTTGCTGAATGAAGCGCGCTTCAACGTCACGCGCTGGCACTTCAACGAGCTGCAAACCAACCCGCAGATGCTCTTCGGTTTCCCAGCCGACAATATAAACGGCGCGGCCAACATCAGTTTCCCCGAATTTGGACCTCCCGGACCCGGTATCTTCTATCAGACCTCCTACAATTTCCGCGACAACCTCACCAAGGTCCACGGTAGCCACCTGATGAAGTTCGGAGTCGATACTTATAAAGATCAAGTCGAAGACGTCGCGATCTGGGCCGGACTACCTCCGTCTTATCAATTCGACAACCTCTGGGATTGGGCGAACGATGCCCCGTTCCAGGAGGGCGGCACTTTCGACCCCCGCACCGGCGTTCCTACCGGGTCCAAGAAATACATCCGTTCTAGCATTCTGGCTCTCTTCGCGCAGGATGATTGGAAGGCTCGGCCCAACCTGACTTTGAACCTCGGCCTGCGTTGGGAATACTTCGGCCCCGTTCACGAAAAGTACGGGAACCTCGGCGTGCCGATTCTCGGCCCCGGTTCCAATGCTTTGACTGATCTTGTTGTGCGAACGAACACCAACGGCTATAACGCACAGAAGAATGGCTTCGGACCCCAGCTTGGTTTCGCCTGGAGCCCGCAAAGCTTCTTGGGACACGACTTCAGCAACCGCTTCGTGGTTCGCGGTGGTATCGGCTTGAGCTATACGCGGCCTCAGGAGGCGATCACTTTAAATGGCCGTTTGAATCCACCCGTCGTCGCATCATTTACTTTCCAGTCCAAAAACGACCAGGTTTACTACGCGCCATCCAGTTCCACGAGCAACATTTTCGGCTTCCCAGCCAACCCTGCTGCCGTCCTACAGTTTGGCTCGAACGGCCTGCCAACGTGTGCACCCGCAACTTGTGCCCCTGTGAACCTCACCGCGTTCGATAATCATCTCGCCACTCCTCGGTCGTGGAAGTACTCCGTAGAAGGGGAATATGATTTTGGAGATCATTGGATCGGCTCCGCCGGTTACCTCGGCAGCCGCAGCAGCCATTTTTTCCGCCAGATCAACAACCTGAATTGGCTCTATCCCAACGGTCTCAACCCCGCGATCAACAGCGTCGATCTCTACACCAACGACGCCAGCGGCTACTACAATGCACTCAACCTCGAACTCAAGCGTCAAGTGGGCCAGCTGTCTTGGGACGCTCAATATACCTACAGTCATTGCTACGACCACGGCTCGCAGGACTACTATTCCGATCCGTATCCCTTCAGCGTGGAAGCCTCTAAGGGTGCTTGCGATTACGATGCCACCCATTCCTTCAAGGCTTATTCCACCTGGACACCGCGCTTCTTCCACGGCAATGGCTGGCAGGAGAAGGCTTTGGGCGGATGGGCGCTCAGCGGAATCTACACTTGGCACACCGGCTTCCCCTGGACACCGGTATTCAACAATATCCACTACAACGCTGGTGATCCAAACAACCTGTGCAGCATGATCTATGTCGACAGCGGATTTTGCCAAGCCGAAGCTGCCGCATATCTCGGTCATGCCGGACAAAACTACGCCAATGGCACCTTCCAACAGGCCTACGGCAATTTCCCGCAACTTGCTACCGCTGATGGTTCCACTGGCAGTAATTTGTACTTCGCCGTGCCTACCTTTGGTTCCAATGGGATGCCGTCGGCTCCGGGTCTTCCACGCAATTACTTCCGTGGGCCTCACTATCACGACTTCGACATCACCATCGGAAAGGAATTCGGCCTGCCTCCTATAAAAGGCCTTGGCGAGAACGCCAGACTTGCAATCCATGCTTACATCTGGAATCTGTTCAATACGCTCAACCTGCAACCTCTTGGTTCAACGCAGGCCGTTGACAGCAGCATGACCGTTGACCCGACGACTGGACAGATCAGCCAGTTCAGTCCCAATCCACAGTTTGGACAAGCGCAAGGCGCGCTCGGTGCTCGCGTCGTCGAGTTCCAGGCCCGCTTCAGCTTCTAGCAAGCAGGAGACGCCCCCTCGGGCGTCTCCCCTCCAGACTGCCGCGGAGTGAGAACGTCACTCCGCGGCAGTTCCCTTTTATACTTTATCTGTGCCCGCCATTTCCTTTCGATCCCGCTTCACTCGTTCCCGCGCACACGCCTTCGTTTGCTTGGCCTGCATTTTCCAATTGAGTGTATGGATTTGGGGTCAAACAGCGGGCCATCCGGCGTCAAAAGACACTCACGCAGCCGACTTCTCGACCCTCTCCGCAAAAGCAGACGCAGCCCGCAACGCCGAGCACCTCGACGAAGCCACATCTCTTTATCGCCGCGCCTTGGCCCTGCGTCCCTCCTGGGCAGAGGGTTGGTGGTCTCTGGGCACAATCTACTACGACCACGACTCGTATCGCGAGGCAGCCCAAGCTTTCCAGCGTTTGACGAAACTTGATCCCAAGAACGGCCCCGCCCATGCCATGTTGGGCCTTTCTCAGTTCGAACTGAAACAAGACGATGCAGCGCTTTCCAACATCGATGCAGGCCTCGATTTGGGACTTCCCAAGAACGAAGAGTTGATCAAAGTCCTCCTCTATCACAAGGGGATGCTTCAGCAGCGAAGAGGGAGCCTGCAGTCTGCTCAGACGACTCTCGAGGAATTGTGCCTTCGCAACGGATCGAGTGATGAAGTGGCCCAAGTACTTGGCCTGACTATGCTGCATTCGACGGCAGCACAACCACCTACCTCTGGATCACCGCAAGGCAACATCGTTCTAGGAGTCGGCCGGGCCGAATGCTTGGCCGGACAGAAGCAATATGACCACGCTCGCAGCGCCTACGAGAAACTGACCGCCGAAAATGCCCAGTATCCTTACATTCACTATGCCTTTGGCTTGTTTCTGTTAAAAACGCGCGATACGCAACGTGGTATCACGCAACTCCAGCAAGAACTTGCCAATCAACCGGATAGCGTCGTCACTCGCCTCTGGATCGCGGCCGCAGAATATAAAGAAAACTCTGCAGCTGGCATTCCATACGCAGAAGAGGCGGTCAAGTTGGCTCCGCAACAGCCCTTCGGTCATTATTTGCTCGGATTGTTGCTGCTCGATGTTGACGACTACAATCGCGCGATACCCGAACTGGAGACCGCCAGCCGCGGCCTGCCTCACGAAGCGAAAGTCTTTTTTGCGCTAGGCACCGCGTACTCCCGAGCCGGTCGCAAACAGGATGCGGCCCGCGCCCGCGCTACCTTTCAGCGGGTCAGCGAAGAAGCCAAGACAAACGGCTCAAAAGATCAACCGTCAGCGAGTTCCGATGTAAACATTCCGCTTGCCGATGCTCCCGCACCGCAGTAACTATTTCTGTGACTCCTCAATCGTCAAGATCTTGTCCACCGCGACATCGTGCAAAACCTGTCGAATCCCGCTCGGCCATCGAATCTCTACATCCTTGATACGTGTGTTCCTCCCGAGCCCAAAATGTACCCGGCAATCGCTCGATGCGGTATACCCCACCGCCGTCGTCACCTCATTCCACTGCTGTTGGCCGTCCTCCGTCGTAATGTGAATCTGCGCCCCGATCCCCATGCGGTTGCTCTTGGTTCCCACGAGCTTTAACAGAATCCAATGATTCCCAGACTCTGTCACGTTGCGGAAAATCTTCACCGGACCTCCGAGCACCGTTACGACTGCGTCGATGCGCCCATCGTTAAATAAGTCGCCAAACGTCACACCCCTGTGTGCCCCCTCGACCTGAAAATCCGGGCCGGCCGTCGCGCTGACATTTTGAAATTTTCCCTTCCCCAGATTCCGAAACACCGTGTTCGGCTCCGGATATTTCCGGCTCGGCGTCAACTCGCTGATATTGTCCAGCACATTCGCCCGCGCCACGAACAGATCTTTGCCCCCGTCATTATCAAAATCGAATATCCCGTTGCCCCATCCCGACATGTCCGTCGTCGCCTGCAGTCCGCTTGCCAGGGTCAGATCGTCAAAGTCCCCATGCCCGCTATTGATGAGCAAAGGGAAGCTCTGGTGCTCCACCGCCGTGTACCAGATGTCGGCCCGCCCATCATTATTAATGTCCCGAAAATCAGACCCCATCCCCGACAGCGTCGACCCATCCGGCGCGTACGCCACTCCGGCGGCCACTCCCACTTCCTCAAACTTCTTTCCCCCCAAATTGTGAAACAAAAACGCCGGGGTCGTATCGTTCGCCACGAACGCATCCAGATACCCATCCCCGTCATAGTCCGCGAACGACACGCTCATTCCCTTCCCCATGTGCGCCGCGATCCCCGTCTCCTGCGATACATCCGTAAACGTCCCATCGCCATTGTTGCGGTACAGCGTGTTGTGCAGCGATTGATACAACTTGGGATGGCAATATCCCCGCACCCCGCTCTTCAACGGACAGTACGGATCTTTATTCACTTCCCACACGCAGTAATTCACGACAAACAGATCCAGCTTCCCATCATTGTTGTAATCGAACCATCCCGCCCCCACCGACCACATCTTCTTCCCATTCATTTGCGCGCCGGGTAGTCCAGCCTTCGCGGTCACATCAGTAAATGTTCCATCTCCGTTGTTGTGCAGAAGTTGATTCGCCGTAACATTCGCCAGAAATAAATCGGGACGCCCGTCATTGTCGTAGTCTCCAACGGCAACGCCCATCCCATATCCCGCGCCGGCCACGCCAGCCCGTTCAGTCACATCGGTGAACGTCCCATCGTGATTATTTCGGTAAAGCCGGTTCCAATACGCAGGCGACTCTTTCTTGAGCGACGGAATCGCCGCCCCATTCACCAGGTAAATGTCGAGGTATCCGTCGCCGTCGTAGTCGAGCAACGCGACTCCCGCCACCATGGTCTCCACCTGATTTTTATTGGGAGTCGGCGAGTTCTGTGTGATGAAATGAACTCCAGCCTTCGACGCAATCTCTTCAAACTTGATGACCGGAGGGCCTAGCGTAGTCTGCGCAACCACCGCCACGCAGCACATCAAGATGAAAATCAATCTACGCATCCCGGTCCTGAAGCTCGTTTCCAACAACATCCCTACGGCATCCGATACGCCAGATTGTCGAACCGCAACCCGCCGCCGTTCGTGAAATCAAACACGACCTTCGAACACGCATCGCGCCAACCCGTGCGCAGACGCCGCAATTCGTCAGCTTTGATCGTAAACGTGAGCTCACGCACTTCCGGACAGTGCACCGTCACGCTCGCCTCTGCAGTTCCGCCGTTGTACACGTCGATACCCACAAAGATTCGTGGAGCATAAAAACCAAACTCCGCCGTCTCCGCCTTCGGATCCGCTAGAGATAAATTGAACGTCCCGAACTTTCCTTGCGGCACTGCAATTTGCCAAGCATCCACTTTCCAATCCACCACTCCCGACGGATACTGCCCTTCCAACCTGGTCCCAGCAGGTAAATGCGGCGAGCCAAAGGTCACATACAGCGCCGGCGCCTGCCCACCTTCCCCCGCGACGCTCACATTTCTGGCTCCATCGTGCCGGACCCGCAAAACATGCGCCTTCTCCTCAAATACAAACCCAGGCGCATCTAGATCTTTCCTCGCGCTCAGCGGCTTCCCTTCCGCCATTACCGACTTCGGAACAAAGTCCAGCCGCAGCACTTCCGTCGCATCCGCATCGAACGTCGAATATGTCACCGATCCTTGTCCGTAATGCACGCGCGTCACGATCGAACTCGACCCTAACACATGCGACTCGTCCGCCGGCGCCCACTCCGGCACCGCATAAAACGCGTCCATCAACCTTCGCGGCCCATCCGCAAACTCGTCGGTAAACCACCACTGCGGTCCGAACGGCGTCGCCGCCTTCCCCGACAGTCCCTGAAAATACGTCACCCAGTTATACGAACGAAACGCCGCCTCACGATACGACTCATCCCCCGTCTTCGCGAAATACAACGCCTCCACTGCCGCCAACCGGCTCGTGTGACTGTCGCAGCACTGGTTCGGCAAGTTGCAGCAGAAATTGATTCCATTTCCCTGCTCCGTCGTAACGGTCGCCCCGTGCACAATGTACTTCGGCCACTTCGGAGTCGTCTTCACCCACTCGATCATCTGTCGCGCATGTTCGCGCCACTGCGCATCTTTTTCCGGATGCAGCAGCACGTACCGCGCAAACTCCAGCGGGATCACCTGGTTCATATTTCCCATGCTGGGCACCACGTCCTCGAAATATCCCACCCATGTATTCGTCGCCAGCGGATACTTCTCGAACCAGTCCCATGCGCCTCCACGCACCCGCTGATAGCCGGCCACATCTCCCTGGCCTAACCGGATCAACTCATCAAACAACATGATCGGCTCAATTACGTTTGCCGAATAAGGGCCCATCGGCCCACCCTCCGCCTTGCCGTCGCGCGCATAACAACGCACTGGCCACGGCGAATGTTTGTCATCGCCCGCCTTGAAATTCTTCGCCAACGCATTCGCACACCGTATCGCCGCCTCCAGGTACTTCGCATCTCCGGTCATCTCGTACAACCGCAAGTACGCGAATCCATCCTCGCCCACGACATGCGGCTCAATGTAATCTTCTCCGTGCGCGCTCCATCCCGTATACCGCTTTGCCCCTGGATTCGCCGATGCGTACGGTACCTGCGGCCAAACATAATCCGCGGGCGTCAATCCGTTCTCCAGTTCGTAATCCACAAAGTCACGCAGGAATGTCAGCATGCGCTCGTCGCCCGTGTACGCATACAGTCGCTCGATGAATCCCTCCAGCATTGCCCGCAAATACCCCGTCGAATTCGCCCAGTGCTCATCGGGAAACATCTCGAACGTCGTGCGGTCAAAATCGAAGCAGCAATAGTAGTAGTGGAGTCTCTGCCGATTGTATTGGTCCCACAGAATCTGCCACTGTGTCAGCACGTGCAAAGAGTAGGAATACCCAATGTTATCGGCCATGGGCCAAGGCAATAGCTTGCCGCTCGCGTCCAGTTGCACGGGACGGCCCGCAATCTCAGCCTGATCGACAGTCGACGTCACGGGGAAGGGTTTCTGCTGTTGTGCGCAAGCAAAGCTAATGAGACTCACGAAGACAAGCACAACTCTGCTAGAGCCGCTGGGCTGTTCCATAGAGAGAGGAAAAGTATCTCATACGAAAAGGCTGCGGAGGCTCGCAACGCCGAGGAATTTTGCCAGACGAACTAAGGGACCGCCTGTCCGTTCGCTCCCAACTGCGCCTTGAACTGCTGGTTTGTTCCGACGAAGAATTCCTCGTATTTGCGGGTCCCTGAGGATGATCCGGATGCTTCTCCGTTGATCTTGCCCCATATCAGGCTGTCAGGACCGGAATCTTGAATCTGCCGCGAACCTGCGCCAGAGTAAAAATAATACGAATCCTTCGCCCACCCATACTGCTCCGGCGATGATGTCATCAGCGCTCCACTCGCCGGAATCCTCAGCACATATTCTCCTTGTTCCACCAGCAGCGGCGGAGCATCCTTCACTTCGAACTCTACTCGTACCCATCCGGTATACCCCTCGGGAATCAGGAACCGCGACGAAATGCGACTCGCGTATTGCGCACTCCGCTGCATCCACGCGACTCCTGCGATCACCAAGAGCACAGTCACTACGCCAACGGCAATCCGGATCGACCGCGAGGTTCGCTCGGGGAAAAACCAACCCGCGAGCGAAGCATCCCGCCGCTCGCGGAAACTCACGCATGCCGAATATAACGTGGCAATCAAGAGGAGTGCGGTAGCAAGATAAGGGAGCAACATGAAGGTATCAGATCGGAGAGGCCGGGCTCAGTTGCGGCGATGCAGTCACAATTGCCACGCTAGCGAACCGGGCGCGTGTCAGTTTGGCGATCGCAGGCCCGTAAAAACCCCACACCAGCAGGCTCGCGATCAGAGCGATTCGCGCGGCAGCGTAGGGGCGAAACAAACTGACGTAGCCCGCAAGCACAAGACCGACAGATCCCATGAACGCAACAAACTCCAGCGGATTAAACGGTGCCCCGTACGCGGCCAGTGCAATCAGCGTGTAGAGGTGGTATCCGGTCAAGGCTCCGGCCACAAAGTAGATCAAAAATGGAAGCATTCGCCTACTCCAACCCTCCCGGTAAAGAATAGACGTGAAACACGAATGTGAAAACCAATGCGAAGAAGATTCCTAGTATCAACAAGAGTAATAACCCCTGCCGTGTCGTAAGAGGAAGGCCTTTATGCCTTCGTTTGATCACCTTCACAAGTACCTCAATAAACGAACAAGACTTCGACTCCGGTCCGTCCCTTACAATCCGTGAACCGCCTGTCCTCTTTCCGTCGGAAGAATCTTTTAGATACCCTTCGTCTGATACTGCAATACGGCTAATGACAGCCTGTAGTCGTAACCAGCTTCGGCATTGGCGATTTGCGCCTGGGTCTCCTGCAACTGCGCTTGGCTGAGTTCCACAATTGAGCCCAAGCCAAGTTTGTAGCGCGACTGCGCCAGGTTCAGGCTCAGATCCGCCTGCTCCAGCAACTGCTGCGTCACCGCCAGTCGATCATGCGCGGCTTTCGCATTCAACCAACTTGTACGTACATCCCGCGCAATACGGTCCTTCAGATCGCGCAATCTTTCCTGCGTCGCCTGCGCGCGCAGCGACGCCTCTTTCGCCCGCGCTGTATAAAGAAATCCATTGAACACGGGGATATCCATATTGACTCCCACCGTTCCATACCAGGCGTCAATCGCTGGATTTCGCACCGGCGTGTCGCCCACCGCCCCAATCGCACGAATGTCAGGCAGCAGCAAATCTCGCTCCGCCTTCTGGAACCGCTTCGCTGACTCCGTTTGATACTGCAACGCCAGAATCTCCGGACGCATGGAGAAGGCCGTCGATATCAGCTCATCAATGTTGTCGGGAGGAACTTCCACCGGGCTCGTATCGTCCACCAGTTGGAAGTTTTGCAAGTTTTGGAAACCCAACACCGAAGACAGTGTCGCCTGTGTTGCATCCAGATTATTCTGGGCATCCACCAGCAAGAGTTGAGCCTGTGCCAGATTGACGTTCGCGAAGCTCAAATCCAATTGCGACTTTAGCTTGCTCCGAAATAATGCTCCCACCTGGTCAGAAACCGTCTGCCGGTCCTTCACCGTTTGTTGCGCCACGGTAAGCACGGCCTGCGCCTGCATCGCGCCATAAAATGCCTCATCGACGGCCAGCAAAATCTGTTCCTTGGTTGCCAGCGCGTTCTGGTTCTCCGCCTTGGCCGCAAGATTCGAACTTGCCACCAAATTCGAGGTACGCCCGAAGTCGGTTACCAATTGGCTCACCATCGCCCCCGCAGCGGCTCGTTCGTAAATCAGGGGATTATTCAGCGCCCCGGCCGTCACGCGCGTATTCGTGGGCGCATCTACCGCAGTCAGCGCAATCTGCGCCTGCGGCCAGTAGGCCGATCTCACTTCTCGCGTCACCTGTTGCGAAGCCAGGGCCGTCAACCGTCCAACCGTAATCTGCGGATTGTTCTTCAGCGCCAGTGCCTGCGCATCCTGCACCGACAATAGCGTCCGAGTCCCCGCCGCTTGCGGAGTACTCAGAGCAGAGGTGCTCTGGGGCGTTGCTGGTTGCGGCATCTGCTGGCCACGCGCCATCGCGATTTGCGGACGTGCTTCCTGCGGCGCCGGGGCCGAAGGCAGAGTCGACGCATCAACAGTGTTCTGTCCAAGACCATGCACTGCCAAAAACACAATTGCCCACATCGCTTGCATGTATCTCATCGTCCAACCATTCCCTCGCAGGCCTACGATTCGCGCCATTACGCTTGCGCCTCCTGTGTTGCAGCCGCGCCCGTCTTCTGTCCGCGCTTCCCATACACCAGCAAGTACGCCGCCGGCACAATGAAGATCGTCAGTACCACCGACGACGTCAGTCCGCCGATAATCGCCCGCGCCATCGGTGCATACTGTTCTGCGCCGGTGCCCATCTTGAGCGCCATCGGAATCATCCCGATAATCGTCGCCAGCGATGTCATCAGGATCGGCCGCAACCGCACCCGGCACGCCGTAATCACCGCATCCATTGGCGACAGTCCCTGCCCTTCCAGGTTGTGCGCGAAATCCACAATCAGAATGCTGTTCGAATCCGCAATTCCCACCAGCATCAGCACTCCCATCAGCGACATTACATTCAACGTACTGTGCGTCAGCGGAAGAATCAGTAGCACACCCACGAATCCCATCGGAATCGCCAGCATGATCAGCAGCGGATCGATAAACGACTTGAACTGTGCCGTCAGAATCAGGAACAGCAGCACAAATGACAGCAGGAATCCCAGCCCGAAGCTCTTGAATGACGCCTGCATACCTTCGACCATGCCGCGCAGATTTACCCGTACGTTGGCCGGGATGGCCGTCTTGCTCACGATGTTCTCAATCTGCTTCCTGACTTTTCCCAAGTCTTCCCCGGCAGGCGTCACGTATACGTCCATCACTCGCTGAATCTGGTAGTGGTCAACCTCGGTGGGCGTTTGCTCGAATTTCACTTTCACAACGTTGTCGAGAACCGTGACCGGTCGCACTGGTTGCTGGATCTCAGGGGGTTGTGATTTTTTGGGATCAGGTCCCCGTTGGCCGCACGTCCACATGGGCCTGGAGGTACTCCGCGCAGAGATCGGCTGGAAAGAGGCCAGGCTCAACGACGCCGGGCCACAGGTGAACTCCGGCTCTGTGTCTCTTTGGGTGTGCAAGGGAATCTGGCCCAGGTCAGTCATATTGTGAATGGCAGGCCGGCCCTTTTCGAAGTACTGCACCGTCAGGTAGTAGTCGTTCCCGCTCTTCCGGTCCACCCAGTAGTTCGGCGCAATCATGTAGTTCGAGTTCAGCGCCGTGATCACGTTATCCACCACATCCTTCTGCGTCAGGTGCAGCTCTGCTGCATGCACCCGGTCCACATCCAGTCGTAGCGCCGGGTAATTCAAATCCTGCGGTACGTACACCTCTCCTACCCCCGGCAATCCCCGAATCTCGCTCGCCAACTCCTGCGCCACTCCGTAGATTTGGTGCAGGTCCGGGCTGCTCACCTGCACATCGATCGGCGCCGGCATCCCCATGTTCAACACTGCATCCACCATCGATCCGCTCGAAAAAAACGTCCGGATCTCCGGAAATTCTCCCGCCATCTTCTTCTGCACCACATCCATGTACTCGAAGCTGCTCTTGTGATGCGAGTCTTGCAGTGCCACCTGGATCGTCGCCGTATACGGCCCCGCATTCGTTGTATATAAGGACGAGAAATCCGGCACCACCCCGAGATTCGACACCACCATCTTCAAATCCCTGGGCTCGATCTCGTGCCGGATCAGGTCTTCCACCTTCGCCACATACTGCTCGGTCACCTCGATCCGCGTCCCCGTCGGAACTTTCAAATTGATGGTGAACTGCCCCGCATCCGTCTGCGGGAAGAACGCCAAGCCCAGCAGCGGATAGATGGCCAAACTCAGCACGAACACCCCACTCAGCACCGCTACCGTCAACCCAGGCCGCTGCAACGCGCGCCGCACCCACACCTCATAAAAATCCAGAACGCGGTTAAACAAAGAGTTGAACTTCAGATTGAACCGGTCCCACCAGGACTGCGGGTGTTTCGCCTCTCCCTCTTGCTGGCCCAACTGTGGAGCATCCTGTCCATGCCCTCCATGCGGCACCGCTTTCAAGAACCGCGA
>Ga0335070_10004334_pt1 | contig 16577 bp, 17 predicted proteins | sample Lox_Sample_13_FD_206722 | JGI IMG/M metagenome (GOLD analysis project Ga0335070, IMG submission 206722) | Soil microbial communities from Loxahatchee National Wildlife Refuge, Florida, United States - Lox_Sample_1.3 | ecosystem: Environmental > Terrestrial > Soil > Wetlands | place: USA... | reverse complement strand
AGGTCCCCTTCTCGATTTCTTTGAACAAGTCCTTGTTTGAGGCCGCGAGGACTCGTACATCCACCTTCATCAGCCTGGTCCCACCGACGCGGGTAAACTGCTGCTCCTGGAGGGCTCGGAGGACTTTGGCCTGGGTGTTCAAGCTCATGTCGCCGATTTCATCCAGGAAAAGGGTCCCGCCGTCGGCTTGCTCGAACTGCCCCCTTTTCATCGATGTCGCGCCGCTAAAAGACCCCTTCTCGTGACCGAATAATTCACTTTCAATCAGGGTTTCCGGGATGGCCGCGCAGTTGACCGCTACGAACGGCTTATCCGCTCGTGCGCTGTGTTCATGGATCGCCCGGGCGACCAGTTCCTTGCCTGTACCGTTTTCCCCTCCGATCAGGACGCGGCTGTTGGTCGGCCCAGCAGTTTCAATCAACTGCCTCAGCTGCTGCATCGCCGGCGACTGACCGACCAATTCGAACTTCCTCTGCACCCTCGTCCGCAACGACCGGTTTTCCTGCTCCAGGCGATACTGATCCAGCGCGTGCTTCACCCGGAGCGTGACATTTTCCAGGGACAAAGGTTTTTCGATGTAGTCATAGGCACCAAGCTTAATCGCCTTTACCGCTGTCTCGATCGATCCGTGACCGGACATCATCATGACCTGCGCGGTTGGGACCAGTTCGCGGACACGGCGCAACGTTTCCAGACCGTCCATCTCCGGCATCCAAATATCCAAGAGCATGAGGTCGGGCGGATCAGTCGTGTAGGCGCGTATCGCATCCGCTCCGCTCTTCCCGACCGTGACCTGGTATCCCTCGTCTTCCAAGATGCTGCTCAATGAGGAAAGAATCGACTCCTCATCGTCCACTACGAGAATCGATGCCGACATACGGGTTCCTGTTCCTTTCTGCTCGATTCGACTTAGACGGGCAATTCAAACGTGAAGACCGCGCCGTGTGGCTGATTGTGACCGGCTTGGATTTGCCCTTCATGATCCGTAATGATTCGGCGGACAATGGCAAGCCCGAGTCCTGTGCCCGTTTTCTTCCGCGTGAAGTACGGCACGAAGAGTTTGTCTTGGTCTTCCGGAGCAATGCCCGGCCCTTCATCGGCCACGCTGACCACGGCGCGTCGACGCTTCGTGTCGTATTTGGTCGTCAGCCACACACGTCCCTTGTGATTCATCGCTTGGATCGCGTTGTCCAGCAGATTCACCAACACCCGCTTCAGCTGTTCCCGGTCAAAATTCAACGACGGGAGATCCTGATCCAACTCCACCAGCAAGTCGATATCCTTATGCGCGCCACGATAGAGGGCGACAACCTCGTTGATCACATCGTGAAACGATTGGTGGGCCATCTGCGGAGCCGGGAGGCGCGCAAACTTCGAGAACTCATCCACCATGTGCTTCAGACTCGTCACCTCATTCACGATCACGTTCGTCGATTCGTCAAACACCTTGTCGAAATCCGGCGATTTCTCAAAAAACTTCTTCCGCAACCGCTGTGCGGAAAGCTGGATCGGTGTCAGTGGATTTTTGATCTCATGCGCCACCCGACGCGCCACCTCCTGCCAGGCCGCCACCTTCTGCGCCTTAATCAATTCGGTCAAATCTTCAAAGACAAGCACGATGCCGAGATCCCGATTGGTGTCATCCTTCATACGAGAGCCATGAAGACCGATCGTGAGAAATTTGCCCTCGACCTCGACGGGGCCTTCCAGCGTCAAGTTATCTCTCTGATCCACCAACATCCGATCGTAGACCGTTTGGAACAGGTCCAGCTTGAACTCTTTGAAGACCTCGTTGGCAGGCCGTCCCCGTAATCGATCCGCCCAGAGTCCCAGTATACGTTCGCCCGACGGATTAAAGGTCGTGATCACTCCGTTTTTATCGATGGAGAGAAGCCCGGCGGCAATCGTATCCACCACTGTTTCGATATAGGCCCGGCGGCGATCAAGCTCGATGTTGCTCTGCCGCAAGGAGATGTTCGCTTCTTCAATCTTCGACTTACTCCCCTGCAGGTCCTCGGTCATGCGGTTGAACGACTCGATCAGCGTCCCGATTTCATCCGTGGCCTTCGCATCGATCCGTACAGACAAGTCCCCTTGCGCGATCGTCTCGGTCGCCTCGGCTAACCGTTGAATCGGCACCGTGATACTGCGAGCGACATAAAATCCAAACCAGGTCGCTCCAAACAGAATCAGCACGGTGATGACGGCCACGAAGAGATAGGCTCCCGCCTTGATCGGATTCTTCATGGCTTTGAGCTGTTTGTACTCGTCGTATTGGCGGCCGATTCCTTCCATCTTGGCCAAAAGCGATTCCGGGACGTAGGCGTCGACCACCACGACACCCCCGATCTCTCCGCCCCGACCGCTGGCGGCGATTGGCATGGCAGCCCGCACCAAACGGCCGGTTTGCGCTTCCTGGACCGTGTTCACCTCTTGTTTGCCATTGATGGCCTGCAACACCAGCTGTCCGACCGGAAGGTCCAGCACGATGGAGGGAACGTCGGGATCCATCGCCTTCGTGAGAGTCTCCAGCCTGGAGGAGTAAACTTCGATGCCGGCGACCCCGAATTCCATGCGCTTGCGGGCAATGGCCGCCACGAGTAAATCGCGTTGTTCGGGGAGCAACATGTCCTCCCGGTAGATTTCGTGACCGATGGCACGGGCACTGTTGACGGCCAACGTGATGTGGCCGGCATGCTGCATACGGGCCACCTCATAGGAATCCCGCATGACCCGATCAATTTGGTCACTGAACCAGACATCGACCGCCTTGTTCACGAGACCACTGGCCACCACGGCAAGGAGTACGGTAGGGATCAGGGAGAATCCGATAAATGCCGCCACGAGCTTGTTTCTGAATCCCGAACCCAACAGCCGATGTCGTCGCTCGAAGTATGCTTTGACCAGGTTGCGTGACAGCAGCAAGAGGAGAACGACGAATCCAATCAGGTCAAGATTGATCAAGAGAAGGACAAACGCATAACTGGCGGTAGGCAGGAAGGAATCCCCCGTCTCGTCTCCTCCAGGAACGATCGTCTGGGAATAATAAAAGGTCAGGGCGAGACAGGGCAGCAGCAGAATCAAGACGATCCAGACCGGCCGCAAGTGCAGCCAACGCCTGTCTGGTTCAGAAGAAGCAGACCGCCTCGGCTTCTCTTCTTTAAGGCTCCAGTCACCCGGAACCGTTGTGGGCTTACTTTCGGTCACGCCAGGATTCCGTCGTTCAATGCAGGATGGTCGAACCGTCCTTCAAGGGTTCACTATAACGGAATTACGAGAGCGTCTCAAAACATCTCGCGGAACGGGTTGGACCAAGGGGGTAGTCGGCAATGCGTATGAATGATCGAGATTACGATTTTGAAGTCAGACTGACATATTTCATCCGAAGCGCATAGAGCATGTCGCGCAGGACCGCTTGTTCTTCCGACGTTAGATTGCCCTTTGTTTTCTCCTCCAAGACGGAGAGCAAGTCGATGATTTCTTTCGCTTGCGGCAGGTTGACGGGCATGGGAGACTGCTGCGGGTCTAGCTGTTCCCCCATAAACATCAACGACGAGCTGCCGAGAGAAATCACGAACGACGAAAAAGTGACCGGAACTCCGGAACTCTCCGGAGGATTTGCTGCAGAAGATGATGATGGGGATCGGGGCTGATCCTGGGCAGACGAAGTTCCGGAGGAGGCGGTCGAGGGACGATCGGTCCCGCTGCCCCCCCGTCGATCCCGGATGACAAATCCTTCGTCTTTTTCAGCCGCCACGAGTCGTCTCTCTGCACGAAACGCAGGCTCGGTACCCTACCATAGGGCCTAGGGGGGCGCAAGCCAGCGAGTGTCGTTGATGCGATTCTGGAACCGGGTATAATGGTCGTGTCTGGCCCGTATTGGCCACCAGGTCAAGCTGCGACAACCATGTCGGAACCATTCAGCAAACTCGTTCGATTGATGGCCACCTTACGGGCTCCCAATGGGTGTCCATGGGATCGGAAGCAGACACACGAATCGCTCAAACCGTACCTGCTCGAAGAAACCTATGAGGTCCTGGAAACGATCGACCGGCGAGACCGCGCGAAACTCGCGGAAGAGTTGGGCGACGTGCTACTCCAGGTGATTTTCCACAGTCAGATCGCTGCCGAAGCGGAACGCTTCACGATCGACGACGTGATTGAACGACTGTCGGACAAGTTGATTCGCCGCCACCCCCATGTTTTTGGAAAGGAGGCTGTCGACACCCAGCCGACCACTGCAGAACAGGTTGTGCATCGCTGGGAAGATATCAAACGGGCGGAGCGGGAAGCGTCGGGGCGGTCAGCTTCGAGCCTCGATGATATCCCGAAGACGTTGCCGGCCCTGCTACGAGCCTATCAAGTTCAAGACCGGGCGGCGCGCGTCGGTTTCGACTGGACTCACGATGCGGCCGGATTCGATCAGGTCTTGAGCAAGATCGAAGAGGAAATTCGCGAACTTCGCATGGCAGTGCGAGCTCCCGGTTCAGAACCGGCCGCGAATGACCTAGCAGGGACTCCAACCCGACAGGAGCAGATTGAGGCAGAACTCGGCGATGTGCTGTTCTCACTCGTCAATCTGGCTCGATTCCTCAAGATCAACCCGGAAGACACGCTTCGTCTGGCGACGAACCGTTTCTCTGAACGCTTTCAGTACATCGAAACACGGGCGGAAGCCTCCGGCCGGACCCTCAAGGACTTGTCATTTGTTGAAATGGATCGTCTCTGGGACGAAGCCAAAACCCGGAGCCATTCTATGCCAAGTCTGTCGACACCAAAGGGACCGCCGGACACGACCGAGGAAGAAACCCATGAGCGATAATCAGGGGCCGTACGAAGAAGGAAAGCGTGCCGGTCTCCATCCGCTCGTCGTCGTATTCGGAGTCCTGCTCGGGCTTTGGCTATTCGTCGCGCTCATCGTTCCGAGTTCAAAAAACAAGCAAGCCACGGGAACCGAAGGGCCAAACGTCCCGCTCCTCGAGGACCCTGAAGCTGCACCCGTGATTTTCAAGGTCGAAGCAACGGTTCCCGACATGAACGCCATCGGTCTGGTCGTCCCCCCGCAAGCAACGGATAGTCAGGTCGTCGGTATGCTGAAACGATTGCGCAAGGGACGACTGGAAGGCACGCTTACCGACCTGCTGCCTGCAACAACTCCTGGACACAAACTCGGAAATCACGCGGTTGCCGATATCTATATCGTGTCGGATCCGAAATACGCGCAACCGGAAGCGATCCGTACACTCGCACGAGGGGCGCACGCCCCGGGGAATCTGTACCCTCAAGCGATTCCCTTCGAAGTCGCCATGGAAGAAATTCGGGGGCACTATCGAATTGATCTGAACAACACCGGAAGCCCCGATGCAGGATCACTCGGTCTGGCGGACGAGTCAGGCGTGCATTCCAACCACTACCGGAAGATCTTTTAGCGGTCACCCACCGCATTTCCTGAAGATTTTGGCCATTTCTATCCCCAAGACGAAAACGATTCACGTGCCCGTCCTTAGGGGATTCCCCACGCACAATATCTAGTGCAATTGGGATTTCTCTACGCAATGCCTAAATCTTGTGCAGGTTGCTGACCCTGTGATGATTCCTGGCGATCAGTCGGGGGAATCGATGTTTTCCACAGGCTTGTCCACAGAATCTGTGACTGAAAATTTGGGCCGGTTTTTCGCGTGAATCTTGCCGCCCTATCAACTGTGAACGAGCCATACCAGCTTACACACCGCCGGAACAGATTACAGTTTGACCCGGTTTGCAATCTCCGCTCGGAGGGCGGGCTGTTGCTCTAACGCCCAAGCCTCGAGTCGTGGGAAGAAATGGCCGAACGTACCCACGAACGGCGGAATCATGACATCGCGCCGGTCCGCCAACATGTTGGCTTCGTCTGCGATGCGGAGTTTTTCATCGGCAATCTTCCGCGACAACAGTTGTGTGAGTAACAGTTGTTGACCGGGTGAGCCTGAGAACGTCCCGATGATCTTGCTCTTGAGCACTTCAAGCTCCTCGGCGATCGCCACCTTCACGCGAACCGCGTGTGGCATCGGCCACGAAGCCCGCAAGACCGCATAGTCATACGAAAACGCCGCTTCTTTCGGTTCTCGAAATGGTCCGCTGACCTCTGAAATCTTGAGACGGTTGTCCATCATGCCCTCATTGACTTGTTCAATCTACGTTATGCTGTCCGAGGTTCCGGAGTCCCCGACAAATGACGAATAACACGTTGGGCGGCAAGGGTTCCATCCCGAATACAGTCCGGGATGCCCACCCCCCGATAGGCCGCGCCCGTCAGTGCCAACCCCCCATAGCGACTCAAAGCCGCCTCAATTTGTTTCAGGCGATCGAGATGGCCGATCGTATATTGGGGCATGGCCTTGATCCAGCGATTCACTTCCACGAAATGCGGAGCCGCAGTCAGGCCACACAGACCCGCTAACTCCGACCGGACTCGCGCGATGAGCGCATGGTCCTCCAACTCCAGAATCGCTTCACGACCGACTCCTCCCGCATAGCATCGGATCAATACCTGATCAGGAGGCGCGCGGTGAGGCCATTTCAACGAGGTCCACGTGGCCGCAAGCAGGTCGCGTCCCTCAACTCGTGGCACCACAAACCCAAACCCTTCGACTGCCCGAGCGACAGACGATCTAGGGAATGCCATCCCGATCGTCGCCGTGGAGGCATAGGGTATGAGATCCAGCAGCCCTCCGGCAATCGGCGTGAGGGGTCGAAGGAGGTCAGCGGATATATAGGCCGGCGTCGCGAGGACCAGACCTTCAGTCGAGAGGGACGGCCCATCCTTCAGAATCACATCATACATCCAGCGGTTGAGTTGATGGGACCGGACTCGCAGGGCTTCGACCGCCGCTCCGGTACGAAGCATGACACCCTGTTGCGTCAGACGGTCCACCAGCGCTGTCACGAGATCCGTGAGTCCGTTCTTGAGGCTGACAAACATCGTGCGTTTGATCCCGGGCGAACCTCCGGTCGATCGAGCCCGCTGCGCCGCGATCATCCCACGTATCACGCTGCCGTGTTGCAGTTCCAACTCAGGAAACCGAGGAAACGTGGCGGCCAGGCTCATCTCTTCTGCATCGCCTGCGTAGATCCCGGCCATCAACGGTTCAATCAGTCGTTCGAAGGCTTCCCGGCCAAAACGCCTGCGGAAGAACGACGCCAGGGACTCATCGTCTCCTGCTCGCGGCCGTTTGGCCGGCAACAGCACCTCCAGACTCATGCGTGCCAATCCGGCCCAACTGAGGAGCCCGCTGCGAACGAACGGCCCCATCTGGCTGGGTGTGATAACCACAAGCCCTTCCGGCAACTCGCGCAATCGGCCCCGTGAGTAGACGAAGGCCTTTTTGTCTGTCTCGTTCGTGTTGATGAGACGCTCGCCAAGCCCCAGCTTGGTGCAGAGTTCAAGTCCGGCTGGTTTCTGGGAGAGAAACGAATCAGGACCGGCTTCGGTGACCAGGTCTCCGGTACGGTGCGTCACAATCTTTCCTCCCCAGGCCGCCCCGGCCTCAAGCACCGTACAACGAAGGGATAACCCGGCAGCCGCAGCTTGTTCCTGGAGCGCAAAGGCTGTGGCAAGCCCGGAAATTCCACCACCGATGATTGCTACTGTGCGGGGAGTGTTCACAAGCTACTGGACAAAAGAGGATTGGTGGGCGGCCAAAACCGACGCCAAGGTCTCGACCATCGCTGGAGAGGCGTTCAACATGGCCATTCGCTCAAGGTGTATTCCACGACTCTTGGCATACTGCTTTAATTCGATGTCGATGTCGTACAGCGTTTCCACGTGGTCACAGAGAAATCCAACAGGAGCCACCAGGACGTGTCGACGTCCTTCCCGAGCGAGATCATCTATAACAGTCTCGACCGTTGGGCCCAACCACTTCTCCCCCGACCGCCCTTGGCTCTGATAGGCAAACCGCGTGGGAGTCTCACCCAATAGCGCCGTCACTGCTTCGACGGTTCCCCGTACTTCGTCAGGATAGGGGTCCTTCATCGTGATGATTCGTTCGGGGAGGCTGTGCGCGGTGAAGAGAACCGGCACCTTCGCCCGCACATCGGCAGGAAACGAGAGTAACGCTTCACGGATACGTTCGACGATCGCGGCGATGAGCTTGGGATGTCGATGCCAACTGGGCACATAGCTCACCGGACAGTTACTCTGCAGGGAGGCTCGCGCTTCTTCCACTTTCTTCCGGTACGCGCCGGTACTCAAGGATGACTGTTGAGGCGCCATGCAGAGACCGATGACCTGTGCGGGATCATCGCCAAGCAGCTCGGCATAGGTCTCGTGAATAAAGGGATGCCAGTGCCGCAATCCGACATACACGCGATACCGGTCACCGCCGGCTTCGTTCAATCGTTCTTCCAGCCTCCTCGCGATCTCTCTGGTGATCCCGAGGGCCGGCGATTTCCCGCCAGTCACTCGATATCGCTCTCGAATCTCTTCGACGAGCTCCGGCGGCGTCGGTCGGCCTCCTCGCACGTCGCGCAAGAACGGCTCAACGTTCTCCAGCGAGTCGGGCCCTCCCATGGCCATCAGGAGAATAGCGATGGGGCGTTGTTTTACTGACATGATTGCCCTGTCGTACTGCGTGATACGTGATGCCCGAACGTATTGGCCGGCTTACGTCTAACGCCTCACGCTTCACGTCTTCTTATCGCTGGCTGAGCTTGTGTACCATTTCGACCGCAGCAGCCACATGTTCGACAGGGGTATTCGGCAGAATCCCATGGCCCAGATTAAAGATATGGCCTGGTCGTCCGCCAGCTCTCCGCAGAATGTCTTCGACGCGACGTTCGATCTCATGTAACGGCGCGAACAGCACCACCGGATCGAGATTGCCCTGCATGGCTACATCATGGCCGACCGTGGCCCAGGCCTCATCGAGATGAATCCGCCAATCTATCCCCAGCACATCACCGCCAGCCTGACGCATCTGTCGTAGAATGGCCGACGTCCCAGTTCCGAAATAGATCAACGGCACTCCTTCCCGCTTCAATCCCTCAAAAATCAATTGCACGTGAGGGAGAACGTACTCCTCGTAATCGCCTGGCGCCAGACAACCGACCCAGCTATCGAAGAGCTGAATCGCCTGGGCGCCAGCTCGGACCTGGCGCCGCAAATAGCCGGTCACCACTCGGGCCAACTTGTCCATGAGCTTGTGCCAGACGTCCGGCTCCCGATACATCAGCTGTTTCGTCAGAATATAGTTCCGTGACCCACCGCCTTCGATCGCATAACTGGCTAACGTGAACGGAGCCCCCGCGAACCCGATCAACGGTACTCGGCCATGTAACGCTTGGCGTGTCAGGCTGACCGCCTCGGCCACATATGACAGTTCGTCGCCGTCAATGACTTTAAGCTGCTCGACAGACCCGCGATCGGTAAGTGGATTGTGAATGACAGGCCCTTCGCCGTTCGCAAATTCGAGCTTCAAGCCCATCGCCTCCAGGGGAAGCAGAATGTCCGAGAAGATAATGGCTGCATCGAGCGGGAATCGTTCGATCGGTTGAAGAGTGACTTGTGCCGCGAGTTCCGGTGTTTTGCACAGTTCCAGAATCGAGTGTTTGGCTCGAAGCGAACGATATTCGGCCATGTAGCGACCGGCCTGGCGCATGAACCACACGGGAGTGCAGTCCACCGGTTCCCGACGGCAGGCTTTGAGGAAACGGTCATTCATCGGAGAGGCATTCTAGGGGGCCTCGAGGAAGGGTGTCAAACAAGAGACGGGCAGCCGATCAACCTCCGTAGAAGCCCTGCCTGCGCCATCGGCGACAAAAGATGGACAATCGGAACGGACCGGCTACAATCACGCTGATGCTAAGACTGAGGTGGGAAAAATCTTCTTGCCACTTCGGAGGAAATCACGTATATAATACGGCCCCATTGAGTGCGGCCTGCCTTCTTGATCACCACATAGTGCCGCGACATTACAGAAACTAATCGGGACCGGCGTATCCAGACACGACCGGCCTGTAGTCCCTGACCTTGGAGGTATCCGAATGTCCGACGTGCGCGTTCTACATCCCAGCAAAACCCAACACCTCTGGTTCACCGTTCTTCGTTGGGTGGATTCCTGGGCGGGGCTCGAGCATATGAAGATCGACGGACCGCCACGCATGGACTGGCTCCGATGTATCCCGATCATCGCCGTCCATCTGATGTGTCTCGGCGTGATTTGGGTGGGATGGAGTTGGACTGCCGTCGCCGTGGCCGTCGCGTTCTATTTCGTTCGGATGTTTGCCATCACCGGTTGGTACCATCGATATTTTTCCCATCGCACGTTCAAGACCTCCCGCGCCTGTCAATTCGCCTTTGCGGTTTTGGGCGGATCCTGTGCGCAGCGTGGGCCGCTCTGGTGGGCCGGTCACCATCGCCATCACCATATCGCTTCCGATACAACAGACGACGTGCACTCGCCCCGACACGGAGGCTTTCTGTGGTCGCATATCGGGTGGTTCACCTCGCAAACCCACTTTGCGCCGCGCCTCAAGGCGATTGCGGACTTTGCCAAATACCCCGAACTACGATTTCTTGACCGCTTCGATATTCTCGTCCCCACCATCGCAGGGTTTGCGATGTTCGGTCTGGGCAGACTCTTGGAGGCCTATGCGCCGAGCCTGGGCACCAATGGCCCGCAGATGCTGATTTGGGGATTTTTTATCTCAACGGTCGTACTGATCCACGGGACCTGCACGATCAATTCACTGTCCCATGTCTACGGCTCGCAACGGTACGACACGGGCGACGACAGCCGAAACAATTTCTTTCTCGCGTTGATCACACTCGGAGAAGGCTGGCACAACAACCATCACTACTATCCAGCCTCGACCAGACAGGGCTTCTACTGGTGGGAAATCGACATCACCTACTACGGCTTGAAGCTCATGGAATGGTTCGGTCTCGTCTGGGATATCCGCGAGGTTCCGGTATATGTCCGCGACGGGAAGACCAAGCAGGAAGCCATCGCCGTCTAAGCTACTCGGCGGTTCTGTCTCGGAGACCTCTGACTAGACCCAGTCTGACTCCTCTGGAGAGGAACTCACCGATTCCTTCGATGCCAGCGTCTCCCGAATACGCCGGCTTTCGGTCTCAATATTCGCCACTTCAGACTCCGACATCACCCAAGCATCGGCCGGTTCTAATTCGATCCGATAATGATTCTTGCGGGTCGAAAACCACTCGATATAGGGATGCGGCGACAGATTCGGGTGCGGATCGAAGGAGATCAGATTGACTGTCCCGATCTGAGGACTCTCCATGTCACCGATGACTTGTCCAGCCACATCGTCGTCCTCGAAGCGAGGGTTTCGAAACCGAATCGCCTGCCCGGCGATATCCGACTTGAAATTTCCCCGCAAATACACATCGACGGCACCGATCACCGCGAAATGAATCCGCCCGACCACGGTTCCTTCGACACGATTGTCGAGAAAACCCTCCTGCACCCAGCGACTGTTCCCGAATTTTTGTGACACGCTCCCTCGTGAACTCCCGCTCGTCGATCTACGCCGTCTGCAGGGACTCGACAGGCTTTGCCGCTTTGTGTGGCTCTGTCGCGAACGCACCCATGACGACGGCAGCCACAATCAACCCGCTCCCGATCCACCCTTGAAGGTCCAATGATTCGCCGAGAAAATACCAAGACAACCACGCTGCATAGACCGGTTCAGACGCAAAGACCAACGCGACCTGTTGCGCGGGAATCAACCGTTGGGCCCACATTTGCACTGCGAACGCGCCGGTCGCCAACCCTCCCGTGATTCCCAGACCCACCAACAGCGCCGCCGTCAGGGCAAACGACTCCGCCGGCGCTCGCTCGAGCATCATCGCTGGTAACAAAATTACCGCCATCGCCCCCATCTGCCAGGTAAACAACGAGGGCGCGTCCACCTCACGAGTAAAACGTTCGAGCAAGGCGATGTGCGCTGCAAACGCAACCGCACAACCGAGCGTGAGGAGGTCGCCGACATTCATCGCGATCGTCGGCTTGACGAGCAGCCACAGTCCTCCCGTCGCGATACTCGTGGCGATCCAGACGCGAGGACCGAACCGGCGAAGGATGAGGGGCACGAATACCACATAGAGGGCCGTGATGAATGCGGAATTCGAGGCGGTCGTGTACCACAATCCGACGGTCTGAAGCAGGTAACCGAGAAAGAGCCATACCGTGGCAATCGCGCTGGCCCGAAGAACGCTTCTGTCCCGACGGACTGGAAGCCCTAACAGCAGCATCCCCAGCACAACCAACAGAGCCCCAAGACAGAATCGAAGGAACAGAAACGACAAGGGGGGAAGCTGCTCCAGCACGACTTTGGTCGCGGGAAACGTGGCACCCCAGATGAGGGTCGTGAGAAGAAGGGCTAAGCGAGGCATGGGGGGTTCACAGTGCTGAGTGCTGAGCGGTGAGTGCTGAGAGGGATGGTTCGATCTGCGAGACTCAGCACTCAGGTCTCAGCACGGCGCATGCGTGTCGTTAGGGTTTACAAAGAGGGCAGCGTCGCTGTTCGTTCGTCCCCGCCTGCTCCATCGCGAGGAGTGCTCGTTCCTTGTCGGGATAGTCAAACCAGCCCCCCTCCCAGAAATCGCTCGACGAATGATGGGTCGACGGCACCTCCGAGCACCGATCCTTGTGCAAAGTGACACGATCGATTCCTCGCGCGATATGAATCCAGTAGATCATGAGGACTGGCTAGCGGTAAGGTGTGCGGGAAGGAATGGAGACCGGTTTGCAGTCCGGGTCAAAGCCCCTTACTCCTACCCCCTGACTCGTTCATGGCAGGAGCTGCCACTCATCCTTTTCGATGAACACTTTCACGCCCGTTTCGAGCTTCTTCACATCGTCTTTCTCGAAGAGCCGCAGGTACCGTTGGATCCGATCCGGATCGTCGATCCGTTCCTCATGCATCATCCCGTTATGCCCCTTGTACTTCCGAATCAACAACGACATCGACATCTCCCTCCTTCACACCCCTAGTCTGCAGACCGGGGAAGTGTGCTACAATAAGCGAAACTTTGTCGGGTGGTCAAGGGCACGTTCTCACGCCCGTCGGCCACCACTTCTTAAGGAGCGCGGCGATGCCAATCTACGAATACCGTTGCGGGCAATGCGAGAAACAATTCGAGGCCACCCAATCGGTCCATGCCAGATCAGAAGATACCGTCTGCCCTTTTTGCCAGGCCCAACAGGCGACGAGGCTGCTCTCCCAATTTGCGTCGAAGGTAGTTGGCACCCATAAACCCGGCTTTTCAGAGATGAAGGCCTACGACATGTTGAACGAGCGCACGGATAAGTTTTCCAAACTCCCGCCAGTGTTTGGAAAGCGCACCGCCCCTCCACCCATGGACGCCACCATAGGCTCAGGTGGCCCCCCAAGCAACCCGACAGATTCATCAGGGTCCTGAATCACGCCGTAGGCCGAGCGTTGAATCCCTCGTCTGATCATCGTACTGACATCCGAATCGACAAGCGAGGTGCGAGCATGGCCGTGTGGTTCTTCGTTCTGCTGGCTGTCAGCCTCTTGTTTCATGGAGCCGTTCCTCCCCTCCTCGCCGCTGAAATTTCCGGCAACCTCGTGATCGCAGGCAATGGACCGGAACTCACGACCATCGAAGCACTGGCTCGCACGTTCGAGAAGGCAAACCCTCGAGCCTACGTCGACGTCCTCTGGGATGAGAATTCAAAGCCCGTTGAGATGGTCAAATCCGGGCAGGCTCAGATTGCCGTAACTGGGACTGACGATCCCGCCTTAGCGTCGACCCAAATTGCCTGGGACGGGATTGGCGTGATGGTGCACCTCTCGAACTTCACCAAAGAGGTGACGAAACAGGAAGTGGCTGATATCTTTTCGGGCAAGGTCAGAATGTGGTCTGAGTTGGGCGGTCCGGAGACGAAAATCTTGGTGATTGATCGCCCTCGCAATCAGAACATCCGCGAGGCCTTCGAATCACAGCTCGGCATTACCGGAAAAATCACGGATTCGGCGAAAGTCATCGGCCGAGACGACAAGGTCATCAAGACAGTGGTCGGCACACTCCCCCCGCTCTCGGCTGTCTCGTATCTCTCGCTGAGTCAGGGCTTAGCCGTAGTTTCGGGAGGCGTCGCAGTGCGCTTACTTCCTGTCGATAAAGTTGAGCCGGAGATTCCGACTGTGAAAGACGGCCGCTATCCCCTGAGGCGACCCGTCCTGTTGCTGGCCAAGAAAGACCCCCATGCGGTGGGTGAGGCGTTCAAACAATTCGCCCTCTCGCCAGCCGGCCAAAAGATCATTGCCGAAACGTATGTACCCGTTGGTGAGAAATAATCGTGCCTTCATACTCAAGGAGGTTCATATGTGCACATGGCGATTGTCAGTCCTCATAGTCATCGGACTCGCCGGCTGGCTCCTCCTGCCCATGGCAACCCTCGCAGCCGATCAGGAAGGCGCGATGGTCGAGGGGACCGGTTTTTCACTCTTCGATACCGAATCCATCAAGGGATTCGACGCGGCCAAGGTCGAGAAAGACCCGGTCTGCGATCGCAGCAAGCGGCCACGGATCGCCAAAGTGGAGCCGGACGAGGTCAAGCCCGGCGACAAGGTCATGATCTCGGGCGAGAATTTCGGCACGAAGGAGTGCTTCCATACCGTGACATTTAGTGCCGCATCGAAAACGCCGGTGGAGTTCAAATTCGTGAGTGACTCATCGATTGAAGCCACGGTGCCCGACACGAAGGCCGGCATGTCCTTCATCGTAATCGTCGCGGGCGGCGGAAGTGCCCAGTCGAAGCCTCTCCTGATCAAATCCAAGTAAGATTCTACAGAGGCTCGGGAGGCATTCTCGCGTTCCGAGCCTCATGTCTTTCCTCGGACCGCGGTTCTCGGTTCAACCCACCCCGTTCTCTCGACAACTGTCGTGATCCTATGCTAGCGTACGCCCTCTTTTGCGCTGTTCCACGTTCACCGGCTGCCGGATGGATTCTGAGGTAAGACCGCGTATGTTCAAGAAGATTTTGGTTGCCAATCGGGGTGAAATCGCGATGCGGATCATCCGAGCCTGTCGCGAGCTCGACATCGCTACTGCAGCCATCTACTCTGAAGCCGACTCGACCGGTATTTACGTCAAAAAGGCCGACGAGGCCTATGCGGTCGGACCAGGGCCGGTCAAGGGATTCTTGGACACCCAACAAATCGTCGATCTCGCCCAGCGAATCGGGGCCGATGCCATCCATCCAGGCTACGGATTCCTGTCTGAAAACGCGCGGTTCGCTCAACTCTGCCAGGAGTCTGGGATCACCTTTATCGGTCCATCCCCTCGCGCCATCGATCTGATGGGCAGTAAGGTGAAGGCGCGGGAACTCGCGAAGCAGGTGGGTGTGCCGATTGTTCCGGGAACGGAAGGTGGCGTGACTCATGTCAAGGATGCACTCGCCTTCGCCAAACAGGCTGGCTACCCCGTTATGATTAAAGCCAGCGCCGGGGGTGGCGGGCGCGGTCTTCGGGTCGTCAGATCAGACGCCGAGCTTCGCGAAAACATCGAGGTTGCGGGGCGGGAAGCCCAGGCCGCCTTCGGCGATGCCAGCGTGTTTATCGAGAAGTATATCGAGCGCCCCCACCACATCGAATTCCAGATTCTGGCCGATCGACACGGCAACATCATCCATCTCGGGGAACGGGACTGCTCGATCCAACGGCGCCATCAGAAGCTGATCGAGATCGCCCCCTCGCTCATTCTGACGCCGCGACTTCGCGCCGAAATGGGAGAAGCTGCGACGGCGATTGCGCGTGGGGTGCAGTACGATAACGCGGGAACGGTGGAGTTTCTCCTCGACCAGGAGAACCGGTACTACTTCATCGAAATGAACCCGCGAATCCAGGTCGAACATACCGTCACCGAGCAGATCACTGCGATCGATATCGTGCGCAATCAGATCACGATCGCCGCCGGTAAGCCGCTCGACATCCGGCAGGAAGACGTCACGCTCCAGGGCCATGCCATCCAATGTCGTATCAACGCCGAGGACCCCAAGAATAATTTCCGTCCCTGCACCGGTACCGTCACGGCTTACCTCTCGCCGGGCGGCATCGGCGTACGGATCGACGGAGCCGTGTACAAAGACTACATCATTCCGCCTTACTACGATGCGCTCCTGGCAAAACTCACCGTGCGGGGCCGCACCTGGGAAGAAACGGTGAGCCGGATGAGGCGATCGCTGGAAGAATACGTCTTGCGGGGTGTGAAAACGACGATCCCATTCATGGAAGCCATCATGCAGGATCCGGACTTTCTGGCAGGCCGCTTTGATACATCCTACCTCGACTTGCATCCCGAGCTCTTCGCCTACCACGAGTTCGAACAGCCGGAGGATCTGGTACTGGCCATTTCTGCGGCGATCGCCGCCTATGAAGGACTTTAGCCCACATTATTCATGAACGCTTCTACTGCAACCGCCAAGACGCCGCTGCGACCCGCTTGGCTGCCGGTATCCCGCACCCAAGCGGGCGGGCTCGCCCCTCACGGCCTCACCGTACTGTTGCAAGTACGCCTTGGCCTTTCGGGGCTCTGCACGCCCGTCTCG
>Ga0335070_10004333_pt1 | contig 16579 bp, 13 predicted proteins | sample Lox_Sample_13_FD_206722 | JGI IMG/M metagenome (GOLD analysis project Ga0335070, IMG submission 206722) | Soil microbial communities from Loxahatchee National Wildlife Refuge, Florida, United States - Lox_Sample_1.3 | ecosystem: Environmental > Terrestrial > Soil > Wetlands | place: USA... | reverse complement strand
CTGTGCTACAAGCTGGTGCAACTCGGACGGGTTCAGCAAACGGTACCGGCGCTCGGCGCGCTCGTCCGCCGGATCGTATGGCTGCCAGTGGGGCGGCAGCTTCCACGCCATCCGCAGCTCCGCTATTATCGCCTTCCTATCCTCCGAGTTCAGGGCGGAAAGCCCCTGGATCAGGTCGGCTCGGGAGTCGGCGATTTCCTTCTTCGAAAGCGAGTCCTTGCGGACGAAGCCTTTCCGGAGGCCAATCATCGTCTCTGGCGGCGCGTCCTCAAGCATCCGGTAGAGTTCTTCATACCAGAGGTATTCGGGGCCATCCACCAGCGAAGCGCCGGTCACGAAGAACAGGCAGCGCGCACCCTCATCCCGCAGAATCGGAACCATCTCGGTCAGAACGTTGAGCAGCCCGTCGTCGCAAGTCAGAAGCACCGCCCGCAGCGGCAGTGAACCGTCCTCCTGCAACCATTTGCGGAACTCTTCCGGCGTGATCAGCGTGTATCGCGACTTCAGGAAACGCAACTGCCGGCGAAACTGCTGTGGCGAAACAAGCGCGCCGTCGATGAAAGACCGGGCACCCGAGGATGGCTCCGGCAGCAATCCGTGGTAGGTGAGCACGCTCACTTCGCCGGGCCGCAAGCGGTGGGCGAACACTCCCGCGCTCGACATGGCCGGATACAACACGCGGCGCAACAGCGAACTCAGCAGGATCACTTCGGGCTCACCAAGTCCCAACTCAGCGGAGTGCCCCGGGCAATGTCCTGCGTCGCGACACGGCCCAGGATTTCCGCCAGATAGCGCGTGTGCAGTCCGTAGCCCGGCCGGATGGAACGCACGTTCTCCGCGGTAAACATCTCGCCCTTCTTCACATCGCAGACCACAAAGAGCGACCGCCGGAAGACCTGGCTTCGGCTCTCCTGTTCACTCACGCCAAAATGAATACTGCCCAGCGCTTTCTCGACCGTGCGCACCGCCTCCACCATCGATTTGAACTCGTCCGGTTCCAGTGAAAACGCGCTGTCAGGGCCACCCGCAGCCCGCGAGAGCGTGAAGTGTTTCTCGATGATGCACGCGCCCAGGCTCACCGCAGCGACAGGGACGGCAATTCCGGTTGTGTGATCGGAGAGCCCGACCGGCACGCCAAACCGCCGAGACAACTCCGGGATCGTGCGCAGGTTCACTTCTTCCGGCGGCGCCGGATAGGCGCTGGTGCACTTGAGCAAGGCGATCTGCGTAGCGCCCGCCTGGCGCGCTGTCTCGATCGCTTCTTCGACTTCCTCGATCGTTGCCATCCCGGTCGACATGATCAGGGGCTTGCCGGTCGCCGCCATTTTCCGGATCAGCCCCAGGTCCACCAGTTCGAAAGAGGCAACCTTGTGCGCAGGCACGTGAAGACATTCCAGGAAATCGACCGCGCTCGCATCGAAGGCGCTGGAAAAGCACTGCATCCCCAAATCCTCGGCCGCTTGCTTCAGCTTCGGCTGCCATTCCCAGGGCGTATAGGCTTCGCGGTAGAGTTGGTGCAGCGTCTTGCCGTCCCAGAGCGTTCCACCACCGATGCGGAACGGCTCGCGGTCGCACGCGATGGTGATGGTGTCGGCCGTATAGGTCTGCAGCTTGATCGCGTCCGCGCCAGCCACTTTCGCCGCTTCGACCAGGCACATCGAACTTCTGGTTGTGATTCCCCGACAGCTCCGCGACCACAAACACGGCTTCGCCAGGTCCGATTCGCCGCCCTCCGAGCTGTATTGTGTGTCCCATTAAACGAGCGCTCGCACCAGTTGAAACGCCTCTGCCGCCTCACAACCGACCACGCTTCCCCAGCGCTGAGCTATCGCACGCAGCGCCTCCGGAGACCGCGGATGAGGAAAGGCACGCGACTCGCCTTTGTAGCATGCCATCGCCTGAATTTTCGTCTCGAGTGTCGCACGGATATCCACGAAAGCGTTAGCGTGAAACGCGTCCCCCAGTTGCTGAAAGGCCCACTCGGTCGAAGAAGCCACTTCGAAGAAATACAACTCCCGTACCGAATGCCCCGCCACTGGCCGGGTCGCCGTGAGAACCGCCCGCGCGACCACCTCATGGTCCACGTTCAAATCTCCGGGATGGTGCGTGTAGACCACCTGGGGCCGAATCTCCCCGACTAATTTCTCAATCGTCTTGGTCACGTCCAGCATGGGCACGGTATCGAGGCGGTTATCGGGCATCCGATGCAGCCGGACTTCCGTCGCCCCGAGGATTTTCCCCGCCTGGCGAGCCTGAGCATGAAGTTCCTTCAGGACTTTTGCGGGCGCCGCGGAACGATTGCCGTAGCGAGAGGTCACGCCCTCCGCCAGGATCGCCACAGTCACTTCGTGGCCTTCTTTCGACAAGCGAGCGATCGTGCCTCCACAACCCAGCACTTCGTCATCCGGATGAGCGGCTACCACCAGTACTCGTTTACGGGCGGACATTCTCCATCTCCACCATCATCACCCATTTCTCGTTCACGAATTCGCCATGTTCGGCGAAATGACGGTCAAGCCTCGCCTCCAACTCGCTTTGCCGGGCAGCATCGTAGAAGGTGGTGTTTTTCCAGTAATTCACTACCCGTTCCTTGGATGTCCAGCGAACCGGGTTGACCATTGTGCTCACCCGGACGGACTCGAACTTCTGCGTACCCCAGGGCAGTACCGTCTGCCACATGAATTGCTCACTGGAGAAGACGACCGGCGCAGCGATCGTCACGCCACAGGCTCGAACCAAATCGAACAGGGACTTGTTATTGGGACCGAAGGGACCCACGACCACAATCCGGCCACCCGCATTCAGCCAGCGTAACGACTCTTCGAGAGTCGCCTGCGGCTCCCTGGCGTAATAGAGGCAGTAGGCGCAAAAGATCAGATCGAAGCTCGGAGGGCGAAATCCCTTGTTACGCAAGGCATCCGCAAGCCCGTCCAGGCTTGCCTCAATCAGGGTAAGCTTTTGGGAAAGACGCTCGCCCGCCTTTTCTGCGAGCGCGCGCAAGGCATCGGCGGAGACGTCAAGCGCCGCCACACCACCCTCTTTCCCTACAGACTCCAGGATCCGCAGCGTTTGCCCACCCGTTCCGCAGCAGAGCTCCAGAACCCGGTCCCCGGACTTGATTGGAACCCTCTCAAAGATCCAGTTCTCCAGATCAATCGCCTGCGAACCCCGGTTCTCCGCGATCCTCTGCTCTAGACATTCGGCCTGCGTGGCCCGGTTCGTCATTCCTGTCGTCCCTCAAAACACTATCGCTCAATCCTGGCGATCACATTCCCGCAGATAGTGCAGAGCTGGGTTCCCTTTACCTAGCGCCCGCGTCAGTCACGCGGTCACTGATTCTGATCGCTGCCATCACTTGCCTTTGCCGTTTTCATCCGGCTCCTCGACGAGTTCCAGCCGGAGAAAAACTCTCTTGCCATTATGCCGAAAATACGAGCCGGGATATGGAGGGAATGTTCGGGCCCGCAGGACGTCGATCAAGTCCTTCGCGCGATAGGTCTTTTCGAGATCGATCTCGTCGATCCGGTCCACGTCGCGAAATCGATGACTCGTAGCCCTTGTCTCGTCCTGTCGTCTCCTAGGTGCAACGCCCTGACGCAGAAGAGGCCAGATTTGTTGGAAGAGTTCCAGACCCGCGAGCTCCAGCTTGCGATAAAGGCTGCTTCCGGTGTCAGTGATTTCCACTGGCACCTCTTTCTGGGCTACGATGTCGCCCGTATCCACGCCTTCGTCTATGTAGTGCACGGTAACTCCAGCAGGTGTACCCTCCACGATGCTCCAGACATTGGGATAGGTCCCACGGTTGTAGGGAAGGAGGGCGGGGTGCAGGTTGACGCATCCCAACGGGAACAGGCAAAGGAACTCGGCCCGCAGGAGATAGACGAAGAGCACCGAAACTGCCATCTCGGCGTGCAGGTCTTTCACCTGCTCAAGCACCCGTGGGTCAGCTAGCCGCGAGCCATCCAGAACAAGACAGTTCGTTCCCGCGACGACCGAGCGGATTTCTGCTCCGTACCGGCTTCGCTCGGCGGGATGGACCACCAGTCCAGCAACCTCGTCCCCTCGCTCGCGGAGCCACTGGAGAACCTGCCACCCCAGCCAGTTGTTACAGAGACAAAGCAAACGCATGCGGATCCCTAGGCGTGTTGCAGCTCGATGACCACACGCTGTGCACCTTTCCCGTCGACTAGCGCCCGTCCGAGCTGAGACATTCTACTCCGGCGTTCGGCGCTAGACAGCAGACTCTCTACGTCTGTGGCGATCTGCCGAAGCGTGACGTCGCGCGCACTGCCCGGATAGATTGCAATCCCACGGCGTGCGAGTTCTCGAGCAATGGGAGTCTGGTTCTCAGCCAGATCGACCAGCACAGCCGGCAGTCCCATCAGGCACATTTCGAGCGATGTTGTTCCCGCACAAGCTACGGCCATGTCGCAACGTGACATCAGGGCTGGCATGTCAACTACATTCGTCTCCAGATGCAGCGCGTGTGGCGATCCCAGAAGTGCCTGCTCAAGCGATCTCCGGTGGGGGTTGCTGCCGCCAACGACGACGTGCCCTTCTAGACGCGGAGCACGAACCTCGCGCAAGCCTTCGATCACCCGCTGCGTGAAGTTGTCCGGATCGCTTCCGCCCATGGTGACCAGAACTCGCTGTCCCGCCGCCGGAATTTCCCTTCGCCAATCACGCCAGGATGCAAACTCTCGCCGCAACACCGCATACCTGGGCCCGAGCAGCAGCTTTGTGTAACCTGCGCGCTTCTCGTAAAGGCTTTCCGTGGCATGAGCGTTCTGGTTCAGTACCAGGTCTGCCGAGTAGTTCTGCGCACGGCCATCGTCGTCAATGAACAACAGATGCAACCCTTGAGACTTGATCGCCACCTGATATTCCGCGCCGAACCTATAGCCATCCGCCGTCACCCACTCCGAATTCCATTGTCGTGCGAGAGCGCAGGTTTGAACGGCATCGTCCGCGCTCCCAGGGGTCACATCCAGACGCACCACTTCGATCTTCTCCCGGTGCAATCGCTCGACGATGGCTGGCGTGGCCTCCGCCATCGCAATTACAGCCTTGCCCCCGACGTCCTGCCACGCTTGCGCGAGCGCCAGGCAGCGCATTACATGGCCCGTGCCCGTCGCCACGCTGGCATCTGCCCGAATTAGCAGTGTCTCTGTCTTTGGCATGCGCTATTCCGTGCTGCTCCCGTAGCTAGCCGCCAACTCGCGAGCTGACGGCGGCTTCATTGCGTTCGTTCTTAAGAGACAGCAATTCTTTCAGCCGCACGCTCCGAATAGGATCCCACGCGTTGCCGAGAACCTCCGCCCTCACCTGCCATGTCTTCATGATCTCCGGAATCCGCTGCAAATCGCTGCTCGACTTGAACCCGTATCCAACTCCAAAGCGAAGGAATTGCTCCACGTACCCGTAGGGCCCGTAGTCCAGCCACTCGCACAAAAAGCAGGCGATTCCCAGCCGGGTACACTCCATCGCGACCGTGGAAAGGATCGTCACTCCTACCCAAGCTTGACGCAGCAACTCCGCATGCAATGGGCCACTCACCAGTTCGGTGACTTTCCGCTGCTGCGCCGTCAACACCCGCCTGACCATCCGCCCACGCTCCCAGACGCTTTCTGCAGGGTGGAGCTTCACCACCAGCCGTTTTCCAGCCTGCTGCGCTACATCGGCTAGGGGTGGGAGCACGTCACGATAGAACTCTTCCGCCCGGCCTGCCAGCGTCTCGTAGGCTTCGGAGAAGAAAACGATCGCCGACGCCTCGCGATGGCGGGAATCTCGCGTGTCCAGGACCTCGGCCGGAGCGCCAATTTCCACTTCCGCCTCCGCCACACCACAAGTGCCGACGAGGTAATCGCGCTCCATAGTTCCCTTGGCGAGTATCTTGTCTGCATGGTTGCGCTTGAACAGATGCCTCCCATCCAGCGCTCCGTGATGGCAGGCGACCGTGGGCAGGCCCCGCGCCTTAGCCAGCAACAGCGGGATGTGCGTGTGAGGATTGCTGTCGTCCGCACATAGCACCGCCTGCACCGGCTCTCGCTCCAACACACGTAGCCAGGCGTCCCGGACGGCCAGACCTTTTGCGAAATAGCTGGGGAAGCGGTCAAGCATTCCCAACCGCCCCAGAACGCCGATTTCTTCGATCTTCTCCAGTCCCGGACGAACCGCTCGCCACCGCCCTAGAAGCTCGGCCAACTCTTTCCTTGTCGATGTCCGCCCCTTCCCGTAGGCAGCTAGCCATGACGCATTGACATTTGCGGGAAGGTTATCCAGCCATCCGCTTCTGCGCGTGGCCACAAGCAGGAAATTCAGATCCGGAGCGGCCCGGGCATAACCAACACCCGTGCGCGACACGTTGCCATAGGCACTAGGCAGCAACACAACCGGCTTTTTCGCTGGCGCTCTTTGCCGAGTGAACAGCCGCCGGATGCCATAGCCTGCATCGTACTTGTCCCAGAAGACCTCGACGGATTGCCGTAAAGGCAGCCGCGCGAGCGCACGCGCGATGCGCCCCAGACCCTTTCTCGGCCGTGTGGCTTGGTATATCTGGACCGGTCTACCGAGCGTCACGCCGAGGGCATCACCCTGCTCACACGGCCGTGAAATCCACACTTGGTCGGCTGAAGTGAACTGCGAGGCCAACTTTTGCAGAACGGCGATGTTCTCGAGCACGTGGTGGAAGAAGATCGCCGTCAGTTCCCACCAGTCGAGCCCTTCCCGATCTAGAAGCAGGCCATTGCCTTGGGCAAGAATTTCACCGACGTGCCGGACCTCACGGAAGCCATCGCGCAACGCGTCCACGGCAGTGGCTGAGCAGCCGAACTTACGGCCCCAGCGCTCGTAGGCGACAGGGCTGCCCCGGCCCAAGTCGAAGATCTGGTCCCACTTCTGAGCCACCCACGGCCCTCGCTCCGGGTGATCTTCGGGATGGATGAAAAGGATCTTCATGAGTCCAGTGGGAACGTACTCGTCGCTTGTTCCAATCGCTGAGCTTTGCTCACCCTTCGTGCAGGGCTTTCTGAATCACGTGCCGATTGATCTCCACCAGGCCAGGCTCGCGCTCCAACAGGCTCAGGACCTCACCCCAGCCAAAGTCATCGCGGCCACCAAATCTCGCATACACGGCTCGCAAGAACTGCAGGTCCTCCTCTGTGTCGAGCGTCCAACGCAGGTCGCTGTAATCGTTCTCTCCTTTCACCGCGAGCAGTTTGAACCGCTCCGGGTGCTGATAGACGTAGGGCATCACGTGCGCGCGCTGATAAGGTTCCGCTGCCTCGCGCCAAGCGCATTCCAGAGCTGCCATGCTGACCACTTCTGTATCCAGCCCACGCGGATAGGTGCGCTCTAGGGTGTTACTGGCGTAGTCGGGACTCGCATGGAGAAACTTCTGGACCGTTTTGTCCACGACCTCAGGATCGATCAGTGGGCAATCGGACGTGATTCTTACCACGACATCCGCCTGGAAGGACTGAGCAGCACGATAATAGCGGTCGAGCACGTCGTCCTCATCGCCTCGAAAGACCTTCGCTTGCGAGCGCTGGCATTCGGCAACAATTACGTCGTCGGCCCGGCCGTCGCTGGTGGCAACAACGAGTTCGCCGATGGTGCTAGCACGCCTCGTCCGGGCCAGAACCCGCGCCAACACCGTCTTGCCCTCCAGGTCTTTCAGGACTTTTCCGGGGAGGCGCGTACTACGCATGCGTGCCTGGATGATGGCAACGATCCTCATCAGATTCACCTGAACTTGCGGCTCTCAGTGCACGGTGCAGTGGTGCGACTGCTTGTCATGGGTTCCCCGAAGTTTTGGTACGGAAGATCCTCGCTAGCGTCCCGATTACTCCCCGCTCCTTGACGACCTCTTTCAAGCGCCGGGCGCCATGCACAAGAACTGATCCAGGGAGTTCCGGGAAACTTCCCACTTTGTGCGCCTTGCGCCGACTCACCAGACGCCCAACCAGCTTTTGTTCAAACACCTTCCCGGCAATATACACACGCGGCCGGACACTGGCGTTGAGCACCGTGGCAGCGGCGTTCACGTGAGCGGGCAGTAACTGCAGATTGACATGGCCATGCAGAATCTTGACCTTGCCGTTCAGATATCCCTGACCCCGGAACTTGCAGTTGTATTCCCGGGTCAGCGTCGCTATGCGCACATCGCTGTTGTACACAGCGATCCGAAAAAAGGGCTGATCGTTGATCTTCTCCCCGGGCTTCTCTTCGAGAAAAGCGCGGTAGAGATTTCCCCATTCCTGGAGAACCCGATCGACCTTCTCCGAACGTTTCAGCAACAGAATCCCGGTGTTGAACTCGGGGAAACTCGCAGGAATGTCAGGGCGCGGAGATCGGCCAAACCAATCCGTATTCAGATACTCCTCATGAGTGGCAGCGCAGTCGAAGCGGTCGAGCAAGGCAAATAGCTCTGGCACCGGCTCCAACACATAGGTGTCGGCATCGATGAACATGGTGCGGTCGTAGGGCGACTGCCGCATCCATTGCGTCTTATCGTAGAAGCCGTCGCGCGTCCCCTCCACTCGTATGACTTTTTCGAACAGTGGGCTCTCCACTGGGAACTGCGAGAATACGGTGATGGGCAGCTCGGGCATGGCGCGCTTGAGGCTTGCAGCCGACGTGAGCAGCATCCCCACGTAGCGCGGATCTTGCGTGATGATGTAAATGGCGCCCTGTGACATTCCCGTTCCCGGAGCAAGAAACCGCACGTTGGACTTACCGCCAAGCCGAACCCAAACCCGTCACCGCGAGAAGTGACTCATAACTTTCAGCACCGCTGCGATTACATCCTCGACATCCTTGTCCGTCATGCTGTGGAACATGGGCAGGCTGAGGAGCCGCTCGTAGGCATCCTCCGCCACGGGGTACTCCCCGTCCTTGTAACCGAAGCGGTCCCGATAATAGGGGTGCTTGTGCACCGGAATGTAGTGCACGTTCACCCCAATATTTTCGGCGCGCAGGGCGCGGAGGACTTCGCCACGGTCCGCTGTCAGTTGCTCCAGCTTCAGCCGGATCGGATACAGGTGCCACGCCGGATTCACGCCCTCCCTCACCACTGGAACCACTACCGCCGGCAGTTCACGGAATGCCCTCGTGTAGCGAGCCGCGATCTCACGTCGCCGCGCCAGATTCCGCTCCAGCCTTCCAAGCTGCGAAATGCCTAGAGCGCATGCGAAGTCGGTCAGCCGGTAATTGAAGCCGAGCAGGACCATCTCATAGAACCACTGCCCGCTTTCCTGCCGCTGCCGTGCTTCACTGCTGATGCCGTGATTGCGGAATCGCCGCAGCGTCTCGGCCAGCTTCGCATCGTTGGTCGTGACCATGCCGCCTTCACCGGTGGTCAGGTGTTTTACCGGATGGAAGCTGAACACAGTCATGTTCGCGATCCCGCCTACCCGCCGGTCGCAATACTCCGCGCCCAGCGCGTGGCAGGCATCTTCGATGAGCAAGAGCCCGCGGTTCGCGGCAATTCGGCTTAACTCGTCGAGTGCGGCCGGATGGCCCGCGTAATCCACTGCGAGAATTGCCTTGGTGCGAGGGGAGATCTTGCCGGCAACCTGGTCCGGGTCAAGATTCAACGTATCGGCACAAACATCCGCGAACACTGGCGTCGCACCCTGGTACAGGATGCAGTTCGCGGTCGCACAGAAAGTCATCGGCGTGGTGATTGCCTCGTCACCAGACCTGAGTCCGGCAGCAAAGGCCGCTGCGTGTAAGGCCGCCGTCCCTGAACTGAAACTGACCGCGTATTTTGCTCCAACCCTACCCGCGAATTGCTCTTCGAACTCGCTCACCTTCGGCCCGGTTGTCAGCCAATCCGACTTCAGCACTTCGACTACGGCCCCGATGTCTTCTTCGTCTAGAACCTGACGCCCGTAGGGCAGCAACTTCTCGCGCACGGGAGTGCCCCCGTGGATAGCCAGCGTTTCGAGTTTCGCGGGTGTGGAACCCATTTCTATGCGGTAGTCGAGACCGCCTCGGCCGCACTGGCTTCCGGCGCAACCAGTTCCTCCAGTTCCCGCCGCGTCAGCCAGCGCTCGTTGCTGTCGCTGGAATAGCGGAACCCTTCGGGCAACCGCTTGGCATGCACCCAATTCTCCGACTTCCACCAGGGGTGCGCCGGCTGAATCACGTACATCTCCTCGGTTTCGAGCGTCAGCCGCGCTTCGTCGTCCGAAACCAGCACTTCATGCAGCTTCTCGCCGGGGCGGATGCCGATGTATTCCACCTCGCAGCCGGGCGCAATCGCCTCCGCAAGATCCGCAAGCCGCATGCTAGGGATCTTCGGCACGAAAATCTCGCCGCCGTGCATTTGCTCGATACAGCGGATCACGAACTTCACTCCCTGTTCGAGCGTCAGCCAGAACCGGGTCATGCGCGGATCGGTAATAGTGATTCTGCCGCGCTTGCGCTGCTCGAGAAAGATGGGGATCACGCTGCCCCGGCTGCCCACAACGTTCCCGTAGCGCGCGCAACTGAAACGTGTTTCGCGCGCGCCAGCGTAGGCGTTCGCCTGCACGAACATCTTTTCCGCGCAGAGCTTGGTAGCGCCATACAGGTTGATCGGGTTTACGGCCTTATCAGTGCTGAGGGCGAGAATCCGTTGAACACCTTGATCGATCGCGGCATCGATCACGTTGCGCCCGCCGATGATGTTGGTTTGGATGGCTTCAAAGGGGTTGTACTCGCAGGCCGGCACTTGCTTGAGCGCCGCCGCATGCACCACGATCGTGATCCCGGCCAGCGCCCGCTTCAGCCGATCCACGTCGCGCACGTCACCGATGAAGTATCGCAGACTGGAATGGTCGAATCCTGCGGCTCGCATCTCGTGCTGTTTCAGTTCATCGCGGCTGAAGATCACCAGCCGATGCGGCCGGTATTCGCACCGATTCCTGCGGCCAATTCACGATTCTCTTCCCTTCTCACAGGTTGCGGAGAACCGGCCCGCGCGCGCATCAAAGGTGCACGGCCTCCCTTCCTCAAGCCCGAAGACCGCTCTTCTGAGACCAAGCTCTGGGACGGTCTGTTCCCAGGTCCAGTTACATTAGTTTCCTACTGAACAGGCCGAGTCTGTTCTCGCCAAGTTCTTCTTGTCCGTTAGTATAGCGGAGGATTCCTCGCAGTATGCAGGTGGAAGCGAAAGGGTAAAGCCCGAAATTTGGCCGGCTCGTACTCTGAGTAGTGCTAAAATCAGGCAAACTGCACAGAACATGCTGCTTCTTCGGCTCGGGGCGGAAGGTAGCGCATCGGGTAACCGTGTGTCGACCTACTGATGCGCTGGTTTCAAAGGAGTAACGATGGGGTTTGGGCCACTGGTTCCGCAGAACAACGGGATGCGAGAAATACAGACCGCGGAACCCACTGAGCTGATCAAGCCGGTGGGCCCGGGCCTTTACACAGTGCTGCCATCCCAGGAATCGGTTCTGCGCGAGTATCTGCGCGTCCTGATCAAGCGCAAGTGGGTGGTGCTGCTCACTGTGATCGGGATTTTCGTCGCGGTGGCGATTGCCAGCCTACGCCAGACGCCGGTTTACGAGGCGGTGGGCCGCATCGCCGTCAACAAGGCGGATCCCAATCTGATCACCTTCAAAGACTCGGTGCCGGTGATGGACTACTACGATCCCACCGATCTTGACACCGAGGTTCGCATTTTGCAGAGCGACTTGCTCGCGCTGCAGGTCATCCGCCAGTTGAATCTCGACAAGCGCTCCGAGTTCGGCGGGCGCGCGGACGCGAAGCAGCCCAACCTCGTCGCTGATCCGCTGCAGACCGATTCCACGCGGGCCACCGCGCTCCTGGGAGGTTTCAAGGGGAACTTGCGCGTTGCGCTCGAACCCAACACCCGCATCATCGATATTCACTACCGCAGCACCGACCCTCAACTGGCGGCAAGCGCCGTCAACACTCTGGCCGCCACCTACATTGAACAAAACTTCAAGACGAAGTTTGAGTCCACGATGCAGGCCTCCGATTGGCTCTCAAAACAGCTCGTGGACCTGCAAATGAAGGTCGAGACGTCCCAGGAAAAGCTGGTGCGCTACCAGAAAGAACACGAAATCCTGGGGATTGACGAAAAGCAGAACATCATCACGCAAAAGCTCGACGAGTTGAACAAGGAACTGACCCTGGCCGAATCCGATCGCATGCAGAAAGAGGCGGTGTATCGGCTGACCCAATCCCCGGACCCGGATGCGGTTGCGTCCGCTATTACCTCCGAATCCGTAGCCGGCGCCTCTACTCCGGCCTCTGCCTTTCTCGACAAACTGCACCAGCAGCAGGCCGACCTCAAGATTCAGATCGCTGACCTCAGCACCCAATTCGGGCCGGCCTATCCGAAGGTTGCGCAGCTCAATAACCAACTCAAAGAAATCGACCGGCAACTGCAGGTAGAAACCAAAAAGGCAGTGGACCGTCTGCGCGGCCAGTACGAGGCTGCCTTGCAGCGCGAGAGCATGCTTCGTGGAGCGCTGGAGAAGCAGAAACAGGAGGCGAACAGGCTTAACGAGAGCGCGATCGACTACAGCCTTCTCAAACGCGATGTCGAGACCAACCGCCAGCTCTATGAGGGACTACTCGAAAAACTAAAGGAAGCCGGAGTCACGGCCGGGCTGCGCTCCAACAATTTCCGCATTGTGGATGCCGCCCGCGTTCCGACCGCTCCCATTGAACCCAACATTCCGCGCAATCTCTCGTTTGCGCTTCTTTTGGGAATCATTTCCGGAGTGGGCTTGGCCTTCTTGCTGGAAAACATGGACAACACGGTCCGCACCACCGAGCAGGCGCAGATGATCTCCGCTCTTCCGTCTCTGGGCATGATCCCGCTTGGCTCGAAGGCCTCCAGCAACGGCTCGCGACAACTGGCGTTTGCCGCTTCGAAGGAAGCCGTCGAAATGGTTACGCAGGTGCGCCCGCAGTCCCAGATGGCCGAATCTTACCGTGCCCTGCGCACCTCCCTGCTGCTTTCCAATCTCGGCTCTCCCCCGAAGGTTATCCTGGTGACCAGCGCGCGGCCGCAAGAGGGGAAGACTACGACCGCCACGAACTCGGCGATTGTGCTTACGCAGAAGGGTGCGCGCGTGCTCCTGGTCGATGCCGACCTGCGCCGCCCCAGCATTCACAAGACCCTAGGCGTGGGCCCGCGCAGCGGCCTGAGCAACGTGCTTACCGGCAGCGCTACGCTGCAGCAGACCATCATTCCATCCGGGATTCTGCCCAATCTTTTCGTGCTGCCTGCCGGCACTCCGCCTCCCAACCCCGCCGAACTCCTCGCCTCCTCGAACATGAAAGATGTGTTGGCGGAGTTGCGGGAACAGTTTGACCACATTGTGATCGATACCCCCCCGACACTCTCAGTTACGGATGCGGTGGTTCTGTCTCCGCGTGTCGACGCGATTATTCTGGTGATCCGCTCCGGTCAGACAACGAAGCAGGCTTTGCGGCGTGCCCGCGACATCCTGATGCAGGTCAACGCCCATGTCACCGGCGTCCTGCTCAACGCCGTCGACCTTACGTCGCCGGACTATTACTACTATTACGAGTATCAGGGGAAGTACTCTCACTACTACCAGGAAGACGATTCCGAAGCACAACCGGACAAACCGGAGCATCCCCAGGTGGCTTCTGGCGCCTGAGCCCGGCCCGCCCGGACTGAGATTGCCGAACGATGGTTATTCCGCTCGAAGGCCGACGGCGGTGGCTGTTCCCGGCAAGCTTAATTCTCCTCACAGGTGCCTATTTTCTGCTGGCGGCCAAAGAGTTTGCCGCCAGTCACTTCGCCGGTCGCCCCGACTTGCTGAGTCTGGAGCGTGCCGCGCGGCTTTCTCCCGGCAATGCTGAATACCGCCATCGAGTGGGCCGCTATTTCGCTTTTGTCGTTTCCGATCCGCAATCCGCCCTCGAAAATCTGCAGGCTGCGGTCAGGATCAATCCTCACCAGGCCCGCTACTGGTTTGATCTGGCTGGGGCCTACCAGGTCGCTGGCAACTCCGCCGGACAGCGCGATGCCCTCGAACACGCACTGCAAGCCGACCCTACGGCTCCCAATGTCGCTTGGGAAGCGGCCAACTTCTTTCTGGTTGAGGGAGACGTGGACCGCGCGCTGCGCGAGTTTCGCGTCGTCATCGAGAACGACCCGGCACTAGCGGGCATCGCGTTGCAGTCCTGCTGGCGGGTGCGTCCCGATATCGACGCCCTGCTTCGGGACGCAATTCCCCCACACCCTGACTCTTTGATCGCCTTTCTCTCGCTGCTCCAAAGCAAGCAGGAGACGGACGGTGCGACCAAGGTCTGGGATCGTCTCGCAGGGCTTCACGAGAAGTTCGACACTCGCATATTGTTCGACTACATTCGCTACCTTATTCTCGCCCGGCGTCCCGATGTCGCCATGGCAGCCTGGGAAAAGAGCGCTGACACTCTCGGTCTTTCCGCCTACCTGCCCAGTCCCGATAACCTCATCGTCAACGGCGATTTCAGTCTCGCCATGCTCAATGGCGGCTTTGACTGGAACTACCAGACTCAAAGCGGCGTCGGATTACTGCTTGACCCCGGTAACTTCCGCGCGGGACAACGTTCTCTGTCTGTTTCCTTTGAAGGGCCGGGCATTGCCGATGCCGGGATCCGCCAGTTCATCCCCGTGGGCGGCGGCAGAAACTACGATTTCTCGGCCTACTACAAGTCTGCCGAGTTTCAAGGAGCGGGGGGACCGGAGATCGTTCTTCGCGACGCTTACACCGGCCAGATTTTGTTCGCCAGCGATCCACTGAACGACTCCGCCGTCTGGAAAGAAGTACACAAAGAATTCACGACTCCGTATTCGACGACCATGTTGGTGTTGAACATTGAGCGTGTTCCCGCTGGCAGCCCGATTCGCGGTAAGCTTTGGCTGGACAACTTCCAGCTCACTCCGGCAGCCCCCCAGGAGCACCCGTGAGTTCCGCACTAGCCAGCCGTCCAGAGTCCGAACCCAGCAGCAAACTCGACCGGCCGCTTCTCACCAGTTCGCGGCTGTTGATAGGCGGCTGCGCTGTCCTGCTACTCGCTCCCCTGGCCTTTGGTGCGGTCGAGTCCTGGGCGATTTTTGCCTTGGAGACGAGTGCCGTAGTGCTCTTGGCGGCGTGGGCAGTCCGCCAGCAGATCGCCAGCAAATTGGAGGTTGTTCGCCACCCGCTTTATGCACCGATGGCAGCTTTCGGCGCGCTGATCTTAGTGCAGTGGGTGTCGGGCATTACCGCGTACCGTTATGTGACCTACTCGCGTCTCCTCTTGTATTCCAGCTACGCCCTTCTGGTGTTTGTGATCACACAAACTCTGAAGCGCTCTTCCCAGCTCAGGAAGCTCGTATGGTTGCTGTGCGGATACGGCGGCGCGCTGGCCTTTTTCGCCTTGATTCAGGGGATCGCACCCAACGGCAAACTGTACTGGGTCTTTCCTCTGGAACAGGGAGGACAGATCTACGGGCCCTATGTCAATCACAATCATTATGCTGGGCTGATGGAGATGCTAACCCCGTTCCCCCTCGTGCTTGCCGCCACTCGCCACGTTTCCGGCAATCGCAAGGTCGCGGTCGCCGGGGTTGCGGCCTTGATGGCGGGGACGATTTTTCTTTCCGGCTCACGCGGCGGCATGCTTGCCTTCACCTGCCAGATTGCCGTGCTAAGTCTGCTCTTATGGCCGCAACGGGGCCGCTGGAAACAACATCTTGTCCTGGGATTTTTTCTGGCAGCGACGATCGGGCTCCTTCTTTGGATCGGTGGTAACGAACTCACCCGCCGCCTGACGAGCATTCACACGGAAACCCAGCAGGAGCTCAGTGGGGGGGTGCGCCTCACGATTGATCGCGATTGCCTACGCATGTGGAGGGAAAGACCCTTTTTCGGATGGGGACTCGGTACGTTCCCAGTGGTATATCCGCAGTTCCGCAGTTTCTATACCCGTTTCTTCGTCAACCAAGCGCACAACGACTATCTGCAACTGCTGGCCGAGACCGGACTAGCCGGACTCGCCATTGCCCTCTGGTTCCTTGGAGTCACATTTCGCCGCGCTTGGCGCAAGCTTGAAAACTGGACTGAGACCGCCAACGGCACGCTCACCGTGGCCGCTCTCTTGGGTTGCATCGGGATTCTGGTGCACAGCTTTCTGGATTTCAACTTGCAGATTCCTGCCAACGCCGCCTTGTTCTACGTCTTATGCGCCATCGCGGCGGGAGAGCCAATTCAGGAAACCCGGCACCATCGCCTGCGGCGCCATCACAGTCTCATCCTTGAGACGCAATCTGACGCCGTAAGTTCCTGATTTTTTGGCTGGGTTCGGGGACGACTCGGCTCAACATCGTCAATCCCCACAGAGCTGCTTCTGAATTCCCTACCCCTCTTCTGCCGTCTTCGCGTGCAGCAGTTTCTGCACCAAGCTCACTGCTGCCATCGCATCCTTGGCGAAGCCGTCGGCTCGAATCTCCTCCGCCCATTGGCGGGTGACGGGGGCGCCTCCGATGATCACCTTCACGCGGGGGCGCAGCGCTTCGCGATCGAACAGATCAATAACACTTTTCTGTCCCTTCATGGTG
>Ga0335070_10004332_pt1 | contig 16581 bp, 19 predicted proteins | sample Lox_Sample_13_FD_206722 | JGI IMG/M metagenome (GOLD analysis project Ga0335070, IMG submission 206722) | Soil microbial communities from Loxahatchee National Wildlife Refuge, Florida, United States - Lox_Sample_1.3 | ecosystem: Environmental > Terrestrial > Soil > Wetlands | place: USA... | reverse complement strand
GGTTGCCGCGCGCGCCGCCGTCCGTGAACAGCTTCGCCTTCACGCGAGCGGATAGAGGTCGTATGCGACCTCCTCGTACGGATGCGCGGCGACGAGGGCCGCGACGACGGCGTCCACGCGGTCGTCCGCCACGACCGTCTCGACGCGCAGCTCGGCCACCCGCTCCTCGCGGCCGGCCTGGCCGATCGACGGCTCCGTCCCCTCGCCGCCGAAGAAGGTGCCGGTGCCCGCCGTGTACCACGAGCAGCGCTCGTAGCCGCCGATGCGCCCCGCGCCGGCGGCGAAGACCGCCTCGCGTGTGACGTCGAGCGCCTCCCGCGGCACGAACCACACGAGCTTGATCACGAGGGATCGATCTGAGCGCGCTGCAGCTTCCCGGAGTAGTCGACGTAGATCGACTTCCACTCGGTGAAGACGTCGAGCGCGGCCTGCCCCGCCTCGCGGTGGCCGTTGCCCGTGTCCTTCGTGCCGCCGAACGGGAGGTGCACCTCGGCGCCGATCGTGCCGGCGTTGACGTAGGTGATCCCCGCCTCCAGGTCGCGCATCGCGCGGAACGCGGTGTTCACGTCGCGGGTGTAGATCGACGACGAGAGCCCGTACTTGATCCCGTTGGAGACGCGGATCGCCTCGTCGACGTCGCGCACCTTGATCAGCGCGGTCGTCGGGCCGAAGATCTCCTCCTGCGCGACGCGCATCTGCGGGTCGACGTCGGCGAAGATCGTCGGCCGGTAGAAGAAGCCCTTCGCGAGGTCGCCCTCGGTCGCGACCTCTCCGCCGGTGAGCAGCGTCGCTCCCTCGTCGCGCCCGATCTCCGTGTACGAGTGGATCTTCTCGATCGCGTCCCTGTTGATCACCGGGCCGACGTCGGTGTCGTCCTCCCAGCCGGGGCCGAGGCGCAGCTGCTCGACGCGCGCGACGAGCTTCGACTGGAGCGCGCCGTAGACGGCCTCGTGCGCGATCACGCGCGACGCCGCCGTGCAGCGCTGACCCGACGTGCCGAACGCCGACCACAGGATCCCGTCGACGGCGAGGTCGACGTCGGCGTCGTCCATGACGATGATCGCGTTCTTGCCGCCGAGCTCGAGGTGGACGTGCGTGAGCGTGTCGGCCGCGGCCTTCAGCACCTCGACGCCGGTCTCGCGCGAGCCGGTGAGGCTGATCACGCGCACATCGGGGTGGCGCACGAGCCGGTCGCCGACGCTGCCGCCGCCGCCGTGGACGATGTTGACGACGCCGGCGGGGATGCCCGCCTCGGCCATCAGCTCGACGAACCGCTGGCCGAGCGCGGGCGTGTCCCGCGCCGGCTTCAGCACGACGGTGTTGCCGGCGACGAGCGCCGGGATCATCTTCCACGACGGGATCGCGATCGGGAAGTTCCACGGCGTGATCGCGCCGACGACGCCGATCGGCTGGCGCACGCTCATGTTCCACTTGTCGCGCAGCTCGGACGGCGTCGTCTGGCCGAACAGGCGCCGCCCCTCGCCGGCCATGTAGTAGGTGATGTCGATCGCCTCCTGGACGTCGCCGCCCGCCTCGGCCTTCACCTTCCCCATCTCGTGCGTCATCAGGTTCGTGAGCGCCGCCTTCTCGCGCTCGAGGACGCGCGCGAGCGCGAAGAGGATCTCGCCGCGCTTCGGCGCGGGCACGAGCCGCCACTCCTCGAACGCAGCCTTCGCCGCCTCGACGGCGCGGTCGACGTCGTCCGCGCCGGAGCGCGGGAAGACGCCGATCGTCTCGCCGTCGGCCGGGCTCGTGCTCTCGAAGGTCTCGCCGGAGGCGGCGTCCGTCCACTCGCCGCCGATGTAGTTCTGGAACCGCTTCGTCTCCGTCGTCGCCATGACGACGAGACTAGCGCTCAGCTCACGCGTCCGGCGGCGGGTCGGTGTCCGGGAACGTCCCCGGGATGCGGGCGCGCCGGCGGTCGCGGACCCGGCGGCGCTCCGCGTGCTCGCCCGTGTCCTCCCCGCTGCGGCGGTCGCTGCCCTCGCGGCGGTCGATGATGACCGTCACGTTCGGGTTGTCCTTGTAGTACTCGACCATCTTGTCGTAGAGCTCGTCGGCGAGCTCGCGGGGGATGACGCAGTAGATCATCGCCCTCGGATTGTAGGGACGGGGGCGGCGCTCGCCATCCCCCACCCGCCGCCGACTCAGATGCGCGCGATCTCGGGGACGAGCCGGCCGTCGTCGTCGATGTGCGCGTTCCAGTGCTTGAAGCCCAGCTCGAGCTCGTCGAGCTCGTGGCCGCGGCGCTCGAGCCGGACCGGCTGCCCCGACTCCGGCGTGACGCGGTACTGGTACCAGGAGATGTCCCACGCGACGGTGACGGCCATCTCGCCGGCGACGCCGGACAGCGGGATGATGCTGGCGCGGGCCTCGCCGAGGCTCTTCGAGATGCCGCCGACGGTGCGCCGGTAGGTGCTCGCGTTGAACAGGTCGGCGGCCTCGAGCAGCGCGATCTCCTCGTCCGAGAGCCTGCGCAGGATCGGTTCCGGCGGGGCGACCGACGCCTCCGTCCTGCCGCGGCCGAAGCCGAGCATCTCGCCGAGCCCGCGGCGGTGCCGCCTGCGCGGGCCGGCGACGGTGGGGACGGTCGGCGTCCCCTCCTTGATCCAGCCGTGCTCGAGCGCGGTCTCCTGGCAGAGCGGGCAGACGTCGACGAGCTCCGCGCCCTCCTCGGGTGCGTACCGGATCGCCCGCTCGCCCATCAGGAGCGTCCGCTCGCAGATGGCGCAGATCCGCGTCGTGCCGACCTTGGTCACGCGCACGGCTCCGACTATACCCCGGCATTTGCGCAGCCCCGACGCGTCGGCTAATGTCTCTTACATGTGTGTTTTACATTTAGAGGCTCGGCGACCGTGAGGCACCGCTACGGCCCCCGCGCCCGCCACCACCACGGCGGTCGCTGGCGCGTGTTCGCGCGCGTCGAGCGGTTCACCGAGCCGGCCCTCCTCCTGCTGCTGCGCGAGCGCCCCGCGCACGGCTACGACCTGATGGAGCGCCTGCCGGAGCTGACCGGCGAGCAGCGCGTCGAGATGGGCAACCTCTACCGCCTGCTCCGCGCGCTCGAGGACGAGGGGCTCGTCTCGTCCGAGTGGGACGCCGGCTCCCCCGGCCCCGCGAAGCGCCGCTACGCGCTCACGGACGCGGGCGCGCGCCTCCTCGACCAGTGGGCCGACGCGTTGCGCCGGTCGCAGGAGCGCACCGCCACCTTTCTCGAACGCTACGAATCAGGGAAGGAGGTGAACTGATGCACCACACGTACGCTTACGGACCCGGGCCCGGCCGGCGCGGCTTCTTCCGCCGCCCCTTCCCGACCCGCGAGGAGCTGATCGAGCGCCTCGAGTCGCACCACCGCGACCTCGAGCAGGAGCTCGCCAACCTCGACGACATCCTCCGGCATCTGCGCGGCGAAGCGCCGCAGCATTCCGAGGGCTAGGAGCTTCGAGGAAGAGGCGCGGGCGCTACGCCTTCGCCTCTTCCCGCTCCTTCTTCGTCTGCTCGATGATCTTCTGCGCGACGTGCGTCGGGACCTCCTCGTAGCGGAGAAAGCTCATCGTGTAGTCGCCGCGGCCTCCGGTCATCGACGTCAGCGCCTGCGAGTACGTGAGGATCTCCGCCATCGGCACCTCGGCGCGGACGGTCGTCATGCCGCCGCGCGGCTCCATCCCCTGGAGGCGGCCGCGCCGCGAGTTGAGGTCGCCGTTCACCGCGCCGACCGCGTCGTCGGGGACGGTCACCTCGAGCTCCATGATCGGCTCGAGCAGCACCGGGTCGGCCTTCTGGTACGCCTCCTTGAAGGCCAGCGAGCCGGCGATCTTGAACGCCATCTCCGACGAGTCGACCGAGTGCTCCATCCCGTCGACGAGCAGGACGCGCACGCCCTGCACCGGCGCGCCGGCGAGCTCGCCGTGCTCCATCGCCTCGCGGACGCCCTTGTCGACGGCGGGCCGGTAGCTCTGCGAGATGACGCCGCCGACGATCTTGTCGACGAACTCGTAGCCCAGCTCGCCGTTCTCCGCCGGCAGCGGCTCGAGCACGATCTCGCAGTCGCCGAACTGGCCGCGCCCGCCCGTCTGCTTCTTGTAGCGGTGCCGCGCGCGGGACTCCTTGCGGATCGTCTCCTTGTACGGGACGCGCGGCGGCTGGAGCTCGACGTCGACGTGGAAGCGGCTGCGCAGCCGCTCGACTGCGACCTCGACCTGCATCTGCGACAGGCCGGAGAGGAGCTGCTCGCCCGTCTGCGGGTCGCGGCGCAGCCGCAACGTCGGATCCTCCTCACTGAGCCGGCGAAGGCCCGTCGCCATCTTCTCCTCGTCGCCCTTCGCCTTCGGCGTGACCGCGAAGCTCATCACCGGCGAGGGGAAGTCGATGTGCGGCGGCTCGACCGGAACCTCGTGATCGACGAGGACGTCGCCCGTGACGACGTCCTTCAGCTTCGCGACGGCGCCGAGGTCGCCGACGCCGAGCGCGTCGACCGGCTCGTTCTCCTTGCCCTGGAGCAGGAGGATCTGGCCGAGCCGCTCCTTCGCGTGCGTGCGCGGGTCGACGAGCGTCGTGTCGCCCGTGACCGGGCCCGCGAGGACGCGGAAGCAGCTGATCCGACCCGTGAACGGGTCGGCGATCGTCTTGAAGATGAACACCGCCTGCTTCGCGTCGCCGAACTCGATCGTCGTGCCCTTGCGCGCCGGCGAGGGGACGCCCTCGACGAGGAGGTCGAGCAGCGCCGTCGTGCCGAGGTTCTTCGTCGCCACGCCGCAGGCCACGGGATAGAGCTCGTCGCGCGTGACCGCGTCCTTCAGGGCCGCGGCGACGTCGGCGGCGGGCAGCTCCTCGCCCTCGAGGTAGCGCGCCATCAGGTCCTCGTTCGTCTCGACGACGGCGTCGAGCAGCTTCTCGCGGTACTCCTGCACCTGGCCGGCCATGTCGTCCGGGATCGGCTGCGGCCCGCCCTCCTTGCCGCCGGCGGGATCCATGTACGCGCACATGTGCAGGAGGTCGACGACGCCCTTCAGCTCGTGCTCGGCGCCGATCGGGAGCTGGATGGCGACGCAGCGGTCGGAGAGCTGCTCCCGCACCGCCGCGAGCGTGCGGAAGAAGTCGGCGCGCTCGCGGTCGAGCATGTCGATGAAGACGACCCGCGACAGCTCGTACTCCTCGGAGCGCGCCCAGACCTTCGCGGTGTTCACCTCGACACCCATCACCCCGCTGAGGACGACGAGCGCGCCCTCGACGACGCGCAGCGACGCGTAGGTGTCCGCCTGGAAGCCGGCGTCGCCGGGCGTATCGAGCAGGTTGATCTTCCGCCCCTGCCACTCGAGGTGCATGAGCCCGCCGGACAGGGACATCTGGCGGCGGTGCTCGTCCTCGTCCCAGTCGCCGACGGTCGTGCCTTGCTCGATCGTGCCGAGCCGGTTCGTCTTCCCCGCCTGGAACAGCATGGCCTCGACGAGCGAGGTCTTCCCGACCCCGCGGTGGCCGACGACGGCGATGTTGCGGATCTTCCCGGGCTCGGTCGCTGGCATCAGGCTCGATTCCTCCCTGGCGTCTTGGGGCTCGGCGGCATGGTATCGCCGCCGCGCCGGCCGCTAGGTCTCGAGCGTTGCCCGCGTCGCCGAGCCGGCGAGGCGGGCCTTGAGGCGGAGGATCGCCTTCGTGTGGAGCTGGGAGACGCGCGACTCGGTCACGCCGAGCACCTCGCCGATCTCCCGGAGGGTCAGCTCCTCGTAGTAGTAGAGGGTGACGACGAGCTTCTCCCGCTCCGGGAGGCGCGCGATCGCATCGGCGATCGCCTCGCGCAGCTCGGTCTGCGAGAGCATGCTCTGCGGGTCGGGCGCCTCGGTGTCCTCGATCGTGTCGATGAGGGCGATCTGGTCGCCGCCGGAGCCGGAGACGGTCCACAGCTCGTCGAGCGCCGCGATCGAGGAGCGGGCGATCTCGCTGAGGCTCTCCTCGAGCTCCTCCTCCGTGATCCCGAGCTTCTTCGAGATCTCCTCGTCGGTCGGCGCGCGGCCGAGCTTCGCCTCGAGCTCGCCGATCGCGCGCTCGATGTCGCGGGCGCGCGAGCGGACGGAGCGCGGCACCCAGTCCATCGCGCGCAGCTCGTCGATGATCGCGCCCTTGATCCGGGCGATCGCGTACGTCTCGAACTTCACGTCGCGATCCGGCTCGTAGCGCTCGATCGCCCCGATCAGGCCGAGCAGCCCGTACGAGACGAGGTCGCCCTCGTCGACGTGGGCCGGCAGTCCCGACCCGAGCCGCCCGGCGACGTACTTCACGAGCGGCGCGTAGGTGAGGATCAGGCGGTCGCGGATGGCCGGATCGTTCGTCTTCCTGTACTTGAGCCAGAGGCTCTGGGTGTCGTCGGCCCTTGCCATCGGGGGAAGAATACGGCGCGCGTCGGCAGTTTCCTCAGCGGTGCCGGAAGGCGGAGAGCGCGAGCGAGCCGAGCCAGGCGGCGAGCGCCAGGGCGGCGACGGCGATCACCCAGCGGGCCGCGCTCCCGCCGGCGCCGGTCAGCGCGGCCGCCGCGACCGCGGCGAGCACGGCCGCGAGCACCGCGAAGAGCGCTCCGAGCGCGCGGCGCTGCGAGGGGGCGGCCACCCGCTGAGGGTATCCGCGAGACCCGCCGATACAATCGACAGCCGACCCAGGGGCGTAGCTCAACTGGCAGAGCACCGGTCTCCAAAACCGGGGGTTGGGGGTTCGAGTCCCTCCGCCCCTGCTGGGTCCCCGGGACGGTTGCCGCTCCGCCGGGTCCGCGCCATACTCGGGGCGCGAACACGCGAGCCCGTCTCCATGCGGGTGCCCAGTCCCGCGGAGGCGCTGCACGCACACGGGTCAGCCCTGTGTCGTTCGCGCTCGAGGGCCGGCGCCGGTTCGAGTCACCCCGCTCGAATCGGCCCGGCCCGTGCCGCGCGGCGGGCCGGGTGCTAGTCGCCGATCGGGCCGTCGGTGAATCCCGTCGTCGCGGCAGGCGGAGCGCCGTCCAGGAGGTCGCCGTCCTCGAAGCCGGACGACGATGCCAGCAGCAGCGGCGCGACGATGGGGGGATGCGCAAGCGCGGGGACGGGAGCGGGCAGGCACACGGTCGCGCGCGCGGAGCCCGCGGCGCCCGCGGCGGCGACGGCGGCGACTGCGACGGCGACCGCGACCCGGACGCGCATCAGAAGCGGACGTCCTGCAGCGCGTTCGTGGCGCGCTGGTAGAGGGCCAGGGCGCGGTCCCGGTCGCCGCGCCGCACGGCGAGCTCGGCCTGTGCCGTCCACGCCGCCGCCGTGTGGCTCGCGGAGGAGAGCTGCTCGAACGCCGACTCGGCCTCGGCGAACGCCGCCTCCGCCTCGTCGAGGCGGTCCTGTCCGAGCAGCGCGCGGCCGAGCACGAGCTGGGTGTCGCCGATCTCGTCGAGGTAGTCGACGCGGCCGTCGAGCAGCCGGAGGGCGTGGCGCGCCTGCTCCTCCGCCCGCGCCAGCTCGCCGGTGCGCAGGTGCACCTGCGCGAGCGAGGAGACGGCGTGGGCCGCCTCGGCGTCGCCGCCGAGCTCGATCGCGATGCTGAACGACTCCTTCAGCAGGCGCACCGCCTCGTCGCTGTTGCCGAGCAGGAACGTGAGGCCGCCGAGGTTGTTCAGCAGCCGCCCGACGTTCGCCCGGTCGTCCTGCTCCTCGTAGAGCGCCTTGGCCCGCTCCGCGTGCGAGCGCGCGAGGATCCACTGGCCGTTCCGCTCCGCGATGATCGACGCCTGGAAATACGTGTGCGCCATGCCGCGCCGGTCCCCGAGCGCCACCATCAGCTCGAGCGCCTGCTCGACGTCCCGCGACGCCGCCCACCAGTCGCGCTGCCGGCGGTAGCAGCGCGAGCGCCAGCGCAGGATGCTCGCGACGAGCCGGTCGTCCGACAGCTCCGAGCGCCGGACGAGATCGAGCGCCTCGCCGAAGAGCGCGACCGCCGAGCCGATCGAGGACACCTTGTAGCGGCAGCGACCGATGTGGAACAACACCCGCGCCCGGTCGAGGTCGCCGAAGTCGGGACGCTCGGCGAGGTCGCGCGCGCGGTCGAGCAGCGCGAGGGCCACGTCGAGCTCGCCCAGCGCGGTGCGTGCCGACGACTCGGCGAGCAGCGCGCGCAGCTCGAGTTCCGGGTTCTTCCCCGCCAGCGAGTCGGCGAGCCCGTCGAGGACGTCGAGCGCCTCCTCGAAGCGATTCGCGCTGATCGCGGCCTCGGCCCGGACGACGAGCCCGGCGGCGCGCTCCGCCTCCTCGAGGGATGCGCCCGTCTCGAGATAGGCGCGCTCGACGCCGAGCCGCTCCGCGAGCCACTCGAGCGTTCGCGCCGTCGGCCTCGCCCGCCCGCGCTCGATCTGGCTCACGTACTCCTTCGTCACCCGGTCCCTCGCCACCTCGGCCTGCGTCAGCCCCCGCGCGATGCGGAGCCGGCGCACGCGCTCGCCGATGGCGGAGGCGGTCGCGCCTCTGGTCGCAGGCAGGTCGCGCGACTCGAGCAAGGGCCTAACTGTAAACCGCCGAAGCGCCCGAGTGAAGCGTCCGGGGGATCCCTCGAAAGGGGGATGGGTGAACCGAGGGCCGCTGTGCTTCAGTCCACGCCGCCGGGTCCAACGACCTCTATGCGGCGGGGGCTGACCCACGCACCGGCGGGAGCTCATCGGGGGAAACGGACGATCCGCACCGAGCTCCCGCCGCCCTTCTCTCGCGAACCCGGCCGGCGGGCCAACGGCGTTACCCTTGAGCAGGCACCGCCGGCCCCTCCCCCCCAACGGCGGTGCAGGGTGGTGCGGCGTGCCCCGGCGGGCAAGCGGGGTGCGCCGACGCCGCCCGATTCATGCACTGCGGCCCGGGTGCCGATCTTCGGAGGGCCGGAGCGCCTTTCCTCTTGCTCGGAGGCGCTCCGGCGGTCCTACCGCACTAGACGTCGGTGTACGGCCACGTGAACCCGCCGCCGAACATGCCGCGCTGGAACTGGTCGACCTGGTTCCAGTCGACCGGCGTCGCGGGGTCCTCGTGCGGCGGGCTCGCCTTCACGTCGTCGACGCTCACCTTCAGCGTCACCGTTCGCGCCGGATGGTCGACGACCGCGACCGCCCCGGCCGGGACGACGTGGTGAACGTCGTCGCGGTCGCCCGGGTAGCTGACGACGAGGTAGCTCTCGCCCGGCTTGTACACCGCCCAGGAGACCTCGCCGACGGGTCCGTCCGTCGCCTCGACGGCATAGCCCTTCACGCTCTCGTCGTGCCCGACGGCGCCGCCGGGAAACGTCCACAGCTTGCTCTCATCGTTCATCGGAGTCTCACCCCGTCTGGAAGGCGATATGGAAACCGGCCTTGTGCACCTCGGCCGCGATCGACAGCGCGTTCTTGACCGGGACGGCCGGCATCACGACGAGCCATTTCCCGGCGTCGTACGCGATCTCGATGTAGCGGAAGCCCGCGGGCGCGAGCCGCCACGAGAGCGCGTTCGCCGCGGCGATCCTCGTGAACGTCCCGAGCACGCCGTATGTATATCCGGGCTTGAGCTGCAGCGGCGGTGCGGTCTGCTCGAAGGTGACGGGGAAGCCTGCCTTCTGCGCCTCGGCTGCGAACGACGTCCGGTCGGCGGTTCTGTCGGCGCCGTCGATGAGGACGTCGAAGTCGCCGCAGCCGTTGTCGTAGATCTTGATCCCGGCGAATCCGAGGGCGGCTGCGCGCTTCTCGAGCGCCTGCGCGGCTCCGAGCGTCGCGAAGTGGCCGAAGACGGCGCGGTCGTGCGTCCGCTGGAACGGCTTGCGGCAGTCGGCCGCCTGGTCCGTTCCGGCCCGGGCCGACCCGACGGCGACGGCGAGCGCGGCGCACAGGACGGCAACGAGAAGCGGGCGGCGCACCGCCCCACCGTACCGCAGGTCGCCTGCCGGCCGGTGTAAGGAACTCGCAAATCCTGTTACAGGCCGGCAAGCGCCAGCTGGCGGTACTCCGCGAGCCCGGAGACACCGACGCCGACGAGGCGCAGAGCCCCCGGCCGGTCCTTCAACCCGCGGTCGAGCAGGCGGCACGCGAGCGCGCCGATCTGCTCCGCGTCGTCGATGCCCACCGCGAGCGAGGTCGAGCGGCTGCGGATGGAGAAGTCGGCGTAGCGGAGCTTCGTCGTCACGGTCCGCGCCGTGCGGCCGGTTCGCTGCAGGTGCTCGGCCACCTCCCTCGCCATGCCGCGTAGCTCGTCGTGGAGGCGCTCGCGGTCGACGAGGTCCCGCTCGAACGTGTTCTCGACGCTGATCGAGATGCGCTCGACGTCGAGCTCGAGCCCGCGCGGGTCGACCCCCTGGGCGCGGTCGCGGAGCTCCCGGCCCACGCTTCCCGGAAGCAGGCTCCGGAGCGCGTCGTCCGGGAGCGCGGCGAGCGCGCCGATCGTCGTCACCCCGGCCGAGCGCAGCCGCTCCTCCGCCTTCGGGCCGACGCCCGGCAGCCGGCGCACGTCGAACGGCGCGAGGAACGCCGCCTCCTGGCCGGGCACGACGACGACGAGCCCGCGCGGCTTGCGCGCGTCGCTCGCCACCTTCGCGACGACCTTGCACGGAGCGACGCCGAGGGAGCAGGTGAGGCTCGTGCCCGCGCGCACCGCCGTCTGCACCGCCTCCGCGACGACGCGTGCCTCGAGGAAGTCGCCCGCGACCTCGCCGAGGTCGAGGTAGCCCTCGTCCAGCCCGGTCTGCTCCACCGTCGGCGCGATCCCGCGCACGGTCGACCACACGTGCTGCGAGTACTCGCGGTAGAGCGCGTGGCGCGGGCGGACGAAGACGGCGGTCGGGCAGCGGCGGAACGCCTCCGCGGCGCTCATCGCCGAGTGGATCCCGTAGCGGCGCGCGGCGTAGTTCGCCGTCGCGACGACGCCGCGGCCGCGCGGGTCGCCGCCGACGACGAGCGGCTGCGACCGGAGCTCCGGGTTCTCGAGCTCCTCGACGGCCGCATAGAACGCGTCGAGGTCGAGGTGCGCGACGATGCCCGGGACCGCCATCCGAACAAGCGTACGTCCGGGCGCCGACGTTAGGCTCCGCTCGATGGCGCTGCTGACGTCGCAGCTCGATCGCGGCTCCGACGAGTTCTCGCGCCGGCACGAGCGGATGGCCGCGCTCGTCGCCGAGCTGCGCGAGCGGACGGCGGAGGTCGCCAGCGGCGGCGGCGGGGCGGCGGTCGAGCGGCACCGCTCGCGCGGCAAGCTGACCGCCCGCGAGCGGATCGACCGGCTCGTCGATCCGGACTCGGCGTTCCTCGAGCTGAACGCGCTCGCCGCCTGGGACCTGTACGACGGGCAGGCGCCGAGCGCGGGGATCGTCACCGGGATCGGCGTCGTCGAGGGGCGCGAGTGCGTGATCGTCGCCAACGACGCGACCGTCAAGGGCGGCTCCTACTTCCCGTTGACGGTGAAGAAGCACCTGCGCGCGCAGGAGGTGGCCGAGCAGAACCGGCTGCCGTGCCTCTACCTCGTCGACTCCGGCGGCGCCTACCTCCCGCTCCAGGCGGAGGTGTTCCCTGACCGCGACCACTTCGGGCGGATCTTCTTCAACCAGGCGCGGATGTCGGCGCAGGGGATCCCGCAGATCGCCGTCGTCATGGGCTCGTGCACCGCGGGCGGCGCGTACGTGCCGGCGATGAGCGACGAGACGGTGATCGTGCGCGGCACCGGCACGATCTTCATCGGCGGGCCGCCGCTCGTGAAGGCGGCGACGGGCCAGGACGTGACCGCCGAGGAGCTCGGCGGCGCCGACGTGCACACGCGCCGCTCCGGCGTCGCCGACCACTACGCCGCCTCGGACGAGCACGCGCTCGCGATCGCGCGCGAGATCGTCCGCAACCTCCACGGCCGCCGGCCCGAGCCGCCGTGGGAGCCCGCCGCGCCCGAGCCGCCGGCGCTCGACCCGGCCGAGCTGTACGGGCTCGTCCCCGACGACTTCCGCCACCAGGTCGACGCGCGCGAGCTGATCGCGCGCCTCGTCGACGGCTCGCGCTTCCACGAGTTCAAGCAGCTCTACGGCGAGACGCTCGTCACCGGCTTCGCGCGGATCGAGGGCTTCCCCGTCGGCATCCTCGCGAACAACGGCGTCCTCTTCGCGGAGTCGGCGCAGAAGGGAGCGCACTTCGTCGAGCTCTGCTGCCGCCGCCGCGTGCCGCTCGTCTTCCTCCAGAACGTCACCGGCTTCATGGTCGGGCTCGAGTACGAGGCGGGCGGGATCGCGCGCGACGGGGCGAAGCTCGTGATGGCGGTCGCGAACGCCGAGGTGCCGAAGTTCACCGTCGTCGTCGGCGGCTCCTTCGGCGCCGGCAACTACGCGATGTGCGGCCGCGCGTACTCGCCGCGCCAGCTGTGGATGTGGCCGAACGCGCGCATCTCGGTGATGGGCGGCGAGCAGGCGGCGACCGTGCTCGCGATGGTCGGCGACGTCGACGAGGAGGCGATCCGCGAGACGTACGAGCGCGAGGGCAACCCGTACTACTCGACCGCGCGGCTCTGGGACGACGGGATCATCGACCCGCTCGACACCCGCCGCGTGCTCGCGCTCGGGATCACGGCGGCGCTGAACGCGCCGATCCCCGAGACGACCTTCGGCATCTTCAGGATGTGAGGAGAGACGGCGGCGTGATCGCGCGGATCCTGATCTGGAGCCTGGTCGACTCGAAGACCTCGCTCGAGGAGCTCCGCGGGCACCTGCCGGAGCTTCCCGGCGGCGACCGCTGGATCTCGGACGAGGCGGGAGAGCGGCTGGGGCTCATCTCGTTCGGCGACGAGCTGCCGGATCTCGGCGAGGTGCGGATCCTGATCGGCAAGGATCCCGAGGTGGCCGAGGAGTTCGACGTCGAATGAGCCGCGGCGCGTGGGCTCTGGCGCTCACGGCCGCGATCGGCGTCCTCGCCGGCTCGTTCGCCCTGCTCCACGTCGGCTGGTATGCGCGCAGCGGGCTGACCGACATCCCGACGTACGAGCGGTACGCGCAGCTGATCCGGGACGGTCACGTGCCGTACCGCGACTTCACCGTCGAGTACCCGCCCGCGGCGCTGCCGGCGTTCGTCCTCCCGACCTACCTCCCCTGGAGCTACACGACCTCGTTCGCCGTGCTGATGTTCGTGTGCGGCGCGGGCTGCCTCGCCGCGGCCGCGGTCCTGCTCGACTCGCTGCACGCCGGCGCCGCGCGTGCGCTGCTCGCGCTCGGGCTCGTCGCGGTCGCGCCGCTCGCGCTCGGGATGCTGTTCGACACGCGCTTCGACCTCTGGCCCGCGATGCTGACGCTGGCGGCGCTCGCCGCGCTGCTGCGGGAGCGGGCCGGGCTCGCCGGGCTCCTGCTCGGGTTCGCGGCGGCGGCGAAGCTGTGGCCGCTCGTGCTCGCGCCGATCGGCCTCGCGTTCCTCTGGCGGCGACTCGGCCGCCGCGGCGCCGTCGTCGGCGTGCTGTCGTTCGCCGCCGGTGCGGCGTTCTGCGTCGTCCCGTTCGCCCTCCTCGCGCCGGGCGGCGTCTGGCACAGCCTCACCGAGCAGCTTCGCCGGCCCCTGCAGGTCGAGAGCCTCGGCGCGTCGCTGCTCATGGCCGCGCACCACGTCGGCGGGCTCTCGCTGACGACGATCACGAGCCACGGCTCGCAGAACCTCTCGGGCTCCCTCGCCGCCGCCGCCGGGGCGGCGACGACGACGCTCCAGATCGCGGTGCTGCTCGGGATCTGGATCGCGTACGCGCTGCAGCCGGAGCCGAGTCGCGAGACGACGCTCGTCGCGTGCGCCGCCGCCGTGGCGGCGTTCGTCGCGTTCGGCAAGGTGTTCTCGCCGCAGTTCCTGATCTGGCTCGTGCCGCTCGTCCCGCTCGTCCGCGGCAGGCGCGGGCTTGCCGCGGCGGCGCTGCTCGGCGCGGCGCTCGTGCTCACGGACGCGTGGTTCTCGTCGCACTACTGGCCGCTCGCGCTGCACTACGCATCGCCGTGGTCGTGGCTCCTGCTCCTGCGCGACCTCGCGGTGGTGGCGATCGCGGTCGTACTCCTCCGGCCGTCCCCACCCGGCGACGAGGTGCGCGGCACGCACCGCGCGCGCCTCGCCGCGCTGGAGGCGATCCGCCAGCCGTGAGCGCGCTCCGCATCGAGCGCGACGGACAGGTGCTGCGCGTGACGCTCGCGCGGCCCGACCGGCGCAACGCGTTCGACGCGTCGCTCATCGCCGAGCTCGCCGAGGCGTTCGTCGACGTCGGCCGCGCGCGCGCCGTCGTCCTCGCCGGCGACGGGCCGAGCTTCTGCGCGGGCGCGGACGTCGACTGGATGCGCGCGTCCGCCGGCCTCTCGTACGACGAGAACGTCGCCGACGCGAACGCGTTGCGGCGGATGCTCGAGTCGATCGACGGCTGTCCGGCTCCGGTCGTCGCGCGCGTGCAGGGTCACGCGCTCGGCGGCGGCGCGGGGCTCGTCGCCGTCGCGGACATCGCGATCGCGTCGCCCGACGCGACGTTCGCCTTCTCCGAGGTGAAGCTCGGGATCGTTCCCGCGGTGATCTCGCCGTTCGCGCTCGCGAAGATCGGCCCGGGCACGGCGCGGCGCTACTTCGTCACCGGCGAGCGCTTCGACGCGGCGACGGCGCTGCGGATCGGGCTCGTGAGCGAGGTCGCCGACGACCTCGACGCCGCGGTCGAGCGCGTCGTCGCCGAACTGCTCTCCGCCGGTCCGACCGCGGCCCGCTGGGCGAAGCGCCTCGTCCGCGAGCGTCCCGACGGCCCGGAGACCGCGCGCTGGATCGCCGAGCGCCGCACGAGCGAGGAGGGCCAGGAGGGCCTGGCCGCGTTCCTCGAGAAGCGCCCGCCGCGCTGGGTCTGACATTTAAATGATTGGCTGAACATACTCCCGCGCATGTCGCGCGTCGCCGCGGGCTCGGATGCGTTCCACGCGATCGCGGAGGAGAATCGCCGCGCGCTGCTGGACATCCTGCGGGAGGGCGAGCTGCCCGTCGGCGGCCTCGTCACCGCCACCGGGCTCTCGTACTCGCTCGTCTCGCAGCACCTGGGCGTGCTGCTCGACGCGGGCGTCGTCGTCCGCCGGCCCGAGGGCGGGATCCTGCTCTCGCTCCAGCAGCCGTGGCCGACGAGCTTCTTCATCAGCTCGATCTCGTTCGCGTTCTACCTCGGCGCACGGATGGCGGAGCAGGTGCGGCTGAGGCGGCGCCGCGCCGTGCCGGCCGAGGCGCTCGCCCGCAGCTAGGGCTCCTCGAGCCCGGGCGTCCGCCGGCGAACCCAGACCGCGAGGCCCGCGATGCCGAACATCGCGACGAGCACCGCCGCGATGACCGCGGCGGGCGAGCGGCGGCTCGTCCTCGCGACGACGCCGGCCGCCGCCGCCGGCAGTGGCCGGTTCGCGATCGGCGCGATCTCCGCGGCGCGCGCCGGATGGATGCCGCGCAGCGCGAGCAGCTGCCGGTAGTCGGTGAGAGCGCCCTCGCCGTGCGACGCCGCTCCGGCCGGCAGGCCGACCGGGGCGAGGACGGTCAGGTGCTCGACGTGCCGCCAGCGGTCGAGATACGTCGTCGGATCGACCGCGCCGGCGTAGCCCAGATGCAGCAGCTTGACGGGATGGATCTCGAAGTGGAGGTGGTGCGGCGTCGTGAACGCGTCGCCGGTGTTCCCGATGAAGGCGAGCTGCGTCCCGGCCTGCACGCGCGTGCCGTTCTTCGCGTACTTCGTGTAACCGGAGAGGTGGGCGTAGTAGAAGCGGTTGCCCTGCCGGTCCTTCAGCCAGAGGCGCCAGCCGCCGACGCGGTTCCAGCCCACCGAGTAGACCTTTCCGTCCGCGACCGCGAGCACCGGCCGGCCGAGCACCGAGAAGATGTCGTCGCCGTGGTGCCACCCGCCGGGGACGTCGCTGCGCATCGCGCCGTACGTGTCGATGAACGACACCGCGCCGGCGACCGGGAAGACGTACGGGCCGCCGAGCAGCGGCGGCGTCACCGTCAGCGGCACCCCGCCCTTCGGCACGTGCGGCCGGGGCGCGAACGGCCGGTCGGCGCCGACGAACGCGACGAAGAGCTGCGTCCCGGCCGGCAGACCGGCGTGCGCGCGCGTCAGCCGGAGCGTCAGGCCGCCCTGCCACCAGGCGATGCCGACGGAGCTCTCGTGCGCACCGCGTCGCGCGTGCCGTCCGTCGAGCTTCAGCCGCGCCCAGTTGCCGACGGGGACCGAGGCGCCGCCGTGCATCGTCATCAGCCGGTTGCCGACGACGAGCCCCTTCAGCGTCAACCGGAGCCGCCAGCCGGGGGCCGGCGCCTTTCCGGCGATCAGCGTCACGGCCAGCGTCCTCGCGCGAACCTCGCCGCCGAACAGGCTGAGGTTGCGGAGCGAGGCGGTCGCACGTCCCGGCTGCGCGCCCCGCGGGCACCGGGACACGTCGGCGCGCGCCGCCGCGACGCGGAGGACGCTGCCGTCGTCCGGATAGCGGAGCGCCGTCGCGCCCACGCCCGCCGGGGTCCGGGCCGACACCGATCCGACGGATCGCGGCGGGCGGCCCGGCAGCAGCAGGAGCAGCGGCCCGGCGCCGACGCACGCGGGCGTCGTCGTGTGCGCAGCGGTCGAGCGCGTCGGCGGC
>Ga0335070_10004331_pt1 | contig 16582 bp, 14 predicted proteins | sample Lox_Sample_13_FD_206722 | JGI IMG/M metagenome (GOLD analysis project Ga0335070, IMG submission 206722) | Soil microbial communities from Loxahatchee National Wildlife Refuge, Florida, United States - Lox_Sample_1.3 | ecosystem: Environmental > Terrestrial > Soil > Wetlands | place: USA... | reverse complement strand
CCATGTAATAGGGCAAAGCGACGTACATAACGAGGTCAGGGTGACCTTTGCCATCCAGACCCTGCCAAGTTGGGTCGACGATGCGGTTGCTGATGTCCATAGCGTTCATGAAAGCAGCTGGCTCGTAGCCGCGCTTCTTGAATTCTCCAACCATGTGAGCAGTTGCGACGATTGGGATCTTTGAGGCATTTGCAAAGTCTATTATGTACTCGATGAGTTGCTTTCCCAGCATATAGCGTTCAGTAGCATTGCTGCCAACTATTAAGACCGGATTTTTGGCCTTCTTTATAATAGCCACAGCAATTTCGGGTTTCTGAATTGCGTTTGCTTTCTTTGTTGTTGCTATTTCTGCACATTGCCAGGGTTCGCATGACATGTCTTATCACTCCTTCATCTTACGGACCATTCTTGGAAGCAAAGTTGGATCGGGGATAATTGTTTCCTTCCAGTTGTTCGCATCCAAAATTTTCTGGAATTCATCTTTCATGGTCATAGGAACATCTGCCATAGTTCTCACGAATAGATGCAAGTCATTTGGCATTTCGCCGAGATACCGCTTGCTAAGGTCGACGTAATGGCTTAGTTTTATGCTGCGTCCCTTCCATGTGTCGTTAGGTCTGATACATAGTTTTGCAATAGCAACCATGCATTCTTCCTTGGTTTCAACGGTTTGGAATAAGTGTTCGGGTGCCGGACCGACGTTTACTTTGTTGCCGGTGCGTGCATCCAATACTTCCCAGTCTTCAGGTTTGTCTTCTCTACCGAGGAGCATACGGCGGTACTTGCTGCCATGTGGACCCACGAGCACTGGAATACCCAAACGCCAGAAACCTGCACCAATAGCTGCTGCTTTCTGTGAATATGCACCCCAAGCTAGTCCAACTGCGCCCAGACGATTGTGGATATAGTCCGCAATTTCTTCGTAGTTCCCACGGAGTGGTCGCTTTGCGAAAATATTTGCAACTTTTATGGCTGCACCTGCGATATGGCTGTTGGCAACGCATGAACCGACATTAAGAACTCCTCCAGCTTCAAATCCTCCCGGGAATTCTTCGTAAAGGGTTTTGCCTTCTTCGTTACGGTAGCTCCCAGCTGACATAGCGGAGCACCCTGACAGAACGACAATGTAACGTCTAAGCGCAAATTCTCTGCATATGTCGTAGACATCTTTGCCGCCTTTTGGATAGTTGCTACAACCAACTACAGCCACTATTCCAGGGATCTCTCCGAGGACAATTGGGCTTCCGACGTTGCGAATTTCGACATCTGATACTGCACCTCTTCCGCATCGGCAAAGGTTGTTCTCTTCATACATTGATTTCTCGCCGGCTTTAACGATGAGGCTGTGGACCATGATTTTTTGTGGGCAAGCTTCTTCGCATCTTCCGCAGCCTATACATTCCTCGTATAGGTCGGTTAATAGCGACATGTCGCCTTGAGCTGCGGCTTTGAGGGCAGCTGGGATGTTGTAGTCTTGAGGGCAGTTGCGTTGGCATTGATTGCATTGTCTGCAGGTCTTGGCAATTTGGACAAGTTCTTCCTCTGAAGGGAGACTACTTTTACGCTTTCGCGTTGGGGCAATCTTTTGGGCTACTCGGACGGCTACTTCTCCGACTTTGTCTGGGTCCAGTATCAGGACACCTTGGACTTTGCCGCTGACAAGGTCGTTGACGATGTCGTCAGCGGGGTCGTTGGTGCGGTTCTTGAAGCCCATGCAATTCTTTTCGGAGGCTGCGATGACAGGGGCGCCTACTTTGGCCGCTTCTTCATAAACATCTGTACGAATGCACTGCTCATCAAGGACAACGACATCAGCTAGACCTGCGCGGATGAATCTAAGTTCCCAGCTGATGGGTCCGACAATGCGGGCACGGTTGTAATATCGTGTCATGTCATGGGCGGTACAGCATAAGCCTACGACCTCAATGTTGTCGTCAACTTTCTTTTCTTTGGCGTAATCAATGATTCCTACTGAGGGCATAACGTTGTGGCCAATGCACATGATAACTGGCTTCGTTCGGTCAACGCTGGCGATGCCCAATTTTACAAGTGGTGCGTCGGGGTCAGCTTTTGGATAACCAAGAGTTGAAATCTGTGCAATATCGCCAACTTCCATGCCGACGTGGTCAACCATGCCAACGTGGAAAGCTTTGGACTCGAAGTCCAACGCATTGCCTTCTTGGCCTGTGTGACCAACAGCGAGAATCTGGGTAATTTGCTCTTCGGTATAGGTCAAGACTTCGTCCAAGTCGCCCAAAGTTTCGGGTTTTATGCCTGTAACCAATCTTGTGACTGGGGCTTCAACCTTAACGTTCAAGCCGCCTACGTCCAAAGGATAGTTGCGACCATATCTTTCAATTAGACTGTGAACGAGGTGCCTCGAGTGCGCAGTGTGGCAGGCTGCGCCAATCGCGCAAGCGAGCATAACAATGCGGGATGATTGGGTTGCAATATCCAAGCCGCACGCGCCGCGTTTTCCTGCAGTCAAGTCACACTTGCCGAAAGTGCACAAACAGCAAGAGTCGCAGTCGGGCATGTAGAAAGGTTTGTACTTGTTGAGGAGCTTCATGTCCCAGTCCCTTAGGGCAGTCACTGAGGGCATCGGAGTTGGGCCCATAGGCTCCGAGTACCTAGTGTCGTCAACAAGTTTGCCTACAGAAATTTCGAGGTTTTTAAAAAGACCCGTGTCGGTCTTCATTTCTCCTATTTTGACACGAACGTTCTTAGTTGTCAAAGTGAAACCTCAGTAAAGGTTTGGACAATATACCTTAAGGTCGATTGTTTTAAACCTTTCCAGAATCCACTTTGAAAAGTCATGATATGGCATGGAAATGTAAGCTTGAAACGGCGAAACTTGGACATAAGAAAGGGGGGCTATTGTTGTATGTAACCCGTTGCTTTCATGATAGCCTTTACAGAAGCGAAAGCAGGATTGTCTGAAGGAAGTTCTAGAAGCGACTTTCCATTAAGAACGTAATCGTCTACTAGCTCGTCCGCAATAATTTTGCCGACATACTTAAACTTCAACTCTTCCTCAGCCTTGCCGCTTAGGCCCGGCGGAAATCGGTAGCCCCCAACCAGATAGAAATTGTCAAACTGCATATCTACTTCCTTTGCTATTCGGTAGGCACGTTTTGCGTGATCAATGCTTTTTTTCGAGTGATCCAGCATTTCAAAAACATCGTCAACCTTTGAAGTTATGCGGCGGTTCAAGTGTTCCAGACCCGCAGGCGAATCTATGAGGACGTATTTGTAACTTTTAGTCAAGTGTTCCAGTGCTGCTTTCAGCGCAGTATTGGGCATGCAGTAACAACCTTCTACCCACTTGGTCCCGACCGACATGAAATCGAAGTGTTCGCCCTCATACAAGCCGTTTGCCCAGATGCGATTCTCGATACGTTCAGTGGGTGAAACTCCGACTGTGGTTCCGCCCTTTTCAATAAACGTGTCTACTATGAGTTCAGCCATAGTCTGCTTGCCTGCTTCTTTCATGTCCACTCCTATCATTTCAGCCAAGTTCTGGTCAGGGTCAGCATCGACAAGCAGTAGGGGAGAAGCACCAACTTCTATGAAGGCTTTAGCCATTAAAGATGTGAAGCTGGATTTTCCTGTTCCTCCGCGGCCAATTGTAACAAGAGTTTTCACGCAAAACCGCCTCACAATTATTTGACGCTTTTGTTAAGCAGCGTGTCGCATATATTGTCTATGGTCTTCATAGCCGCAATTTCTTTGTTTTTCAAAGGCGTTTCGCCGAGCATATCGGCTTCAATTACTTTTTGGTCGAAGGGCACAAGGGTGAGCAATTCTAAGTTATTCGACGAGGCAAAGTTTTTAATGGCGTCTTCCTGAGCTTGGTTCATTACTCTGTTTCCAACCAGGTAAACGTGCTTCATTTCGGCTGCCGAGGTCATATCATTAATATGCTTTGCTATTTCCAATGACTTGAGGTTAGAATCTGCGATGATGAGCAGTACATCCATGGCTCTGGCCGTTCCTCTGCCGATGTGCTCTACACCTGCTTCCAAGTCGAGAACAACAGCTTCATTGCGTTCAACCATCAAGTGCCTTAGCAATGCGCGGACTATGGCATTAGGAGCACACATACACCCAGCTCCCATCGCTTTAACTGTGCCCATTACTATCAGGCTAACCCCCAATGGAGATTGCACAGAATAGTCCCTAATGATGTCATCCACAGTGAAATTCAGATTATAAATTCCCGAGTATCCTGTACTGGTCTTACGCTCAACGAGCTCTTTGTTTTCCGTCAACGGAATAATCTTGCGGGCTTCCTCTGCTGTCAAACCCATGGTCAAGGCTAAATTTGGTGAAGAATCCGCGTCAATTGCCATGGTTTTAAATCCACGTTCAACAAAACCCTTCGCCAAACCGCCCGCAATGAGGGTTTTCCCAACACCGCCCTTGCCTGAAACTGCAACCTTCATACTCACAACAACCACGAAAAATCTCATTTCAAAGTTAATTTACATTTCCTAGCAAAACCAAGGATAGACATACAAAAAACGAGCATTTTACATTAGGAGGTCATTGAGCAAGATGCCAGTGCCAGAGTAACTTCGACAGTATACTCATCGAGCATTGTCGATTTGAAACCTTTCTTATAGCATAACGTGAGCATTTTATAGTTGTTGGCAAGCACGTACCCGTGGATTTGAGAAAGTTTCCTGTCCCGGGCAATGGTGGCCAGAATGTCCATGAGTTTCGAGCCCAAACCTGCGCCTTGACACTGGTCCGTTACCATGATTGCGAATTCTCCATCTTTGCCGTTAGGCTCCACTGTCAACCGGACGGCACCTACTAGCTGACGGGTTTCTCCTGGGCGCTCGGCTATGATTGCGATTTCCCTGTCGTAGTCCAAGTTGCAATATTTGGTAAGAGTTTCATGCGACATTTCCTTGAAGATTTCAAAAAACCTGAATCGCATAGTTTCTTCAGAAAGTGACATAAGAAAGTCGTTGAAACGTCTTTCGTCTTCGGGGATGATGGGGCGAAGCCGGATTGAAATACCATTCTTAAGAGTGCAATCTGAAACATACTCACGCGGGTAGGGCGCGATCGCGAGGTTTTCTTGGCTAGACGTGCATTCTCCTACCTGTTCGTCGTCCAAGACTATGCGAGCGTCCACTGCAATGGCGGTATTTTTGTTGAGGAGTAGTGGATTAATATCGGCTTCCATGATTTCAGGAAAATCTACAATCATCTGCGAAAACTTGACCAAGACTTCCTCTAGAAGCCGCATGTTTAGTGGATGCCCCGAAGCCAAAGCATGCTGGTAAACGGATGATGACTCAACTAGGCGTCTTGCAAGGACTCTGTTCAAAGGTGGAAAACCTACGCTCACTTCTCGAAACAGTTCCACTTTAGTGCCGCCCATTCCAAACAGAATTACAGGGCCAAACTGTGGGTCTTTCTTTGCGCCAATAAGTAACTCATGCCGACTTTCAAAAATCATAGGCTGAATAATTACGCCTTGGAATTGCATATTTGCGTTGAGGGACTTTACTCTTTTTTCGAGTTCAGCGAAGAAGTCTGGAACTTGTGTTGAAGAGCAGATGTTGAGTATTACGCCCTGAACGTCGGACTTGTGAGTTAGTTGCGGCGAGAGTGCTTTCATAGCAACCGGAAGTCCGACCCTTAACACCGCAGATTCAGCTTCTTCCCGACTTGCAGCTGTGACCGTCTTAACTGTAGGGATCGAATAGGCATCCAAAAAACGAAAGGCCTCAGGCAACGTGAGTACCTGACGCCCTTCTGAAGCTATTTTTTCGAGGTTTTCTCTTAAGACCTGCGGATTGACTGGTTCTACGATAAGATCCTCGGGTGTCTGATATAAAAGCTCAAGGTTTTGAGTATAGTTGTACATGTACATGAAAGTCGAAACAGCTTGTTCGGGCGTCGCAAAAGAAGGAACACCGTATCTTTGTAGAAAACGCTTTGCTTTTCGGCAGTTCACATCTTCACCAATTAGGCAAACGAGAAGCGGTTTTTCGGTTTTTTTACTTGCGGCCACAGCCAGCTTTGCCAGAGCTTGGTAATCTGTCCGCGCTTGTGGAGCATATATTACGAGGAATCCATTGCTCCCGGAGTCCTTTAGACATATATCCAAAACCGTTTGGAATCTTGCTGGATTAGCTTCTTCAAGAAGGTCAATTGGGTTTGCATAGCTGCAATAGGACGGCAATACCTGAGAAAGCGCCTGAATAGTCTCGTTGCTCAACAGCGAAAGCTTGCCGCCGCGGGATATTAGGCAGTCGCTCGCCATGATTGCCGGTCCCCCAGCATTCGTCACAATTGTCAAGTTGGGGCCAGTCGGACTAGACTGACGCGCCAAAGCTTCAGCGCAGTCGAAAAGATCACGCAGAGTATCAACTCTCACCATGCCTGCACGCCTGAAAGCCGCCTCGTAAACAGCATCCTCCCCTGCAAGGGAGCCACTGTGGGAGATTGTTTGCGCCATTGTTTCCTGGAATCGCCCAGCTTTTACAACGACAACGGGCTTTGTTCGCGCAAAGTCTCGAGCAGCGCTGATGAACCTTCGGGCGTTCTTCACAGACTCCACATATAGAACTATACTTTTCGTTTGTGAATCCATGCCGAAGAAGTCTATAAGATCCGAAAGATCAACATCCAGCATAGAGCCCGTGGAGACCACGGCGCTAAAACCGATCTGGGTTTCCGAGGCCCAGTCCAATGCAGAGGCACAAAGAGCAGCACTCTGCGAGACAAACGCTATTCTGCCAGAAGTAGCGCGTTTATTTGCAAAAGTAGCGAAAAGGTTGATTTTGGGCCTGATTAATCCAATACTGTTTGGCCCGATAATGCGTATGCTGTATGCTTTTTGATATCTGAGAATTTCTTCCTCAAGTGCAGAGCCATCCTTACCGCTTTCCCGAAAGCCGGCGGAACAGATGATTGCACCTGAAACACCTGCTTTGCCACATTCCTCAATAATCTGAGGCACCGTGTGAGCCGGTGTTGCTACAAGGGCTAGGTCCACGCGTTGAGGAACTTTGGTTATGCTTGGGTAAGCAATTATACCTTGAACCGACTGGCGGAAAGTGTTGACTGGGTAGACCGTACCTTTGTACCCTACCCCAACAAGGTTCTGGAGAATTTTCGCTCCAATAGAGCCTTCCCTTTCGCTGGCTCCAATAATGGCGATTCGTTTAGGGTTGAAGATATGACAGAGTCCCTCAATACCCAAGCCGAATTTCACCACTTAACAGAATTCTCGGATGCACTTTGACTCTATAGGATAAAACCAAGTAGTGCATTAAAGCATTGCTAGAAAAAGCGCTTCACTATCAAAGCCGAAATGAACCCAAGTTTAAACATACTTAAACATGCCAACCGTTTAAGAAGCTATGAAAGCATGGTGGACTTACAAACGTTTTAACCAGAATACCTTATGGCGTCAGTCGCATCCTATCTCTTGGGTAGAGAGCGGTTTCCCTGATGTTCTTCTTGCCAGCGAGCACCATTGTAAGGCGTTCTAGGCCAATGGCCCAGCCTGCATGAGGTGGCATGCCGTAATCGAAAGCCTGTAAATGATACTTGAAGGATTCAGGGTTCAAGCCTTTCTCCTGCATCCGCTCCATGAGCAAAGCTTTGTCGGCTATACGGGTGCCACCTGAAACAAGCTCTATCCAACGCCACATCAAATCAAAACCCTCACAGAGCTCCGGTTTGTCTCCGCGAGGTTTGATGTAGAAAGCCTTACTGTGAGTTGGCCAGTCCGTAATGAAATAGAAGTATCCACGGTCCTTGCCTAGGACGCGGAAGGCTTCGGTAGCAATGTCGTCGCCCCACGAAATCGTAACTCCTTTATCTTTGAGATCAAGAAGAACCTCATCATAAGTAAAGCGCTTAAACGGGAGTTGAGGCACAGTTGCGTGATATTTGAGGGCGCTGAGTTCCTTGGCGCATTTTTCTTTGATAGCTTTACAGGCGTGGTGGATAACTTGCTCAAGAAGTTTCATAACGTCTTCAGCATTTGAAAAAGCTAGTTCAATGTCAACAGAAACGAACTCGCTCAGGTGCCGGCGTGTGTGAGACAATTCAGCACGGAAGAAGGGACCAACTTCGAAGACCTTTTCGAAACTCATTGTCAACTGTTCTTTGTACAATTGGGGGCTCTGCGCAAGGAATGCTTTCTGCCCAAAGTAGTCCACAGGGAATAATTCGGCGCCTCCCTCGGTTGCCGAGGCAATAATTCTTGGCGTGTGAACCTCTATGAAGCCCTTTTCGAACAAGTAATCGCGGATGGCCACTAAGGCTTGATGCTGAATCTTAAATGCTGCGAGGTTTTGTTGCATGGAAAGGTCAAGTGCTCGAGCGTCTAAACGGGCTTCAATGTTGGCAGGCGTCTTACCCGTGATATCAATGGGCAACTGTTCAGCGGCAATATTGAAGACGCGGATTTCCTTCGGAACTACTTCGACACCTCTAGGTGTCATAGTGGTTTTCTTGACTATTCCCTTAATGCCTATTGTGAACCGTTTTTGTAAGGCATCTGTCTTCGAAACGACTTCGGGAGGGACCCGTTTTTTAGGAATGGTAACTTGGATAGTCCCATCACGATCTTGGAGGATTACAAAACGGATGCCGCCAAGGTCTCGAACTTCGAAAACCCAGCCAAAGAGAGTCACTTCAGCTCCGTCCATTTCAGGCGTAACGTTTGCAGTGAAGTGAGTTCTGTTCCAATCGGCCAAAGAATCTAGCATCATCTGAGTTTCTCCCTAATTAGTCTGCGAACTCTACACGCAATGACATTTTGCGCACGCTACGAGCGATTTCTTTGATTGCTGCCAAATCGAACGGCAACTGTGCGCCACGTTTCCGGCGCAGAATCACGCGGGTTTCAGTCGTGCCGTCAGGCAGCCAAATAGTATTAATCGTCAATATGTTCAAGGGCGTGAAGAGGTCTTCGAGAAACTTGCGGTCATCTGTGCCATTTTCCAAAATCCGCACTGATTTCCCCGTTTGCTCGCTGATAACTTTTACGATCTTTCCGCCGTAGCCCAAAAGCCTCGGCACATCGCCGTGGCCAACGATGAGGGCTATAGTTCGATTGGCATCTACGGCTTTGAAGAAGCAGACGTTCTGCAGCGAAGGATATTTTTCTTCCAGAAGCAGCAACTGCCGAGCTATTTTCAGGTCTAAGTCACTTATTTCGCCAGTCCTAACTTTGGCAGAGCATTTCTGACACAGCATGCCGCTCTTTAGGCAGAAGCTGCAAAGTTCAGTTTTCATATTGGAGACGCCTTTTCCGTGAACCGAAGAGGAGCGTGTTCGGAGTTTGCGCTCCAGCTTGAGGTTATCTATTACTTTGTTAGGATGATTTCTATAGTGCTCACGTTAGTCTGATTTTCGCCCTCATCCTGGGCTGTAAACTGGTCGGTTCCGATGCCGACTTTTTTGATTTTTACGTCGGGGAGGAATTTGCGCCTGACGATTTCGACGACGTCTATTGCTCGGCTTATGGCTTTTCCGCGAGCTTTCACATTGACTTCTTTGGCGCCACTGTGAAACAATGTAATGCAGGCAAGTACGTAGTTCATAACTGGTTTCTTTCCGATCAGCACCGCGTTCTTTTCCGTCATGGCTACGTGCTACTCCTCGTTAGTGTGGGCTTCTTTAGTTTTTTTCTCCGCGAATAAATAGATTGTGGTGAATTAACTGACAAATGCTGCTAGATTTTTTTGTCATTTTCTTTGCATCTTAGCGCTCGCCGAGTCATCTGCCTTTTCAATCACACTAATGAAAACGTCATACTCTGACAGCAAGAAATAAGAGTTAAGGTTCAATTGAGAAATCGGGCTGAGTCTAGAGAATTTTCTTAAGAGCCTCTAAGTTGAAAACTGTGTCAGCGCAACCATTCTTCAGCAACGGAACAGACTGACCTGTCACGTTCATGCTCTTACTAAGACTCATGGACATTTTGACTTCTTCTCCGCAAGCCACTCCTACGATGCCCTCATAATTATGAGCCTTCAGAATCTTTGGTGCACACGATCCACCGGGTAGAACATATACGTCGTAGCCTTTTTCTTCAGCAAGTCCGGAAGCTTGGTTGACGTGGCAGTCTGGTGAGCAATGCTGACAGACGTAGCTGGGGATGGAAGAATCGAAGAATGCTTTGCATCGTCCATCCATGAATTTGCGGCTGCAATGCGGCAAAAAGAGGGCGCGTTTCTTAGTCTGCAAAAAGCTTTGACGCATCATGAGATTTGCAGCTTGTATATCTATTAAGTCTTGAATGAGAACCACTGCATCTTGAATGTTTAGTCCGGTCGCTTCTTGAATTCGGAATTTTCGCGCCATATCTTGCAATGTCCTCAAAAGGACTTTGTGGACTCCTTTCTGGTAGCTTGCCACTGCAATTTCAGCGAAAAAATGATGTGGAGCCTTGGAAATGTCAAAGGTAAACTTATACGGCATGCAGTTTAAAGAGAAATTTTGGCGCTTAAAAGATTATCTCTCGAAAACGCACTGTTTTTACTTTGAACTTTGTCAACCCTACGATTTTGTCTTTCTGGTTTGAACTATTCTTCGCCTCAGGGTCTCAGGATTTCGCGCAGCGTGTTAGAATCCTGCCTCAACTTACGTACCTCTTCTTCGAGGGCAACAACACGCTGTTCTGCGGCTTTTCGGAGACTTTCCACTTCAGCTGATAGGTGTGCACGCTCGTCTTCTAACAGCTTGATTTTTTCTCTCAAATCGTTCAGGGACTGCATAAGTTTTTACCTACCCAACTCATTCGGTCGCTCTGTTTTTAATGTTTGCTGTGAAAAGGGATTTCGTGAAAGATAGGCAAAAAGTGGAAATCGTCAGATTCCTTCGCAAGTTTTAACATAGGTAATTTAATCGTGTCTAGGTCAATATCAACAGATGGAAAAGATTTCGTCCAGTCTCTTTCGAACCATAGTCATCGTTAATCTTAAATAAGACCATTTGGATATCGGGTTCCAATCACCTGGTGTTCCATGAGTGTTGGTCGTCTCTAACATCGACCTAACCACTAATTTGCGTGTAATTAACCCTGCAACGTTTCTAGATTCAACCATCAAGGAACCAACCTTAAACGTAAACAACGATTACCGCTACCTTAAAACTGGATATTACGTCTCACTTCACGCCGAAGTTTTGGGCAACAAGGTTATCCCATCGTGTGAAAACATAATAGACTCCAGCCGAACACCGATACTACTTCTTCGAGCTGCAAGAGCAGGAGTTCCGACACTTCCATTCATAGTGACCGATTCCGTGAAGAAAACTATCTCCCAACTCGGGTTCCCGATCGTCGTTTTTGCGGTGAACCCGTTTATATACGATGGCTACAAAACCGCCAACAACAAGAGTGCACTTTATCGCGCCATGAAGAGTTTAGGCATGAACTACAAGTTCGCGGTTTGCGTCCAACCACTCAAAGGCGAATTAACTACCTTTAAATCTTTTTTTGGTAAATGCACCCAGGATGCCGAAACTCAAAAGATAAGCAAACAAGTTTACGATGCTTTCAAGATACCTGTGTGTAAGTTACATGTACAAAAAGCTGATGGCAAAGCTTATCTTTGCGGGTTGCAACCCGTAAGCAAGAAAGAGCTTTGCAGGCAAGACTTGAAGATGATCTCGAGAGAGGTTTCGCTCCTTTCGGAGCAAGGTGAACACTTCGGTGTCTAAAATCGCCTGTTTTGTTGAAAGATACAATTTCTCTGATCCCAGGGAAGAAGCCGCTCTCCAAAACTTCAAAGCTGCGGCAGAGAAGCACGGAGAAGAATTTCAATTTCTGTTCCGTGAAGACATATCCGACATAGACAAATTCGACTCGGTTTTCATACGGGCAACTACAGACCCGTTAAGCACAGCATACGTGGTCTCAAAAACCGCTTGGGAGTTGGGGCTGAAAGTCATCGATGACCCTGAATCCATAACTATATGCGGCAACAAAGTTCACCAGTACAAACTTTTTGAGAAATACAACGTACCTCGGATACCCACAGTATTCCTAAACAAAGATGAGTTCCACCACAAACGAATCACAGACATTTTCGACCAGCTCAGCAAACCCGTTGTCATCAAGGCGCCATATACCAGCTTCAGCAAGTACGTGGAAAAGGCCGCCTGTGAAACTAGCTTTCGCGAAGTGTGCAAACGTTTCTTCAAAAAATCAGATGTCCTTGCCATTCAGAAATTTACACCAACAGAATTTGACTGGCGTGTTGGCGTACTCAACAACGAGGTCCTCTATGTTTGCAAGTACATGATTCCCAAGGGAAGATGGAAACATGGTGCTAAACTCAGAGGAAAACCTACAATAGTGTGGGGCAGAACGGTGGCTTTGAGAAAAGAAACAATGCCTCAGAGTCTGAGGGAAGTGGCGTTGAAGGCATGCAGCGTCGTGGGAAAAGGCTTGTATGGTGTTGATATCAAAGAAGTTAACGGAGAATTTGTTGTGGTTGAGGTTAATGATAACCCGAGCATCTATGCAGGCTATGAGGACCAGAAAAACAAGGACCTTTATTCAAAGATAATCAATTATCTAGCGGTCTAGCCGCTCTCGAGGAGTTTTCCACAACCAGCTGTTTCGACATGTATTTATCTTAACATATCCATTCTCATGACAGAAAAGGAGAAGTGAGCTAGTTGAAAGAAGCCATCAAAGACTACGACTACTCCAAAGAAATGACTGCAGACGAGCTTGTCAAGCAAATGGAATCTTCTTGGGGTTTCACCGCAGGGAAGCTTGCTACTGGCGTAAGCATTTTGGAGACTATGATAAAAACTAAAGGATGCATTAAGTTTCTTTCCTTCACGGGTAACCTCGTCGCTACGGGCACTCGTGGTGTAATCCGCGAACTCATCAAACGCAAACTCGTTGACGTTGTCATTACTACATGCGGCACCATAGACCACGATCTGGCTAGATGCTGGAAAGACTATTACCGTGGCAGTTTTGTAATGAATGACAGCAAACTCCATGAACAGTGCGTCAATCGCCTAGGCAACGTACTTGTGCCCAACGATAGTTATGGAACTATCATTGAGAAGAAAATCCAGACACTCCTTTCGGACCTTTGGAAGGAAGGCAAAAGGGAACTGTCAGCAAGCGAATTTGTCTGTGAAATCGGTTCTAGAGCTTGTAACGAATCTTCGATTCTGTACTGGGCAGCAAAAAATGGCATACCAGTTTTTGTTCCAGGCATAACTGATGGCGCAGTCGGCTATCAGACTTGGATATTCAGTCAAGATCACCCTTTCAAGCTGAACTTGCTCAAAGACTCAGGCTTCCTAAACAACATCGTTTTTGACGCTCAGAAGAGCGGGGCACTCATAGTAGGCGGAGGCATCAGCAAACATCATACAATATGGTGGAACCAATTCAAAGACGGACTAGACTTCGTGGTCTACATCACGACAGCAGATGAGTGGGATGGAAGCTTAAGCGGGGCCCGACCGCGAGAAGCTGTCTCATGGGGCAAAATTAGCGAAAAAGCTAGAAGAATCATGGTGGAAGGAGATGCCTCAGTTATACTGCCGATAATGGCAGGCGCACTTTTTACAAGACTTGACAAGAAATAACAAAAATAGAGGAAGGCTTAGAGGCTTTCAAAAAGCCAACTCATGTCGGGCCCTTCCCGCTTTTTCTGAACACGCTCACACAATGCATGCGTAATAAGCGGCAATGCAATGGTGGCATCACTGTATACTACGGCCCGGGTGTTGGGTTGGCTGTTTATTTTGCCCCAGCTTATGGCTTCTTCGAGTGTGCAACCGCTTAAGCCTCCCCATTGGGGAGCGTCTGTGGTTATTTGTATGGCGTATTTATGAGGATAGTAGTATTCTTGCAGACCTTTGCGAAGGTGGCCATCGCGTCCGGGTACACCTTTGTCTTCCGTCATTGGTGAAACAGATATGGCGATAAGTTGGGTTAGGTCTTTGGGGACGCCGCCGCCTATGTAAATGACGCCCACATCTTTGGTTTTTGTACCGATGCATACGAATTGCTCAAATTCTTTTGCTGAGTCAACGATAATTTTGTGGCCCTTATTCTTGGCCATGAGGATGGTTTCACCGTAGGCGCTATCAAGGAACGCGGGACTGAAAATGGGCACACCGTTCTCGTAGGCTTTGGCCGATATAGCTGGAATTTTCTTTTTGCTTAAAAACTTGCCGAGTTCGTAGAAGAATTCAGCGCTGCTGTAGGGGTAGTCGGTCTTTAGAGTCATCACAAAGTCAGTTACGAGTTCCTCCATCTCGCGATAATCAGTTTCTTTGCCAAAGACATCGTAATAGCGGTTTACGTCGTCTTTGAGGAGCTGCTCATCGTTGACCATGTGACTCCCTTGATAGTAGCCAAAGCCCATGGCGTCTACTATATCCTCGCTAACGTTGGCACCCGTGGAGACAAGGACATCAATAAAGCGATTTTCAATTAGCCAATTGATGATGGTCCATTGTCCTGCTGTACTCATGCTACCTGCGAAGCCCATGGCTATTGTCAAATCTTTTTCCTGAACCATCTTTTCCCAGACGTCAACTGCCTCGCCGAGTTTGCGGCCTTGGTATGCAGTCTTAGCCATTTCGGTGAGGAGCTGATTAACGCTTTTTGGCTTGACCCTGATGGGTTCAAGTTTCTTACTGAAATATTCGCTCATGTTAAGGCGCACCTTTTTAGTTGATGTGATTAGTTGGGTTGTATTTGAAATTTGTCATTTCAGCCCAACGGCCACACTGACAAACTGTTAAATGCCAAAACTCTCAGATGGGATCAGCAATTCTTCTTCTCTTTGTACTATATAATCTACTGAGTCTTTGGGGGCAAATATTAAGTTTGGAGTCAACCAAAATAGATAGCGAACAACGAGGACGCTGCTTGCATAATCCCAACTTCAGGCGCTTCTGCTGCAAAGGGCAAGTTCGCAGGCAATTCCCGCATCGAGTGCCTGTGTTTCCCCGAATTAAGTGGGATGCAGTCAGGAGGTGCGAGGCTGAATCCGAGCGGATTATGAGACTCAGATTGGCGAGGTCAGACCGCTCAGAACTAGCGCGATAAATGTTTTCCTCTATTATTTCTTAAAAGAAGGGGTGCTTGTGAAAAGCTATGGCTTACTCAGAAGTCTCCGAGTCGCAACTGCTTGGCAAAGCTAGCTTTTGCGCGTTTTTGTTCTGGGGAAGACAAGCCGAGGCGTTCGATGAGGTAAAGACAGTTCTCAGGAGCGTAGCCGTGGAAGTGGTTGTTGAAGTATCCTAGGATTTTCTTGGTTTTTGTCTTGACTTCATCGATTTTAGGAACCCAAACATCAATCTCTTCTTTATCGTATCGATAGTCAAACCAGATTTTCTCTCCGCGACCATGCCATCGGAAATAGGCAAGATCAGAGGTTATGTTGATATCACTTGGAAGGAGCGGTTCATCAACATTCGTGTAAGCAACGTTGTAGTCTTTTAGAAGCGCCCATGTTTCGGCACGCATCCATGACAGGTTTCGGAATTCGACAGCATAGCGAAATCTAGGGTCGAGGATCTTGAAAAATGACTCGAGGTTCTCTAGGTTGAACAAGTATTTTGGCGGCAACTGAATTAGGAGACAAGCAAGTTTTCCGCTTAGCCGCAACGGTTCCATAAGCTCGAGGAACGTTTCCAAGTCCTTGTCAATGTCGTTTTTCAGCCCCAGTTTCTTGTCATGAGTAATTAACTTGGGAAGCTTAGCTGTGAAGACAAAATCCGGAGGCGAATATCGGATCCAACCCATAACCGTACCTTTGGTGGGGTTCCGGTAGAATGTGGAGTCTATCTCGGCTGTTCTGAAGATAGTTGCATATGCCCGTAGCTTTCTTTTTTCGCCCTTCTGGTAGAAGTTGCCTTCCCATTCCTTGTAACTCCAGCCCGAAGTACCTAAGAGTATTGAGGCATTGTTCACCTTGCTGCCTCCAGTGCGTGAGCCACCTCTTCGACGTTTGTGTAAATCTTGTCAGGGATTTGCACGAGCCATTCCGACAAATGAATTCTCCTGCTGGATGTTGCATCAAAGACTTTCCAGCCCTGATCTTCAATTAGAGATTGTTTTGATGAAGGAAACTTCGCGTCTTCGGAGAGAACTGCCTTAGCTGAATCTACGCCTCTGAATTGCGTTATGGATGGGAAGCTTCCAGTTTTCAGGTAACTCGTAAATCGCAGAGCGTCACTGTTCATTCTGACTCCGTGGTAAGAAAGCGCAACGGTTTTTGCTTTGCTGGTTAGAACTTTGTGGGCGATTTCCTCGAGTTCTTCGTCAGTAAACTGATAAACGTTGTGTTTACCTTTTCCAAAGAGTCGAGTGTAGATCACGTCTGAAGAGAAGAACGGTGTTTGCCTTGAAAGGTCAACGCTGTGGATAATATTCAAATCTTGCATCATAGTTTGTCCGTTAGGAGTTAAGGGGGCTCGGTTTTCCCAAACCAGACACAAGCGCTTTAGATTTGAAGATGAAAGAAGGACTCGCGCGTCCTCGACATTTTTCTTGTTGAAGATGTAGCTTGGAGGTGTTTCAAGAACCAGATAAGGCGTCCCCAAAATGTTA
>Ga0335070_10004330_pt1 | contig 16593 bp, 15 predicted proteins | sample Lox_Sample_13_FD_206722 | JGI IMG/M metagenome (GOLD analysis project Ga0335070, IMG submission 206722) | Soil microbial communities from Loxahatchee National Wildlife Refuge, Florida, United States - Lox_Sample_1.3 | ecosystem: Environmental > Terrestrial > Soil > Wetlands | place: USA... | reverse complement strand
GATGATGAAACGGGCCCTGGTCACATATTCAAGCATCAGATCCGCTTCGACGTCGTCGAAGATGGACAGCGTTTCCTTGAAATAGCCTTGTTCTTGTTCGAACAGGTCTTTGAACGAGCCACGGTCCCGTACGCAGAACACGTTGATTGGTTTCCGTCCTCGACTGTATCCCAGAGGGATTTGCAGCCACGCCCAATCGTCCAACGCGCTCTCGTCCAACTTCTCAGGGGTAATGGGGGTCTGTCCGCGTGACTTGAGAAATTCCAATAAGAGCCGCAGCGGAGGGGAATTCTCTTTCTGGCAAAACACGCGAGAATAGGTGGATTGTTCTGTCTGCGCGGGGTCAGTCGGCTGGGCTGTCGATGGGAGAATGGGTAATTCTTTCGCCATGCTAGCGCGATCGCTCTATGTGAATTCTTACATTACACACCGTTACAATGGCAATACTCTACGCTGCCTGGTCTCGAAACTGCAAGGGTGCGGTGCAGGCATTTTCCTACGCCAGATGCGTGTTTTTCCGGTTGACAGCATAGGAGCGCTTGGCTAGACTCCCGCAGGTTTTCGCCGCTTGAACAGACACGACAGCCTGATTACGGACCACCATCGAGTCAGAGCAACGTCAAAAGGGCGATTCACTGCATTTCACTCTTTCACTTATTCTGTAAGGAGGTTCTCGCATGGCTAAATCAATGACGAAGTCGCAAATTGCCGAACACATGGCCCAGAAGACCGGCCTGACCAAGAAAGCAGCCGTCCAAGCGCTGGACGATTTTGCTGCCTTGGCCTATCGGGAGGCGAAGAATGTCTTCGTGGTCCCGGGAATCGGCAAGCTCGTGTTGGCCAACCGGAAGGCTCGGATGGGGAGGAATCCGCAGACTGGGGAACCCATCAAGATCCCGGCCAAGCGGGTGGTCAAGTTCCGCGTGTCGAAGGCGGCGAAGGACGCGATCCTCGGCAGAAAGTAAGCTGGATCCCGTCCAGGGGCTGATGTACGGCCTCACACCTTCTTCCGGCCTTATCTGTGCCGAATGAAGTACCAAGGGCCGGCTCTCCTTGAAGGGAGCCGGCCCTTGGTGTGTCTTCCCTCTCGTTACGACAATGACGGACCGAGCCCACTGCCTCCCATCCCGTCATGGCCGACGAGCCGAATCGCGTCGCCATCCTGCACCATCGAATCCTGGCTGGCGATCTTCTTGTTGATCGTTACCAACACTTTTTTCTCGCGAATCAGCTGAAGCAGGTGGCGGAGTTGGACTCCTTGCCGCTGTATCACTTGCCGGACAGACATGGGCGACGGGACCTCGCAGGCAAGGTCTCGTTCCCCATCGGCGGTTTGCAATTGGCCCATGAGCGTGATCGTGACCATTGTCAGAGACAGTCCTCTTTCAAAACGAGAGCAAGACTCAGGTCCAGTTGTAACGTTGACTCTCTCCAATCCGCCATCGATAATATCCGATCATGCCATCACTGGACGTGCAGAACCCAGGGATGCCGGATTTACAGTTCGTACTCTTTGTCTCGGCACTCTGTACCTCAAATCTCGAGACGCTGAACATTCCTGCAGAGTTACGTACGGCGATTTTCGATCGGTGTTGGACCCTCATGAATACCGAACCTCCACCCACGAATCCACAAGAACGAGTGCTCGATCTTCGTGAGGGTACCGAGCTGACCTTGGAGGCCTGCGTATCGATGATCCAGTCGTTGTTCTCAGCCGCTGGGATTGCCACCCTGACCTGGGACCATCCGGTCAGTGATCCCACTCGTGAAAGCTCGCCAGCCGCCAAACCGCTCATCGAGCGATTGGGCCAATTGTACCCCGAGCCGCCCGATATCGTCGACCCCGGGCCAGCAGGGGCCGGGCGAGCTTGATCGGAGCGAGACGGACAGATCGAGCAAGTTCGTCTCCGCGGAGGCGTTGATCCAGAGCAGATGGCTGTGTTATATGCCGGAGGGTTGAGTCTACGTGTTCATACGTCACTGATTCGAAGGGTAGGAGGAGGCTGCAATGGGGAAAAGTTTGAAAGGCACTAAAAGCCATGAAAACCTGAAGGGCGCGTTCGCAGGTGAATCACAAGCCAACCGGCGATATCTGTATTTTGCGCGACGGGCCGATATTGAAGGCTTTCCGGATATCGGAGGGTTGTTCCGGGATACGTCGGAAGCCGAGACCGGCCACGCGTTCGGTCATCTGGACTTCTTGAAAGAAGTCGGCGATCCGGCCACGGGGGTGGCGATCGGCAATACCGAAGCGAACTTGAAGTCGGCTATTGAGGGCGAAACCTACGAGTACACCCAGATGTACCCCGGTATGGCGAAGACGGCTCGGGACGAAGGCTTTGCTGAATTGGCCGAATGGTTTGAGACCTTGGCCAAAGCGGAACGGTCTCATGCAAACCGGTTCACGAAGGGACTGGACAGCCTGAAGCAAGGCTGATAAGAGCTGGCACCAATCAGCGTTCAGCGGTCGGTTTTCAGCAGAGCGGGATGAGGAGCCTACTCCTCCCTGATGCTGATGGCTGGCCGCTGATTGCTTTCTGCGGGAGAAACATGAGAGGCCTCACTCTGATTCATCCGGTCGATCCTGCGCAGCTCGAAAAAGAGACTTTGCGCATTTATGAAATCTGCGACGGTTGCCGTCGGTGCTTCAATCTGTGTCCCTCGTTTACCACGCTCCTTGACGGGATCGACAAGTATGAGGGCCATGTTGCGAAGCTCACGCCAACCGATCATCATCGAATTGTCGATGAGTGTTATTACTGTAAACTCTGCTACAACCATTGTCCCTATACGCCGCCGCACCACTATGCCCTTGATTTTCCCCGCTTAATGATCGCATGGAAAAAGCATCTAGCCGCGACGAGGGGTGTGCGCTGGCGCGATCGATTGCTCCTCAAGACGGATCTCATGGGTAAGATAGCTGGGACCTTCGCACCCGTCGTCAACCGGATACTCGGATTGAAGGTCCTTCGGTGGCTTGCCCAGCCGCTAGTCGGGGTCCATCGTGATCGGCACGTGATGTCCTTTTCGTCGGAAACCTTCGCCCGGTGGTGGGAAAGACGAAGAGGCGCCGCTGTGCCAGCTTCAGCAACACGAAAGGTGGCATTGTTTGGAAGTTGCCTGGTGAATTACCAGGCAACGGATGTAGGTAAGGCGACGGTGCAGGTCTTGGAGAAGAACGGAGTCCATGTGGTCGTGCCGGAACAGCGGTGTTGCGGGATGCCATCATTCGACATCGGTGACACGGCGACGATACAGCGAGCGGCAGATGCGAACACTGCGTCTTTTCTGCCGTGGGTTGACCAAGGGTATGACATTGTTGTGCCGGTTCCCAGTTGCAGCTTAATGTGGAAACGGGAGTATCCTGAAATCGTTGGCGGCGCTGCTGTCATGAAGGTCGCCGAGCGAACGTTCGACGTCTGCGAATATCTCATGAGACTTAAGCGGGAAGGTGCCTTGGCGACCGATTTTCAGAAGCAGCCGGGTCGAGTCGCGTATCAGGTTCCGTGCCACCTCCGGGATCAGAACATCGGCTTCAAATCGAAAGAATTAATGGAGACGGCCGGCGCGCAGGTTGAAGTCATCGAGAAATGTTCAGGGCATGATGGGTCTTGGAGTGCCAAGACAGAGTTCTTTTCTCTTTCGATGATCATTGCGAAGAAAGCAGTCCGGGCGATTGAACAGGCTCCAGCCGATATCGTGGCATCGGACTGTCCCCTGGCAGGTCTCCAGCTTGACCAGGCTGGGGTGATGGCCCATACGAGTGGACGGGCGACCAAGCACCCGATTCAAATCGTTCGCGATGCCTATGGGCTTCCGTCATGAAGATGTTGACGCAAGACGACCTGATCCCCAATGTGGACTACGAGCGGCAGAGGGAGGAATTTCGCTCCCGCATCATCGAATTGAAAAAGCGGCGCCGGATTTCTGTGGGGCCGCTCATTACGCTGGTCTTTGAAAACCGCGACACGCTCCAGTTCCAGATTCAGGAGATGATCCGTGTCGAGCACATCTTCGATCCGGCGAAAGTGCGTGGGGAACTGGACGTCTATAATGCACTGCTCCCGATGCCGGGTGAGTTGAGCGCGACCCTGCTGATCGAGATTGTCGAGCAGGAAAGCGTGAAGCCGTGGCTGGATCTCTTCATGGGGCTCGATCACGGTCAGAAGGTCGCGATCCGTGCGGGACAGGACAAAGTCTACGGTGAATTCGAAGGTGGCCATAGCCACGAGACTAAAATCAGCGCCGTGCATTTCGTGCGCTTCAAACCGTCTGCGGTGGTGATGGCTGCGCTCGGACGCCGGGAAGTCCCGATTACGCTCTCGATCGATCATGCCACCTATCACGAGGCGACAGTTGTTCCATGGGGCATGCGTCAAGAGTGGCTCGCCGATTTGGAGGCATAACAACATGCCGCCGGTTCTGTTGACCAAACGTATCGAGTTCGCCGCGGCGCATCGGTACATCAAGCCGGAATGGGACGAAGCTAAGAACCGCGCCGTCTTCGGCCGCTGTTACAACCCACCGGCGCATGGGCACAATTACATGTTGGAAGTAACTGTTGCTGGTGAGGTGGATCCGCATACGGGTATGGTCATCAATCTCTTTGATCTGAAACGGGTCTTACTGGCAGTCATTGAGGAGTTCGATCACAAGAATCTCAATCTCGACATGCCATATTTTAAAGATCGGATTCCCACGTCAGAGAATCTCGCGAGAGTGCTTTGGACCAAACTCGGAACGCAGAAGGACATCGGGACGCTTCACGCCGTTCGCCTGTACGAAGACGAGGATCTCTGCGCGGATGTGACTGCGTCGGGAGGGCTTGAGCTCGCCAGCATCACGAGGCGCTTTTCTTTCACCTCGGTGCATAACAGGAATCAAGGCCACACGTGGGATTGCTTCGTCACAGTCCATGGACGAATTGATCCCAATACCGGGATGGTGACCGACATCGGGGTGCTCGATCGTTTGATTCAGGAGAAGATTAAGAAGGTATTCGAAGGGCAGGATTTGCGACATGTGCTCAGTACTCAAGAAGTTACCGGCGAATCACTCGCGAAAGCCGTCTGGGATCTCCTCGTCAGTTCCATCTCGGGAGGACAGCTCGAAAAGGTTCGTCTCGTCCAAACCCGCGATCTGACATTCGAGTATTCGGAATAAACGGGTAGCTCACCTACTCTTCTTCTGTCCATCAGCTCCTGGTCCACTTGTTGACGACATAAGCGACGCTTTCAAAATAATCAGAGAAGCCCACTTGAGCACAAAGTCCCATTCTAATGATTTGATGTTCATGCTGTAGGGCACTGCCGACGCTTTCTCCACTCACGCCGCGGACACTTTTTGTCCTAATCTTTCCAAGTCACAGATACGTAAGCATTTGGAACTGTCAGGGCATGCCAAAGTCGATAGGGCACGGCTTATGCTCACCTTCCGTTGTGCGAATGTTCATTGGTGAGCGCGTCGATAACCCTACTACACGGAGGGCTCCATGACCTCTTATATGCGTATCACACGCTCCGTTCCTGTTCTGGCGCTACTGATGGTTATCAGCGGTTCATTTTCCGAAGACGTCCAGTCGCAAATCGGGCGATTCACAGCAAAAGACCCAGGCGTTCGCACTGGTTCGGCTGGTGCCGGAGGGATGATTTCAGGTCTGACTCAATTTGAGCAACAAGTATTTGCGTCGGCCCGCGAAGCCTTCGAAGAAGTGCAGTCGGTACAGGGATCGATTCCGAACACGGAAGCGGGCCTTGGGCCGCGCTTCAACCTAGATAGTTGCGCCGGCTGTCACGCGCAGCCGGATATCGGCGGGACCAGTCCTTTCCTCAACCCACAGGTGGCGGTGGCCAAAAAAGAGGGTGCGAGCAACGACATTCCATCCTTCATCACGAAGGATGGCCCGGTTCGCGAAGCACGGTTCAGGTTCAATCCGGACGGTACCCCTGATGGTGGAGTCCACGCCCTGTTCACGATCAGCGGTCGTAATGATGCGCCGGGATGTTTTCTGGCCCAGCCTGATTTTCGAGGAGCTGTGGCACGCCAAAATGTGATTTTCAGGATTCCTACCCCGACCTTCGGTGCCGGATTGATTGAAGCGATCGAGGACGACACGATTCTCGCCAATATGCAGGCTAACGCCGCTACAAAGCAGTCCTTCGGTATTCGGGGTCGTCCCAATACCAGCGGACGGCCCAATACGAGCGGCAATGACGGGACGATCACCCGTTTTGGATGGAAAGGGCAGAACAAGTCGCTGGAAATATTTTCAGGCGAGGCCTATAACGTTGAGCAGGGTGTCACGAACGATCTATTCCCGCAAGAGCGAGATGAAGCGACAGCCTGCTATTTCAACACCACGCCGGAAAGTCCGACTCACTTCGATGCTGCGAACCCACTCGACATACCCAGCGACGTGGTAAAGTTCGCCGTCTTCATGCGGTTTCTCGCTCCTCCGACGCCGATGCCGGATACTCCGTCCATTGTGCAGGGACGCAAGCTGTTTAGCGACATCGGCTGCGTTCTGTGTCACACACCAACGCTGCATACGAGCAAGAAGGCGGCCGTTGGAGCGTTGCGCGACAAGGATGCGAACCTTTACTCCGACCTGATGCTTCATAACATGGGGCCGGGTTTGGCCGATGATGTTAACCAGGGAAATGCCCGCGGCGATGAATTCCGGACGGCCCCCTTGTGGGGACTTGGGAAGAGAATCTTCTTCTTGCACGATGGGCGGACGAAAGATCTGCTCGAAGCCATTCAAGCCCATGCGGGAGGGGCAAGCGGTCAATATCCGCCCTCAGAAGCCAATCAAGTCATTGCGCAATTCAATCGACTAAATGAGATCGACAAGCAGAACGTGCTGAACTTCCTGCGTGGTTTGTGATCACAATGCGAAGCGAGGTGGAGATAATCCACCTCGCTTCGACTAAGCCAAGACCTAGGTAGTACCGAAGCATCACGTGCGTAGGAGATCCCAACCTCGTCTGTGCCTATCCGAGCAGATTCCCAGTCGTTCTTGACTCTGCCTGGCGCCTATCCGAAGAGACAAATTGAGAATGTTTCGGCTAGAGAGTGACTTAAACTCTTAGTGGTCACTCCGATGCGGGTTGGGTTGGTGGTGCGAGACTGGGACCATAACACCAACGAGTTCCTACCTGTTAAAGGGAGTAAGTAAAGCCGATCGCTCGGCCTGCTCTTACAATTCTCCTAGACCTCTGTGCAGAAACGTTGGAGGATCTTGAATAACTTGGGGGTAAGGGTCTGAGGTATTGGCGCTGGTCAGCCGATGCAAGCTTTCGGTGCCTGATCCCCTGCGTGCGTGCAGGGGATCAGGCCATCCGACTGGGTCTTATTGAACCATGGGAACTGTCTGGTCCGACGAGCCGGTCCAGTTTGATCGTCCTCCAAGTATGCTCGACGCTAGACCTTGAGCGAGATTACCCTCCCCGCCAAGGATCGTAGAAGATCCGCCTTGGATCCAGTTCTGGCTCCCCAACACGACGCCACCAGTGGAAGTAAACGCGTTGAGCGTTCCCCCCACGATATTGTGTGAGCCATTTCGGCCGCTGGTCGGATCTGGATGGGGCCCTTCATTGTAACCAACGATCAGATTGCCTAATCCTAGGGGGGTCCCATTATCCCCGGTCGAGCCGGATCCACTTCTGACGTGGAGGTTCACCCCTGAAAAGATCACATGGGGTCCCTTCACTCCGTTGATCGGATTCGGATCAACCGTTACGTACTTGGCCAACGCAGTCAGTGCGGGATTAGTAGTGCCCCCGCTCCCTCCACTTGTTTGAAGAGCACTGATCTGTGAGGTAAGGAGGGCGATCTGGCTGTTCGCCGCGTTGAGCTGCGACGACAGAGATGCATTGCTGCTTACGAGCCCCGCCAGTTGGCTCTTTAAGCTAGCGACGTCAGCTTGCAGCGCTTCAAGCGGGTTATGGTGGTGCTCACGGCGATCTTTCAGCCTATCCTCGACGCGTTCAAGCTTGGCCCTCAATTCTGCACTTAACAAGCGGTGCTGTCCATCCTCACCTAGGGCAAGGCTGGATACCGCCGAGAGCCCGCACACCAAGACACTTGCAAGAAACACCCTGTATGTAGCGTTCATGACCCACCTCTCGTTGTGATGTGGAATAGTGCTCATCATTCGAGAAGCTCCTTACTGGTCAGGGATTGAGACGCCGACGAGACAAAACCAGAACGAGAAGTACCGTCGACGCTCGTCTGACCACTGCCCTGAAAGCGCAAGCTCCGTGCCGATTACAGGCCGTGGCGGGCCAAATATTTCAGGTGCTTACAGGATGATTTCAGAGGCTGGGGTGTTGCTTTAACTACATTTTGTGTCGTCCGTCGACAAGAATTGGACTGTACAAAATGGCACTTTTGATGAGTCCTGAATAATCAGCTGGTTGAGTGAGTCCTTCGACGTCAATAGATTAAAACCTAGTTGCGAGTATCTATTCGCAAATTATCGGAGAAGCGCTCTCTTTTCAGTTAAGCAGGTTGGCCTAGGGGCGATCCCCAGCAGATCTCAGACCCGACTAAGTGGTGTCACTCTGGGTTAGGCATACGGACTGTGAGCTATTCCACTGCTCATAGGCAACGATTGATTAACACGGTGCGGGAGTTTGTAGGAGTTCTCGAACCTTCTCAATGAGGGTGGCTGGGAAGAACGGTTTCTGGAGGAACGGCGAGTTGGCGGTTACACCGTTAGCCTGGAGAGTGTCTCCAGCGTAGCCGGACATATAGAGCACCCGCGCGTCCGGTCGCATCGCCTGCACGGCCTCGATAAAGGCGGTGCCCTTCATTCGGGGCATGATGACATCGGCGATGACCAGGTGGCAGGGGCCCTTGCAGAGCTGCAGTTTTTGAAGTGCTTCAATGCCATCTCCTGCGGCCAGGATGTTGTAGCCCTGGTCTTGCAGGATGGTCGTAATCAGCTTCCGAATGCCTTCATCGTCTTCCACCACCAATATCGTTTCATGTATGACGCAAACTTCCGTGTCCGGATGTGGAACTTTGGCCTCGATGGCTGGCTCTCCCACGCGAGGTAGATATACGGTAAACCGTGAACCCCGACCCGGTTCACTGGTGACCTCGATGTACCCTCGACTTTGTTTGACAATTGCGTAGACCGTGGCTAGTCCAAGGCCGGTCCCTTTACCCGGTTCTTTCGTGGTAAAGAAGGGTTCGAATATATGGGTAAGGGTTTCAGCGTCCATCCCACACCCAGCGTCTTGAACCATGATTTTTACATAGGGACCGGCGGAGGAGCCGGGGTGCAGGCGAACGTACTGTTCGTCCAATTCCACGTTGTCGGTTTCTACATTGAGAAGGCCGCCGTCCGGCATGGCATCGCGCGCGTTTAAAACCAGGTTCATGATGACTTGTTCGAGTTGAATAGGATCGACGAGGGCGTGCCCAGTGCGGGGGTGGAGTACAATCATGGTTTGAATGTGCTCACCGATCAAGCGTTTTAGGATATCTTCCATCTCACGGATCACGGTATTGATGTGTACTTCTTTCGGTTCAAATACCTGCCGTTGGCCGAATGTCAGGAGTTTCTTGGTCAGGGCTGCGGCCCTCATGCCGGCCTGACTGATCGTTTCTAGCTCACCTTTAGATGGATGAGAGGAGAACTGCTGCAATAGACGCTGTGCATGGCCGATCACGACCATCATCAGATTGTTGAAGTCATGCGCAATGCCCCCGGCTAACCGTCCTACGGCTTCCATTTTCTGTGACTGATGAAGGGCCTGTTCGGTGCGTTTGTGCTCCGTGATGTCGGTGATCGTTTCGATGACGTGAGTGTGTCCGTCTGTCGTCAAGGCCTTGGACCAATGAACCAGCAGATACTTGTCACCAGGCAGAGCGACCTCGCTGGAAACGACCGAGTCGCTCGTGAGAGCTTCCGGCATCCGGCAGAAGGAACAGGGAGTCTGGCAGCCGGCAATTTTCTCGTAGCAAGAAAATCCGCTGATGTCGCCGAATTTCTTCAGGCCAGTCTCGTTTTGGAACTGAACTTGATGAGTTTGCGGGTCGATGACGGAAACGATGACTGGCTGGGAGTTGAGCAGAACTTGGGCGTCGTAGCTGGGGAAGATTCTCGCTCGTGAATGAGAGGCCATCCGTGCCTCGCTAAGGGTCATGGTTCAGGCGACCGTATTCCGTATACACCAGAGCCTATCTGACATTACTACAGGCCTCTGGGGAGTCAAGGAGATCAAGCATTCCCAGAACGAGATTGCCCTGTTCCTCTATCCAACCAGGCTATGGCTGGAGATGATCTGCAATCAGCGCGGCGAGTTCAGTTGGCTCTACAACGCCTTCACGGGCGAGGAGCAGCTTGCCCTTCGAAAAGAAGTGTGTGGTGGGATAGGTCTCGAATGTGTGAGTCTTTTTGATCTCCCGGCAGCGACCAGGCACATGCATCTTGGCTTTACCGACTTTAATAGATGGAAACTTTGCTGCCGTCTCTTCGAGAATGGGATCGTATGTCTTACAGGGTTCGCAGGTCGCCAGCCCATAAGCGACAATCGATGCCGGTGCATCGGTGAACTCTTTATAATTCATGTCACTTACGTCTTCGACAATTCCGGACATGATTGTAGATCCTGCCTAGCTAAACGATGAGTGCTGAGGAAAGGAGTTGTCCTACCCTCAGCACTCAAGCGGTAAACTTCCGAAGTTAGCTGAGTTTTGCGAGAGCGGCGAGGATGTCCTTGTCTTCCCGGGCGACCTTGATCTCTTGAACTTTTACATAGGCCACCTTGCCGCTCTTGTCGACGATGACGGTCGCACGCTTAGAACAGTTCAACGGCTCGAAATATAGACCGTAAGCCTTTGCAGTTGTCCGATGCACATCGGACAGCAGACGGTGCTTGAGATCCAATGAATCGGCCCACGCTTTGTGGGAAAAGAAGCTGTCACAGCTGATGCCGAACAGCTCGGCGTTGGCACCCTGGAATTTCGGGAAATCATCGGTCAGGCACTTGTTCTCGCCCTGACAGACGGGGCTCCAGTCGAGCGGGTAAAAGCAGAGGACGACATTCTTCTTGCCTTTATAGTCGCTCAACTTTACGTCCTTCTGGTCTTGATCCTTTAGGTTAAAATCCGGGGCTGTATCGCCCACCTTGATTTCTGCTGCAACGTCACTCATTTGGATTCCTCCTTCGCATGGTTAAGCCCGGCCTGAGATTCAGTGTGAGTAAGTTTTGTACCGTGCGGGTCGAAACCTTGTCAACGGCCCGAAAGGCCTAGGAAGCGTAGACTCGCATGGATAAGTGCACAAATGTACAAGAGAATCATAAGACAGCTTTGATTTCTCGAAAACTAAGGGTACGTCCGGCTGGAGCTGCAGTCCGATAATTTGCGATTGTGATCGTCAGGCCCAGGAGCGTCAAGCGGAGCTGGCTGCCCACCTTAAGAGCGTGGCCGGATTTCAGGAGTTCGCTCGCGGCTTCCCCAAGCAGCTCGCGCGCATGCGTATCCGGCAGGCCACGAGGGAAAAAGATTTCCAACTCATCCATTCCGAACTTGCTTAATCCCAACGTATAACACCAGCTTCGATCTCCTGCTTGATCATCACCCTGCATGACGGAAACATGGTCGGCTATAAGAAACTGAGCCAGCGGACGATCCTTCCAGTCCGAGGGGTTGAGATACTGATGGGTCGTCAGGTCGAACGCTGTTCCTGGAGCGAGTAGTGTGAGGCCTCGGGCTAGCCGTGCGGCGAACAGGATCGTGTCTGGCATCTCGCGCGGAGGCAAGACAGACGGCGCCACCGCGCCGATCAGGGCGTGGTCCCAGGCCAACGTCTCTTTCAGGCTGTCCGTGTGCGTGGCAGGAAGTGGCATCACGACGTGTGACGTCCAAGGACCGTGCATCGCATGCCATGATTCAGAGGCGTCAGGTTCTATGCGCACCTTCAGCGGCCCGCCATACTCGCTGTCATACCAGTCTATTAGTTCGTCAAGGGCGGGAGCTGTTCCTCGGTAGCCGATGAAATAGAGTGGAGGGCGCCGAGAAGATGGCTTCGGCGATTTCTTCCTGATTCTCATCGCAGCGCGAAGAATTATTTTCCGGCTTTGCGGGCCTTGCGCCGATCGTCCGGGTTGAGGAGTCGTTTGCGAACACGCAGATTGTGTGGAGTGATCTCGACCAGTTCGTCCGGTCCGATATATTCAAGCGCGAACTCCAGCGTCATTTCACGAGGCGGTGTGAGGACCAAAGCTTCATCGGAGCCCGATGCCCGCATATTCGACAGGTGCTTCTCTTTGCAGACGTTGACATCCAGGTCTTCGTCCCGGCTATTTTCGCCGACGACCATCCCGCGATAGACCTCCACGCCGGGGCCGATAAACATCGCGCCTCGCTCCTGGGTCATAAAGATGGCATAGCCGGTGCTACACCCGTCTTCAAACGCCACAAGTGATCCGTGCGGCGCCACGACCAGATCCCGCTCCTCGGCCGGCTCGTACGCTTTGAAGACATGGTGCATGATAATGGTGCCACGCGTCTTTGCAAGCAGGAGATTCTTGAGCCCCATGATGCCCCTAGTAGGAATGTGGTATTCCAGGTGCATCTCACTGGGGCCGGCGTCGGAATGCACGAGCTTCATGTGGCGCATCTCGCCACGGCGTTTGCCGATCTCCTCGATCACGGCGCCCTGATAGGTTTCCGGAATCAGTATGGTCAGTTCCTCGTAGGGCTCGGTGACTTTATCGCCATCGCGATGGAGGATGACCTCCGGCTGCGAGACCTGGAGCTCATAGCCCTCGCGCCGCATCTGTTCGATCAGCACGCCAAGATGGAGTTCGCCGCGGCCGGCAACCAAGAATCGATCGGGGCTGTCGGTTTCTTGCACTCGCAGCGAGACGTTGGTCTCCAGTTCTTTGAACAGGCGTTCACGCAAGTGACGTGAGGTGAGGAACTTGCCTTCGCGTCCGGCGAAAGGGCTGTTGTTGACGGAAAAGGTCATTTGCACGGTCGGCTCGTCGATCGTGACACGGGGCAGCGCAAGCGGATGCTCCGCGTCGGCAATCGTATCGCCGATACTCACGTCGTCAAGGCCGGCAACCGCGACGATTTCTCCCGCTTCCGCCTGTTCCGCGTCCGTTCGTTCAAGACCGGAGTAGACCGCCAAATCTGACACCTTGCCAGGAATCTGGGATCCGTCCTTGCCGAGCACGAGCACATTCTGCCTGCGCGCAATCGAACCGGACTGAATCTTGCCCACTCCCATCTTTCCTTTGTAGGGGTCCTGGGCCAGGGCGAGGACCAGGATCTGCAGTGGGGCGTCGGCATTGATCGCCGGCGCGGGAATCTTCTCCAGCACCGTGTCGAGGAGGGGAGTAATGTCCGATCCCGGTTTGTTCACATCGAGTGTCGCGACGCCTTTGATGGCCGAGGTGTAGACGATGGGAAAGTCGAGCTGCTCGTCGGTCGCGCCTAAGTGAACGAACAGATCAAAGGTTCGATTCACCACGTCATCGATGACGGCGTCCGGCCGGTCGATCTTGTTGATGACCACTATGGCCTTGTGGCCGAGTGCCAAGGCCTTTCGCAAGACAAAGGTGGTTTGCGGCATCGGTCCCTCTTTGGCGTCAATCAGGATCAGCACGCCGTCCACCATCCGCAGGGTCCGCTCCACTTCACCGCCGAAGTCGGCGTGGCCCGGCGTGTCGACGATGTTGATCTTCACGCCTTTGTACGTGACGCTGGCGTTCTTGGCTCGGATGGTAATGCCGCGTTCGCGCTCCTGATCCATTGAGTCCATGATCCGTTCACCCATATCGTCGATCTTGCGATGGACGTGGGTTTGTCGGAGCAATGCATCAACAAGCGTTGTTTTGCCGTGATCAACGTGGGCAATGATTGCGATGTTGCGGAGATCAGCCCGGCGCCCCAGAGGGGCTCGGCGCATCGATGTCGAGAGGCTCTGTAGAGAAGACTGGTCCATGGTCACTCAGCTGATCCGTTTGAACACGAAAAAAAAGACGCCCCGAACTCCAGGCGTCATCGCACAGTATACCTGAAGGGTCACACTTGGCACAAGCGCGGGCGTAGGGTCGTCCTCTGCTTGAGTTTTAGAGCTTGCCGGGGTATGGTGAATCTAGATCATCCTACCGATGACCCAGCCCTCACGGGGGCATCAATCCATGACCATGATCGACCGGCCCGTACAACTCCAGGATCCGCCTCGTCAGCCGCCGCCGCGCCGGCCGTGGCGCCGATGGCAGATCGTCCTGGTAGGATTCGGGGTTTTGGTTCTGGTCGGAACCATCGCCGCCGCCGGCGTCCTCTGGTACTTTTCGCAAGATCTGCCCTCGCTGGATTCGTTGCAAAACTATCAGCCGAGTCTGGTTACCCAAGTCTATTCCAGCGATCAACAGCTTATTGGCCAGTTTTTCATCGAACGTCGCATCGTGACGCCGCTGGCGGAGATCCCGAAGATTTTAAGCCAAGCCGTTATTGCTACCGAGGATGTGCGGTTCTTCGAGCATCCCGGCCTCGACTATATCGGGATCTTGCGGGCAGCCTGGACCAACGTTCGGCATGGAGGAAAGAAACTCGAAGGAGCGAGCACGATCACGCAGCAATTGGCGCGATCATTATTTCTGTCCTCGGAACGGTCGTACGGTCGAAAGATTCGCGAGTTGATTTTGGCCTACAAGATGGAGATCGCGTCGACGAAGGAACAGATCCTCGAAACCTATCTGAACCAGATCTACTTTGGTCAAGGTGCGTATGGCGTGGCCTCGGCGGCCCAGACCTACTTCGGAAAGGAGCTGGCCAAACTGACGCTCCCGGAAGCGGCGTTTCTTGCCGGACTGCCGAAATCGCCGAGTCGGTTCTCTCCGTTCACGGCCTATGACCGTGCAAAGAAGCGGCAGGAACATGTGTTGAGCCGTATGGAAGAGGCGGGGTTCATTACAACGGCGGAGCAAGAACAAGCGGCTGCCGAGCCGCTGGCCTTCAGACGTCCTGGCGCTGACCAGCTCGCGCCCTATTTCGCGGAGTACATCCGGCAGTTGTTGATCGCCAAGTATGGCGAGGCGATGGTGTACAAGGGCGGACTCAAGGTGTTCACGACACTCAACCTCGAAATGCAAAGGGTTGCAGAAGCGGCATTTGCCGCTGGTCTTCGAGAACTCGACAAACGCCAGGGGTGGCGTGGCCCGCTACGGACCGTTGATGTCGCGACGATGCCTCCCCCTGGAACAGGGGCTGCGGCCGATGACACACTGAACGTTGGCGACTATCGGGAGGGAGTGGTCACGAAAGTGGCGAAAGATCATTGCCTCGTTCAAGTGGGTCATACGGTCGCCAAGTTGGCATTTGACGATATGGCGTGGGCCAAGAAGCGGCTGAAAGGACCGGATGCCACGAAAGATGCTGTCGTGGAGCCGAATCTGAAGCAGATCTTGAAACCAGGTGACGTGATCGAAGTGGCTGTCAAGAAGATCGACCGCGGGGTGGTTTTGCTCCAGCTGGAGCAAACGCCGCTGGTCGAGGGCGGCTTAATTGCGATAGATCCGGGGAAGGGCGCCATCCGCGCGATGGTGGGAGGCTACGATTTCAACCGAAGCGAATACAATCGGGCGGTGCAAGCCCATCGTCAGCCTGGCTCTGCGTTCAAACCAATCATTTATGCCACCGCGGTCAGTCAGGGGATGAGTCCCGCGTCGGTGGTTCTCGATGCGCCGGTCGTGTATGAACAGGAGCAGGAGGAGAAAACATGGAAGCCGGAGAACTATGGCAAGAAGTTCCACGGGATGGTGAGTTTGCGGGACGCCTTGGCGCACTCGCACAATCTTGCAACCGTCCGCCTGTTGGAGAAGATCGGGGTCAAGAATGTGATCGATTTTGCTCAGACCGTCGGTATCACCAGTCCATTGGCAGCGGATCTTTCCTTGGGGCTGGGGTCTTCTTCCGTTGGGTTGTTGGAATTGACCTCAGCCTACGGGGTGTTCCTGAATCAAGGTAGCCGAGCGGAGCCCTATGCCATTTTCTTCGTGAAGGATAATGCGGGCAAGGTGCTCGAGCTGGCGGAGCCGGAAGCGCACGAAGTGATCTCGAAAGAGACAGCCTATCTCATTACCAATATGATGGAAGACGTCATTCGTAAAGGGACTGGACAAGCTGCGAAAGTCATCGATCGGCCAATCGCTGGGAAGACCGGAACAACCAACGAATTTATCAATGCCTGGTTTATCGGTGGGACGCCGAACCTTGTGACGGGTGTCTATGTGGGATTTGACGATCGACGCTCCCTTGGCGAAACCGAATCAGGCGCCCATGCGGCGCTCCCGATATGGATCGACTTTATGAGACAAGCGTTGAAGCAAGTGCCGGTGGTACCCTTTGCGATTCCCGACGGCGTGACCTTCGTCAAAGTTGATCCGGCCACCGGGCTGCTGGAATCGGAACAGGAAGGAACACCTGGGACGGTGGAACTCTTTGCAAAGGGGAGTGAGCCCACCCAGGCAAGCCAGCGGCGGTTGGATCCAACGGATTTTTATAAGCTGGATCAAATAACCGAGAGCTCGCCCTAGGCAGGGGGCTGTCGGAAAAAAGTGGTGG
>Ga0335070_10004329_pt1 | contig 16596 bp, 13 predicted proteins | sample Lox_Sample_13_FD_206722 | JGI IMG/M metagenome (GOLD analysis project Ga0335070, IMG submission 206722) | Soil microbial communities from Loxahatchee National Wildlife Refuge, Florida, United States - Lox_Sample_1.3 | ecosystem: Environmental > Terrestrial > Soil > Wetlands | place: USA... | reverse complement strand
AAGTGCGTGGGTTTCCATCCTCCGTGACCGGCATGGCTTCTTCTCCGATTTCGTCGAATTCGGCGGAGAATCCGGCGAAACGGCCGAGCGCCACTGCACAGCCCGCGAGCAGGTGCAGGTTTGCCAAATGACACGGATAACGCCGGTAGAACTCGAGAAGAACGGTGGCGCGGCGGCGTGCACGCAACTGGCGACGTGCGAAAGCGGCCTGCAGGCGCTCGGAAGCGAGAGGCAGATAACGGCGCGCCTCGCGCAGGTCCTCGGGAGCCGGTTGGAGCAGAATTGCCGCGGCTACAGAATCGAGGGCGGGTTGCGCGGTGGCGAGCGGCACGCTGGCTATATACGCGCTACGCTTCGGGAGGTCAAGTTACCCCTGTCGACGTACCCGACACCGCACCGGACACGGCTACTCGTTTGGGCAAGAAGGCGATTCCAGTCCGCAATCCTACGTTATCCTGTGGCAGCGAAAGCTCACAAAATACTACGAGGATCTTATGCGCTTCCCCCGCACTGGTCTTGTGATCTTTGGAATCGGCGTTTTGTCGGCGTCTTCTTATGCGGCCCTCCCGCAGGCCTCCTGCACGGTCACTCCTTTTTCCGCGCCCTCGGGCTACACGCTCACCATGGTCAACGGCATCGACGACGCAGGCGTGGTTGTCGGCCAGATGCAGGACAAGAATGGAAACCTGGTCGGTTTTACTCGCGACACCAAGGGCAATTTCACGACCTTCAAAATGCAGAACTCCGGCATCACCTGGTTCAACCGCCGCAGCAGCGGAGTGAACGTCGGCTCTTACCAGGACAAGGCCATGCCGCCCGCCATGCACGGCTTCGCCCAGCAGGGATCGAACACAACTACGGTCAATTATCCGGGATCTGCCGGCACGTGGCTGACCGGTATTAATAAGACCGGAACGGTCACAGGAAATTACCTGAAGGGTACGAGTTCCAAGGGCTTCAGCCTGACCAACAGCAAATACACTGCGATCGCTCATTCCGGCGCGCTTTCAACCAATCCTCAGGCCATCAGTGATACCGGCCTCGTCGTGGGCTACTACACCGATACCAAGACGCACGGATTCACATGGAAGGGCGGCAAGTTCACCACCATCGACCACCCGAAATCGAAGTACGGTACGTTGCTTACGGACGTGAATACGGCCGGAGTGATCGTCGGGAGTTATCTGTCGGGCGATCACGCCTGGGGCTTTATCTACAAGAACAACACCTTTTACAGCGTCACGTATGCCGGAGCGAAAAGCGCCAGCGTGGGCGGGATCAACAATAACGGTGTTATCGCCGGTCAGCTCTTCTATACCCTCAGCAATCAGCCGGGATACACGGCGGTGTGCAAGTAGCAGTCAGCACTCAGTTTGGCTGGCGTTGAGTCCTGCTCCAGAGCATAATTTGACCAATGACCAGGCGGGCGATCGAAATTTATTTTATTCGTCTCGTAGAGCTAGCTAATCTGGCGGTGATCGCATTTGCGGCTTGGCAGATGCAATACGGTACCTGGCGAAATGCACCCCGAGACTCATCGCAGTTGCCCATCCTTCTCTTGAGCGGTGTGCCTTTTCTTGCCGCGTTCGGGATCTTGCTGCGTGCGGTGCCAACACAATTCCAGGGGCGGTCGATTCGCGCGATTCATCAGGCACTTGCCATCGTCTCTACCGCCGTTGCTTTGATCTTGCTGATCGGACTGCCTGATACCGCGTCATTGGCCGGATATATCGCGCTTATTGCGGTGCTGCAATTTGCGGCTCTCTACGTTCTCCGCAACTTTGTGGGAGATTCCCGGCCTGCCCACCAGCGTTCAATCAGAATACTTCGCGTGGCGATGGTTGTTTTGTTTGCTCTGGGATTCGTAGTCTTGAAGTAAGCAGAACACCCCCGCCTGACTGCTGAGTGCTGAGACTTGACGAACCTTTGCTTCCTCCACAATGATGGAGAGCGGCTCATGGTTCGCTTCCTCCAGGCTCTGTGTCTTTGTATGTTTCTGCCGCTAGTCGGCGTTTCTGAGCAAGTTTCCGCCGAGCGCACGGTGACCTTCACGCTTGATTTCCCGCAATCCCAGCCGGAGCACTATTCCATCGAAATTCACGGCAGCGGAAAAGCCCGCTATCAATCGAGAGGGAGGATCTCATCCGAGTCGGAAGATACAGACAGCTTCAGCCTTGATTTTTCCGTGTCGGCCACGACTCGCGAGAAGATTTTTGACTTGGCAGCGCGCTCCAAGTACTTCGAGCACGATCTCGATTCTCACCGCAAGAACATGGCTTTCACGGGCAAGAAAACGCTGACCTACAAAGACGCCGAGCGCAACGGGGAGTCAAGCTACAACTATTCTCCCGATCCGGCTGTTCAGGAATTGACCACTCTCTTGCAGGGTCTCTCTGCGACGCTCGAAACCGGCCACCGGCTAGAATACGATCACCGCTATCAGAAACTTGCTCTCGAGCAGGAACTCAAGCGCACAGAGGAGATGGCGCGAACTACGCCGCCGGTAGAACTGCAGGCAATTGCGCCGATTCTTCAGCGGATTGTGAACGATCCCTCCGTGATCAACGTGACTCGGGCGCGTGCGCAACGGCTGCTGGCGCGCGGAGTAGCGGGAGAAGGGCAGTAGCGCCGGCGAGCGAGTCGATCCCGAGCGCTTGCCTTGCGTCTAGACTTCGAGTTCGCAGCGATGGCAAAATCCGCCGCAAAAACCTTTCAGGCTGTGCTGACGCGCTTGGAGTCCGGACTCGGCTGGGTTATCGCCTATGTGCCCTTCGACGTGCGCCAGGCTTGGGACGCGGGAAGCCGGCCCAAGGTTAAGGGCGAGATCAATGGCTTTCCATTCCGTACCTCGCTCTTTCCCACGCGAGACGGGCGTCATTTCCTTCTGATCAACAAGCAGATGCAGCGCGCCGGCAAAGTCGTTTTCGGCATGAAGGCCAAGATCCGCCTCGAGCCCGACATGGAGAACCGTTCAGTGACCGTCCCGGCCCAGTTGAAGGCCATTTTTTCGGAGGAGCGATCGCTCGGAAAATGGTTTGGAACGCTCAACTACTCCACCCAGAAATGGATCACAGATTGGGTAATGGGACCGAAGAGCGCTGACGCCCGCACCCGCCGGGCCGAGCAGGTCGCCGAACAGATGATGGCCACCATGGAAGCCGAGCACGAGATGCCTCCCATCCTGCAAGTGGCCTTTGCGCGCAATCCCCAAGCGCGGGAAGGGTGGGAGCAAATGTCGCCCACGCAGCGCCGCGGACAACTGCTGGCAATCTTCTATTACCGCAGCCCCGACGCCCGCGCGCGTCGAGTCGAGAAAAGCCTGCGGGAGGCAGCAGCCATCGCCGAGCGGCGTCGCGGAAGGAACGAAGGCTAGCTTTCACCTGCCTTGTCCATTCGCTCAGCCCGGCTTTCCCCGATAGGGCTTGACTTCGGAACCCGGCAGTCTCAGACTCGAAGGCAGAGAAATCACTCTGGAAACTATGGTCCGGCACGTCGCAAGCTTTGGCACGTGTTTTGAATGATTTAGCGAGTCGGTGCGAGCATTTGTAAAATCGCGGGCTCGGCCAACGCGCTTGCAACTAACTGAGATTTCAGGTGTTCTAAGTGTTCAGGGAGTAGTCCCGGGAGACTGCTTATGACAATCGGGAAGCTTGGGAAGTCATTGTTTACGTGTGCGCTGGTGGTTGGAGCGCTCTTGGTCGCTGGGGCATCCGCCGAATCCAAGGCCCGCATTGTGCGGTTAAGCAATGTCGAGGGCACGGTTCAGATGAACCGCGGCAACGGGTTCGAGAAGGCGTTCCTGAACCTGCCGATCGTCGAAGGATCGAAAATCAAGACCGGTACCGACGGTCGCGCCGAAGTGGAGTTCGAAGACGGCACCATCCTGCACCTGGTCACCAATACCGAGATGGCGTTTCCTCGGCTCTCTCTCGGCGATGACGGACAAAAGCTCAGTACTGTCGAGCTCAAGGACGGCCGGCTCTACGTCAATGCGCGTCCGAAAAAAGGCGACCAACTCACGGTGAATTTTGCGCGCGAGTCGGTGACCCTTGCCGACGCCGCGCATCTTCGCATCGACCTGGAAGACGCAGAAGCGACTGTCGCCGTAATGCAGGGCGATGTTACGGTCACGGGCCCTTCGGGCAAGGTCGAACTCGCGAAGAAGCGCAGCGCCACCTTTGACCTCGCCAATAATGACAGCTACGAGATCGCCAAGAACTACGAGGACGAGGCTTCCGACCAGTGGGACAAGCAGCAGACCGAATATCACGACCGCTACGCCAGCAATAAGACTTATGACGCGTCGTCTCCGTACTCGTACGGCACAAGCGATCTCAATTACTACGGAAGCTACAGCAACATTCCCGGTTACGGTTGGGGATGGCAGCCCTTCTTCATGGGCGCGGGCTGGAGCCCGTACCAGGATGGAGCCTGGGCCTGGTATCCGGGATTCGGTTACATGTGGGTCTCGGCCTATCCATGGGGATGGATGCCCTACTACTACGGAAGCTGGCAGTTTGCGCCCGGCTATGGCTGGTTCTGGAGCCCCGGCTACTGGAACACGTGGTATCCACAACCGCGCGTGGTCAATCCTCCGAAGCGGACCCCAGTGCCGCAGCCTCCGACCCGAACTGGTCAGACTGTGATGGTCGGCAAGGGGCTCACCTCGTTTTCGGCAAACGGCGCCCCCCGTCGTATAACGATCAATCCTGGGTCAGCCGGCCTGGGAATTCCGCGCGGATCGGTTCGCAACCTGGACCGCACCGCGCAGGAGTCGTTGAAGCGGGAAGGTCCGGTTGTGGTGAGAACGGTGCGTCCGGCGCCCGCCAATCCTCCAGTTCGTACCTGGGGATCCTCGGGTAGTTCTGGTGGCAGTTCGTCGGCAAGCGGCCCGAGCAGCACGGCGCCGCGACCCTCGGCTCCGCCGCCGGCCCGCATGCCTTCGTCCGGACACAGCACGAAGCCTCACTGATTCCAACTCGTCTGAGGTGAGGGCGGCCGCCATGGCCGCCCTTTTTTTAGCTGTTGCGATGCCGTATCGACCTAGTTCACGATGATCCCGGCATACCCGACCACCATATCGCGGTCGCCCGAGACGTCCCCAGAGGTTGCATATTTCACAAGCGATGCCGTCGTAGCGCCCAGCCGTTTGGCCGCGGTCAGCATGGCAACCGTTGGCCCGAATCCGCACATGCTGATTTGCTCATTGATCACGACGTCCCAAAGACCGCGCGGATCGAGCGCGAGAACGCGTTCGATTGCTTTGTGGTCCTTGATCCGCGTAACCGCGTCGGACTCGTAGTGATTCATGTCGCTGGAAGCGACGATCAGGACTCTTGTGCTCTGCGCGGCGATGGCGTTTGCGATGGCTTCGCCCAATCCCGCAAGCGCCACAAAATCGCTGGTGCCAACCGTGATGGGAACGAGCTTCAGTCCCGGTTGCCGAGTTTGAAGGAAGGGAAGTTGCACCTCGATGGCATGCTCGCCGCGATGAGCGGCCGCGTCCTCGGTCAGCATCGAGAAACGATGCCGAAGATCGTCACCCAGTTCTGTGTCGGCGGGAACTTCACCGAGCGGCGTCTGCCAGGCGGTGCGCGTCATGATCGACAGCGGATTCCCCATCCCGGTGTGGTTGGGGCACAAAACAATGCAGTGCTCGGGAATCTCGAGACGCGAATACACGGCGCCGGCTACCTGTCCCGAATAGATGTAGCCGGCATGAGGAGCGACGCATCCCAGGGCTGCCCGGGCGGGTTCGTCCTCCGGCGTATAAGCCTGTACTGCTCGGCGAAGTTCGTCAGGATGTCGTGGATAGAAGCGCCCGGCAACAGCGGGTGTTCGGACTGCGGAAGTCATGAGGCCTCCAAACATCAGCGGCCAGTGGTCAGCTGCGGTTCGCGCGACGAGACCAGGGACAATCCGTACGCTTCCTCAGTTCCCGTCGCGCAGTGCCCGGAAAATCGCCGCACTTTTCTCCAGCGGCAGCGCTTCTGCGCGCACCGCCGGCTTTACTCCGGCTTTGGCCAAGGCGGCTTTTAAGACATCAGTATCGTATCCCGTCTTCAGATTGTTCCAGAGAGTTTTGCGCTTCAATCCAAAAGAGAGTTTCAAAAAGGAAATAAACTCAGCCTCGGGCACTCTCAGTTCCTCGAAGCTGGTTTGAATCGTGAGCCGCACCACGCTGGAATGCACTTTGGGTGCCGGCAAAAATGCCTCGGGTGAAAGGGTGAATAGTTTTTCTACCTTAGCGTACAGGTGCGCCGTGGCAGTAAGCAGACCGTAGTCCCGGCTTCCAGGGGCGGCGGCGAGGCGATCGGCAACCTCTTTCTGCACCATGATGACGATGGTCGAGAAGTATCGATGGTACTCGAACAGGCGCAGCAGGATGTCAGAAGTGATGTAGTAGGGAAGATTTCCGATGACGCGTGCCGGTTGGGGTTGGTAGTTGAGTCCGGGGCGAAGGCTGCCAGGTTTCGGTCCGAAGACGGTATCCAGTTCGATCTTGAGCACATCGCCTTCGATGACCTCGACATTGGGGCGCGTCCCAAATTGCATGCGAAGTTGCGCCGCCAGCACGCGGTCGAGTTCGATGGCGATCAAGCGCTGCGCTTGTTTCGCGAGCAATGAGGTCAACACGCCGCGGCCCGGACCGATCTCGAGCACGGTCGCTTTGGAAACATCGCCGAGCGCCTCCACAATGCGCAGGGCGTCATGGTCGCTGGACAGGAAGTGCTGCCCAAGTTTGGGCTTAGGACTTCGGTGCGGGGAGGCGACCTTCGGCACGTTGACCCTCTTTCTTTCCGGCGATTAGACTGAAGCGGTCTTCATCTTGGATCGTGTCTTGCAACTTTTCAGCCGCGTCACAGAAACTCCCGATCGAAGGCAAGAGCCGACCACTGCAGCGTCTTGCGAGGAGCAACACGATTCGCGTACCGAAATATCATAGCGTGGACGGGAGGATTCCCGCTCCTTAGAGGAAGGTTGGCAATGCACATAGCGTTCGTAGCATCGGAGTGCGTTCCGTTTGCGAAAACGGGTGGTCTGGCAGATGTAGTCGGCGCGTTGCCGAGAGCATTGGCGGCGCTCGGGCATCAGGTGAGCGTTTACATTCCGCGCTACCGCCAGACGAAACTCGCCGATCCACAAGTGGTCGTGCGCAGCATCACGATTCCATTCGATGACAAGTATCGTTTCGCTTCGGTGGTCACGGCCGGCAACAGCGGAGGCGTGCGCTTCTATTTCGTCGATTACCCTCCCTACTACGATCGCGAAGCTCTCTACGGCACCTCGGCCGGAGATTATCCCGACAACGCCGAACGCTTTGCGCTATTCTCCCGCGCAGTCCTGGAAGGATCCAAGGTTTTGGGCGTGCCGCATGTGTTCCACTGCCACGATTGGCAGTCGGCGCTGCTGCCGGTAATGCTGCGCACATTGTATGGGGAGGATCCCGCTTTCCGCGATGTGGGTACGGTCTTCACCATCCACAACATGGGCTACCAAGGCTTGTTTCCGCCCGACATTCTGCCGCTTCTCATGCTTCCCTGGGACCTGCTCACAATTTCGAAGATGGAATTCTTCGGCCAGGTGAATTTCCTGAAGGGCGCGTTGGTATTTTCTGACTACATCACGACTGTCAGCAGGAAATACAGCCAGGAGATCCAGACGACGGAGTACGGTTTCGGTCTCGAAGGCGTGCTGCGGAACCGGGCCGCAACCGTAACCGGAATTCTCAACGGCGTGGACTATGACGAGTGGAGCCCGCAGACGGACAAGTTCATCGTCGCGAAGTATTCTCCCCAGGACCTGACCGGCAAAGAACGCTGCAAGCAGGATCTGCTGAACGTCTTCGGAATCAGCGGCGCGAATCCAAGAGTGCCGGTGATCGGGATCGTATCGCGCTTCGCGGCTCAGAAAGGCTTCGATCTCATCGCGCAGGTCATGGACCGGCTGGCGCGCGAAGAAATGATCGTGGTGGCGCTGGGCGCCGGCGACCAGCAATACCAGGAGATGTTCGTCCGCCTCAATAAACAGTTCCCCCACAAGATCGCCGTCAAGGTCGCATACGACAACGCGATCGCGCACAAGATCGAAGCGGGCTCCGACATGTTCCTCATGCCATCGCGCTACGAGCCTTGCGGCCTGAACCAGATTTACAGCCTGAAATACGGGACGGTGCCAATTGTGCGAGCCACCGGAGGTCTCGATGACACCATCGAGCCGTGGGACGCTCGCACCGGGAAGGGAACCGGATTCAAGTTTGCCGAGTACAACGGCGAAGCGTTGCTGGCCACGATCAAGCAGGCACTCCTCGCTTATCAGGATCATGCCTCGTGGCAGACCCTGATGCGAAACGGCATGAGCCGCGATTTTTCTTGGGGAGCTTCGGCTCGCGAATACGGAAAAATCTACGATCGCGTCCGGCAGATGCGAGCCACTCCCAATGCTCCAGTTGCGGTTGAACCGAGAAAAGAGCCCGTGCTCAGCTGAACACGCTCGATGTTCCCAAGGGCGCTGCGCCGCAGCGCCCTTTCTTTTACTCCTCTCATCTCCGCGCTACACTTTCTAGAGTCGTTTTCCGATCTCGATGTCCGCTCCCTGCCAGCGCACGATCTTCCACGTCGACATGGACGCCTTCTTCGTCTCTGTGGAGGAGCTCTACGATCCATCGCTCAAGGGCAAGGCGGTTGTCGTTGGCGGGCAGCGCGACGAGCGCGGAGTCGTCTCGGCAGCCTCCTATGAGGCACGCAAGTTCGGTGTGCATTCGGCCATGCCATTGCGTACGGCCGCGAAGCTGTGTCCGCAGGCGATCTTTGTGGACGGCCATCCCGACCGCTATCGCGAGTATTCCGGGCGCGTGCACGAGGTGCTCTGCAATTTCTCGCCGCAGGTGGAGATGGCGTCGGTCGACGAGGCTTATCTCGATATGACCGGCACTGAGCGCCTGCACGGGCCCCCGCTGCAGTGCGCCCACAAGCTTCATCAGGCGATGAAAACGGCCACCCACCTGAACTGTTCGGTGGGTATCGGGACGTCGCGTCTGATTGCCAAGGTTTCCTCTGCGAAAGCCAAGCCAAATGGGGTGCTCTGGGTTTTGCCGCAGCAGGAAGCGAAGTTTCTTGCGCCCCTTGACGTTCGCGACATCCCCGGCGTGGGTAAAGTTACCGAGCAGAAGCTGGGAGCCATGGGCATTCGGGTTGTGGGTGACTTGGCAAGACTTGAAGATCGCGATCTGGAAGAACGCTTTGGAAAATGGGGGCTGGCGCTGGCCGGCAAGGCGCGCGGCGAAGATGCCGGCGGATGGTTCGACAACCAAGTCGGCGAAGATCTTAATCCGAAATCGATCAGCCACGAGCATACGTATAACGAAGACACCGCCGACCTGGAGCGTCTGCAGTCCACACTGATGCGTCTCTCCGAGATGGTCGGCCGGAGACTGCGCGAGGGCGGATACCACGCGCGCACCATCCAGTTGAAGCTGCGCTATACCGATTTCTCCACTCTCACCCGTGCTCACTCCGTCGAGCAGCCAACCCAGCTCGATACGGAAATCTACGAAGAGGCGCGGCGGTTATTCCTCCGCAATTGGAAGAAGGGCGCCACCGTCCGCTTGCTCGGTGTGCAGGCGTCAAATTTCGAAAGCGTAGCGGAGCAGATCGATCTGCTCGAGCCTTCGCGTCAGCAACGCTGGAAGCGCGCATTGCAAGCGGCCGACCATCTGCGCGATAAGTTCGGCGAGTCGAGCATCGGCCTGGCGCGCGGACTGAAGGGGGGATTCCGCGAGCGAACCCACGAAAATCCGGTCGGATTGCCGGGCAAGGATAAAGACAGGAAGCCAAGTGACTGAGGGCTTGTTAGTAGAACCTTTTCTTTCTTCTTCGCACAGGTCTAAAATCCCTACGTTCTGAATGGGTGCCTGAGAAACCTGGGCTACTCCCGAGGAGGATCCCATGTCCTGTCTTCGCAAGTCGTTTCTGCTCGTGTTTGTCGTGCTGATTTCCCTGCCATTGTTCACCTGCAGCTCCGAGCATTCCGCCGACGAACTTTATGTGCTCGTCTCCGCCAATATTCAAGTGCCCTACTGGAAAGCTGCGGGAGCCGGATTCTCGCAAGCGGCCGCGCAACTGAAAGTCCGATCCGATTTCGTCGGGCCGGATGACTACGATCCCAAGGCCGAGCAGGCTGCGTTCGAGAAAGCGCTAGGCAAGAAGCCAACCGGCATCCTGGTCTCCGCGGCCGATGCCAAGCTGCTCAAAGACAGCATCGATCGCGCCATTGGCGCCGGCGTTCCCGTCCTGACCATTGACTCCGATGCGCCTGACAGCAAGCGACTCTTTTTCATCGGCACCAACAACTATCAGGCAGGTCTTACCGGGGGAGAACGGCTGGCCACCGAGATGAAAGGCAAAGGCAACGTAGTCGTCTTTACCATGCCCGGGCAGGCCAACCTTGCGGAGCGCCTGCGCGGCTACCGCACGGCGCTCGAAAACCATGCAGGGATCAAGATCGCACGCGTTGTCGATATTGCCGGCGACCCGCGCGTCGCTTTCGACACCACGACTGCGATTCTCGGCAAGGAACGGGACAAGGTCGACGCCTTCGTTTGCCTGGAGGCCCTGGCCGGCAAGGAAGTCGCAACGGTCCTCGACGAGTATCACGTGAAAGACAAAGTCGTTCTTGCGATGGATACCGACCCGGACACTCTGGAGTGGATCCGCAAAGGCGTTATCGCGGCCACCATCTCGCAGAAGCCGTATACGATGACCTACTTCGGCTTGCGCGAGCTCGACAACCTCTACCATCACAAATTGAATTCGCTGACCGGCGACTGGGCGAAGGACAGCTTTGCGCCCGTTCCCGCGTTCGTGGATACCGGCTCCGCGCTGGTCGATAAGAGCAACGTGGAAGCCTTTATTCAGATGAAACAGGCCGCGACTGGAGGATCGAAGTAGCCGCGACGGCTTGCGCGCCTAGGAAATATATTCGCGGATGTAAGGGTCGCGCGAATTGACCAGTTCGCGCGCATCGCCATCGAAAATAACTTTGCCGTCCCGCAGGAGCAGAAAACTCATCGGCACCTCCGAATGCTGCCCCTTGGGAAGGGGCACCATCTTGTTGGTCGTCTTATCGAAACAGTGGGTCGCCATGGTGAACGCATCTTGCAGGCGGTGCGTGACCATGAGGGCGCTGGTGTGATACACATCGCGCTGCTTCACAATCAGTTCCACAATTGTGTTGGAGGTGACCGGGTCGAGGCCTCCGGTCGGCGAGTCGTAGAGAATGACTTCAGGCTGCGTGATGATGGCGCGCGCGATCGCGACACGGCGCCGCATGCCTCCCGATAATTCGGACGGCAGCCGGTCTACCGTGTGCTCCAGTTCCACGAAGCGCAACGACTCGAGCACCCGCTGCTCAATCTTCTCGCCGGAAATGTGTTCTTCCATCAGCCGGAAGGCGACATTGTCGCGCACATTCAGCGAGTCAAACAGCGCGCTCTCCTGAAAGACAATGCCGACGCGGCGCCGGATTCCAAAGAGCTGTTCTTCGGTGAGGCTCGTCGCTTCCTCTCCAAGAACGAAAATTCGTCCGCTGTCGGGCCTCAGAAGGCCAAGCGCCATTTTCAGAATCGTGCTCTTGCCGGAGCCGGCTACGCCGAAAAGCGCCTTGGTTTCGCCCGCCGGGAGCCGGAAAGAAACACCATCCAGCACCACCTTCTCTTCGAACGCAATCGAGACATTTTCGAAGACCACGGCATCAGTCGACGGATCGGCCTGTTGTGTCGTGGGCTGCTGGCTGGGCACAATGGGGGCGGCCATGGCTAACGCACACCGAAAAGCGCAAAAATCAATTTGGTCACGAAGAAGTCAACGATCAGAATCAGCACCGACGATGCGACCACCGCCTGCGTGGTCGAGCGGCCCACTCCTTGCGTGCCGCCGCGGGTCGACATTCCGTAGTAGCAGCCGACCGTCGAAATAATGAAGCCAAACAGGACGGGTTTCACCAGGCCCATGAAGACGTCACGGAATATCAGGATTTGCCAGGCGCTGGTCCAATACTGCCGCGAGTCAAGGCCGAACAGCAGGCTGGCGACGAGGTTGCCGCCGACCAGTCCGAGCAAATCGGAGATGATGGTCAAGAAGAAGAGCATGAACGAAGTGGCGGCCACCCGCGGCGTCACCAGTTTCTTGCTGGGATCGGTTCCGAGAGCGCGCATGGCGTCGATCTGCTCGGTCACGATCATCGACCCGAGTTCGCTGGCCATGCCCGAGGCATTGCGCCCGGCGACCATTAGGCCGGTGATCAACGGCCCCAGTTCCGTCACCATCCCGATCGAAACCAGCTGGCCGATCAGGGTAATTCCGCCGAAACGCTGCAGAGTGCTCGCCGAATTCAACGCGAGAAGAGCGCCGATCGAGACGCCGGTCAGCACCACAATGGGCAGGGAACCGACACCGATCAGGTCGGCCTGCTGCAGCATGTCGCCCATGTAGAGCGGGCGGCGGAAGAAGTTCGAGATCGACCGGGCCGCCAGCAGGGTGTATTCCTGGACGGCCAGTACCAGATCTTTGGCGATTTCAAACGGCGAGACCAGTTCGAGTTCCAGCGCCATGTCTGCTCAGAGAATATAGCAGAGGTGCGAAGCGGGCGGTTCCATTTCTGCTCTCGATGATTGCCTGCGTCCTGAGGATCAGGCCTATAAAATACTGGGTCCGCTGGTTGAGAATGCCTGTCCCGCGCCGGATACAGGAACTGCAGATGCCTCTTCAAAGCCGATCCCGCCCGTGCGAGGGTGTGGCGCGGGGGTTGGGACTGGACATCATCAGGGCTATCGGTGCGGCGGCGGTCGACTGAGAGAACTCCAGCCAGAAAAAAGAGCGAGCCGGTAGACAGCTCGCTCGTTTAATTGCGCGAAATGATGGCCGACCCTATTCGCGATGATTGTTGTTGTGGTTGTTGTTATTGTTCTTTTTCCGAATTTCGATACTCAGCCGCTTGATCTTCTGATTCAATGTGGAAAGCGGGACCCGGAAGCGTTCCGCCGCTTCGGTCTGATTCCATCCGCACTTTTCCAGCATGTCGGTGATGATGCGCCGCTCGCAGTCTTCGACGATATCGAAGAGCGAAGCGTCGGGACTGGATTCGGCGCTCGTGGGCAGCGGAGTTCCGCGTCCCACGATGTGGTCGGGAAGCAGGTCGCTGGTCACATCGATCTGCGATGACAACACGACCGCCCGCTCGATCACATTTTCGAGTTCGCGGACGTTGCCCGGCCACGCGTAAGCGACCAATGGGCGCAGGGCCTCCGGCGTAATCCTCCGCCGCGTGCGATCGTTCTCCGCCGAATATTTCTTGAGGAAGTGTTCCACCAGCAGCGGAATGTCTTCCTTGCGCTGGCGCAACGGAGGTAAATCCACGCTGATGACGTTGAGCCGGTAAAATAGATCTTCGCGGAACTTTCCATCCCGCACCAGGATGCGCAGATCCACGTTGGTCGCCGCGATGATGCGGACGTCCACCTGGATCTCCTGCACGCCGCCCAGGTGCATGAACTTGCGGTCCTGTAGCACGCGCAGGATTTTGCTCTGGGTGTCGAGGCTCATCGTCCCGATCTCGTCGAGGAAGAGCGTGCCGCGATCGGCCACTTCGAACAATCCCTTCTTCGACGCAACCGCGCTGGTGAAGGCGCCTTTCACGTGCCCGAACAGCGTTGATTCCAGCAGGTCCGGCGGCATGGACCCGGTGTTCACCGGCACAAACGGCCGGTCGGCGCGCGGCGAATGCAAGTGAATCGCCTTCGCGATCAACTCTTTGCCCGTGCCGCTTTCGCCCTGCAGCAGAACCGTCGAACGGCTCGATGCGATTTGCGCGACCAGGTCGAAGATCTTCAACATCGCCTCGCTCTTTCCGACGATATTTTCGAAGTTGTAGCGTTGTTTGAGGGCGCGCTTCAGTTGAACGTTTTCTTCTTCCGCCCGCGAGCGCGCAACCGCGGCGCGAACGTCCGCCAGAAGTTTTTCGTTGTCCCAGGGCTTCTGAATGAAATTCGTGGCCCCGGACTGCATCGCCCGCACCGCGTTCTCGACGGTGCCGTAGGCGGTGATCATGATGACCGCCTGTTCGGGATTAGCGAGCCTCATTTCGGCGAGAACATCCATGCCACTTCTGTCGGGCAAGGCTAGATCGAGGAGGACGACGTCGAACGTCCGGTCGCCGATCTGGCTCAGCCCCTCGCGAGCCGACGCTGCGGTCGCAACCGTATAACCTTCCAGCTGCAGCAGAGTCTCCAGCGACTCGCGGATTTCGGCTTCGTCGTCCACGATAAGAATGCTGCCCAGGTTCGACGGGATGATCTCTGGGCTACTGCGTCGAGTAATAACCGCTGCTTCAGACATGGGCTGCCTTCCTGCTCAGAGGGAAATCCAGGGTGAAAGTCGTGCCTTCGCCAGGACGGCTCTCTACGCGGATCTTGCCCGCGTGTTCCTGGATGATGCCGTAGGTGACGGAGAGACCGAGCCCGGTACCGCGATTCTGGCCTTCCTTGGGAGCTGTTTTGGTAGTGAAGAATGGATCGTAGATCCGTTGAATGTGTTCCTGCGCAATTCCCACACCCGTGTCAGAGACGCTGACACTGACGAACTCGCCATTGGCCGTGGCGATGTGGAGCATGCCCCCACCCGGCATCGCATCCTTCGCATTCAGGAACAGGTTGAGAAACACTTGCTGCAAACGCCCTGCGTTGCCTTGAATCAGCGGCAGGCCGGTGTGGAGGTTGCTGTCCACTTTGACCTGCGCCACCTTAAGCTGGTGCTCCAACAGCGCCAGCGTATCGCTGATGATTTTGTTGAGGTCGATTTCGGAGAACTCGGTTCCCGTGGTGCGCGAGAAATTCAGCAGGTTGTTCACGATCTCCGACGCGCGGAACGTCTGCTTGGTGATCTTCTCGAGCAGCGAGACTTTTAACGGATCCGATTGCAGCTGCTTCGATAGCATCTGCGCGTACGAAGAGATGACTGCCAGCGGCGTGTTCACCTCGTGCGCCACTCCCGCAGCCAGCAGCCCGATGGAAGAGAGCTTGTCAGACTGCGCAAGCTGAGCTTCCAGTTCGATGCGCTCGGTGATGTCGTCCATGATGATCAGGCGGCCAACTACGCTGAATTTACGCGTCACCAGCGGGGCGATCGCCACGTTGACCACCCGTTGTTCGCCCGTCGGAGTCCCCAGGCGGAACTTATAAAGATTGTGGATGCCCGGATTCTGACGCACTCGATAGAACTCTTCTACAAATGCCGCCGGAAAGACCTCGCTCAACGAGCGGCCGACTGCCTGCCAGCGGGGCAGGGCGTACATCACTTCCATCTGCGAGTTCCACGATTCGACGCGATCCTGCAGGTCGACCGCGAGCACGCCCACGTTGATCGATTCCACGATGTTCTCGTTGAAATCCTTCAGGCGTTCGTACTCCGCGACTTTCTGCTCCAGCGACGAATACAGGCGTCCATTCTGAATCGCAATGCCGATATAGCCGGCCAGGGTTTCGAGCAGTTCGACATCCTCGCTTGAAAGGAAGTCGCCTTCCATTGTTTTGCCGAGCCCGAGAAAGGCAATCGTCTTCTGCTGGGCGTGGCATGGAATGAAGTAGTTGAGATCCAGCCGGCGAATCGCGTCCTGCGCTGTCTGCGTTTCGCGCGGCGTCAGGTGCGTGTTTTCGAAGAAGATGTGTCCGGCGGCGTCTTCCAGCCTGGGTTTGGCGAGAAAGGAAAGATCCGGATTGCCAACATGCGAGAGCCCGAACGATTTCGCCATTTCAAACCGCGACATGTCCGGATTCGCAAGGAAGATCGCGATCCGGTCCACCAGCAGCGTTCGTGCCAGCCGGTCGACCACCGACGTGAGCATCTTATCGAGATCGGTTTCGGCGCTCAGTTCCCGCCCGAACTCGATCAGGGTCCGGCGATAGTCATAACGCGTGCGGTAGAAGAACTGATCGAGCTTCTCCTGGATCCACTTGCGGACGGGATCGAACAATAGCGCCGTCACCGCGATCGCGAGCATCAGCCCGTACGGCCCCGAACTCGGCACTCGCGTGTGGACTAATTCAGCGATGCCGGCAACGCCCAGGAAATAGGTTCCAACAATGGCGACTGCGGCCAGCGTATAGGCCATGCCGCGCTTGAAAATCAGGTCCACATCCATCAACCGGTAACGAAAGATGGCGTACCCGAACGTCAGGGGTAAAAAGCCCAGCGACAGCACCGAGACTTTCATCATCGGCGTGGGCATCGACCCGTACAGGAACGGCACAACGTAGAGAAGCGAGAACGGCGCAATAGCAAGTACCGTTCCCCGTGTGATCCACTTCAGTTGCTGGCGCAGAATGGCGGTGCTGGCGCGTTGATAACTGTGGATCAGCACGATCGCCGAAATCGCGAAATACGTGGCCAGATAGAACATCTGGACCCTGTCGATGTTCCACCGCAGGTGTTCGCTCGCCCGGAACAACCGCAGCACCAGAACATGAACCGTCATCAGAATCGCTGCTGGAATGTAGACGACGATCGGAAACCAGCTGTGCTTGCGGACGATCCCGCGTTTTTC
>Ga0335070_10004328_pt1 | contig 16597 bp, 9 predicted proteins | sample Lox_Sample_13_FD_206722 | JGI IMG/M metagenome (GOLD analysis project Ga0335070, IMG submission 206722) | Soil microbial communities from Loxahatchee National Wildlife Refuge, Florida, United States - Lox_Sample_1.3 | ecosystem: Environmental > Terrestrial > Soil > Wetlands | place: USA: Florida... | reverse complement strand
GCTTCGATGCGCCGATTGCGACCGAGAACGGCAAGCCAATTACCGGTTGGGTGAATCCCTGGTTCATTCCGAATAGGCCGTCCGATTCGTTCCAATACGCATCGGGCTATTTCTCGCCCGCCTATCCGCCGGCGGATCCGAAGAATCCAAACTACCGGCTCACCGCGCGAGAAGGCTTTGCGTCCGCGCCGCGGCTCATCCCCCGCGAAGACTGGCAATTCGGCCGCATGCAAAATGGCCAGCTCCAGTTCGACGCAAATTGGATCACGCTCAAAGGCGGCTTCAAGCCAGGCGTGACCTATCAGATCACTTACGAATCAAAAGACCCGCCGGTCGCGGGTCTCGGATTCGCGGCCGTCCGCGATGTCGCTTCCGCGCTAAAATTCGGCTCCGATCCAATCGCTCACGGACGGTACGTTTACACCTACGGCGCATCGCAGACTGGCCGGTTCCAGCGGCAGATGCTGTATGAAGGCTTCACCACCGATGAACAGGGTCGCCAGGCCGTGGATGCGATGTTCATCCAGACAGGCGCAACCGGACTCGGCAGCTTCAATGAGCGATTCGCTCAGCCGAACGAACTCGGCTCATTCACGCAGACCAAGTTTCCGATTCGCTACGAAACCACGACCGACCCGGTGACAGGCAAGCGAGACGGGCTCGGTGCGCGAGTTCCCGGCGGCCAGGACCCCAAAATCTTCCTGGTCGACACCGGCTCCGAATATTGGGATCGCGGCCGGGCCGCGGCCCTACGGCACGTGTCCCTGGACGGCACCGAAGACCTGGCCGACCCGCCCAACGTGCGCGTGTTTCTGCTTGCGGGAACCCAGCACGGTTCGGGCTCCTGGCCGCCGAGCGATAATGGCGGCCAACTCAAATCGAATCCCAACGATTATCGCTGGGCACAGGCCAGCCTGCTGATGGCACTGGACCAGTGGGTACGCAAGGGCGTCGCGCCGCCGCCCAGCAAACATCCGAAGCTGGCTGACGCAACGTTGGTTGTTCAGACGAAGATCCAGTATCCACCGGTTCCTGGCGTGCAGTGGCCCCTGCGCGTGCCCGGTGGCTATCGAGCCGACCTTCCCGGCGCGATTTCGGTGCTTCCGTTCCTGGTACCTCAGGTTAATAGCGACGGCAACGACATCGGCGGCATCCGGCTCCCCGAGCAAGCCGTCCCGCTCGGCACGTACTGCGATTGGGCATTCCGCAGCGAAGCCGAAGGCGCGCCCGAGACCCTGATCGCCATGCAAGGCTCGTTCATTCCTTTCGCCAAGACACGCGTCGAACGCGAACACGCTCATGACCCGCGGCCCTCCATCGAAGAGCGGTACGCTGGCCGGGCCGATTACCTGCGGCTGGTCGAAGAGTCAGCTATGCGACTCGTCAAAGACCGCTATCTTCTGGAGGAGGACGTCAAGCCGATCGTGAGCGCGGCCGGGAAACATTGGGACTGGATCCTCGGGTCGAACGTAACCTCGTCCAAGTAAGTTTTGAAATCTCAGCCTCGGGATTGTCATCTAATAAGCGTGTGGAGGTTTTGTGTTGGGACGCGCCATTCAAGTATCGGGTTTATTTTTGCTCGCTTTAGCGGCATCTATTCAAGCAAAGGATAATGGGTTTAGCGGCAAATGGGTGCTGGACGGAAAAAACACCCAGCCCGACGGTTGCCCGAAAAAAATGGTCACCTCCATCAAACAGGATGGCTCCGGGGTCACTTTCGAAAACACCTTCCAGGAACCCGAGAATGGGGTGGTGCCGCTGCTCTATCTAGGCGTGATGACAACCAAACTCAAGCTTGGGTCCGACGGCCAGGAGCAGCAAAACACCATTGGCCCATTTCAAATGGCCTCCAAGAGCACGGTAGATGGTAATCAGATCGAGACTGATTGGACGGCCGTGGTTCAGGGTGACCAGATCCAGGGCCATTGGACGCACAAGCTGTCCGATGACGGCAAGCACATGACTTGGGAGATCAAAGAGACCTCCACGCAAGGCCAACGCGGCGAGGCGACACTCCATTTCGTCCGCAAGTAAACGCGACCGCCGCGCTTCCGAGTTACCATCTTGTAGATGAAGCTTCAGGATCGGGTTGCGATTGTCACCGGCGGCGGCACGGGTATTGGTCGCGGAATCTCCGAAGTCTTGGCTGTGGAGGGGGCCAAGGTTGCAGTAAATTACAGTCGGTCGGGCGATGACGCCGAAGATACCGTTGCTGCGATTCGATCCAAGGGCGGAACCGCAATCGCTGTCGCCGCCGACATCTCTCAGGATGCCGAAGCGCGCAAGCTGATGCAGTGCGTGGCCGGCGAGTTCGGTCGCCTGGATGTGCTGGTGAACAACGCCGGCTGGAGCACGCGAATCCCTCACGAAAAGCTCGATGACCTGACCGACGAAATTTGGGATCGGACTCTTAACACCAACCTGCGTGGCGCTTTCTATTGCATGCGCGCGGCGGCGCCTTACCTGAAAAAGCAACCCGGCTCATCGATTATTAATGTTGCTTCGGTCGCAGCGCTGACTGGGACCGGAAGCTCCATAGCCTACGCGGCATCCAAGGGGGGATTGCTCACCATGACGAAATCGTTCGCGCGAATCCTGGCACCCGACGTTCGCGTGAATGCCATCGCCCCGGGGTTCGTGCGCACTCGTTTTGCCGGATGGCCCGCCTCCGCGTTCGATGAGGGCGAAGCGGTCACGCCGCTCAAGAAACTGCCGGTGCCGGAGGAGATCGGCGCGCTTGCCGCATATCTCGCATCCGACGGCGTGCCAATCACGGGTCAGACGATCGAAATGGACGGCGGCATCGCGGCCTTGGGCGCAATCCGCAAGTGACCGCGGGCCTCACACCTTGACCTAGCATGAGGCTCGCTGCGCTAGCATGAGGTCAATGAGGCACTCCAGGCTCCCGCTATTCGTTATCGGTTTCGCGCTGTCGGCGGCGCCCACGGGCAAGTTCGCCCTCACCGTCGACAACATCATGCGCGGGCCCGGCCTCTATGGTTACGAGCCCGAGCGGGTGCGCTGGTCGGGCGACAGCCAGCGGATCTATTTCCAATGGAAGCAGGCAAGCGATCCGGTGAACAAGGACCCCGACACATACGTCGTCGATCGCACCGGTTCTGGCCTTCGCAAGTTGTCGGAGGATGAAGCGAAACTCGCACCTCCTGCTGCGGGAAGTTCAACGGTCGATCGCAAACGGACCACGTACGTGCGCGACGACGACGTCTTCGTTTACGACGCCGAGACCGGACAAACGCGCCAGATCACGAAAACCACTGAAGTCGAAAGCGATCCGCACCTAACGCGCGACGGGCGCAGAGTCGCGTTTACACGCGCGAACAATTTGTATGTCCTGGCGCTCGATTCGGGCGTCCTGGAGCAATTGACCGACATTCGCACTCCAACTCCGCAGACGCCGAACGGCGAGGTTCGGGGCGGGCGAGGCGGACGCGCGCGTGCGACAACCGGTACCGAGGAAGAAAAAGGAACCGAAAGCCAGGAATTCCTCAAAAGGCAGGAGCGGGAGCTGCTGGAGGTAATCAGCGAACGCGCGACCAAGCGGGAAGAGGACGAGGCCCGCAAGAAACGCGAGAATCCGCGGAAACCGCTCAATCTCATCGCAACGCAGAGCATCGCCTGGCTCGAACTGGCTCCCGACGAAAAGCACGTCATTGCGGGCGTTGCCGAGAAAGCTGAGCGCGCGAAGACCACCATCGTTCCCAACTACATTACTGAGTCCGCCTACACCGAGGACATTCCCGGCCGCACCAAGGTGGGCGACACGCAAGAACACGTCCGGCTTGCGATTCTCAGCACTGACACGGGCGAGGTCAAGTGGGTCGATCATGGCCAGAAAACGGGCGACAAAGAGCGCGACGTGGAGCTATCGCGGCCTGTGTGGTCAGACGACGGCACGAAGAGCGTCCTGCTCGCCCGAGCCGCTGACAATAAAGATCGCTGGATTCTCGCGCTCGACACGGAAACAGGCAAAACCCGAGTTTTGTCGCGTGATCATGATGACGGCTGGGTAGATGGTCCCGGCGCGAATACGCTGGGCTGGATGAAGGGCGATCGCGAGGTGTACCTCCAGTCCGAGCGAACCGGCTACTCGCATCTCTATAGCGTGCCCTTTGACGGCGCTAGTGAGCCGAAGGCTCTCACGTCCGGCAAGTGGGAAGTCATGAGCGCGGTCTTGTCGCGCGACAAGAGCCGGTTCCTTCTGGTGACTAGCGAGGCCGATCCGGGCGAGCACAATGTCTACGAGATGAGCGCCGGCGACGGCGCGAGAACGCGGCTCACTTCCCTGCCCGGCGGTCATTCCTGTGTGCTTTCGCCTGACGACAAGTGGTTTGCCGATATCTATTCGTACACTACGAAGCCGCCCGAACTGTACGTGCAGGAATCGCACGCCGGGGTAACCGCGAAAAAGCTAACGTCCTCGCCTGCGCCTGATTTTTGGGAATATCCGTGGCTGGATGCGCCGATCGTCCAGTTCGCCGCCCGGGACGGCGCGATGGTGCGCGCGCGTATGTTCAAGCCGACCAACTTCGCGCAGGGCGGACCGGCCGTGATCTTCGTGCACGGGGCCGGATATCTGCAAAACGTGCATCGCGCCTGGACGTCGAGCTACGCGCACGAGTTCTTGTTCCATCATCTGCTCATGGAGCGCGGGTATCTCGTGATCGACATCGACTATCGCGGCTCAGCGGGATACGGTCGCGACTGGCGCACCGCGATCTACCGGCACATGGGCGGCAAGGACCTTGAAGATCACGTGGATGCTGCGCGCTGGCTGGTCGCGCAGCATGGCGTCGACCCGAAGCGCATCGGAATCTACGGCGGCAGCTATGGCGGATTCATTACGCTGATGGCGATGTTCACCCAGCCGGACGTTTTCGCGGCCGGTGCTGCCCTGCGCCCAGTGACCGACTGGGCCAATTACAACAACGGCTACACCTCGAACATTTTGAACCCGCCGCAGAACGACCCCGACGCCTACAAGCAATCGTCTCCGATCTACTTCGCGGAAGGCTTGAAAGGCGCGCTGCTGATCTGCCATGGCATGGTCGACACGAACGTCCATTTTCAGGACACCGTGCAACTCGCGCAGCGTTTGATCGAGCTGCGCAAGACAAATTGGGAACTCGCGGTCTATCCGGTCGAGAACCACGGATTTATTCAGCCGTCGAGTTGGGCCGATGAATACAAGCGAATTCTCGATTTATTCGAGAAGAATTTGAAGCGCCGCGGATAAATGTGGATGGCTATTTCACGGCGGGCGCCGCACTAGAGAATTGCAGCGTGACCGGGCCGTTGTCGTCGACCATCTCGTAATCAGCCGGAACCTGGAATAGCGTTGAATCCGGTTCAGCCCGGCTCAGATTTTCGACCCTGGTGGTTGAATCACCGGAGCGCGGGTCGTGATTCACGGACAGCAGCATGATCCGCAGTTCGGGAGACGTCCAGTTTTCGTGCGTAACCACGATCGGCCGATCGTTACCGAGGCTACCGATCGCATACGTCATCGTCGTCCGCCGTCCTTCGGCGGGCGTGCCATCGATCACTTTCGTGCCGAGTGATTCCGACTCTATCTCCGGCCTTGCCGGCTGGAACGCACCGATGACACCGGCGGAACCCGACGTAACCACGCCAGCGGGAGTTCGGATCATTGCCTGAGACATGGCCGTGCCGGGCGGCGGAGGTGGTGGTGACGGCAGAGGTGTGGGGACAGCAGAATATGCACTGCGATGCGCCACGTGCTTGGTAATGTCCAAAATGTATCGATAGTCCGCGACCGTGTCGGAAATCTCTGTCATCATGGGCGCATCTGCGCTTGCCAGCGGACCCATCATCATGGGCCGCTCCGTGCGGGTGCGGCCGGCGGAGTCGCGGTACATTTTCACGACCATGCGGCGATCGGAAATATTGGTGCCGTCCGCGAGCGTCTGCTTGTGTTCCGATACTTGCTCACAGGAATACGGCTGACCTGTGATCACAGCCTGCCGGGGCATCGCCGGCACAGTCACACCGGCACTGAGTGTCCCGCCCCGAGAGACCGCCACGCCAGCGCCCGCGTTCACTGCTTGGGCGTTTCCGACGAGCGGAAGGAGAAAAAACGGAAGGATAAAACGCCGCATTGCAAACTCCAGGATCAGAGTAGCATGCGGCTAACGAGGGGCGGGCTGCAGGAGTCGAAGTCTAGCGCTTGTGACCATTCTGCTTTCGTTCTAAATCGCCGACTCGCGCTTCGAGATCGGCGATGCGCTTGTCGCGGTCCAGCAGGAGTCTGTCCGTATCTTCACACCACTTGGTCATGCGCGCACTCCAGCGCGCACCGGTCTGCAGCAAGGCGCCGTGCCGGTTGGCTCTCAATTCGACAACGTCGGTGCGCTTGTTCATCTGCCGGAAGCCGTCGTGCATTTCGCGATGCAGACTTTCGCTGACCGAGGAGATCAACTGGGTCAGGCGCTCGGCTAATTGCTCCAATTCGGGATTCATAACTCGCTACACCAACTCTACCAAAACAAAACGGCAGGCCCCTGTGGACCTGCCGTTCATTTCAGGACGAATTGGTTGTTATTCCGCCAGCGTTTCTTCGCCCGGCTCTTCGCTCAAGCCGCCCGTATACACCGTGCGGGCTTCGTCTTCGTAACCGGCCAGATCGCCGGCAAGCGAAACCTCTTCTGCGATGGGCTCTTCTTCCACCACATCCTCGCCTGCGATCTTGACCGCGCGATAGTATTCCATGCCGGTTCCGGCCGGAATCAGGCGGCCCATGATGACGTTCTCCTTCAACCCGCGGAGATAGTCGACCTTGCCGTTGATGGCGGCTTCGGTCAGCACGCGCGTGGTCTCCTGGAACGACGCCGCCGAGATGAACGAGTCGGTGGAAAGCGAAGCCTTGGTGATGCCGAGCAGGACCGGCTTACCGGTTGCCGGGCGCCCGCCCGCCTCCACCACGCGCGCATTCTCTTCGCGGAACTTGAACTTGTCGACCACTTCTTCCGGAAGGAACTCGGTGTCGCCGATGTCGTCGACCTTCACCCAGCGCATCATCTGCCGTGAGATGACCTCCAGGTGCTTGTCGTTGATGTTGACGCCCTGCAGCCTGTAAACTTCCTGGATTTCGTTCACCAGGTACTTCTGCAGTTCTTTTTCGCCGAGCACGGCCAGGATGTCGTGCGGATTGCGCGGGCCATCCATCAGCGGATCGCCGGCCTTCACGCGCTCACCTTCCTGAACGTTGATATGCACGCCGCGCGGGAGCGCGTAGTCCTTCTGCTCCCCGTCGTCGGCGGTGATGCTGATCTTGCGCATACCCTTGGCCACTTCACCGTACTTCACGACGCCGTTGATTTCGGCGATGATGGCGGTTTCGCGCGGCTTGCGGGCTTCGAACAATTCGACCACGCGCGGCAGACCGCCCGTGATGTCCTTGGTCTTGGTGGTCGCACGCGGAATCTTGGCGAGCACGTCGCCGGCGTGGACCAGGTCATCGTGGCTCACCATCAGGTGAGCATGGGTCGGCATCAGGTAGCGCTTCTCTTCCGACCGAGACCCGCCCTCGGGCCGCACGATGATGGTCGGCACGCGCTTTTCGTCAGGAGCGTCCGTTACCACCCATTGCGACATACCGGTGATTTCGTCCACCTGCTCCTGCAGCGTAATGCCCTCGGAGAGATCTTTGAAATGCACCTTGCCGCTGACTTCGGTCAGAATCGAGAACGTGTACGGATCCCACTCGAGCAGGATGTCGTTGGTCTTTACCTTGGCGCCATCTTCGAATAGCACCTTGGCGCCATACACAACCGGATAGCGTTCTTTTTCACGACCCTTGTCGTCGATGATGGCCATGATGCCGTTGCGATTCATCGCGATCAGTTCGCCGCGCGCGTTCTTAACGGTGACGATGTTGAGGAACTTCACGAAGCCGTCGGATTTGGCATCCTGCTTGGATTGTTCGCTCGATCCCGTTGCCGTGCCGCCGACGTGGAACGTACGCATGGTGAGCTGCGTTCCGGGCTCGCCGATGGACTGCGCCGAGATGATACCCACCGCTTCGCCGCGCTCCACCATGCGCCCGGTCGCGAGGTTGCGGCCGTAGCAAAGCTGGCAAACGCCCCGCTTGGATTCGCAGGTCAGCACCGAGCGAATCTTCACGCGCTCGATACCGGCGGCCTGGATCGCGCCCGCCAGGTCCTCGGTGATTTCCTGGTTGAGGCCGACGATCAGGTTGCCTTCATAGTCATGCTGATCTTCGAGAGCCACGCGACCTACGATGCGGTCGCGCAACGGCTCGATGATTTCGCCCGACTCGATGATCGGCTCGACGTAGATGCCGTCGGAAGTGCCGCAGTCGGTCTCCGTGACGATCACGTCCTGAGCCACGTCGCAGAGGCGGCGCGTCAGGTAGCCTGAGTCGGCCGTCTTCAACGCGGTGTCAGCCAGACCCTTGCGGGCGCCGTGCGTCGAGATGAAGTACTGCAACACGTCCAGGCCTTCGCGGAAATTCGCGGTGATCGGCTGCTCGATGATCTCGCCAGAAGGCTTGGCCATCAAGCCACGCATACCCGAAAGCTGGCGGATCTGCTGTTTCGATCCGCGCGCGCCGGAGTCGGCCATGATGTAAATCGGGTTCAGATAGCGTCCGGTCCGGTCGTCCTCTTCCATGGACTTGAACATTTCGTCGGAGACGCGTTCGGTAACCTTGGACCAGATTTCGATGATCTTGTTATATTTTTCACCCTGCGTGATCGCGCCTTCCTGATACTGCTGGCCGACTTCGATCACAGCCTTTTCGGCGTCGCGGACGAGCTTCGCTTTTTCGCCGGGCACGACCATGTCGTCGATGCCGATGGAAATTCCGGCGCGCGTCGCATACAGGAAGCCGAGCTTCTTCACTTCGTCCAGCATCTGCACCGTGGTCGGCAGGCCGAATTTCAGATAGGCGTATTGAACGAGTTGGCTGAGGCCCTTCTTCTTGAGCAGGCCGTTGACGAACGGCATGTCCTCCGGCAGGACGTCATTCAGGATGACGCGCCCCACCGTGGTGTCCATGTACTGCTTGTTGAATTCGATCGGCTCGGTGTGCAGGACGTTCTGGTTGTCGAACGCCTTGGGCAGATCGATGACCTTGCCCGTGAAGCGTAGTTTGATCGGCGTGAGCGTCTCGACCTCGCCCATTTCGAGCGCGATCAGCACGTCATCGGTGGACGCGAAGGTGCGGCCCTCGCCCTTTGTGCCAGGGCGCGCTTTGGTCAGGTAGTACAGGCCGAGCACCATGTCTTGCGTCGGAACGGCGATGGGCGATCCATGCGCCGGCGACAGGATGTTGTTCGACGAAAGCATCAGCGTCGAAGCTTCGATCTGGGCTTCGGGCGAGAGCGGGATGTGAACCGCCATCTGGTCGCCGTCGAAGTCGGCGTTGAACGCGGTGCAGGTTAGCGGATGCAGCTTGATCGCCTTGCCTTCCACCAACACAGGTTCGAAGGCCTGAATACCGAGGCGGTGCAGCGTAGGAGCGCGGTTCAGAAGGATCGGATGATCCTTGATGACCTCTTCAAGAATGTCCCACACCACGGGATCCTGCTGTTCCACGAGTTCCTTGGCCTGCTTAATCGTGGTGCAATGGCCGCGCTGCTCCAGCCGATGATAGATAAACGGCTTGAACAACTCGAGCGCCATCTTCTTCGGCAGACCGCATTGATTGAGGCGCAGCTCCGGACCGACGACGATTACCGAGCGGCCGGAGTAGTCGACGCGCTTACCGAGCAGGTTCTGCCGGAAGCGGCCCTGCTTGCCTTTGAGAGTGTCGGAGAGCGATTTGAGCGGGCGGTTGTTGGCGCCGCGTAGCACACGTCCGCGGCGGCCGTTGTCGAACAGCGCGTCCACGGCTTCCTGCAGCATGCGCTTCTCGTTGCGCACGATCACGTCGGGAGCGTGCAGCTCGATCAGCTTCTTGAGACGGTTGTTGCGATTGATGACGCGGCGATACAGGTCGTTGAGGTCGGATGTAGCGAAGCGGCCGCCATCCAGCGGAACGAGCGGTCGAAGCTCCGGCGGAATCACCGGAATCACATCCAGAATCATCCACGACGGCTTGTTGGCGGATTTGCGGAAGCTCTCGACAACCCGCAGACGCTTGGCATACTTCAGCTTCTTCTGCTGAGACACCTCGGTCTTCATCTTGTCGCGAATTTCCAGGCTGAGCCCTTCGATGTCGACCTTAGCGAGCAGCTCTTTGATGCCCTCCGCGCCCATCATCGCGACGAACTTGCCGGGGAAATCCTGATCGAGCTGGCGCTTGCGTTCGTCGGTGATGACGTCGCCCTTCTTGAGCTCGGCCACTTCGCCGGGATCGACGACTACGAAAGCTTCGAAATACAGAACCCGCTCGAGCTCACGCAGGGTGATGTCGAGCAGATAGCCGATGCGGCTCGGCAGGCCTTTGAAGAACCAGACGTGCGAGCATGGGCTCGCGAGCTCGATGTGTCCCAGGCGCTCGCGGCGCACGCGGGAGAGCGTTACTTCAACACCGCACTTGTCGCAGATGACGCCGCGGTGCTTCATGCGCTTGTATTTGCCGCACAAGCACTCCCAGTCGGCGATGGGGCCGAAAATGCGGGCGCAGAACAACCCGTCGCGCTCCGGCTTGAAGGTACGGTAGTTGATGGTCTCCGGCTTGGTCACTTCGCCGTGCGACCAGCTTCGGATTTTTTCCGGCGATGCGAGCGAGATCCGGATGGAATCGAAATCGGCGATCAAATTTGCTCTGTCGTAGGGAGAGGAACGGTACATTATTTCTCCTTATTCAGGCCACTCGATGAACGCTGATGCACACGAATCTGCGTTTATCCGCGTTCATCGGCGGCTTATTATTCTGTTAGTCAGCTGCGAGCGCCGTGTCGGCGATCTCGCGCGGCTTCTTCATCAACTCCACGTCCAGACACAGCGATTGCAGCTCGCGGATCAAGACGTTGAACGATTCAGGCACGCCGGGTTCGGCGGCGGCCTCTCCTTTCACGATTGCTTCGTAGATCTTGGCGCGTCCATAGACGTCGTCGGACTTGGCGGTGAGCAATTCCTGCAGAACGTACGCAGCGCCGTACGCTTCAAGCGCCCACACTTCCATTTCGCCGAAGCGCTGGCCGCCGAACTGGGCCTTGCCGCCCAGCGGCTGTTGCGTGATCAGCGAGTACGGACCGATGGAGCGAGCGTGGATCTTGTCGTCCACCAGGTGCGACAGCTTGAGCATGTAGATGTAGCCCACAGTGACCGGCTGCTCGAACGCCTGGCCCGAGACGCCGTCCCAAAGCTGCACCTTGCCCGAACTCGGCAGGTTCGCTTCTTTGAGCTCCATCTTGATTTCTTTTTCCGTGGCGCCATCGAACACCGGCGTCGCAAAATGAACGCCCAGCGCCTGCGCGGCCCAACCTAAGTGCGTTTCGAGAATCTGGCCGACGTTCATACGCGAAGGAACGCCCAGCGGATTGAGAACGATTTCAACCGGGGTTCCGTCAGGCAGATACGGCATGTCCTCTTCCGGAACGATGCGCGCGATCACGCCCTTGTTGCCGTGCCGGCCGGCCATCTTGTCGCCGACTGACAGTTTGCGCTTCATCGCGATGTAGCACTTCACCAGCTTGATCACGCCCGGCGGCAATTCGTCGCCCTTGCGCAGCTTGGCGATCTTCTCTTCGGTGATCTTTTCGAGAACGGCGATCTGGCGCGAGGTCATTTCCTCGATTTCGTCGATCTGTTCGTTCAGGCGGACGTCTTTGTTCGGGAACTTGACGCGCTTCAGGTCGCGCGCGCGCAGCTTCTCCACCACGTCGCGAGTAAGATTGGCGCCCTTGGAGAGCAGCTTCTTGTTGGTCTTTTCGTCGTGCAGGTCGGCCAGGACTTCCTTGCCTTCCAGCAGATCGCTGAGGCGCTTGGCGCGCTCGTCGTTCAGAATGCGCTTCTCGTCTGCCAGGTTGCGATGCAGCCGCTCGATTTGCAACTCGAGAATCGCCTTCGAACGCTCATCCAGGTCCGCGCCCTTCCGCGAGAAAACTTTGCAATCGACAACCGTGCCTTCGATACCCGGCGGGCAGTACAGCGACGCGTCCTTGACGTCGCCGGCCTTTTCGCCGAAGATCGCACGCAGCAATTTCTCTTCGGGAGTGAGCTGGGTTTCACCCTTCGGCGTCACCTTGCCGACCAGGATGTCGCCCGGCTTCACCGTCGCGCCGATGCGGATGATTCCGCTCTCATCGAGGTTCCGCAGGAACGCTTCGGCAATATTCGGAATATCGCGCGTGATTTCCTCGGGCCCGAGTTTGGTATCCCGAGCCTCGATCTCGAACTCTTCGATGTGAATCGAGGTGTAATAGTCTTCGCGTACCAGCTTCTCTGACACGACGATCGCGTCTTCGAAGTTGTACCCTCGCCAAGGCATGAACGCGACGAGCACATTCCGGCCGAGCGCTAGTTCGCCCTGATCCGTGCAAGGACCATCGGCGAGCACGTCGCCCTTTTTCACCCGCTGGCCCTGATGCACGATCGGCTTCTGGCTGATACAGGTGTTCTGGTTCGACCGTTTGAACTTGGTGAGCTGGTAAATGTCGGCGCCGACTTCGCGCGACAGCTGGCCTTCATGAGCGCCGCCCTCGACACGAACGATGATGCGTTCCGAGTCGACCGAATCCACCACGCCCGAGCGCTTGCAGATCACCACGGCACCCGAATCGCGCGCAGTCACCCGCTCCATGCCGGTGCCGACGAACGGCGTCTCGGCCCGGAGCAGCGGCACGGCCTGGCGCTGCATGTTCGATCCCATGAGCGCGCGGTTAGCGTCGTCGTTCTCCAGGAACGGAATCAAGCTCGCGGCCACTGATACGAGCTGCTTCGGACTGACGTCCATGTACTCAATCTCGTCGCGATGCTTCAGCACGAAGTTGCCGGCCTGGCGAGCGTTCACCAGATCATTGACGATGTGCCCCTTCTCGTCGAGATGCACGTTTGCCTGGGCGATGATGTACTTGTCTTCCTCCCAGGCCGACAGGTAATCGCAGTGGGCCTCGAGCTCCTGGGGCTGCTTTTTCGCGCCCAAATCGCGATTGGCTTTATCAGCCTCGGCGCGGGTCAGAACGTCGCCGACCTTGTAGTCGGTGTCGCCCGGATTGAGCACCTTGACTTCGTCGACTACCGTGCCCTTGACGACGCGGCGATACGGGCTCTCGATAAACCCGTACTCGTTGATGCGCGCAAAGCACGACAGCGATGAAATCAGACCGATGTTCGGGCCTTCCGGCGTTTCGATCGGACAGATCCGGCCGTAGTGCGTCGGATGCACGTCGCGGACTTCGAATCCAGCGCGCTCGCGCGACAGACCGCCCGGCCCGAGAGCCGACAGGCGCCGCTTGTGCGTAATCTCCGACAGCGGATTGGTCTGATCCATGAACTGCGAAAGCTGGCTCGACCCGAAAAACTCGCGGATCGCCGCCATCACAGGCTTGGCGTTGACCAGGTCGTGCGGCATGGCCGTCGACATTTCCTGGTACACCGACATCTTTTCCTTGATGGCCCGCTCCATGCGCACCAAGCCGATGCGGAACTGGTTTTCCAGCAGTTCGCCCACCGCGCGCACACGGCGGTTGCCGAGGTGATCGATGTCGTCCACCGCCCCGATTCCTCTGCGCAGCTTCAACAGGTACTTGATCGTGTCGATGAAGTCCTTCTGATCGAGCGTGCGCTTGTCGAGCGGAGACTCGTCGATTTTGTCGTACAGCTTGATGTTGAACTTCATGCGCCCCACGCGCGAGAAGTCGTACTTGCGCGGGTCGAAGAACATGCCCTGGAAAAGCTGCGTGGCGGTGTCGAGCGTCGGCGGATCGCCGGGGCGCAGCTTGCGGTAGATTTCGAGCAGCGCGTCGTTCTGGCTCTTTACCGGATCCTTTCTTAGCGTGACCGAAATCACATTGCCGGCATCGTCGCGCTCGGGAAAGAACACTTCAAACGAGGTGATGCCGCTCTGCTGCAGCTTCTCGATATTGGTCAGCTCGTGGTTGGCTTCCACCAGCACTTCGCCGGTCGACATATCGATCACGTCGGCGGCGATATAGGCGCCCTGCAAATCCGTGCGGTCGATCTCGACCTGTTCGATCTTGGCCTTCTGGATCGCCTCATACAGCGACTTGGTAATCTTGCGGCCCTGCGGAACGATGGTTTCGTTCTTGGTGCCAATCGCTTTGGAGAGCTTCAGCCCGATCAGGCTGTCGGAGACCTTCCAGAAGATCTTCTCGCCCTTGAGCACCACTTCGCTGACGTTGTAGAACCCCTTGAGAATCTCCGAATCGGTCTTCAGGCCCAGCGCCCGCAGGAAAACCGTCCCGTAGAACTTGCGCTTGCGGTCGATACGGACGTACAGCAGATTCTTGTTGTCGTACTCGAATTCGACCCAGCTTCCGCGATACGGAATGATCTTTCCCAGGAAATAGCCCTGCGCCGGAACGCGCTCGAAGAACACACCGGGCGAGCGGTGCAACTGCGACACGATCACGCGCTCGGTGCCGTTGATGATGAAGGTGCCGTTGTCAGTCATCAGCGGAATTTCGCCGAAGAAGACCTCTTGCTCCTTGATGTCGCGCACCGACTTGGCGCCCGTCTCGGCGTCCTTGTCGAACACGGTCAGGCGGATGGTGACCTTGAGGGGCGCAGCATAGGTCATGCCGCGCTCTTCGCACTCGGCCACGTCATACTTGAGCTGCAGTCCAACCGGATCGCCGCAACGATTACAGAAGGTGACAATGTTCTTGTTGAAGGTTCCGCAGCGATGGCACAGCACATCGCCGACATGGAACGGATCGGTCTTGATGGTCCCGCCGCAACTGGGATTGCGGCAGGTGGAACGCAGATGATGCAGCCCTTTCAGGTTGCCGCACTTGCACTCCCAATTGCCGATTGCGTAGTCGACAAACTCAAGCTGGCTCAACCCCCGAAAATCGGAGATCGGAAACACAGAATTGAATACACTTTGCAGACCGGTATCTTCGCGCTCGCCGGGGAGCAGATCCATTTGCAGGAACCGCTCATAAGACTTCTTCTGAACTTCGATCAGGTTAGGGATCGGGATCGATGTCTTGATCCGGGAGAAATCAACTCTTTCGCGCGTTGCGCCGTTTGCCAGATTTTCCATTTTCACTCCTACGGCCGACTCAATACAGGCCGATGGCCTCGCAACTCAAATGAAGCAGAAAAACCCGCTTCCCCCGCCCGCACGGTTAGCCTGCCGCCGCGACGCAGGAAAACCGATACAAGCAGGAAAAACGGGAGACTATTAGATCGTCAAAGCCGAAAGACCGCTGCCATGCACTCCCAGCGGGAAAAAATCGAGCATGGCAAAGCCCGGCGCCTGTTCTGAGGAACGGCACACCGATTCCGCAGGATGTTTGGTTCACAAGAAGAATTTCGGGTCGGTCTCCGGCCAGTGTCTATAACAATGTAGCAGACCGACGACACTTCGTCAAATCCGGTCCGCCCGGCGGCACGCCAGTTGCAAGGGAGTGTCCCCTCATACCTGACTGAACCTCCGTAAAACCAACAAATAGAAGCTACTTACTTTACTTCTACCGTCGCACCGGCCTCGGTGAACTTCTTCTTTATCGCCTCGGCTTCTTCCTTGTTCACGCCCTCTTTGATCGGCTTGGGCGCGCCGTCCACTAGATCTTTGGCTTCCTTCAGACCCAGGTTGGTGACTTCGCGAACCGCTTTGATGACGTTAATCTTGTTTGCGCCCGCCGCGGTCAGGATCACGTTGAACTCAGTCTTTTCTTCCGCCGGAGCCGCCGCAGCTGCGCCGCCACCGCCCGCCGGAGCTACCGCTACCGCCGCAGCCGCCGCCGAAACGCCGAGCTTTTCTTCGAGCACCTTAACGAGCTGCGACGCTTCGAGCAGCGTCAGCCCTTGAATCTGTTCCGCGATTGCGTTTATGTCCGCCATTGTGTCCTTACTCCCTTATTGTGAAAACTTGTTTTCCTTGACGCCCTGATCAACCACTACCGCGAGGTTGCGTCCTACGCCGCCCAAGGCAGTGACCAGGCGCTGCGCCGAGGCTTGAATCAAAAACAGAACTTTTGCCAGAATCTCTTCGCGCGATGGCAGCGACGCGAGGTCTTGAATCGATTTGACCTCGATCACGCGTCCCTCCACCAGACCAGCTTTGAACGTGAAGGTTGGGTTCGCTTTCGCGTAAGCCGTCAGCGCCTTGGCGAGCGCTACCGGATCCGTCGACGTGTAGGCCATCGAGGTCATACCTGCGAGATTCTTCATGATCTCTTCCGCCCGGGTGCCCTCAGAAGCCTTCTCGGCCAAGTTGTTCTTAACGACCTTGTACTCAGCGCCCGCGCCGCGAATGGTCTTGCGCAACTCGAAATCCTGCTGCACCGTCAGCTTCTCGTAGCCGGTGACGAAGATGCTCTGCGCCTTTTCGAAATCTTTTTTGAGCGCTTCTAGATCTTTTTCTTTATCCGATTTCTTCTTCATGTTGGCGAGATTCCTTGTCGGCTACACTTGTTTGGCGTTATAGGATGTGACGTCCAGATGGACGCCCGGGCCC
>Ga0335070_10004327_pt1 | contig 16597 bp, 16 predicted proteins | sample Lox_Sample_13_FD_206722 | JGI IMG/M metagenome (GOLD analysis project Ga0335070, IMG submission 206722) | Soil microbial communities from Loxahatchee National Wildlife Refuge, Florida, United States - Lox_Sample_1.3 | ecosystem: Environmental > Terrestrial > Soil > Wetlands | place: USA... | reverse complement strand
AACTCCCCTTTCAGAATAGCCCACAACGCGGCATGTCGTACAGGATGCTCCGGCGCCCCGCGAGAGGCCGATCGCGACCGTGTCTGCTGGCTTTCACGACATATACTGAACATCTGTTTCATAGTTCCGATAATTTTTTCCAAAAACGGCGTTTTTTCCGGGTTGAGTCCAATTGACAACGGGGTCTTTGGAGGTACTATCTCCACCGTGACGTGGGAAAAAGTGGGAAGTTTTAGGAGAATGTGGTAGAGGAGGCCATGATAACAGGGGAATTCCGATGTTCGCTGGATGAGAAGGGAAGACTGCTCATACCGGCGCGGATGAGGACAGAAGTACTCGGAAACGTGGTGATCCTCACCCGGGGTGTCGAGAATTGCCTCTGGCTCTTCCCACCGGAAGAATGGAAGACTTTCTCAGAAAACCTCATCGGATCGACCTCGATGCTCCAGGCGGAGTCCCGTCTCATCCAGCGGCGGCTGATCGCCCCCGCGCAGGAGGCGGAGATCGACAAGGCCGGTCGGATCATGGTCCCCCAGACGCTGCGGGAATACGCTGACCTCAGGAAGGACTGCCTGATCCTCGGGCTGAAGAAGTACATCGAGGTGTGGTCCGAGGCCGGCTACCAGGCATACCTGGAGGAGAACGAGGCGAAGTTCAAGGAAGCAGCGGAAGCGCTCGGGGGGAGGGTCGCCCTGTGAGCATCCACGAGCCTGTCCTTCTGGACGAGGTCATGGCGAACCTCGTCCCGCCGGAGGGAGGCGGGCTTCTCGTGGATGCCACTCTGGGAGAGGGCGGCCACTCCTCGGCGTTCCTGGAGCGCTACCCGCGCCTGGCGGTCATCGGCGTCGATGCCGACGCCGCGATCCTCGAGATTGCGCGCGGGAGGCTCGCTCCGTTCGCTGACCGCCTGACGCTCGTCAACGCCTGGTTCGGCAGCTTCTTCTCCGGCTGGGAGGACGCGCGCCGCGCCGATCTTGTCCTGATGGACCTCGGCATCTCGCGCTTTCACTACGAGGCGAGCGGCCGGGGATTCTCGTTCGACCGGGATGAGAAGCTCGACATGAGACTCGGAGCCGACCTGCCGAGCACTGCGGCGGACCTCGTCAACAGCATGGAGCCGGCAGAGCTTGCAGACGTGATCTTCCGCTTCGGGGAGGAGCGGTTCGCCCGCGGCATCGCGTCACGGATCGCGAGGGAGAGGGAGAAAGAGCCCATCACGAGCTCCTCCCGCCTGGCGCGGATCGTCGCCTCCGCGGTTCCCGACCAGCGCGGCCGGCGGAGGATCCACCCGGCCACGCGGACGTTCCAGGCGCTGCGAATTGCCGTGAACCGGGAGCTTGAGCAGCTGGAGGAGGGGCTTGCGAAAGCCATTGCCGTCCTGAGCCCCGGCGGCCGTATCGGCGTCATTGCCTTTCATTCCCTCGAAGACAGGATCGTGAAGAGGTTCTTCCGCGAGAAGAGCCGGGAGTGTACGTGTCCTCCGGAATGGCCGATCTGTCAATGTGGGGGCAAGGCGGAGCTGCGCGTCGTGACGGGGAAGCCGCTCACGGCGACGCCGGAGGAAATCTCGCGAAATCCCGCCAGCCGCAGCGCCAAGCTGAGAGTGGCGGAAAAGCCGCGGCACGCTCCCCCGGAGGGCGCATGAAGAAGATCGTCCTGGCCGCGGCGGGTCTCGTCGTCCCGGGTCTGCTCTTTCTCAACTCCTGGCAGGGGTATCGCTACAGCCGTCTTTCTGACGATGTCGGGGCGCTGGAAAAGCAGCAGCAGGAGCTCCTGGAGGCGAACCGTGACGCCATCGCCCGCATCGCCTACGAGCAGTCGCCGTCGAGGATCGAGGAGAAGGCGCAGAAGGACCTGGGGCTCCAGCAGATCGACCAGTCTCGCGTTACACGCGTGGTCATCGGCGCGGGCAGGGAGGGGACGCGGTGACGGCAACGGGCGCGCCGGCGAGCCTCTTTACCGTCTCTGAGATCGTCCACGCGGTCCGCGGCAGCCTGCTGCAGTCCGATCCGTCCGAGCGTCCCGTCACGGCCGTTGCCGTCGACTCCCGCCGCGTGACCCCGGACAGCCTGTTCGTGGCGCTTCCCGGAGAGAGGACCGATGGCCATGCGTTCCTGGCCCAGGCCGCGGGCGCCGGAGCCGCGGCGCTCCTGGTATCGGAGCAGGAGGCTGGCCGCCGCGGGGCCGAGCTTGCAGGCCTGGCACGCGAACGCGGAGTGTCGATCATCGCCGTTCCCGACACGCTCCAGGGACTGCAGGACCTCGCGCGCGCCTACATGGACCGGCGGCGCGGACTCATCAGGGTCGGGGTCACCGGATCCAACGGGAAGACCACCACCAAGGAGATCATCGGGTCCATCCTTTCCCGTTCCCGGTCCACGGCGGTGAACGAGGGGAACCTGAACTCGGAAATCGGCCTGCCCCTCGCCTGCTTCGCGGTGGGAGCGGCGCACGAGTGTGCCGTGTTCGAGATGGGAATGAACCACCGCGGAGAGATGGATGCCCTGAGCGACATCGTGCGCCCGGACCTCGCGTTGATCACGAACATCGGGACGGCGCACATCGGGATCCTGGGATCGCGGGAGGAGATTGCGAGAGAAAAGAAGAAGATTTTTGCCCGGTTCGACGGCCGCCAGACGGCCTTCCTTCCCGAGGACGAGCGCTTCCGCGAGTTCCTCGCCGAGGGCGTGAAGGGCAGGATCGTCTTCTTCGGGCCGCGGAGCACCCCGGGGTACCGGGGGAGCGAGAGCCAGGGACTGGGTGGAACGCTCATCCACTGGGAGGAGTTCCGGATCCGCTTCCCGCTCTTCGGCCCGCATAACCTCGCGAATGCGCTGGGAGCCGTCTCGGTGGCGCGCGAGCTGGGCGTCCCGAACGCGGAGATCCGCGACGGCCTCGAGGCCGTTGCTCCGCTGTTCGGGCGGTCCCAGATCCTGCGGGGGCCGGCGACCGTTATCGTGGACTGCTACAACGCCAACCCGGACTCCATGAGCCAGGCCCTTTCGTTCGTTTCCGCGCTTCCGTGGAAGGGCCGCAAGATCGTGGTCCTCGGCGGCATGCGGGAGCTGGGCGCCGAGGAAGCAGCCGCGCACCGCGCGCTGGGGGAGTCCCTGAGGGACGCTCCGTTCGACGCCGTGTTCCTCGCCGGCGCGGAGATGGAAGAGGCGTGGCGCGCGCTCCAGGGATCTGCCGCCGCGCCCCGCTCCCGGTGGGCCCGGGAAGCCGCGGCGCTCGGAAAGGACCTCGCTTCGGTCGTGGCGCCGGGCGACCTCGTTCTCCTGAAGGGATCACGCGGGATGGAGCTCGAGCAGCTCCTGTCCCGTGTTGCGCCGGGAACGTCCGCCGGGGAGGGTGACCGTGCTTAAACTGCTCTTCGGGCTGCGCGAGCATATCTCGTTCTTCAACATCTTCCAGTATCTCACGTTCCGCGCGGTGTACGCGGCAATCACGGCCCTCCTGATCAGCTTCCTCTTCGGGCCGTGGGTCATTGCGCGCCTGCGGGCCATCAAGACGAGCTGGGCGGCGCGTGAGGATACGCCGAAGACGCACCAGGCGAAAGCCGGAACTCCCACCATGGGCGGCGTGCTCATCATCCTCTCCTTCGTCGTGTCCGTTCTTCTCTGGCAGGACCTTTCAAATGTGTTCACGTGGCTGCTGCTCTTTGCGGCCGTCGGTTTCGGGGCCATCGGCTTTGCCGACGACATCCTGAAGATGTCCACCCGAAAGGGAAAGGACGGGACGGTGATCCGCCGGGGCATCAGCGCCGGGGTGAAGTTCGGCGGCCAGATCGCCATTTCCGCCGCCATCGTCATCGTGCTGTACATGCAGCGGGGTGAGTCCACGACGCTTCTCTATCTCCCGTTCCTCAAGCGCGCCGTCCTCGACTTCTCCTGGCTGTACGTGCCGTTCGCCGTGATCCTCATGGTGGGCTATTCGAACGCCGTCAACCTCACCGACGGCCTCGACGGCCTCGCCACGGGGCTCGTCATCATGGTCGGCCTCGCGCTTGCGGTCCTTGCCTACGTGACCGGCCGCGCGGACTTCGCCTCCTACCTCCAGATCCCGTTCATCAAGGGAGGAGGAGAGATCGCGGTGTTCTGCCTCGCTGTCACGGGCGCTTCCGTGGGGTTCCTGTGGTTCAATGCGCATCCCGCCGAGGTCTGGATGGGAGACACCGGGGCCCTCTCCCTGGGCGGCGTGATGGGCGTCGTTGCGCTCATGCTGAAGAAGGAGATCCTCATCCTCATCCTCGGCGGCGTGTTCGTCCTGGAGACGGCCTCTGTCGCCCTGCAGGTGATCTCCTTCAAGCTGACCGGCCGGCGCATTTTCAAGATGGCGCCGCTGCATCATCACTTCGAGCTCAGCGGATGGCCCGAGAGCAAGGTCGTGGTCCGCCTGTGGATCCTGGGCGGGCTGTTCGCTCTCCTGGGCCTGTCCACGCTGAAGATCCAGTAGGCGGAGGCTGCATGGAGCGGGTTGCCAAGGAGCGAAGCGACATCGTGATCGTGACACTGACCGTTGCCATCCTGGGCGTCGGGATGTCGCTCCTCTTTTCCGCTTCCTCCTCCTTCTCCGCGCGGACGTTCCAGGACCCGCTGTTCCTGGTGAAGCGGCAGCTCATCTGGGCTGCCCTCGGCGCGGGGGCAGCGTTTCTGGTCTCGCTCACGCCGCTGGAGCTCTTCCGGCGCGCGCTCCCGCTGATCCTGATCATGACTCTGTTCATGTCCCTGCTTCCATTTCTGCCGGGGCTGGGGACGCGCGTGCTGGGGTCCCGGCGCTGGATCACGGTCTTCGGACTGTCGTTCCAACCCTCGGAGATGGTGAAGGTGACGCTGATTCTCTACCTTGCGTCGTACTTCGCCCGGCGTGAGGAATCCCCGCGGGACTCGCTGAACGCGCTGATCCCGCCGTTCATCGTGGTTTTCGTTTTTGCCGGCATCATTCTGCTCCAGAACGACTATTCCACGGCGCTTTTCATCGTGGCCATCGGGCTGTCCATGCTGTTCATCGCGAAGATCCCGGCCCTCCACTTCTTCCTGGTCAGCATCGTCACGACGATCCTCGGATTCCTGCTCCTCTTCACGCGGGAGCACCGGGTCCAGAGACTGCTGGCGTTCTTCGACCTGTCCACGTACCGCTCCGGCAGCGCGTACCAGATCGTGAACGCCCGGGCCGCGCTCGTGAGCGGGGGCTTCTGGGGCCGCGGGCTGGGGCGGAGCGCGGCCAAGCTCGGGCCGCTGCCCATGTCGCAATCGGACTTCATCTACACGATCATTGGCGAGGAAACGGGATTCCTGGGCGCGCTGTTCGTCGTTCTGCTGTTCGCCCTGCTGGCGTGGCGCGGCTTCCAGATCAGCTTCCGCGCGCCCGACAGCTTCTCCTCCTACGTCGCCTTCGGCGTGACGGCGGCAATCTCGCTCCAGGCCCTCCTCAACATGGCCGTGGCCGTGGGGCTGGTGCCCACGACCGGCGTCACGCTTCCGTTCTTTTCCGCCGGAGGCTCGTCGCTGTTCGCAACCCTCGTCATGTGCGGATTCCTCATGAACATCTCGCGGAGGACCTCCCATGTCTAGCGTGTTTGCTCTCCGGGACCAGCGGGACGCCTCCTCGGAAGCCCGGCGCGCCACCGCCCGGATTGCACGGCCGCTGCTCATCTGCCTGACCATGGCCTGCGCGCTCTTTCTCCTTGCGCGCTTTGCCGTTCTGCCGCTTGTCACGATCCGCCACGTCGTTTTTCAGAGTGACATCTCGCTGTCGGAGGACGAGCTTCTGTCAATCTCGGGGCTCCAGGGAACCTCGTACTGGCACTCCCTCGCGCCCGATGTCGTCCAGAAGCGCCTGGAGGCCTATCCCCTGGTTCGCCGCGCGCGCGTGGAGAAGGTGTTCCCCAACACGCTGCGCCTGACGGTGTGGGGGCGGCAGGCCGTGGCGCTCGTCCTCGCGGAAGACGCCGGCCGCAGCCTGCCGGTTCTGGTCGACGACGAGGGCGTCGTGTTCAAGGTGTGCTCGACGAGCGCGGAGGTGGATCTTCCCGTGGTGTCCGGGCTGTCCGTTGGCGATGCGTCCCTGGGCTCCCAGCTGCCGGCGTCGTATGCCGCGATATTCGAGAACCTGCGCGATCTGCGCATGCGCTCACCGTCTCTCCTTCGTCTCATCTCCGAGGTGAGAGTCGTGCCGCTGTCCGCCGGCTCCCCGGCGGGAAGCTACGACCTCCTCATCTACCTCACGTCGTCGTCGGTGCCCGTCCGCGCCACGGGGACGATCGACGAGAGCCTGCTGAAGTATTCCCTCATGGTCCTGGACCTCTTGTCGAACCAGGGGGTTTTAAAGAATATTCAGGAGCTCGATTTCCGCAGCGGGGAAGTGGTGTACCGGATGAAGGAGGGGTAGGCGGTGGCATCCGAGGAGCTCATCGTCGGACTGGACATCGGCACGACCAAGGTCTGCGCCATCATCGGCGAGTTCAACGGGACCGGTCAGCTGGAGATCATCGGAGTCGGAACCACGCCGTCGCGCGGCCTTCGGCGCGGCGTCGTGATCAACATCGAGTCCACGATCAAGTCCATCCAGAACGCCGTCGAGTCCGCTGAGCTCATGTCGGGCCGCGAGGTTCACGGGGTGTACACCGGGGTGGCCGGCGGACACATCGAGGGCATCAACTCCCGCGGCGTCGTTGCCGTGACGGGGAAGGACCGGGAGATCACCAAAGAGGACGTGGACCGCGTCATCGACGCTGCCAAGGCCATCGTCATCCCGATGGACCGCGAGGTTCTTCACGTCATCCCGCAGGAGTTCATCGTGGACCAGCAGGGCGGGATCAAGAATCCCGTCGGGATGGTGGGCGTGCGCCTGGAAGCCGAGGCGCACATCATCACCGGCGCCGTGACCTCGGCGCAGAACATCGTCAAGTGCGTCAACCGGGCCGGCTTCAAGGTAAACGACATCGTGCTGGAGCCCCTGGCGTCGTCAAAGGCCGTGCTCACGGCGGACGAGAGGGAGCTCGGGGTCCTCCTGATCGACCTCGGCGGCGGCACCACGGACGTGCTCGTCCACCTGGAAGGCGCGCCGTATCACACCGAAGTACTCTCCATCGGCGGAGAGCAGGTCACGAGCGACCTCTCCATCATGCTGAAGACGCCGCTGGAAGTGGCGGAGAAAATCAAGAAGGAGCACGGGTGCTGCTACGTGCCGGCCGTCCTGGAGGACACCGAGGTGGTGATTCCCGGCGTGGGCGGCCGGCCGCCGCGAAAGATCGGGCGGCGCGCCATGGCGGAGATCGCCCAGCCGCGCATGGCGGAGATCCTGGGAATGGTGAAGGAGCAGATCGAGAAGAAGGGCTACCTTCACCTGCTCGGAGGCGGCGTCGTGCTCACCGGCGGCGGCTCCCTCCTTTCCGGGACGGCGGAGCTCGCCTCCGACATCTTCGGCCTGCCGGCCCGGGTCGGCTACCCGGTGAAAATGGGCGGGCTCGTGGAGGAGTATCGCGATCCCATGTTCGCCACGGGGGTGGGTCTCGTCATGTTCGGCGCCTCACGCGAGGGCGCCGAGGGCTTCGACACGAGCTCGAGTGAGAGCACGTTCACGAGCGTCTGGGACCGGATGAAGACATGGTTCAAGGATTTTTTCTGAGATAAGCACAAGGTGCGCTTCGGCGCACCTCCTGTCCATGCCTGGGGGAGGGGGGACATGAACATCGAGCTTTTCGACACAAAGGGGATCAGTCCGACCGTCATCAAGGTCGTCGGCGTGGGAGGGGGCGGCAGCAACGCGGTCAACCGCATGATCGCGATGGGGCTGAAGAACGTCTCCTTCGTCGCGATCAACACCGACCAGCAAGCCCTTCACAGCTCCAACGCCGAGACGCGGCTCGCCATCGGCACGAAGCTCACCGGCGGCCTCGGCGCGGGCGGAATTCCCGAGATCGGCGAAAAGGCGGCGCTGGAGGACCAGGAGCGCGTCCAGACCATGCTCAAGGGCTCCGACATGGTCTTCATCACCGCCGGCATGGGGGGCGGAACCGGCACCGGCGCGGCACCGATTGTTGCCAAGGTTGCCCGGCAGCTCGGGGCGCTCACCGTTGCCGTGGTCACGAAGCCCTTCGACTTCGAGGGCAAGCGCAAGATGCAGCTCGCCGAGGAGGGCATCGCGAAGCTCCGCCAGGAAGTCGACACGCTGATCACCATCCCCAACCAGCACCTGCTGAAGATCGCGGAGAAGCGAACGCCGATCCGTGAGGCCTTCTTCATGGCGGACGAAGTTCTCCGCCAGGGTGTGCAGGGAATCTCCGACCTCATCACGGAGCCCGGAGAGATCAACATCGACTTCGCGGACGTGCGCACCATCATGAAGGGCAAGGGCGACGCCCTCATGGGCATCGGCATCGGGACCGGCGACAACCGCGCCACGGACGCCGCAACGAACGCCATCAGCAACCCGCTCCTGGAGGACGCGCGCGTGGAAGGGGCCAAGGGCATTCTGGTCAACGTGACGGGCGGCTTCGACTTCAGCCTCGCGGAGTTCGAAGAAGTGATGAAGATCATCACCGCCAACGCGGACGACGACGCGCAGATCATCCCGGGCACCTCCATCCTCGAGTCCATGAACGACCGGATCCGCGTCACCGTGATCGCCACCGGGTTCACCACGGAGAAGCGGCCGCAGGCCGTCCCCGAGCCCGAGCGGCAGGAGACGGAGATGGTCCCCTACGAGGAGTGGGCGTCCATGGGCAAGCCTGCCCACCGCACGCACGCGGAAGACTTCCTCCTCGGGCGGAACTCCCGAGAGGCTGACCTGAGCGTCCCCACGGTCCTCCGTGAGAAGCGCGTTGCCGGACAGAAGGAGTGACGGGGACATGACGGCAGATCGCGCCCCGGGCGAGGAAAACCAGGCATCCCAGTTCGCGGAATACCTGGCCGCTGAGCGCGGGCTGTCCCCGAACACCGTCTCCACGTACGCGGCGGAAGCGCGCTCGTTCCTCGAGTTTCTCGACGGAAACGGGCGCGACCCGGCCCGCGCGGATATCAATGACGTCACCGCGTACATCATCAAGCGCCAGGTCGGCGGGGTGGACCCGCGGACGCTGGCCAAAGCAGCGTCCGCCATCCGATCCTTTTTCCGGTTCCTCATGCTCGAGGGGAGAAGCGCGGCGAACCCCGCGCGACACCTCGATACTCCCCATGCCGCCATGCGGATCCCGCGCTACCTCGAAACCTCCGAGATCGACAGGCTCCTCGATGCCTGTCCCGCCGGCGTGCCGCTCGGCCAGCGTGACCGGACGCTGTTCGAGCTGATCTACTCCTGCGGGTTGCGCGTGAGCGAAGCCGTGGATCTGACGGTGGACCGTGTCTCCCTGACGCAGAGCGTCGTGAGAGTCATGGGCAAGGGCGCGCGGGAGCGCATGGTCCCGCTCGGCGCCCGGGCCCGCCATGAGCTCGAGAGGTGGCTCGCGCAGGGACGGCCGCTCCTCCTGCGCGGCCATGCGGCCGTGGACTGGCTTTTCGTCGGCAGGACGGGCCGGCGGTTGTCCCGGAAGACGGTCTGGAAGGCATTCACCCGCCTGGTTGCCCGGGCCGGGATCGAGCGCAGCGGCGACGGGCTTTCCGGGGCGAAGGTGCACACGCTTCGCCATTCGTTCGCCACGCACATGCTGCAGGGAGGAGCGGATCTCCGCTCGGTCCAGGAGCTGCTGGGCCACGCAGACATCGGAACGACGCAGATCTACACACACGTCAGCCAGGACGTGCTCAAGAAGACCCATCAGGAGTTCCACCCCCGGGGCGGGCAGCCGCGGAAGGAAAAGCCGTGAAATCGGAAACGCTCTTCCGCCCATTGTCTTCGGGCATGGATTCATCGGAAAGACTCGCGCTCCTCGGCCTTTCCTTCGTGGAGTTCCTGAGCCCCGGGGAAAAGCACACGCTCATCAAGGAGTTCGGCTCGGCAGCGCAGATCTTCGAGCACTCCCGCGCCGACCTTTCCTCTGTCCTTTGCCGGAAGATGATCACGGACCAGTGGGTTCCGCAGCGGCTCCTCTCCCAGGCGCGTGAGACAGAGAGGCTCTTGACCGGAGGCTCCCTGGGGTGCATCTTTTACGGGGACTCGACGTACCCGCCGCAGCTTCGCGAGATTTTCGATCCGCCCGTGACGCTTTTCCACCGCGGAACGCTCCCTGACAACGGCCATACGCTCGCAGGAATCGTCGGCACGCGTTTTCCCACCGGCGGCGCGCGCAGGGCGGCCTACCGGCTCGGCTTCGAGCTTGCCCTCGAAGGGGTCGGCGTCGTTTCGGGGCTCGCGCGGGGAATCGACCGGGAATCCCACGAGGGTTGCGTGGAGGCGGGAGGATACTCCATCGCGGTGCTGGGCAGCGGCATCGATCGGATCTACCCGGAGTCCAGCCGGGCGGCGGGGCAGCGCCTCCTCAAGGCCGGGGGCGCCATCCTCAGCGAATACCCTCCGGGAACGCCGCCGCTGCATTGGCATTTTCCGGCGCGCAACCGGATCATCAGCGGCTTGTGCCGTTCGGTGGTGGTGGTCCAGGCTCCGGAGCGTTCCGGCGCCCTGATCACCGCGGAGTATGCGCTTGACCAGGGGCGGGACCTGTACGTGCACGCGGCAGGGCTCGCGGGCACGGCCGGCGCCGGCACGCGAAGGCTCTCGGAGTCCGGCGCGCCGGTGATCCGGGGGGCGCATGAGATCATGCGGGACTGGGGCCGTGAGCCCCGTCAGACAGGCCGGTCCGAGGCCCCGGCTTCGGAGCGGACAGGGGAGCGCCTTTCGCGCCTCCTGAAAGACGAAATGGAAGGCTCCTGCACCGTGAAGGGCGGGGAGATCTACTGGAGACAATGATGGCGAAAGACGGCAAGGCGCGGGAAAAAGGCGCCGGCAGGAAACCTGCGCGACCCGCGCGGCACAAGAAGCAGATCCTCATGATCGTGGAATCGCCGGCCAAGGGAAAGACGATCGAGAAGTACCTCGGCCGGGGATACACGGTCGCGGCCTCCATGGGACATCTCATCGACCTGCCCAAGTCACGCCTGGCCATCGACGTGGGCAACACGTTCGAGCCGGAGTACATCACGGTCCGCGGGAAGGCCAAGATCCTCAAGGATCTCCGCCAGAGGGCGAAGAAGGCAGACGCAATCCTGCTCGCTTCGGATAACGACCGCGAAGGAGAGGCCATTTCCTTCCATCTCAAGAACGCGCTGTCCAACGGCGGCACGGCCCCGGACATCCAGAGGATCACGTTCAACGAGATCACGCCCAAGGCCATCCGGGAGGCCGTCTCGCAGCCCGGCCAGATCGACATGTCCAAGGTCAACGCGCAGAAGGCGCGCCGGGTCCTGGACCGGATCGTGGGATACTCCCTGTCGCCGCTGTTGTGGAAGAAGGTCAAGAACGGCCTGTCGGCGGGACGAGTGCAGTCCGTCGCCCTGCGCCTGATCTGCGAGAGGGAGGCGGAGATTGAGGCGTTCCTGCCGGAAGAGTACTGGTCTCTGGAGGCGGAGCTGCGCACCGGCCGGCATACCTTCCGGGCGGCGCTCGCCGCCCTGCGCGGGGAAAAGCCCGCGCTGACGAACGAGCCGCAGACCCTGGAGGTCGTGAACGCACTGAAGGATGCCGCGTTCGTCGTTGCCGACGTCCGGATTGCGGAGAAGCTGAGCCGGCCGCGGCCCCCGTTCACCACGTCCACGCTCCAGCAGACCGCGGCCAACCGGTTCGGCTTCACCGCCCGAAAGACGATGCAGATCGCGCAGAGCCTGTATGAGGGAGTGAACGTCGGCTCGGAGCGGCTCGGGCTCATCACGTACATGCGCACGGATTCCACGCGCATCGCGGAGAGCGCGCTCGCCGAGGTGCGTGAGTTCATCGGGAAGGAGTTTCCGGGGGACCTTCCCGAAGCGCCCGTCACGTATGCCACCGGGAAGGGCGCGCAGGATGCCCATGAGGCCATCCGCCCCACGTACGTCACCCGTACTCCCGCGGAGCTGAAGAAGAGCCTGACCTCGGAGGAGTTCCGGCTGTACTCCATCATCTGGGAGCGGTTCGTCTCCTCCCAGATGAACCCGTCGAAGGCCAGCACCACCACGGTCGACATCCAGGCCGGGGACTACACGTTCCGGGCGTCCAGCACGCGCGTCGTTGAGAAAGGGTTCCAGAACGCGCTCACGCTGCTGGCATCCAAGGAGCAGACCAGGGCGCTGCCGCCCCTGGCCACGGGAGACCGGCTGGAGCTCGTGAAATTCCACCCCGAGCAGCACTTCACCTCCGGGCCTCCCCGGTACACGGACGCCACCATCGTCAAGGTTCTCGAGGAGAAGGGGATCGGCCGTCCGTCCACGTACGCCCCCATCATTTCCGTCCTCCTGGACCGCTACTACGTGGTGCGCAAGTCGCGCCAGCTCATTCCCACCATCCTCGGCAAGCTGATCAACGACCTGCTGACACGCTCGTTCCCCGAGCTTCTCGATCCTAACTTCACCGCGGGGATGGAGGAAAAGCTCGACCAGGTGGAAGAGGGAAAGTCGGACTGGCAGACCATGATCCGGGACTTCTACGGCCCGTTCCAGAGCAAGGTGTCCGCCGTGCAGGAGACCCTGGAGTCCGTCAAGGGCGTTATGGACGAAAAGACGGACGTCACCTGCGATGTCTGCGGACGGCCCATGGTGAAGAAGCTCGGGCGCTACGGGTTTTTCCTCGCCTGCACCGGCTTCCCGGAGTGCAAGAACACGAAGCCGGTCCCCCTTGCCCCCTGCCCTCGGCCGGGGTGCAACGGTGAGATCGTGGCCCGCAAGCGAAAGCGCGGACGGGGCCGGGAGTTCTACGGATGCACGAACTATCCCGCGTGTGACTTTGTGACGTACTTCAAGCCCACGGACTCGAAGTGCCCGAAGTGCGGGTGGTTCCTCGTGGAGAAGGAGGATCGGCAGAGGGGCTCGTACAAGTCCTGCATCAACCCTTCCTGTGACTACCTCCATACGAAGGAGGCGGATGACCAGAGTGCGTGAGGAGTACCTTACCTATCTCCGCGCGGTGCGCAACCTCTCTCCTCACACCCTGGAGTCCTACGGCAAGGACCTCGAAAAGTACGAGACGTTCCTCTCCGGGCGCGGCGTGAAGCCGGAGGCGGCTTCGCTCGCCGATGCCCGAGCGTTCGTCGGTTCTCTGTCCCGTGACGGGCTGTCCCCGCGGTCGGTGAACCGGATCATCTCGGGCGTGCGCGGCTGGTACCGCTACATGGAAAGGCGCGGCAGCATCACGGCAAACCCGTTCGCGGAGATCAGGAGCCTGCGCACGGAGAAGCGGCTCCCGTCGTTCCTCTTCGAAGAGGAGATGGCGCGGCTCATCGAGCTTCCCTCCCAGGCTGCCTGTGCGGGGGAGGACTCCTTCTGGAAGCTGCGGGACCGGGCGGTGCTGGAGACGCTGTACTCCACGGGCTGCCGGATCTCGGAGCTCGTGTCCCTGAACACGGCGGATGTGGACCTGAAAAGCTCAACCGCGCGGGTCATGGGAAAGGGCTCCAAGGAGAGAAACGTTTTCCTGGGAGCCACGGCCGTCACCGCCCTGCGCCAGTACCTCTCCTGCCGCGCCATCCACGGCGGGAAGCCGGGCAATTCTCCGGACGCCGCGCGCGCTCTGTTCATCAACCAGCGGGGCGGGAGAATTACTGATCGCGGCGTCCGCTTCATTCTCAGCGAATACCTTGTCCGGGCGAACCTGGGGAAGCGCGTGACGCCGCATACATTCCGCCACTCCTTCGCCACTCACCTGCTGGACCGCGGGGCGGACATCCGCGCCGTCCAGGAGCTGCTCGGACATGCGAGCCTCTCGACGACCCAGGTCTACACGCACGTCGGCCTGGAACGGCTGAAAAAAGTCTACAGGAGGGCCCATCCCCATGCCACGTGACATGCACGGCGACCTTGGAGAGACCATCCGGGGGACCACGATCATCTCGGTCCGCAAGGACGCCCGCGTGGCCATGGCCGGAGACGGCCAGGTCACCATGGGCGCAACGGTGATGAAGGCCAACGCGCGCAAGATCCGCCGGATCTTTGACGGCAAGGTCCTCGTGGGATTCGCCGGGGCAACGGCGGATGCGTTCACTCTCTTCGAGCGTTTCGAAGGCAAGGTGAAGGAATACGGCGGGGACATCACGCGCGCCTCCGTGGAGCTGGCCAAGGACTGGCGGACGGACCGGATCCTGCGCCGCCTGGAGGCCATGATCCTGGTCTCGGACAGGAAGGCCACGTTTCTCATCTCGGGAACGGGTGACGTGATCGAGCCTGAAGAGGGCGTGATTGCCATCGGATCCGGCGGGAGCTACGCGTACGCTGCCGCGCGGGCATTTCTCGACGCCTCCACGCTGGGGGCGCGGGAGATCGCGGAGAAGTCGCTGCGGATCGCGGCGGACATCTGCATCTACACGAACGGCGAGATCGTCGTGGAGGAGCTGGCATGAAGGGCACCGGCGCCCCGGCTCGAATGGGGTCCGATCTGACGCCGCGGGAGATCGTGGCGGAGCTGGACAAGTACATCATCGGGCAGGACAAGGCCAAGAAGGCCGTGTCTATCGCGTTGCGCAATCGGACCCGGCGGCAGCGCCTGCCGGAGGAGCTGCGTGACGAGGTGGCGCCCAAGAACATCATCATGATCGGCCCCACGGGGGTCGGGAAGACCGAGATCGCCCGGCGGCTCTCCAAGCTCTGCGGGGCGCCCTTCCTCAAGGTGGAGGCCACGAAGTACACCGAGGTCGGCTACGTGGGCCGGGACGTGGAATCCATGGTCCGCGACCTCGTTTCGGTGGCGGTCTCCATGGTGAAGTCGGAGCTCGCGGAAGACGTGCGGGAGGAGGCGGAGCGGCGGGCGGAGGAAGCCCTCCTGGACCTGCTCCTTCCGGGCATGAAGACCTCCCGGCGCGGGGAGGCGGAGGAGCCCGCGGAGCTGGAGGAAGTCAGCAGCGCGCCCATCCCGGCGACGGCTGTTGAGGCGGAAGCCGGCCGCGGGCGCGGGACGCGGGACAAGCTGCGGGACATGCTCACGCGCGGCCTCCTGGACGAGCGGCTCGTGGAAGTGAGCGTGACGAAGAACGCCATGCCCATGATGGAGATCTTCTCCGGCACGAGCATGGAGGACATGGAGCTCAACTTCGGGAACCTCGGGTCGATCTTCGGCGGAAAGAAGAAGCGCAAGAAGGTGACGGTGCGCCAGGCGCGCGAGATCCTCCTGAACGAGGAGATGGACAAGCTGGTGGACATGGACCGGGTCTCCGAGCTCGCCCGTCAGCGGGTGGAGGAGATGGGGATCATCTTCATCGACGAGATCGACAAGATCGCCTCTCGCGGGGAGAAGGTGGGCATCGACGTCTCCCGTGAGGGCGTTCAGCGGGACATTCTTCCCATCGTGGAAGGGTCCAAGGTGAACACCCGGCACGGCATCGTGGACACGCGGCACATCCTGTTCATTGCCGCCGGCGCGTTCCACATGAGCAAGCCGTCGGATCTCATCCCCGAGCTGCAGGGCCGGTTCCCGCTGCGCGTGGAGCTCACCGCCCTGACGCGGGAAGACTTCGTGAAGATCCTCACGCAGCCCAAGAACGCGCTCATCACCCAGTACACAGAGCTCCTGAAGACGGAGGGGGTGACGCTGGAGTTCAAGCCGGAGGCCATCGACCGTCTTGCCCAGCTTGCCTCGGAGGTGAACTCCCGCTCGGAGAACATTGGCGCGCGGCGCCTTCATACGATCATGGAGCTGCTCCTGGAGGAGGTCTCGTTCCATGCGCCCGAAATCCAGGGGCAGACGATCTCCATCACGAAAACATACGTGGACGAAAAGCTTTCGAACGTCGTGGAGGACCAGGACCTGACGCGGTACATCTTATAGGAAGCTGGGGCTCACGAGCCCTGAAATTTCCGCCGAAACTAAGGGGAGGGGAGGCAGGAAATCATGTTTTTCTCTGGTTCATTCGGGAAGACTCTCGAGCTCATCACGCGGGAGATGGACGTCGCGGCGCTCCGCCAGAACGTCATTGCGAACAATATCGCCAATGCGGACACCCCCAACTTCAAGCGAAGCGTCGTGAACTTCGAGAGCCAGCTCAGGCGCGCCCTCGATTCGCAGAACGCCAGGCCGCCTTTCCCGCAGGCCATCACGAATCCGCGGCACATTCCGTTCGACAAGCCCATGGACTGGATGCAGGTGCGGCCGCGCCGGGTCCTGGACTACCTCACAGAAGCAAAGAACAACGGCAACAACGTGGACATCGAGGAGGAAGGCACGAACTCCCTGACGAACCAGCTCCTCTACACGACCCTGACGCAGGCCATCTCGAGCCAGATCCAGGGCGTGAACATCGTGCTGAGATAGGGCGGAGGAGAGTAGCGCATGGGCATGTTCAGCAGCATCGGCATCGCGGCATCGGGGCTCACCGCGGAGCGGCTCCGCCTCGACGTGATCGCGGACAATATCGCCAACGTCAACACCACGCGGACCACGGAGGGCGGTCCCTTCCGTCGCAGCCGGGTGATTTTCCGCCCGCGGGTAGAGGAGCCGTACTGGCGCAGCCCGTTTCTTCCGCGTTATCTCCAGGATGAGGTCGGGA
>Ga0335070_10004326_pt1 | contig 16598 bp, 14 predicted proteins | sample Lox_Sample_13_FD_206722 | JGI IMG/M metagenome (GOLD analysis project Ga0335070, IMG submission 206722) | Soil microbial communities from Loxahatchee National Wildlife Refuge, Florida, United States - Lox_Sample_1.3 | ecosystem: Environmental > Terrestrial > Soil > Wetlands | place: USA... | reverse complement strand
GCCGCCGCGAGGCGCGCGGCGAGGGCGGGTTGATCGAGGGGGCGCAGGAAGCCGACCAGCACGCTGCCGCGCCGCAGCGACGCGATTGCGGCGTCGCCCGGGGCCTGCACCGCGAGCACGACGTCGGCCGCGGCGAGCAGCTGCGCCGGGTCGGGCTCGATCTTCGCGCCGGCCGCCTCGTACGCGGCGTCCGGATAGCCCGCCGCGGCGCCCGCGCCAGCCTGCAGCGCGACCTCGAGCCCGGCGCGCACCAGCAGGCGCACCGCATCGGGCACCAGCGCCACGCGGCGCTCGTTGGCGGTGGTCTCCTTGGCGACGGCGACGCGCATGGAGCGCGCAGGATAGGCGAAGGGCCGCGCGCGGCGCTATCCGCAGAGCGCGTCGCTGCAGTCGCCGGCGTAGTGGTCGGGGACCTCGAGCTCGCCGCCGGCGCCGCGCACCAGCACGGCCGCGCCCTTCGAGCCCTCGCGGAACACGGTCACGCCCTTGAGGCCGCGCCGCCATGCCGAGAGGTAGATGTCGCGCACGTCCTCCGGTGTCGCCTCGGCCGGCAGGTTGATGGTCTTCGAGACCGCGTTGTCGACGTGACGCTGGAACGCCTGCTGGACGTCGAGGTGCCGCTCGGGCGCGATCTCGTAGGCGGTCGGAAACAGCCGGCGCACCGCCTCGGGCACCTCCGCGATGCGGCGCGCCGAGCCCTCCGCGCGCACGCGCGCCAGCAGCGCCTCGCTCCACGCGCCGCTGCGGCGCAGCGCGGCCTCGAAGCGCGGGTTGGTCTCGGGGAGGCGCTCGCCGTCGAGCACGTGGCGCACGAAGGCGAGCGCGAAGAACGGCTCGATGCCGCCGGCGCAGCCCGCGATGATCGAGATCGTCCCGGTCGGCGCGATCGAGGTGACGGTGGCGTTGCGCAGCCGCAGCGCGCGCGCGGCGGCGCGCGAGCCGGGCCAGTTCGGGAACACGCCGCGCTCCTCGGCGAGCCGCGCGGACGCGGACTCCGCGCGGGCGTGGATGCGCGCCATCAGCCGCTCGCCGAGCTCGACCGCCGCCGGGTCGTCGTAGGGGATGCCGAGGTCGACCAGTAGCTCGGCGAAGCCCATCACGCCGAGCCCGATCTTGCGGTTGCCGCGCACCGTCACGGCGATCGCCTCGAACGGGTAGCGGCTGGTGTCGATCACGTCGTCGAGGAAGCGCACGCCGAGGTCGACGGCGCGGTCGAGGCACTCCCAGTCGAGCTTCCCGTCGCGCACGAAGGCGTCGAGCCGCAGCGAGCCCAGATTGCACGCCTCGTTCGGCAGCAGCGGCAGCTCGCCGCACGGGTTGGTGGCCTCGAGCGGGCCGAGCTGCGGGGTCGGGTTGGCGCGGTTCACCGCGTCGATGAAGATCACGCCGGGATCGCCGGTCGCCCAGGCGTAGTGCGCGATCTCGTCGAGCAGCCAGCGCGCGTCGATGCGCCGCACGGCGCGGCCGTCGCGTGGATTCACGAGCTCGAAGGAGCGCCCCGCCAGGGCGGCCTCCCAGAAGCGGTCGGGCGTCGTCAGCGAGATGTTGAAGTTGGTGAGCTGGTGGCGCTCCGCCTTGGCGCGGATGAACTCGACCACGTCGGGATGGTCGATGCGCAACACGCCCATGTTCGCGCCGCGGCGCCGCCCGCCCTGCTTCACCACGGCGGTCGCCGCGTCGAACACGCTCATGAAGGCGACCGGGCCCGACGCCACGCCGGGAGTACCCTGAACCGTGTCGCCCGCGGGCCGCAGCGACGAGAAACAGAACCCGGTGCCGCCGCCCGACTGGTGGATCACCGCCATCTGCTTGACCGCCTCGAAGACGCTCTCGAGGGTGTCCTCGACCGGCAGCACGAAGCAGGCCGCGAGCTGCCCGATCTCGGTGCCGGCGTTCATCAATGTCGGCGAATTGGGCAGGAACTCGCGGCGCACCAGCGCGTCGTAGAAGGCGCGCTCCCAGCGCTCGGCGTCGCCCCCGTGCTCCTTCTCCGCGGCGGCCACGCCGCTCGCGACGCGCCGGCACAGCGCCTCCCAGCTCTCGACGACGCGGCCCTCGGCGTCCCGCTCGAGGTAGCGGGCCTCGAGCACGCGGAGCGCATTGGGGGTGAGCGGCTGCATGGGGGAAGGCTAAACTGCGCGCCCTCGAACGCCAAGGTGGGAGCCCGCGTCGTGGCCCAGCGCATCGTCCGCAAGCAGATCGGCAACTTCCTCGAGGACTTCGTCCCCGGGCAGCTCTTCCGCCACAAGGGCGGCAAGACCGTGACCGAGGGGCTGTTCAGCACCTTCACCGAGTTCTCGATGACCACCAACCCGCTGGCGAAGAACGCCCGCTACGCGCGCGCCTACGGCTTTCAGGGCCTGCTGTGTCCCCCCGGCCTGGTGATGCTGGTGGCGTTCAGCCAGACCGTGGAGGACGTCTCGGAGAACGCGCGCGCCAACCTCGAGTACATCGACATGCGCTTCGGCGCGCCGGTCTACATCGGCGACACGATCGAGGTCGAGACCAAGGTGCTCGGCGTCACCTCGTCGAAGAGCCGGCCGAGCCTGGGCGTGGTCCACGTGCAGTCGACCGCGCGCAAGAACCTCGGCGCGGCGGACGCGGCGGTCGTCCTGACGTGGCAGCGCAAGGTCCAGGTCTGGAAGCGCGACGCGGCGGCCGAGCTACACGCCGGCCAGGTCGAGCCCGACGCGATCGCGTGCGAGCTCTGGCTGCCGCCCTACGACCGCGCGCGCGACTACAAGGCGCTCGCCCACCTCTCGAACGCGGACACCTACTTCGAGGACTTCGAGCCGGGTACGCGCATCGAGCACTCGCGCGGGCGCACCATGACCAGCGAGCACATCCACTTGACCGCCGTGCTCGACAACACGAGCCAGGTGCACTGCAACCAGCACATGATCGACCTCGACCCGGAGCAGTACGTGGGCGGCGAGCTGATCATCTTCGGCGGCATCCCGTTCGTGCTCTGCCTCGGCCTCTCGTGCCCGAACGTCGGCGACAACGCGCTCGCGGACCTCGTCTATGCGACGGGGCGCCATACGGCGCCGCTCTTCGCGGGCGACACCGTCTTCGCCGCGACCGAGATCCTGGGCAAGCGAGAGCACCCGACCCGCGAGGACGTCGGCGTCCTCGACACGCGACTGCTCGGACACAAGTTCGCGAAGGCAGCGCCCGGCGCGGCCCCGGGAGAGGCGCGGAAGCCCGTCCAGATCTTCGAGCTCGATCGCTCGCTGGTGGTGAAGCGCCGCAGCCACTACGCGTAGGGGCGCGCCACGAATTCCGTCCCGACTCGCTCGGACTCTGGCACAATTGCGACGGAGAGCGGAGGATCGATGAAGTCGGAGCTCCCGCTCCGCGCAAACCGGCTGCTGCCGGCGCTCTGCGCAGCGGCGATCGCGCTCGGGTGTTACGGCCCCGGCGGCACCCGTCCGGACATCCTGCTCGTCACGCTCGACACGCTGCGGGCCGACCGCCTCGACCTGGCGCGCCGGACGAGCCCGTCGATCGAGCGGCTCGCCGCGGGGGGCGTGGTGTTCGCGGAAGCCCGCAGCGCCTCGGGTTGGACGATGCCGTCGATGGCGAGCCTGCTCACCGGGCGGCGGCCCGAGGTCCACGGCGCCGTCAGCCCCGATGCGGCGATCAGCTCCGACCTCCCGACGCTCGCCGAGATCCTCCGCGAGAGCGGCTACGAAACGCGCGCGTACGTGAGTCACGAGATGCTCGGCACGCGGTACGGATTCCACCACGGCTTCGACCGCTTCGACGAAACCCTCGCTGCGTCCGGCGACGCCCGGCTGGACGCTCGCGCGCAGACACTCACCGACCGGGTGCTCGACGACGTGGACCGGCGGCCGCCCGGCCGGCCCTGGTTCCTGTGGGTACACTACTCCGACGAGGGCGTCGGGGGCGGCGCCGCGGCGAGCTCTCCCTCCGAGGCGGAGGGCCGCTACGACGATCGGATCGCCTTCACGAGCCGCCAGGTCGGGCGCCTGCTCGACGGACTGGCGCGGCGCGGGCTCCTCGACGGAGCCGTGCGCGTCCTCACGGCCGCCCACGGCGAGGAGTTCGCACCCGCCGGAGCGCTGCACGACTCGCTCCACGCCGGGGTCCTGCAGATCCCGATCGTGATCGGCGCGCCGCGCCTCGAGCCGGGCAAGCGGTCGCTGCTCGCGCGCGACATCGACGTGGCGCCGACCGTGCTGTCGCTGGTCGAGATCCAGGCGCCCGTCGAGTGGTCGGGGTGCGACCTGTTCACGGTCGCGCCCGACGAAGATCTGCCGGCCTTCTATGCGCGCGACGTGCCGGCGGGCTTCGTGCAGCGCGCGGTGCGGATCGGCGATCGCAAGCTGATCGTGGTGGAAATCGCGGGGGAGGCGGGCGATCGCGCCCCGGAGGCGCCCCATCTGGCGCCGGGTGTCTATCTCTACGACAAGGTCCGCGACCCGGGCGAGACCACGAACCTCTACGTGCGCGAGGACCCGCTCGCGCGCGCACTGCTCGCGCTGCTTCGCGAGCACTTCCGCGACCCACAGCTCGGGCGCCGCACCGACACGGCCGCCGCGCGCGCGGGAGCGCGCGGCGGAACCTGACTCCGGATGCGTCCGCCATGATCGATCTCTACTACTGGCCCACGCCGAACGGTTGGAAGGTCTCGATCGCGCTCGAGGAGATGGAGCTGCCCTATCACGTGATTCCGGTCGACATCGGGCGGGGGGAGCAGTTCGAGCCGTCCTTCCTGGCGCTCAGCCCGAACGGCCGCATGCCGGCCATCGTCGACCGCGATCCCGAGGGCGGTGGCCCTCCGATCCCCGTGTTCGAGTCGGGTGCGATCCTGCTCTACCTCGCCGAGAAGAGCGGCCGTTTCCTTCCCCGCGACGTGCGCGGGCGGATCGACGTGATCCAGTGGCTGATGTGGCAGATGGGCGGGCTCGGACCGATGCTCGGCCAGCACGGACACTTTGCGCTGTATGCGGCCGAGAAGATCCCGTATGCGATCGAGCGCTATCGCCGCGAGGCGGAGCGACTCTACGGCGTGCTGGATCGCCGCCTCGAGGGCCGCCGCCACGTCTGCGGCGAGTACTCGATCGCCGACATGGCGTGCTGGCCGTGGATCGTCACCTGGAAGCGGCAGGACATCCCGCTCGAGCGCTTTCCGAACGTGCAGCGCTGGTATCAGGCGCTGCAGCAGCGGCCGGCGCTGCGGCGCGGCTACGAGCTGCGCCGGGAGCTGCGCGCGACCTGAGCGCCTCAGCGGCGCGAGGAGCGCAGCTCCTTCGGCAGGCGACGGCGGAAGTGGCGGCGCGGGCGGCTCGTGAGCCACGCCTCGGGTACCGCCGGCGGTCGCTGCTCGAGCGGGCACGCGGCGTCGCCCGCGCACGCGGCATTGCCATACCACCGGCCGCCGACGAACGCCGATGCGAGGTCGAGCGCGCGCCCGCAGCGCGCGCAGGACCCGCTCGACGGCACCCGCTCGACGCCGTCGGCACCCACGTCGTCCAGCAACGCGCCGAGATCGATCGAACCGCGCTCGCCGTGGCCGTCCTGCATGCCCCCTCCTCGCGCGGCGCAGCATGACGGAGGCTGGCGCGTCTTTCAAACTCCGCGAGCCGTGGACGGCCGGCGCGTCTAGACTGGCGTCGTGCCGACCCGCCACCGACGCGCCCGGTGGAGCCTGGCCCTCGCGCTCGCAGCGCTGTGCGCGGCGGCTCCCGCCCGGGCGGCGGACGACGCGCTGGCTGCCGAGCGAGCCCCGGCGCGGCAGGCGGCCGATGGGAGCTGGCTGCGCGTCGAAGCGCCCGCGGCCGCGCAGTCGACGACGCGGCTCGGCTTCACCGAGGTGCGCGGTCAGGCCGCCCGCCGCGGCTTGCGCCCACAGGACTTCGTCATCGTCATCGACGTGTCGGACAGCAGCCTGCGGCCGTCGGGCTGGGACGTCGACGGGGACGGCCCGCACGGCCGCACCGGTCCTGCCCTGCTCGCGCGGCTCGCCGCGCAGCCCGAGCTGCCGCCGGGTCTGCTGGAGCAGCTGCGGGAAGGCGACTTCGACGACAGCGTGCTCGCCGCCGAGCTCGCCGCCGCGGACGCGCTGATCGAACGCCTCGATCTCGGCCGCTACCGCGTCGCTCTGGTCGCCTTCTCGGACGAGGCGAAGCTGCTCGCCCCGCTCGGCAGCACGCGCGGCCGGCTCGCCGCGGCGCTCGAGGCGCTGCGCGGGGACTTTCCCCGTTACCTGCGCGGGACGAATTTCGGCGACGCCATCGCGACGGCGCAGCTCGCGCTGACGCCCGAGGCCGGCGCGGGCAGATCGCCGGTGGCGCCCGGCGCATCGCCCGGGGAACGCGAGCGCTCGATCCTGTTCCTGTCGGACGGCGAGCCGACGCTCCCGCCGCACGGCGACGCCGCGCGCCAGCACGCGCTCTGGGCCGCCAACGCCGCCGCCGCGGCAGGCATCCGCCTGCACGCCTTCGAGTTGGGCGGCGAGATGAAGCGCGGACCCGACGTGTTCGCGGCGATGGCGCGCGCGACGGGCGGCCACTTCGAGCGGCTCGCGCGGGCGGGTGACGCGATCGCGCGGCTGCGCCGCACCGACCTGGTCGGACTGAGCGAGCTGCGCGTGACGAACGCCACCACGGGTCAACCCGCCCGCGCGCTGCGCACCTTCCCCGACGGCTCCTTCGACGGCTTCGTCGAGCTCGCGCCGGGTCGCAACCACGTGCAGCTCGAGGCCGCGACCAGCGACGGATCGCGCGCGGCGGCAGAGCGCTGGATCGACTACGACGCGTCGCCGCCGCACGACCTCGAGGAGGCGCGCGCCCAGCGCGGCGAGGCCGAGGCGCTGCTCGACGAGCTGCGCCGCCGCACGCTGGAGACCCAGGTCTGGGCGGACATGGAGCGCGAGCGCCGCGCGCGGAAGCTCCAGATGGAGATCCACCCGGAGGCCGGCGCGAGTCCGGAGTGATCGGCGGCTCAGCGCTTGCCGTAGTAGTACGGCTTCATCCGATTGTGGATCTCGCCGGCGTGCACCAGCGCCTTCATCAGGTTGTCCGGGAGGTCGCTGCGGCGCGCGTGCTCGGCTGCGTTCCTGCGCAGCAGCTCGGTGCGGCGGAACGTCGCCTCGGTCTCGTCGCGGCCCGCGCCCCCTTTCAGCTTCTCGGCCAGATAGACCGTCGAGTTCTCGATCAGGCGCATGTCCTCCGCCAGATCGCGCTGCGCCAGGCGCTTGGCGTAGGGGGTCTGGATCGGCTGTTTGCGCACCTCTTCGGCCAACGCCTTCACCGCCTCGGCGAGCTCGACCGCGTACTCGGTGACCCGCTTCTGGTCCCAGCGGACCGGCGTGCCCTGCTTGGGGGCTTCCCCTTCGTCGGGCTGTGCTTCCTCTCCAGCGGGCTGCGCCGCCGGCGCCGCAGCCGGCTTGGCGGGAGCCCCCTCGGCCGCCCGCGCCGCGAGCGGCCGCGTGGCCAGCAGGCTCAAGCCCAGGCCGAGTGTCGCAAAGCCGAGCGCCGCGGCGAGCGGGCGCGGAGCGCCGATCTTCATGGCGTCGATCCTCCTCGCGATCTGCTGGCGGCGCAGCGTATCACCGATCGCTGAACCGGAGGGAGTGGAAAAATCCGTCCGCCTCCCGCAGGCGCGGGGAATTCCCCCTCCGCGGCGCCGCGCCGACCGGGTCCCGGCGCGCGAGCAATCAGAGCAGCTTCCTCACGGCCGCGGGCATCTCCTGGGCGACGCGGATGATCGGGATGCCGGTCTGCGCATTGGCCTGCAGCTCCGCGAAGGCCCGCGGCAGGTCCTCGAACCGGTAGATCTCCTTGTGCACGGTGGGCTTGAAGACCCGGCCGTAGAGCTCGGTCGCGGCCCAGCAGCCGTCGATCGTCTCGTAGTGGGTGTGGTCGAGCGTCACTTGCTTGACGCTCATCAGTGTCGAGTTGTACTCGACCACCTGCGAGAGCTGCCAGCCCGCCGAGACGTTCACCGCCTCGCGCGCCGTGGCCGCGAGTCCGGCCGCGAACACCGGGCCGCGCAGCATGTCCGCGACGATGTGCATGTTCTCGCCACCGGTCAGCCGCCGCACCTCGTTGGTGAACCCGCGCACGTCCTCTCGGCTCTTGAAGCGGTTGAAGGCCTTCTGGTCGATGCCCTGGATGCCGAGCTTCTCGAGCGCCGCGCGCCGCTCGGGGCTGCCCGAGCAGAAGTACGCCTCGTGCCCTTCGCTCTTCGCGAGCATCAAGAAGCACTCGCCGACGCCGCCCCCGAACGAGAGCACGTTCAGCACCGCGCGCTTCTCGCGCGGCACCTTCACCCGGTAGATGGCGAGCGCGCGCCGCCACATGTGATAGGCGGTCGGCGCGCGCAGCGGCAGGGCGGCGATCTCCCAGAGGTTGAGCCCGCACGCGAGCGGCGCCCGCACCAGCTGCCACTCGCCGACCACCGCCTCCTCGCCGTACCAGCCGATCGAGTCGGGCTGGTCGTACGCCCAGATGCGCAGCGGATAGCCGTAGATGTCCGGCTCGCCGTTGCAGTGGGTGATCACGATGTCGCCCGGCTTGAATTTGGTGACGCGCTCGCCGACCGCGACGACCTCGCCGACGGCGGAGTTGCCGGGGTAGATCTTGCCGCCACGCAGCTCCGTGATGTTCACGGTGTCGGCCAGGGCCGCGTGGCTGATGTTGTGCTCGCCCGACACCGCGAGGATGCGGATGTGCACGTCGCTCGGGCCGACGGGTCGCAGCTCGAGCGTGTCGAGCGCGACGACCCGCGAGACGTCGAAGTCGTCGAGCTTGCCTGCCACGCGCTGGCGCTCGGCCGCGATCGAGGCGCTGCTGATCGAGAAGGCTCGGGGCATGGTGCGGGTCTCCGTCGTTCGCAGTCGGCGCGTCAGCATAGCCGCCTTGCCCCGTCGGCGGAAAGGCGATAGGGTGCGCGGTCTTACAGGGATTCCGCATGCGTTTCTACGAGTACGAGGCCAAGGCGCTGTTCCGGCGCCACGGCATGCCGCTCGGCAAGAGCGGCGTCGCCCGGAGCGCCGACGACGCGCGCCGCATCGCCGCGGAGATCGGCGGCCCGACCGTACTGAAGAGCCAGGTGCTCACGGGCGGCCGCATGAAGGCCGGCGCCGTGAAGTTCGCCGACTCGCCCGCCGAGGCTGCGCGCCACTTCGACGCGATCCTGCCGATCGTCGTCAACGGTCAGAAGGCGCGCGCCGTGCTGGTCGAGGAGCGCAGCGCGGTCGCGCAGGAGTACTTCGCGGCGATCACCTGGGACGGGCGGCGCAAGCTCCCGGTCCTGGTGTTCAGCGACATGGGCGGCATCGACATCGAGGAGGTCGCCGAGCGCCACCCCGAGCACGTCTCGAAGACGCACTTCTCGTCGATCCTGCCGGTCACGCCGCGCCTCGCCAAGGAGGCGATCGGCGCGACCGGCGTCTCGGGCGACGCCCTCAACCGCCTGACGCCGATCGTCTTCGAGCTGATGCGCATCTTCCTCGCCTACGACCTCACGCTCGCCGAGATCAACCCGCTCGGCCGCCTCGAGAACGGCCGCTTCGCGGTGCTCGACGGCCACATCGACCTCGAGGCCGAGGCGCGCGGCAAGCACAAGAAGCTGCTCGAGGAGCTGGGCATCGGCGCCGAGGAGACGCGCCAGGCGCGCGAGGCGACGCCGTTCGAGATCCGCGGCGCCGAGATCAACGCGGCCGACCACCGCGGCGTGGCCGGCAACGTCGTCGAGTTCGACGGCAACCTCGGGCTCGTGATCGGCGCGGGCGGCGGCTCGCTCACGCTCTTCGACGCCGTCCGCAAGCACGGCGGCAGGCCCGCCAACTACTGCGAGATCGGCGGCAATCCGAGCGTGAACAAGGCCAAGGAGCTGACCAAGCTGATCCTCGGCAAGCCGGGCGTCGAGAAGATCGCGGTGATGATGAACGTGGTCTCCAACACGCGGGTCGACATCGTGGCGCGCGGCGTGATCAAGGGCTGCATCGAGTCCGGCAAGGACCCGGCGCAGGTGATCGCGATCTTCCGCATCCCGGGCTCGTGGGAGGACGAGGGCTTCAAGATCCTGCGCAAGTACGGCGTCGACTACTGCGACCGCTCGGTCTCGATGTACGAGGCGGCGGGCCGTGCCGTCGCGAAGATGAAGTGATCCGATGTCGATCTTGCTCACCCGGGACACGCGCTTCATCGTGCAGGGCATCACCGGCCGCGAGGCGGTGAACCTGACGCGCGAGAACCTCGACTACGGCGCCAAGATCGTCGGCGGCGTCACGCCGGGGCGCGCCGGTCGCGACGTCTATGGCGTTCCGGTCTACGACTGCGTGCGCGACGTGGTCGCGAAGCACGGCGCCGTCGAGGGCTCGGTGGTCTCGGTGCCGCCCGGCTTCGCGCGCGACGCCGTGTTCGAGGCGATCGAGAACGGGATCCGCCTGATCGTCGTCGTCACCGAGAACATTCCGCGCCAGGAGGTCGCGCAGATGGTCGAGCTGGCCAGCCTGCGCGGCGCGCGCATCATCGGGCCGAACTGCCTCGGGCTGATCTCGCCCGGCGAGTGCAAGATGGGCGGCATCGGCGGGCCGGCCGCGAACACGCGGCAGGCCTACAAGAAGGGACACATCGGCATCATGTCGCGCTCCGGCGGCATGACCACCGAGATCGCGAGCACGCTCACCGCCGCGGGCCTGGGCCAGTCGACCGCGGTCTCGATCGGCGGCGACGCGATCATCGGGACCACCTACGCCGAGCTGATGCCGCTGTTCGAGGCCGACCCGGAGACGCACGCGATCGCGATCTACTCCGAGCCGGGCGGCCGCATGGAGGCGGAGCTGGCCGAGTGGGTCACGGCGCACCGCAGCCGGCTGCCGATCGTCGCCTTCATGGCGGGCCGCTTCATGGACGAGATGAAGGGCATGCGCTTCGGCCACGCCGGCACCATCGTCGAGGGCCGGGAGGACACCACCGCGGCCAAGATCGAGCGGATGGAGCGCGCCGGGATCTCGGTGGCCGAGCGCATCGAGCAGATCCCCGAGCTGATCCAGAAGCGCCTGCGGGAGAAGCGCTGATGCCGGGCATGTTCATCGACGTGGTGGTGGACGCCGCGGTGGCGGGCGATCCGGCCGTCGCGAAGAAGCTCACCGAGGTGTGCCCCGTCAACATCTTCGCGCAGGCGGCGGACGGGCGGCTTCGCATCGTCGAGGAGAACCTCGACGAGTGCGTGCTCTGCGACCTGTGCATCGCGGCGGCGCCGGCCGGCGCCGTGCGCATCCTCAAGCGCTACGAGCGCTGAGCCGGGAGGTCCGTTCGATGCGCAACCCGCGCGCCTTCGGAAAGCCGCTCGTCGTGGGGGCGCCCGCGCCCGCCGTCGAGATCCCGTTCAAGCCTTCGCGGATGATCCACTTCTTCGACCCGAGCAACGAGAAGATGGCGGCCAAGCTGCCGGACATCGCCAAGAAGACCGACGTGCTGCTCGGCAATCTCGAGGATGCGATCCCCGCCGACCGCAAGGAGGCGGCGCGCGAGGGGCTCGTCAAGATCGGCAAGCAGGTCGAGCTCGGCGACACGCAGCTCTGGACCCGCGTCAACAGCCTCGACAGCCCGTGGTTCCTCGACGACGTGCTGCGGCTGGTGGGCGAGATCGGCGACCGCCTCGAGGTGATGATGATCCCGAAGGTCGAGGGGCCGTGGGACATCCACTTCGTCGATCGCCTGCTGGCGCAGCTCGAGGCCAAGCACGGCTTGCGCCGGCCGATCCTGGTGCACGCGATCCTGGAGACCGGTCTCGGTGTCACCAACGTCGAGGACATCGCCAGCGCGAGCCCGCGCATGCAGGGCATGAGCTTCGGGCCGGCCGACCTCGCCGCGTCGCGGCGCATGAAGACGACGCGGGTCGGCGGCGGGCACCCCGGCTACCGCGTCGTCTCGGACCCCGACCCGAACGATGCGAACGCACCCCGCGCGAGCGCGCAGCAGGACCTCTGGCACTATTCGATCGCGCGCATGGTCGACGCCTGCACGGGCGCGGGGGCCCTGCCCTACTACGGGCCGTTCGGCGACATCTCCGACCCGATCGGGTGCGAAGCGCAGTTCCGCGCGGCGTTCCTGATGGGCTGCGTCGGCGCGTGGTCGCTGCACCCCTCGCAGATCGAGATCGCGAAGCGCGTCTTCAGTCCCGACCCGGCCGAGGTGGCCTTTGCGCGGCGCGTGCTCGAGGCGATGCCCGACGGCCGCGGCGTGCTGATGCTCGACGGCAAGATGCAGGACGACGCCACCTGGAAGCAGTGCAAGGTGATGGTGTCGCTCGCCGAGCTGCTCGCGAAGAAGGACCCCGAGCTCGCCCGGAAATACGGCTTCTAGCGCCGGGCGCTTGCCGACCCCCGATCGCCCGGTGATATGATCGGCGGCCGTGGAGCGCAACACCCGTGTGTGGCTCGTCGCCGCCGTGCTCGCGGCCGTCTCCTGCGCGGGCGGCGGGCCGGGCGAGCGCTCGCGCGCGGCAACGCAGGAGAAGCCCTTCCCGACCCGCGACGAGCTGCGCAAGCTCGGCGCGACCCCGCCCCCGGAGCAGCCCGCCGCGAGCGTCGTGCGCGCCGACGCATGGGACCTCGCGGGGCCCTTCCCGGAGCGGATCGGCGAGGAGCCGATCTCCGACCCGAATGCCTGGGAGCAGCTCCTCGTGGAGGCCGCCTCCCAGCGCGCCGGGCTCGTCGTGGCCTCGCAGGCGATGCGCTGCGCAGCGCGCGAGTTCGGCCGCTTCCAGCTCGAGCGCGGCGGCGCGCCGGACCAGAGCCTGCACCGCTTCCTGCTGGCGCGCTGCGGCGCCACGGGCATGCGGGCGGATGCCGCCACGCTGCAGGGCGACCTCGCGCTCGGCTCGACGGACGCGGCCGTCCTCCAGCAGTGGCGCGAGCAGGCGAGAGGGATGATCGAGGAGCACCTCGGAACCGGCGCCCGCGCGGTCGGGATCTGGTTCGGGCGGCGCGGCGATCACGCCTTCCTGATGCTGCTCAGCGCCGAGCGCCGCGTGCGCATCGACCCGGCGTCGCCGCTCGCGGGAGCCGACGGGCGGATCGAGCTGCGCGGCGAGGCGCTGACGGCGGCGCAGACGATCGAGGGGTTCGTGAACCAGGGGCGCTCCCGCGTGGCGCAGTGCGAGCGCGACGAGTCGCTGCGCCCGCCGCGCTTCGCGCTCCGCTGCCCCACCGAGAAGGGCGACGAGAGCGCCTGGATCGAGGCCGTCGTGTTCCCGCCCGGCCGCGTCCTCGGCGAGATCGTCCTCGACGTGCTGTCGCGCCCCGGCGGCGCGCAGGTCACGAGCTATCGGCGCCCCCGCTACGGGCGCTCCGCACCGATCGCGAGCGGGGAGGAGTTCTCGAAGCGCCTGCTCGTCGAGCTCAACCGCGTGCGCGAGCAGGCGGACGCGCCTCCGCTCGTCTTCGAGTCGAAGGAGAGCGAGGACGCCGAGAAGCTGGCCGCGCCGTACTTCGGCGCCTACCTCGGAACGAGCGATCCCTCGCTCGGCGACGTCGCAGCGCTCGGGCTGATGGCTGGTTGGGACGTCGACGGAACCATCCGCGAGGCCGGCGTCGGCGGCGCGCTGGTGGCCGGCACCAGCGACCTCGAGGCGTGGCTCGCAGAGGCGCTGGAGCGGCCGAGCGTCCGCTCGACGCTGCTCGACCCGAAGCGCTCGCGGCTCGCGGTGGGGCCGCTCGTGTCGCCGAAGGACGCCTACCTCGCGGCGCTGGTCGCCACCTACTCGGTCTACGGAGCGGACGATCCGGCTGCGCAGCTCGCGGCCTTCCACGCGCACCTCGACCGGGAGTACGCGGCGCGCAGCCTGCCGGCGCCGGTTCGCGACGCCGACATCGCCGCGCTGGTCGCCCGCTACGTCGGGCTGGTCCAGAGCGGCTCCCGGACGCCCGAAGCCGCGCTGCGCGACCTGCTCGCCGAGGTCAGCGCGCGCCTCCACGCGCAGGTCCAGGGCTGGCGCCTCGAGGGGTCGTCGCCGGAGGACGTCGCCTTTCCTGACCAGCTCTTCGCCAAGGACGTGCGGCGCATCGCGGCGGCGGTCGGCTACTACCAGCCGCCCGGCTCCGCGTGGGGACGCACGCTGGTGTTCGTCGTGGTGCTGCCAGAGGGGTCGCTGCGCAGCGTCGAGCGCGAGCCGCGCGCCGAGCTCGGGTCGAGCTAGCGGCGCCTACGGCAGCGGCGCGAAGCGCGGATCGCACTCGGGCGCCATCCACAGCGCCGGGTCGACCACCGCCGGCGGCAGGCTCGGCGGCGTCAGGAACGGCGGGTTCTCGAAGTCGAACAGCTCGAGCATCGGGTCCGCGTTCGCGTCGCGCCGCGTCAGCGCCGGCAGGTCGAAGCGCGTCTCGATCAGCCGCAGCACCGAGGTGTGGTCGTAGATGCGGTGGGAAACGAAGTGGCTGCGCGCGAACGGCGACACCACCACCATCGGCACGCGGATCCCGTAGCGGTCGAACTCTCCCGGATCGCTGTTGGGACCGAGCATCGGCGGGATGTCGTCGGGCGCGCAGGCCCGCGGCGGCGGAACGTGGTCCCAGTAGCCGCCGTGCTCGTCGTAGTTCAGGATGAACGCCGTGCTCGGCCACTGCGGGCTCGCGAGCACCGCCCTCACCACCTTCGCCACGAACGCCTGGCCGACCTGCACGTTCGAGACCGGGTGCTCGTCGTCCTCCCGGTTCGGGGGTCCGATCGGCTTGGAGTCCACGAAGGCCACCGCGGGCAGCGTCCCGGCTGCGGCGTCGGCGTAGAACTGGGCGATCTTGAACACGTGGCCGTCGGCATTGTCGCTGACGTAGGCGAAGACGGTCTCGGCGAAGGCGATGCTCTCCGAGTAGATCTTCCAGCTCACCCCGGCCGCGTCGAGCGACTCGAAGATCGTCGGCTGCGAGAACTCCGCGGGGTCGGTCGGGTAGTCGTTGGCGATGTGCCCGAACGAGGTGGCCGCGAGCAGATAGAAGCGGTTCGGGAAGGTCTGGCTGAGCACCGACGAGAAGTAGCGGTCGCCCATCGCGAAGGTCGCGTAGAGCGCGTAGTAGAACGGCAGCTCCTGATCGGTATAGTAGCCCATCGTGCGCGCCCCGCTCGGGTCGTCGGGGATCGCGTTCACGGCCGTGAAGCCGTCGTTCGCGCCGCCGTGCCATTCGCGGTGGGTGTTGTTCCAGGAGTGGCCGAGGTCGGCGATGTCGCAGACCTTGGTCTGATGGAAACGCGGGATCGGCGCTCCGCCGAGCGGATCGGGGTTCGTCGCGCCGGCAGGGGCCGGCTCGGCGAGCGGCTGGCCGATGTCGTGCAGCTGGCCCAGGTAGTGGTCGAAGGAGCGGTTCTCCTGCATCAGCACCACGAAGTGGTCGATCGGAATGTCGTCACCGTGTAGTGTACCCGCGGGCAAGGTCTCCGCCGGTAGCGCCCCCTTGCCGAAGTCGCAGGCGGGTGCCGCCTCCGGATCCCAGCGAAAGGTCGAGGACGCGAAGCGGTCCGCGCGGCCGTCGCCGTCGAGGTCCACGTTCACGAACAGGCTGTTGCGCCCGGGCGCCAGCTCCCACGGCACCAGGCTGCCCGTCGCGTGCAGGCCGTCGGGTGCGACCGTGAAGCGCGCCGTCACGTCCTCGGCGCGAGCGGGCGGCGCGTCGATGCCCGCCAGCAGCTGGAAGTGGACCACGGCGCCCTCCGGCAGGCCGCCGGGGAAGCGGACCTCGACCGGGCCGGAGCCGCTGCGATCGATGCTGCTCTGATCCGCGGGCGCGACGATCTTGGGGCTGCCGGCGCAGCTGGCCGCCAGGCAGGCCGCCGCGGCGGCGGCAGGCAGCGCCCGGGCGGCATGGCGCATCGAGAGCTCCATCTCAGGAGACTAGGTGGCCCGAGCGGGGCCTCCGTGGCAGCGCGAGCTCCCTCAGCTCGAGAGCTCGAGCATGCGCTCGAGCGGCCGCAGGGCGGCCAGGCGGGTCTCCTCGTCGAGCGTGAGCTCGGGGCGCAGGTCGCGCAGGCAGAGGTAGAGCTTCTCGAGCGTATTCAGCCGCATGTAGGGACAGCGGTTGCACGAGCAGCTCTCGTCCATGCCGGGGATCTGGATCAGCTGCTTCTCCGGGACCTGCTTGCGGATCTGGTGGAAGACGCCGTCCTCGGTGCCGATGATGAGCGTCGGTGCCGGCGATGCGATGGCGCGTTCGATGATCTTCTTGGTCGAGCCGATGAAGTCCGACTGCTCGAGCACCGATTCGTCGCACTCGGGGTGCGAGAGCACCTCCGCCTCCGGATGCTGGATGCGGAGCTTCGCCAGCGCCTTCGCGTTGAACTGCTCGTGCACGATGCAGGTGCCCGGCCAGAGGATCAGGTCGGGGCGATCCGCCTGCTGCGCGACCCAGCGTCCGAGGTGGCGGTCCGGCGCGAAGATCACCGGCCGGTCCGCGAAGTGACGCACGATCTCCACGGCGTTCGATGAGGTGCAGATCACGTCGGAGAGCGCCTTCACCTCGGCCGACGTGTTGATGTAGCTGACGACCGCGGCGCCCGGATGCCGCGCGATGAACTTGGCGAACTCGTCGGCCGGGCAGCCGTCGGCGAGCGAGCAGCCGGCCGCCAGAT
>Ga0335070_10004325_pt1 | contig 16602 bp, 17 predicted proteins | sample Lox_Sample_13_FD_206722 | JGI IMG/M metagenome (GOLD analysis project Ga0335070, IMG submission 206722) | Soil microbial communities from Loxahatchee National Wildlife Refuge, Florida, United States - Lox_Sample_1.3 | ecosystem: Environmental > Terrestrial > Soil > Wetlands | place: USA... | reverse complement strand
AGGCCCCGGTTCTGCTACAGGATGAGAGAGGGCGACTGCTCACCCTGCTCGGCGTGGAATCCGCGGCGCGTGGCCGCCCAGGTCACTCCGAACGCGCCAAGCGGCTAATCGCAACGCATTGGCCGGCCTGGCTGGCCCCGATCAGGACGGAGCAGAACGCCTGGATAACATGGAACGGCATGATCGAAGACGCAATTCGCGAAGCATTGAGCGTCTATCGGCGCGATTTCCTGGATCATCCGCAACATTACGAGACCTTCCAGCGCGCGCTGGCCGAACTGTTGACCCTGCTGGAAGTTCCCGGCCTGGCCGGCGCATTGCTGACGGCGCGAAAAGTAGTGACCTGGCCGATACGACAGCTCGCCAAACTCGGACAGAATCTCCGCTGGAAACGCCAGGACGAGGCTAGCCAGGAAACCGCCGTTCTGACGCGCGTTGTCGAGCACCTGTTCATCCGGATCAGCGAAACCGTGCTGGAAAAAAGCCAGGAAGATCCTGCGCTGCAGGGCTGGTGGAGGGAAATGGGGCAGTTGCTGCACGGCGAGCGCCTATCGAAGAGCGAGCGCTGCACAGCCGCAATCACCCGCTATCATCAGTCGTTCCAGCCGGAAATCGACCGCACTGCCCGCCAGCTCTACGACCAACTCCGTCAACATCCCGCCGTGCTCAATAGCTTGCGCGCCACCCGCATCACCACCGATGCGGCGGCGCTGGCCATGGCACTGCATACTGGTGGCATCGGCATTCACGACTTTCTGCTGGCCCCGGCGATCCTCTCCCTGACGACGATGCTCGCCGAAGGTGCGCTGGGCCGTTATCTGCACAAATCCGAAGCGGAGTTAAAGCAGCGACAATATCACGAGGTCGAAAAGTTGTTCGACCGGCTGATCCGCGTCGAACTGAACCGGCTGCCGGAAAGGCTCGATCCTTCCGACAAATTCAATATCCCGGCCCAGACCTTGGCGACCGCGGAAGCGATGCTGCATTAAGCCGATGCGCGATGCTTTCGATCAACTGCTGGCCGCCGCGAAAGCCTGGGCGCGGGACGCCCGAATTGCGGGCTGGCTTAGTCCGGAGGACAGCGTTCCGCTTGATGCCGTGGAAAACCGATCTCCGGCCATGCTGTTCGACGGCAGCGTCCATCGTCCGCTGGTCGTCGCCTTCTTCGGCGGCACCGGCGTTGGCAAGAGCACCCTGCTCAACCGCCTGGCCGGACAGGAAATCGCCCGCACCGGCGTGGAACGCCCCACCTCGCGGGAAGTGTCGGTTTACCTTCACGAATCCCTGCAGATACGGCAACTGCCCAAAGGGTTCCCCGTCGACCGGGTACGTACGGCCTATCACCGCGACGAACGACGCCGGCAGGTACTGTGGATCGACATGCCGGACATCGACAGTACGGAAGCGAGCAATCGAGAATTCGTGATCGAATGGCTGCCACACATCGACGTGCTCATCTACGTGGTCAGCCCGGAACGTTATCGCGACGACAAGGGTTGGCGTCTGTTGCGCGCGCATGGACACGAACACGCTTGGCTATTCGTGATGAACCAATGGGATCGAGCACAAACGGTGCAGCTGGATGACTTCGCCAAGCTGCTGACCCACGGCGGTTTCCTCGAACCGCTGATCCTTCGCACCGATTGTCGGGAAAATGCCGAGCTCAGAAAGCCGGACGATTTTGCGAGATTACAGGAAATCATCCAGTCGCTCGCCGAAATCCACGTGATCGAGCAACTTGAGATCAGGGCGATGGATCAACGCTACGAACGACTCCAAAGCGCCCTGACCGCCTGTCTTTCCAAACTGGGCGTAGAGCAGGCCCTGAACGAGCTTCAGACATCCTGGGCGGAAATCTGGCGGGAAACCGAGGCGGGCCTATTAAAGGGGCTGGAATGGCCGATCCGGGAGGTCGCCCGCGCCTTCGTTCGGCATGAATCCAGCCCCTTGCAAAAGTCCATCGATCTCAACAAGTCGGCCGAGGTGAAAACCGCAGCCGGGCAACCGCCACCGGCAACCATCCTCTGGGACGATTGGGCGCAAATGCAGTTGCAGGATGCCCTCGATCGGCTGGTCGTCGAGGCCGGCAACGTGGTTCCCGTGGCCCCTTTGAAGACAGGCCTGAAAGATGTCCCCCAAATCGCCCGCAAGCAAGTACTTTCCGAATCGCAGCGCGCCTTGCGCCAAGCGCTCGCCAACCCCGGCAATGCCGCTCAGCGCTTTTTTCTGAAACTGACAGGGCTGTGCGCTTTTTTATTGCCCTTAGCCGCCATTGCTTTGGTTTCCTGGCAAGCCGTCACCGCCTATTACGCCAGCGCGTTGACTCACGCGGGCTACCTGGGCGCGGATTTCGCCATCCATAGCGGCTTGGTGATCGTCATCTCCTGGCTTTTCCCCTACTTTCTCTACCGAAAACTCAAGCCTTCGGCCGAACGCGTCGCCGAAAAGGGACTGCGCAGCGGCGTCGCATCAGGACTTGCGCGAATTCGAGCCCAGGTCGATGAGGCGCTTAGGCTATTCAAAGAGGACTGGCGCAGACGCATCGCCGAGGGCCAGCGCCTGCTCGCAGTCGAGAGACCACCCCGCGAGCCAGCTCAGGCATTGCCCCAGCAGGAATTGCTTAAACGCATGCTGGTCAGCCATGCGAAATCGGTCGAGTGACCTGATCGGAAAGGAAGGTGTAGGGTGTGGCAGTGCCCCACCCTACGGCAACTGTCAAACGGAACGACTAATAATTCGGAAAATCATCGTGCCCGGGGCTTGTATGGTCAATACCCGTAATTTGGGTGTTGATCTCGTCTTCCAAACCACCGGGACAGGTTGGATGTCCAAAACCGCTGGCGCTATGGCCGCCTACGATATCATAAATAATGTTGTCCGCGTATTTTCCCGCACGATTATCAGCAAGACCTATGCCGAGCGCAACCAAATAGTCGCGAACCCGCAATGCAATATTGTGATCTGCACAGGAGGTATCACCGCTCACACCGAGTCCGCCGGCAACCGCCCCTTTTTTCCATAGCGATACACCGCCACCGAACACATTGTTGCCGCCCATGATTTTGCCCACCAGAGGATCATTGGGCGTGCCCCAATTCGAGGAAGGGCCCTTGTACGCAACCGCTGGATCAACGGGGTTGCTCGCTTGGAGCCCATAAAGAAAACCGCCGGGTTGAGTGGGCGCCCACAATTTCGCGGTTGACCATATTCCGGGAGCACCCGCAACCGTTAGGGAATTGGCGGTATACGCCTTCTGGGCGGAAATAACGCGGCTGGCAAACCATTGACTAACCTGTGCTGGACCTGAATAGACAACGGCACATACGGTTCCATCTCTGCCAACGATCGTTGCCCACATAGGCAAATCAAGACCGCCATTGCCTGTCGCCTTGGCATCGATCGTGGTAAGCCGCAACGTTCCGCCGGCCTTTCCGGGAACGGACGCCTTCAGCGCCAATTTAAGTTGGGCATAAGTCGGTAAACCCCTACAGGCGACAATATCAGCCAATACATTACCGCATGACAGCACCAGCGCTGCCGACATAGCGGTATTTAACAAAACTTTCGACATAAAACCCCCTAAAAGCGATTTTTAAATTACTAAGGATATTCACCGGCATGTCCTTTGATAAAAGAAAGTCCGATGATCGGGCCCCAAGGCCAAATCGTTTATAACACACGACTAACTGCCAGTAAAACCCGTAAAATTTTCACAAATACTCGATAGCTTATGTCGTTTTATACCCACCCGAGTCAAGCACCACCCTTTCCGAGATCAATGTGAAGAATGGGAATGCTCTTCCGCGACCCTGATCCAAGGCCGCTCATGGTTCGAGCGGGTGATGTCGCAGTACAGCAAATCCGGCTCGCAGCCTTCGCACTCGAGTTGTAAAGTCGAATGGGCGATGCCGTATTGGCTTCCCATCAACTCGTTGATCCGGCGCTGGATGACGACGCCCGCGCTGATGGGCATGTCGTGATCGGTCACCACATGGGCCGAAAGGATCCGCAGGTTCTTCGAGATGCTCCATACGTGTAGATCGTGCACCCCACGTACGCCCTCGATTTGCATGAAGTCACGCACCACCAGGCTCATATCGATGTCGCCGGGCGTGCTTTCCAGCAGAATTTCGACGGTTTCCCGGAGTATCGTCCAGGCGTTCCACAAGATCAGCAGGCCGATCAGCGCGCTGGCCACGGGATCGAGCCAGTTCTGCCCGGTCAGCCAGATGCCGATGCCCGCCAAGACTGCACCGATGGTGGAAAAGATATCGCCGATCAGATGCACGAAGGCGCTGCGCAGATTGAGGTCATGCTCGCGTCCGTGACTGACCAGCCAGGCCGTGACCACATTGACCACGAACGCCGCTGCGCCTACCGCGATCAGCACATCCGCTATGACCGGAGGAGGCGCCTGGAACCGTTGATAGGCCTCATAGAAGATGCCGACGGAGATCAGCGCGAGGGTGGTGGAATTGACCAGCGCCACCAGGATGCCGACGCGATGGTATCCGTAAGTCTTCCCGGCATGAGCCGGTTGGGTAGCCAATTTGATTGCGTACCAGCTCAGTGCCAGGGCGATCACGTCGGTCAGATTGTGAGCGGCGTCGGTCAGCAGCGCGAGGCTGTTGGCATAAACCCCGGCGGCTGCTTCGAAGATCACGAAAAACAGCGTCAGCAGCAAGGACAGCGCCAAACGGAACCGGGTTTTGCGTGAACTTGTTTCAAAGTGCGTGTGCGTATGCGCCACGAAGCGACCATCTACTCCAATGCGATACGATTTTGGCCCCTGAAGAAGGCAAACAGCCGCCCAGCATCAAGCTTGGCGGCCGTAAATTCAGCGTCCTCAAATCGGTTAGGATTGTTAGCGATTCTTCAACAGATCGCGGATTTCCGTTAGCAAGACTTCCTGCGCGGGTGGCGGCGGGGAAGGCGCTGCCGCTTCTTTTCTCTTCAGGGCATTCATCACCTTCACCAGCATGAAAATCGCGAACGCAACAATTAGGAAATCCACCACAGTCTGCACGAAATTACCATAGTTCAACGTGACCGCCGGAACACCTGCGGCCGCTTCCTTCAGGGTGAATTTCAGATCAGTGAAGTTCACACCACCGAGAACCAACCCGATGGGTGGCATGATGACGTCCGCCACCACTGAAGACACGATCTTGCCGAATGCGCCGCCGATGATGATACCGACCGCGAGGTCGACCACATTGCCCTTCATTGCAAAGTCTTTGAATTCCTGCATCATGCCCATGACGTTCCCCTTTCTTAGTTTTTTTAGGAGCACGAATCATAGCTTACCGCTCAATTGGCAGGCAACAGAATCGGGGCGGCGGAGCAGCCTCGCGGACTATGCCTCTTCCGACCGATGGGGGATAATGCACATTATCATCGGATGATCGAATCCTTATCCGATGACCAATCGTCAACCTGTTCGGCCTAAAAAATTTTCACCATGAAAAACCGTATTATTTCATCCCTCGCCATCAGCGCCAGCCTCCTACTCGTTCCGGCGGCAAAAGCCGACAGCGTCCTGGAATTTCTCGTCAAGGAAACCCGCGATCCAGCCGGCAAGACCCAGCCCGTTCTGGTCAAGGACGGCCAGATCATGGTCAAGGGCGCGGGCGGCGATGAGAATCTCGATTTCCTGTACAGCCGCGCTCAGGAGAGGCTGGTCATCATCGACCATCACAAGCGCACCTTCATGCCCGTGGACGAACAGCAGGTCAACCGGATTGCTCAACAGACGGAAGACGTTCAGCCCCTGTTGAAGGGACTGGGGGAACAAATCGGCAAACTGTCTCCCAAACAGCGCGATAAATGGGAACAGATGCTGGGGGGCAACATTTCGCTGGATAAGATCGCTAAGGCGGCAGAGCCGCAAAAACCGAGCAGCTTGGTAAAAACGGGGATGGGAAAAAACGTGGCCGGTATCGCCTGCCAGCAGATGAATCTGATTCAGGGTACGGCGCCCATGGCGGAAGTTTGTCTGGCCGACCCCGCCAGTATGAACATGTCCGGCGATGATTACGCCACCATCCGCTCGCTGTTCAGTTTTTCGGAGCGGCTCGCCACTAAGAGCCAGGGACTGGCCGGCCAGTTCGGCGTTAAGATTCCCAACATCGCCATCCGCGAGGTGGCGGGCATTCCCATCGAACTGCGGGACTTGTCCGGCGAGAACTTGGGCAGCATGACTTTAAGCCGCATCCTGAGTACGGCGGTATCGCCCGAACGGATGCAAATTCCCAACGGTTATAGGGTGGAACAACTGACGCTCTGGAAATAACGGGCGATCAGCCGCGACTGCCTTCGCCGGCAGATGAGGGTACAGTGGCGTCCGCCTGGACGCGCTCCCGTTGCTCGTGGCGCTGGACGACCAGTGAAGCACCCACCAGAATCAGCAGGGCTGCCAGGCTTAATTCCAGGGTCAGAAACATCCCGATCTTGAACCAGGCAAATGCGGGATGGACGAAGCGCACCAGCCAGCCGGCCGCTTCATCCGCCACCGCGGATCCGAACGTCAACCCGGTCAGCCACACCTTGAAATTCATCGCCAGCGGCGTGAACAGCAGTAAGTGAGTTAGGGTCACCGCCAGCATGCCCATCGCGAATAAATGGAAATGCGTCACCTCCAAAAGGCTCTGATAGCTCTTGGGGTGGGTGAAGCGTTCCTCCGAGCCCAGGTAATAGTCGACGACGGACTGGGGATCGAGCCCCATCTTGTGGAAATACATCATGCCGTTGCTGATCCAGAGTAAGGCGACGTAGGCGAGAAACATCAGAACGATGGTGTTGAGCAGAGTTTGCCGCCTTTGCTCTCCGGTCACGAAAAATCTCATCGGTTTATCTCCTCTTTGACAGCCAGACGATAAATGGCGAGCACCTTGCGGGCACCGTCCACGGCGGCGCGTGAGCTCAAGGTCGCCCCGCTGATGGCGTCCACACCCTGGTTAAGGCGTAAGTCTTCCAGGGGACGCCGGTATAATTTTTCAAACCATCTGGCGGGCGGTTGATATTCAGGCGGCTCGTGGAACGCGAGCATCTCGATGCGGCTCAGTTGCCCGTCCGGCGTCAACACGATCATCAAGGTTTCCGGCTGGGTGCGGACGTTATGCGACTCGATCGCTGCATAGCCCAATATCTCATCGCCCCGCTTGCCGACGTGAAAGGTGAACAGCTTCGACTCCAGTTTGACCTGGGCGACCTTTTCGACTTCCGCCGCCTGCTCGTCGGTGAGAAAAACCGGCAGGGATTCCACCGTGGCGCCCAGCCCAAACGCTAACTCAAAGGCTTCTTCCTTGCTGTAATAAACCGTAGCGAAGGTGCTATGCCAAACGGCCAACAAGCTCAGGAATAGGATTTTCCGGAATTTGATCTCGAACATAACGAACATTTCCAAACAAACACGGCGAGGCCCAGCTTGGGCCCCGCCAAAACGATGACTTTCTGTTCTTTGAACACCGCTAGTAGATGAACCCCACCCCTAAGTTGAACTCGTCCGGCGGTTGACCGGCGGCAGAGTGGATATTACGGTAGTCCGCCTTGATCGCGATGTTCGGAATCGGCTTGTAGGTGAGGCCCGCCTGATAGATCCACTGGTCGTAGAAGCCCCGCGGCTGCAGGCTGGTGTCGAAGCCCTCAGGCACCGAGGCCAGGGTGTTGTAGTGTTCGTAGCGGACGAACGGCGCCAGGTATTGCGAACTGTCCTTCCAAAGCAAGGGCATCACGTCGTAAGCCGCTTCGGTGTACCAGCCGTAGTTCGAAGATCCTATGGTTTCGCCCTTGGCGGCACTTAGGACGTCGGCGTTGCCGATATGGCCGTACGCCCCGAGTGCACGGAACTCCAGCCCCCGGTAGCGCCACTGGACATGCCCCTCGTAAAGCTGGGTGAAGGCAGCGATCTTCTTGCCGAGGAAAAGCTGGTTCTGCCCGGCATCGCCCAGATAGGCGGATGCTCCGACCAGGAGGCCGGGCGCCGCGGACGGCACATAATCCACCCGTCCCGTGAATGCAAAATCCTCGGCGAGCGCTAGACTGCCCTCCTGTCTTCCTTCGGCAATCCCATCGCTCGCGAAACCCTCGGCATTCAGGCCGTTCACTGCATACATCCGGTATTGCAAGCCCGGCAGGATTTCGCCGAACAAGCCGCCCCCTAATTCGCTCCAAGTCGTCGGAATAATGATCTGTTCCACGGCCGGACGGTGGTTGCCGTGGAAGGTGACCGGTTCGTGGATTTCGTTGATCAAACCCATCGGCATCAGCATCAAGCCCGTACGGATGTTGGCTCTCTTGTCAAGAAAGAAATCCAGAGTGGAAAATTCCACCGATACTTCCCCTTTTTCTTCGTCGCCTTCTCCGCTGGAGGCGTGCTCCCATTCGAATTCGTTGTTCAGCACGATCCAGTCATTGAACTTATAACCCGCATAGAGCACCCCGCGGACGAGATCGATTCGGTCTTTGGTGTCGCCGCTATAGTTGGTGTAAAACATTTCGCCGTAACCGCCGATGGAAAGCCCACGGCTGACGCGGTAAACCTCGGAAGCCGCCGGTCCCAGGCCGTACTGGCTCTTGTATTCGCGCTTCTCGGGAATGAAGAGTTTCGTTTTCAGCTTCTCCACTTCCGAAGCCAGAATGTCAGTCTTACGTTCCACTTCGGTCTTGGCCGTCTTGGCTTTAGCAGTCGGCTGAGGCGTCTCGTTCGCCTGCGCATTTTGTTGCGGCGTTTTGGCCGCCTCCCGTTGGGCGCTCTGTTTGAGATCTTTCACTTCTTCCTGCAAGGCCTCGCTCTTTGCCGCCTTGGCCTTCAGAACCTCGATTTCTTTCTGCTGCTGCTGGATGATCTTCCACATCTCTTCCATCGTCGCCGGCATTTTTTCTACCGCCTGGACAACGGGATGAGCAGCCGTGGCCGTCGCTGCAAAACATAAAGAGGCCCATTTAGCGCCCGATTTCATTTGCACTCCCATTACTCGTTATAAACGCTCGGGAGAAATTATACGCACAACTCTACCTAATGCAAATCATTATCATTTGCTAGGTTTGGCGGTCGGGTCTAGTTTGGGGATTTGCGGGAATGGCTGGAAATTAAGGATGCAACAGGCTTTGGACCCGGCGTAGATCGGCTTCCGTGTCAACACCAGCCTCGGGCGCTCGTTCCACGGGCAAAACGAGGATGCGCTCGCCGTTCCAGAGGATGCGAAGTTGCTCCAGCGATTCCACGGACTCCAGCGGTGACGCCGGCCAAGCGACATAACGGCGCAGAAAACCGGCGGAGTAGGCGTAAATCCCGATATGGCGGAGATAGGGAAAACCTTCGGGCAGGCCCTGATCGGTTGCGACGAAGGAATCCCGGTGCCAGGGAATCGGCGCCCGGCTGAAATAAAGCGCGTAGTCGTTCTTGTCGAGCACGACTTTCACGGCGTTTGGATTGAAAACTTCCGCCCTCTCCCTGATCGGGGCGGCCAGGGTAGCGATCTCAGCCCTGGCCTGCCCGGCCAGCACCGCGGCGAGTCGGCGGATCAGCACCGGTTGCATCAAAGGCTCGTCACCTTGGACGTTGACGATGATCTGCGAATCCGCCCAACCCAGGACTTCCGCGACTTCGGCGATCCTTTCCGTGCCGCTGTTGTGCTCCGGTCGGGTCATCACCGCCCTCACGCCGATAAAGGCAACAGCGTCGCGGATGCGTTCGTCGTCGGTGGCGACCACCACCTCCCCCGCCCCGGCTTCCAAAGCCCTCTCGCAGACATGCGCGATCATCGGCTTGCCGGCAATCGGCAGCAGCGGCTTGCCCGGCAGACGGCTCGCCCCGTAACGGGCCGGGATGACGATCTTAAAGGACTGCATCGTCGCCGACCGGTCCTGCGGGGTGTTTTTTCGACAGCGCGTCATATTCCTCCAGGCTGAGCCTGCGCGCCTCGGCCTCCAGCATCACCGGGATCTCGTCGCGGATCGGATAAGCCAACCGATCGGCCCGGCAAATCAGTTCCTGTTCCGCCTTTTTGTAAAGGAGATCGCCTTTGCACAGGGGACATACCAAAATATCAAGCAGCTTTTTGTCCATCGCATTTCGCCTTCAACAGATTTAACAGTTTCTCGCCGAATCCGGGCGGCAGGCGTGCCTCGACCGGCACGTACCAATGCCGCTCGCCCGCGATGCTCCCGCATTTGACTGCGTCTTTCTCGGTCATCAAGACCGGCGCATCGTCGCCGAAGCGGATATCCTCACGCCGGTAGGGATGGTGATCCGGGAACGCCGTCTCCTCGAATTCCAGGCCCAGATCCCGAAGGTAGGCAAAAAAACGCCTTGGGTTGCCGATGCCGGCGATGGCCCGCAGCTTCGCGCCGGCGAAATCGGCCAGCGGCTTTTTGAGAGTTTGATCCAAAAGGTTCACCGCATGATCGCCCGCCAGGGTCATGCCGAACTCACCCGACTGTGGCCTTCCCTGACACACCACCAGATCCACCTCGCCCAAGCGTTCGAGCGGTTCCCGCAGCGGACCTGCGGGCAGACACCGGCCATTGCCGAAACGCCGCTCGCCGTCGATCACGGCGATTTCGACATCCCGGGCCAAGGCATAGTGTTGCAGGCCGTCGTCCGAGATCACAATATCGCAATCCGTCCGTTCCAAGAGGCTACGCCCGGCGGCGGCACGCTCGGGGAAAACCATAACCGGACGACCGGTTCGGCGGGCGATCAGCAGGGGTTCGTCGCCGACTATGCGCGGATCGCTGTCCGATTCGACCGCCACCGGCCCCTCAAGCTTACTCCCGCCATACCCCCGGCTGATAACGCCGGGCCGGTAACCGGCTTTCCGCAGAAACTCGACGAGCCAAACCACCAGGGGGGTCTTGCCCGTACCACCCACGCTGAGATTGCCCACCACGATGACGGGGACGGGAAGGCGATCGGGCTGCTTGAGCCCGAGCCGATAAGCGGCCCGCCGAACCTTGACCGCTTGCAGGAACAGCGTCGAGAGCGGCCTCAGCAGAATGTTGGACGCACGGCCTTCATACCATTGGTGTTGCAGCCAGACGGCCAGGGCCGGTTTCATGCCCGTAGCGTGGCGCGCACTCAAGGCTGCTGTTCCGGCGAAGACTTGGCGGCGAAGGTGATATGCACAAAACCCAACTGACTCGCCGCGTCCAGGGCGCTCATTACGGCCTGGTGCGGGGTTTTCTGATCGGCGGCGATAATCAGCAACGGATCCTTGTTCTCGCCTGCCGCCTGCTGCAAGGCCTGTTTCAGCGTATCCACCCGGGTGTTGATCACCTGATGCTGATCGACCACATAACGTCCTTCCGCATCGATCACGACCTCCAGTCCCTTCTCTTCCGCCTGCTGCTGGGAACTGGCCTCGGGCAGAGAGACTTTCAACGCGGCTTCGCGGCTGAAAGTGGTGGTCAGCACCAGAAAAATCAGCAGCACGATCAACACGTCGATCATGGGAATGAGGTTCAGGTCGGGCTTGTTCTCCCGTTGCGAACGGAAATTCATGGCGGAGCTCTCTTATTCTTCGCGTTCGCCGTGCATCATCTCGATCAGGCGCAGCGCCTCTTCCTCCATGCGCACGGCCAACTCGTCCACCCGCCCCTGGAAATAGCGGTGGAACATCAGGCTGGGGATCGCCACCGCCAGCCCGGATGCCGTGGCGATGAGGATTTCCGAAATGCCGCCGGCCAAGTGCGCGGGGTTGCTCAGCCCGGAAGCCATGGAGAAGGTGGAAAAGACCTTGATCATGCCCAACACGCTGCCGAGCAGGCCGAGATAGGGCGAGATCGATGCGATCGTACCAAGGGTATTCAGATACCTGCCGAGTTCATGCACCACCTGGCGGCCCGCCTGCTCGAGACTTTCCTTCATCACATCCCGCCCGTGTTTGTAATTCACGAGTCCCGCCGCGAGAATCGCCCCCAATGGCGAACTCACGCGCAACTGCCGGATATGCACGGCGTCCAGCTGGTTCTTGCGCTGTAATGCCCAGATCTGCGGCACCAGTTGGCGCGGCAGGATATTGCTGGTCCGCAGCGCCCAAAGGCGTTCGCCGATGATGGCCATTGCGACGATGGAACAGGCGATGATCGGCCACATGACCCAACCGCCCGCCTTGATGACTTCAAGCACGATTCATTCCCCCGAAAACCTAGCGATCTATTTCATTTTAACTCAAGGCCGGCGCACGGAGACAGTTAGAATGCGAGCCCCCGTCCTCCGCTCCCCCGGTTGTTTATCCACCCAGCCCCAAACGATCAGCAACGCGAGCAAGCTGACCCCCGCCGCCGCGCTATAGATCCACACCGGACCTTGCGAATCCCACAAGGCCCCGCTGTAGTAACTCCCCAGCATGCCGCCGAGTCCATAGCTGAGGCTGCTGTACAAGGCCTGTCCCTTGCCGTGATGGGGCCCGGCAAAATATCGATGCACCAGATGGATCGCCGCCACATGAGAAGCGCCGAAAGTCGCGGCATGGAGAACCTGGGCGAACGCAACCAGGACCAGCTCTTGCACGAACCAGGCGATGATCAACCAGCGCAGGACGCCCAAGCCGATACTGACCAGCAGAATCCCCCTCAGACTGGAGCGCTGCAACAACCGATGCAGAAACACGAACAACACGATCTCGGCGAGCACGCCCAAGGCCCAGAGCTGACCGGTCGAACTGCTGTCGAAACCATTTGCCTTCAAGTAAATGGAAAAGAAGACATAGTAAGGCCCGTGCGCGATCTGGATCAGCATGAAGACCACCAAGAACGCGACCACCCGGGGCTGGCTGAGAATTTTCAGCAGGGACCCGTTGCCGTTCCCAACGACTCCGATGGAGCGCTCCGGAACCAGAAGGCTCGCCAAGCCCATACCGATGAACAGGATTAAGATCAGGATCGGCAGGCAATCGATCACGACGAACGTATCCAGCGCCTTGCCCACGGCCAGCACGGCGACGATGAAGCCGATGGAGCCCCACAGGCGGACGCGGCTGTAACGGTGCGCATCCTGGCCCAGATGGACCAGCGTCAGCGCCTCGAACAGCGGCAGGGGCGCGTTCCAGAAAAAGCCGAAGGCAAACGTAATCAGGGCCAGCCAACGGAAACCGGACAGCCAGAACACCATGCCGAACCCGACAACGGTCAGGCAGGAGGCCATCCGGATCAACGGCATGCCGCGTCCGCTGCGGTCTGCCAGCCAACCCCACAGATTGGGCGAGATGAGCTTGGTGCCCGCTAACAGGGCCATTAGCTGGCCGATCTGGGCGGGCGTATACCCTTCGGCCTGGAGATAGAGCGCCCAGTAAGGCAAGAACGCGCCCAAGGCAGAAAAATAAAAGAAATAAAACCCGGACAGCCGCCAATAAGGAAGCTTCCTCGCAACGGGCATGGCTAACGTGCGAAAAAGGCGAGCGGCATCACGAAGGGCCCGCCGGAACCGGCTTCAACTCCGTTGTCACATCCTGATTCTGGGCGCGGTGACGCAGATAATGATCCATCAGCACGATCGCCATCATCGCCTCGGCGATAGGCGTGGCGCGAATGCCGACGCAGGGATCGTGCCGGCCAGTGGTGATGACTTCCACCGGCTCGCCGCGCACGTTCACGCTCCGGCCCGGCAGACGCAGACTGGAAGTCGGTTTGAGGGCGATACTGGCGACGATGTCCTGTCCCGAGGAAATGCCACCCAGCACGCCGCCGGCGTGATTGCTGAGGAAACCTTCCGGACTGATTTCGTCACGGAATTGCGTGCCCCTGGCCTCGATGCAGGCGAAGCCATCGCCGATCTCCACGCCCTTCACCGCATTGATGCTCATCAGGGCATAGGCCAGCTCAGCATCCAGCCGGTCGAAGATCGGCTCGCCTAGACCCGGCGGAACGCCGGTCGCCACCACGTTGATTCGCGCCCCGATCGACTCGCCTTCCTTCCGCAACGCGTCCATATAAGCCTCCATCTCGGGGACCTTGTCGGGATCCGGGCAGAAGAACGGATTATTGCCGACTTCGTCCCAGACAAGACGGTGGATTTTAATCGGCCCAAGTTGAGAAAGGTAGCCGCGAATCTCTAAACCTAAGCGCTCTTTCAAATATTTCTTGGCAATGCCCCCCGCCGCGACCCGCATCGCCGTCTCCCGCGCAGAGGAGCGCCCGCCGCCCCGGTAATCGCGAAAGCCGTATTTCATGTGATAGGTGTAATCGGCATGGCCGGGACGGAAACGCTCGGCGATATTGGAATAATCCTTTGAACGCTGGTCGGTGTTCTCGATCAGCAAGCCGATGGGCGTACCCGTAGTCTTGCCCTCGAACACGCCGGACTGGATCTTCACCTCGTCCGCTTCTCGCCGCTGGGTAGTGTGCCGCGATGTGCCGGGCTTGCGTCGATCCAGATCTTCCTGGAGATCCGCCTCGCTCAGTTCAAGCCCCGGCGGACAGCCGTCCACGATACAGCCGATCGCCGGCCCGTGGCTTTCGCCGAAGGACGTTACCGTGAACAGTTTGCCTAGGGTGTTTCCGGACATGGTTGTGGATTCAGAATCTCATAAATGGAGCTAGCGGCACACGTTGGGTTACGGCTCTTGCCTAACCCCACCTACATCAATTGACTGCGACACTCCCGAAGTTGCTCCGCCGTCAGTAGAAACACCCCGTCGCCGCCGCGTTCGAAATCCAGCCAATAGAACGGGACTTCCGGATAGGCCTCCTCCAGCGCCTCGGCGCTGCTGCCAACTTCCACCACCAGAATACCGCCCGGTTTCAGATGAGCCTCGGCGCCCTGCAGGATGCGCCGTACGCAATCTAGACCGGTTTCGCCGGACTCGAGCCCGAGCCTCGGCTCGGCATGGTATTCGAGGGGAAGCCGCCGCCATTCTTCCATATTCACGTAGGGCGGGTTGCTGACGATCAGATCGTAATGCCTGTCGCCGAGAGCGGCATAGAGATCGGACTCCACAGCCCGGACGCTATCTTCAAGTTCGTGTTGGGCGATATTGATACACGTAACTTCGAGCGCTTCCGGCGAAATGTCGACGGCGTCAACCTCACAGTTCGGAAAAGCATAGGCACAGGCGATGGCGATGCAGCCGCTGCCGGTGCAAAGATCGAGAATGTCGGTGACCGTATCCGCTTGACCGAACCACGGGCTGAACTGCTGTTCGATCAGCTCGGCAATGGGCGAGCGCGGCACCAGCACGCGCTCATCGACATAGAACGACAAGCCGGCGAATAGAGCTTCATGGGTCAGATAGGCGGCGGGCTTGCGCTCGGCGATACGGCGCTCGATCAGATTTACCACCCGAACGCGTTCATCCGGCGCGAGCGTGGCGTTGAAATAACCGCCGGGCAGATCGTGGGGCTGATGGATCGCGTGCAGAACCAGGGCTGCGGCTTCGTCCAGGGCGTTTGCCGTGCCGTGGCCGAAGAACAACTTCTCCTGCTGGAAGCGGCTGGCACCCCAGCGGATGTAGTCGCGGATCGTGGTCAGATAGGCCGTTACGGCCTCCGCGTTGTTCATGCCTTCGCTCAAGGATAAAGGCCGATTGCCTTCAGGCCAATGGTTTCATCCAGGCCGAACATCAGGTTCATGTTCTGAACGGCCTGTCCCGCCGCGCCTTTGACCAGATTATCGATGACCGCCAGAATGACCAGGGTATCGCCGTTCATGGGCCGATGGATGGCGATCTGGCAGCGGTTGACGCCGCGCACGTTGCGGGTGTCGGGATGTGCCCCGGCCGGCATCACATCGACGAACGGCTCATCCCGATAACGGGTTTCGTACAACGCTTGCAAATCCGGCGCGGCGCCGTCCAGCTGTGCATAGATCGTGGCATGGATGCCCCGGATCATGGGGATCAGGTGCGGCACGAAGGTCAGGCCCACCGGTTGGCCGGCGGCCTTTTCCAATCCCTGGCGAATTTCCGGCCAGTGGCGATGCCCCTTGACGCTGTAAGCTTTCAAGCTCTCGCCGGCCTCGCTCATGAGCATGGGAATCTCGGCCTTTCGTCCTGCGCCGCTAACACCCGATTTGACGTCGGCGATCAGGTTATCCAAGCGAATCGCGCCAGTTTCGATCAGCGGCAACAAGCCCAACTGTACCGCAGTGGGATAGCAGCCCGGACAGGCGATCAGGCGCGCCGAGCGAATCGGCTCGCGGTTGACCTCCGGCAAACCGTAAACCGCCTCTTCCAGCAGATCCGGGCAGGCGTGGGGTTCTCCGTACCACTGCTGCCAAACCTCAGCATCCTTGAGCCGAAAATCGGCGGCGAGATCGATGAGTTTCACTCTGCGGGCGAGCAATGCTTCGGCCATACGCATGGCCGTCCCATTGGGCGTGGCAAAGAACACCACATCGCATTCGGCCAAAATTTCGGCGTCCGGTTCGCTGAATTCGGCATTCACGAAACCGCGCAGATTGGGATACAGCTCATCCACCGGCCTGCCGGCGTCGGCACGGGAGGTGACCGCCTTGATGCGGACGCTCGGGTGCAGGGTCAGAATTCTGAGGAGTTCGACGCCCGTGTAACCGGTGCCGCCAACGATGCCCGCCTGAATCATGATGTCTGTGTCCTGCCTATTCGACGATGAGGAACACCGAGGTAGCGCCCTTAAGGCCGCTTG
>Ga0335070_10004324_pt1 | contig 16602 bp, 11 predicted proteins | sample Lox_Sample_13_FD_206722 | JGI IMG/M metagenome (GOLD analysis project Ga0335070, IMG submission 206722) | Soil microbial communities from Loxahatchee National Wildlife Refuge, Florida, United States - Lox_Sample_1.3 | ecosystem: Environmental > Terrestrial > Soil > Wetlands | place: USA... | reverse complement strand
ATGGCGGCGATTACCGACTCATGTCATCCAGCCCTTACAAGGGTGCAGGGAGTGACGGTAAGGATTTGGGCGCGGACGTTGCCGCAATCCAGGCTGCGATTGCAGGGGTTTACTGAAGACACTCGCCCGGCACAATGAAGCGTCGGACTGGCTTGGCTGGGCGGATACAAGCGTAGCGCAAGTTGCTGGCGTTCAGCCCCATTCAAAAAGCGCAGCCAGCGACGGCGATGGCAGCGCCAAGAGCGCAGACTGCGCTACCATCCAGCCGCCCACAGCTGCTTTTTGCTGACAAACCTCGAATTCGCCAGATAAAGCAGCATCCGCTTTAATCTTCCCTCTAATTCCGCGTGCTAACATTGACAGGCGAAGTCGTCGCACGCTTCGGCACCTTCGCTCAATACTTTTGTCTTTTGAGCATGCAATAGCATGGTAAAAACATTATCACTAGGAATCATCTCCCGTTTGGCCCTGTGTGTTTCCCTTGCGGTTGTGCTGTACTCCTACACTTCTCCAGCTCAACAGGACTCTGTGGGCGATCACCCGAACGCAGCCACAAATGATCGGCGGTTCGATGGCCCAGCAGAGCTACCCCGGTTGCATGTGCGAAGTGCCATGTCAGATACCCCTGCTCCCGGGCGCACCTTGTTCGTAAAGGCAGGAGATGACTTGCAGTCCGCCATCGACAATGCCAAATGCGGGGACACCGTGAAATTACAGGCAGGTGTAGTCTTCGGTGGCTTATATCACTTCCCCAAGAAGCCGTGCGATGACTCTCATTGGGTAATCGTTCGTACCAGTGCTCCCGATTCAAGCCTACCCCCAGAAGGTACAAGGATTACCCCCTGCTATGCGGGGGTGGCATCTCTCCCTGGCCGCCCTGATTTTCATTGCTCCTCTCCACGTAACGTCTTGGCCAGAATCGAGCTTACGCAAGAAGCTTGGTCTGGACCCATTCTGTTCTCTGACGGGGCGAATCATTACAGGTTTATAGGGCTGGAAATCACTCGTGCCTTGCCCAAATTTCATCTGCGGAACCTGGTTCAGGCACTAGATGCGAAAACCAGCGCCAACCACTTGATCTTCGATAGGCTCTGGTTGCATGGTACTGCGGAAGATGAAACCAAAGGCGGCATACACTTGAGTGGCACAACTTATGCCGCCGTTATCGATTCGTATTTCAGCAACTTCCAATGCATTGCCCGTAAGGGGTCATGTACTGATGCTCAAGCCATCAACGGCGGTACCTTTGACTTGCCCGGGGGACCATACAAAATCGAAAACAATTTTCTGGAGGCGTCTGGACAATCAATAATGTTTGGCGGTGCTGCCGGCAGCACGACCCCGGCAGATATTGAAATCTTCCACAACCACCTCTTCAAACCGATTTTGTGGCGCCCCGGAGAGCCTGGTTTTCTTGGCGGCTATACCGGCGATCCATTCATAGTGAAGAACAATTTCGAGCTCAAAAACGCACAAAGGGTTCTTTTCGAGGGAAATATTCTTGAAAACTCTTGGGGGGGCTTTACTCAGGCAGGCTTTTCTATCGTCCTTACCCCGGCCAATCAGGGTGACCACTGCCCACTGTGTCGCGTCACTGACATCACGCTGCGGTACAACAAAATAATCCATGTTGCGAGTGGACTTCTGATCGCGAACGTGGCTCCCAAGCAACAACGGCCTTCATCCGGTGGCGAGCGCTACAGCATTCACGACCTGTTAGTAGAGGACATTCAAGGGACAGCTCTCAAGGGTTTTGGCCTGTTTGCGCTTATGGGATCGCGAGTGCCCCCGCTGAAGGATGTCAGCTTTGACCACATCACCGCATTTCCCCCGCGGGCCATACTCACGATCACCAATCCAGGAGAAAAGGTTCTAGGCTTCTCGATGACGAATAGCATTTTTGCCGCAGGCGACCGTGAAATGGCCGGGGCGGCAGGTGGGGCAAAGAATTGTACAGCGGGCTTTCGTCGCGGAGATGTCAGCGGAATTCTTAATAGTTGCTTCTCGAAGCCTAACGTCAGTCACAATCTCATTATCGGCAGCTTTGGCAAGTGGCCCGAGCACAATACTATCGTGAAGGACACCAAAGATGCGGGCCTCGGGAAGGCGCCTGGTGATGCTGGCGAGAATTATCGAGTTTGTCCCGGCAAAGGCGGAAACGGCTGCACGCAGGCTTCGCCCGCTTCTCGTGCTGCTTCTGACGGAAAGGATATTGGAGCCGATCTTACCGCGGTCGACAATGCAACCCGAGGTGTCATCTGAATAGCAGCAGCATATTCAGGGGTAAGCGTCTGACCAACACACCTGTTCGACAGGCGGGGTCTGTGTTTAAGTGTCCGGATGAACGCAAAAACAGAGTTGTCAGCGCCCAAGCGACGTACCCGTGCAGAAGTTCAGCAGTTGGTGGCCGAGTTTGTGAGCAGCGGTATGCGGCGGAGCGAGTTTTGCCAGAGTCGAGGTTTGAGCTTCAGCACACTGGATCGCCATCTAAAGAAACTGCGTTGGAAGAGAAGGCGTAAGCCAAATTCCTCGGCCGGTCGTTTGGTGCCGGTGGAGTTGGCCGCTAGCAAATCGCCGAAGCAGCACGAACCGAGTTGTGGGCTGGTCGTGGTGCTGCCGGGCGGGCGCCGGATCGAGGTGCATCCTAGTTTTGATACGAGTACGTTCGAAAGCCTGGTAGGCATCCTGGAGCGGGCGTAAGTCGTGTTTGGACTGGGCCCAGCTACACGGATCTATCTGGCCGCCGGGGTGACCGACATGCGCAAGGGGTTCGAGGGCCTGTACGGTCTGGTCCGGGATCGATTGTCGTGCGAACCCCTGAGCGGGCACCTTTTTCTGTTCTGCAACGCCCAGCGCAATCGGTTGAAGGTCCTCGTCTGGGACGGAAGCGGACTCTGCAATCCCTCCACAGAAAACCCACAATATCGCCTTTGAATCCAGGCAAGTCTGTTATCCATGGCACCGCTGGTATGGCCGTAGTGTTTTGACGTGCAGGGCTGGCGGCGCCCACTCCGATGTAGCGTACTTCTGCAAGCTTCCGGAGGCACCGCTCGATGCGATGCTCGTCGAAATCCCGAAGTGGATGTTCGACGCGGCCCATTGCGCGACGCTGCGGCTTACGGAACATCCTCATGTTGATTGCGCGACACTGCGCACTTTGAAGAACTCGATCGCCGAACAGCGTGTCTGCGTGAAGGCGCCGGTGTTACAACCGCAGCTATCCCGGCAAGCCGGTCACGGAGACACGGATGGCAGCCCTTTCAAAAAGGCCACGAATAACACAACTGACGCTGTTCGGCGAACGACTCGCCGTACCGCGTTGGCACGATCTGACTCAACCCTCACGCGTCGAGGTAACAAGACTGCTGGCGCAACTCCTCGTCAGTGTCCGGACGAGCGATCCAGTTCGCGTCCCTCAAGACCGGGGGGAACGCGATGAGTGACAAGATCAAGCCACAGCATCTTTCGCGCAAAGCGATCCTGTACGTGCGGCAGTCCTCGCCGTATCAGGTGATGAACAACCTGGAAAGCCAGAAACTGCAGTACGCCATGGAAGCTCATCTGCAATCACTGGGCTGGAGCGAGGTGGAGATCATCGATGAAGATCTCGGCCGTTCGGCGGGTGGCACCGTCACGCGCACCGGGTTTGAGCGCATGGTGGCGCAGGTCTGTCTCGGGGAAGTAGGTGCGGTCTGCGCGCGTGAGGTTTCTCGCTTCGCGCGGAACAGCCGCGAGTGGCAGCAGTTGGTAGAGGTGTGCCGTATTGTCGACACACTGCTCGTCGATCAGGAAACGGTGTATTCGCCGCGGCTGGGCAATGATCGGTTGCTGCTGGGGCTGAAGGGAACGCTCAATGAGTATGAACTCGACCTGCTTCGGCAGCGGGCCAGCGAGGCCCGAGTCGAGAAGGCACGACGCGGCGAACTCGTGTCGCACTGTCCGGTCGGCTTCATCAAGGACGAGGACGGGCGACTTCAGAAGGAGCCCGACGAGCGCATTCGGCGCACGATCGAGCTGGTGTTTGCAAAGTTCCTCGAACTCGGCAGTGCCCGCCAAACCCTGCTGTGGTTCATGGAGAACGAACTGTCGATCCCGGCCCGCACGATCCGGGGCGATGTTCACTGGCGCCGGCCCGCCTACTCCGGCATCCACCGCATCCTGACGAATCCGGCATATGGTGGAGCGTATGCGTATGGCAAGACCGAGAGCCTGACATGCTACGAGAATGGTCTCTCCGTGCAACGCACTCGGCGCCGACCCCGCGAGCGCTGGGTTACCCTGATCCCCGGTGTGCACGAAGGCTATGTGAACTGGGAAGACTTCGAGCGTATCCAGAAGATGATCATCAGCAATCGCCTCTGCGATTGCGAACCGTCAGGGGCTGCGCGTCGTGGCAGCGGGTTGTTGACGGGGTTGTTGCGTTGCCGACGTTGCGCCCGTATGCTGCGGGTATTCTACAAGGGTGCTGATGGCGAGGTGGTTCGTTATGCCTGTCCCAGGGCTTATCTGGACAACAAAGAAGCGCGGTGTGTTGCTTTCAGCGGCGCCACGGTCGATGCCGCAGTCGCTCGGCAGTTGCTGTACGTGGTGCAACCCGCGGCGATAGAGGCAGCGATTATGGCCACTCAACGACAGGCCCGAGCCCATTCTGAAGTTCTGGATGCTCTGGGCCGCGATCTGGAAGCCGCGCGCTACCGCGCGCAACGCGCCGAGCGTCAGTACGAGGCCGCGGACCCGGAGAATCGCCTGGTTGCGCAGGAACTTGAGCGGCGGTGGAACGCCGCGCTGGAAGAAGTTCGAGCGATCGAAGCGCGCATCGCCGCCGAGGGTGAATGCGCACAGGCCACCAGCGTGGGCACGGTGGATGAGTTCCAAGAACTTGCGGGCGATCTTGAGGCCTTGTGGAATCACCCGCAGGCCGATGAGCGGACGAAGAAGCGACTCCTCCGAGCACTGATCCGCGAAATCGTTGTGGACATCGATGAACAGACCAGCGAGGTTGTGCTGCTGATCCACTGGAAGGGTGGCGTGCATACACCACTGCGTCTGCCACGTCGTCGCCGCGGAGAAAGCAGCGGGCACATCCCGAAAGATATCGTGGAGGCGGTCCGCGAGTTGTCGCGTATCTACAGCGACGAGATGATTGCCGGCGTTCTCAATCGCGCAAAACTACCCACCGCTCGGGGTAACTACTGGACGCGGGCGCTGGTTACATCGTTGCGCTTCAATCATGAAATCAAGTGTCATGATGCGCAGCGCCAGGCCGCAGAAGGTTGGCTGAATCTCTCGCAGGCCGCGCGTCTTGTAGGGGTATCGAATCGTACATTGCGACTGGCCATTGAACATGGCTATATTGCAGCGGAGCGTCCGATTGCGTGTGGACCGTGGGTGTTGAACAAGCAGTCCTTGGAGAACGAGAAAGCTTCTCGTCTGCTTGATCGGGTACGGCTTGGACGACACTCCCCCACGGTACCGTCATCGGCCCAGACAGTTCTCGACTTATCAACCACATAGTGAAATGGGGCATCATGAAGACCACTCGTGGGTCTGTGCCAAGAGGTTAGAGAAAGGGCGTTTTACCTGGCCGCAGTCCGGCGATGCGCAGGGCAAGGTCGTCCTGAGTCACGAAGAGCTGTCCCTGCTGTTGGGTGGGATCGATCTGACCAAAACCAAGCATAAGCGGTGGTACCGGAAGACTCTCCCCGAGGGACACGCTGCCGCATAAGTTGTGTGGTTGTTTGAACCTTTCGATCGACTCTGGTAAATCATTAACTCATTGTGAGTGCGCCTTCCATCCCTTCCGCACCAGCCGATCTTGAACTCATCCAACAACTTAAGAGCAAGCTGCAGTGCGCGGAGCTGCGGATTCGTGTGCTGGAAGAGCGTCTACGGCTGATGCGGATCGAGAAGTATGGTGCGGGCGGAGAAAAACTTTCGCAGCCGCAAATGCAGTTGTTCGAGCTTGAGCCTGTCATCAGTGAAATGATCGAGCAGCCGGAGAGTGAGCACGCGCCAGTGCATCGCTCGACCAAGAAATCCGTCAAGCATCCAGGCCGCCAGGAGTTGCCTCCGAATCTTCCGCGCGTAGAACGGATTCTGCCGTGCACGCCGGATCAGCGTGTATGCAGACGCTGCGGCGAAGAAACTGTGGTGATCGGCTACGAAGAGAGTTCCCAGTTGGATGTGGAGCCAGCGAAGTACTTCGTGCTAGTCACGAAACGAGAGAAGCGGGCTTGCCGGTCGTGTGAGGAGCTTGGAGTGGTCCCAGCACCCCTGCCGCCACGGATCATCGAGAAGTGTCTGGCGAGTGACCGGATCGTCATCGACACGGTAGTTAGCAAATATTGCAATCACACTCCCCTTCATCGGCAGAGCATGATTCTGGAAAGGGACCTCGGCTTGGAAATCAGCCGCGCAACGCTGGATGGCTGGGTTCTCAAAGTCGGCGAGTTGCTAGTTCCTATGGTCGCCGAAATGAGGCGAGAGTTGATTAGTGGAAGTTACATTCAGGCGGATGAAACCCCGGTTGATGTGCAGACACGCGAGGGCCGAGGGAAGAATCGCCAAGCGTACCTCTGGCAATACAGTCGCCCCGGAGGAACTGTGGTGTTCGACTTCCGTCTAGGCCGTGGACGCGATGGGCCGAAGCGGTTCCTGGGGCAGTTCGAAGGTATTCTCCAAACTGACGCCTACGCGGCTTATGACCAGATCGGTGGGCCGAGAATGGTGCATGCCGCTTGTTGGGCGCATGCAAGAAGACAGTTTTTCGAGGTGGTACAGCTAAATCCCCGAGACCCGATTGCAACTCCGATTGTGGCTCAGATGGACGAACTGTTTGCCGTTGATGCGGAAGCTCGCCGCAAAGCGCTGACTACTGCGGCGCGCCATATCCGGCGTCAGGAAACAGCCAAGCCTCTTCTCAATGAGATTCGTTGCAAGATCGAGGCGGCGCTGTTCGTTGCGTTGCCTTCCAGCGCACTTAGCAATGCCTGCCAGTACGTACTCGTACTGTGGAAGAAGCTCACCCGCTTCTTGGAGTATCCCGAATTGGAGCTAAGTACTAACCTGGCGGAGAACTCCATGCGTCCGATAGCCCTTGGTCGAAAGAATTGGTTGCACATTGGCAGCCCACAAGCGGGATTGAAGATTGCGGCGATTCTCTCGGTCGTGGAAAGCTGCCGTCGGCTGCAAGTCCCGGTGCGCGATTACTTCTCCTCGATTCTCCCCGGACTTGCCGATCTCCCGATCGGGTACCTTCCAGACCTTACTCCCGCTGTGTGGGCTGCCCGGCATTCGTAGACTCAAGCGACCTACGTAGTAGCCGCGAAATCATTTTGAGACTACAACCGCATAGTTTCCTGTTTGAATATGATCCGGTTTGGGCATTCGATTCGGTACTGCTGGCGGTCTGTTTCAGGCGCGGTCCCCTCGTGCCCTCGTGCCGGGGCATACCTCGATCAGTTCACGGTGAAAGTTCCCGGAGCGGTGGCTTTGCCGCCTTTCGTCGTGACCACTATTTTGCCGGTCTTGGCACCAGTCGGGACCGTCGCAGTTACCTGGGTATCGGAGTTCACGGTGAAAATGGTGGCTTTGACTCCGCCGAAGGTCACGCTGGTGGTTTGTGTAAGACTCATGCCCGTGATCACGACCGGCGTTCCTACCGGCCCGCTCGGCGGAGCGAATGTCAAGGCCTGCGGAATGACGCTGAACACTTGCGGCGTAACCAGGTTGCCGCTCGGTTCAAGCACAGTCACGTTACCGGTGGTTGCTCCGGCGGCCACGGTTGCGATCATGTAGGTATCGCTCGCGACGGTGAAGGTACCCGCCCCTGATCCAAATTTCACACCCGTTGCACTCGAGAAGCCTTGGCCGAGGATGCCCACCTGCGTGCCCACTTTGCCGGACCAGATCACGACCAGCGAGGCAAACGGCTTTAACCCGGCATCGAAACTGTAAAGCACGCCATAAGTGGAATTCTGTGAGCCGCCAGTGTGCGTAACGCCATAGATCGTTCCGTTCGTGTGAAGAGTGGGAGTAGAGAACGGCGTGCCCCCAGTCAGCTTATCAAAGCTGTGAAGTACTGCAAAAGTAGTCCCGGTCGTGTTGACCTTGTACAGTGATCCGAGACCGTTAATGCCCCCGCCTTCGATCACGCCATAGAGAAACTTGTCGCTTCCTTGCACCAGGCCCGTAGTCGAACCGGTGCCTTCGGTCGCGGTCTGAAAGTTGTGCAGAACTTTGTAGGTGCCTCCGGTGGTCACCTGATAGACGATGCCCTGACTGAAGGCCCCTCCCCCGGACGTCGTGCCGTAGAACTTGCCGTCACTGGCCTGCATGACCGGGCCGATAGGCACAAGGCCATCAGCGCCAAAACTGTGAATGATCTTTACTTTGCCCTTCGTGGTCATTTGGAACACGGTGCCACGATTGAAATCGCCGCCATACGGAGTTGTCCCGTAGAGCTTCCCATCGATGCCGACGATGAAGGGCGCCTGCGTTCCGGAAGGCAGGGTTGCGAGCACGGAGAAAACGCCGGACGGCGTAATCTTGTACGCTTTCCCTGGGTTCGATCCACTGGTTGTGACGCCATAAATGTTTCCGTCTGGGGCCTGAACGGGAGGAGCCCAAGGATAGGCACCGTCGGTGCCGTCTGTGAAGGTATGAAGCACTGTCAGGGCGCCACCTGAAACCTTGAAAACGGTGCCAGTGCGTCCAGCCCCGCCCGTTTCGGCCGATCCATAAAAGTTGCCATCGAAACCGAGACTGAGTCCTGATTGTGGACTAGAGTTCACGTCGGTAAATTGGAATATCGTGCTACACAAGCCAGCCAGCGAGCAGCCGATCACTGTACCATCGCCGGAAATCTGGGTCGGCATCGTGCTATAAAGACCGCCGTCCTGGGCCTGGGCAAGTAGCCCGGGTTGATTCGGATTGCACCCGACCTTCACGCAATCGAAGTTATACAGTTGGGTATAAACTTGCGCCTGAACGAGTGCGGCACCAGCGATCACTGCCAGAAAGAACATGGTCCGCACAATACTGACACTGCGATGGCTCTTGAGTCTGGTCACGGTTGCTGCTCCTGGGCTGAAAGTGGCTTCCGGCACGGCTTTTCAGGGTCCGCGATTTTACAGCACTTCGAACGCTTCCGCGATCGGGATCTGTCACCTCTCGAAGGCAGGCGTTTCCTCCCCGAGGCCACCCGCCTTCGATCGGAGTTACTGTTGAAGTGCGAAGGCCAGGAGTCCGAGCATGATCTTCTTCTCGTTCCGAACCATCTCGGAAGGACCAGCCTTCAAACTGCTTTACTATCTACGCATGCGTGAAAACGTCGGAAAATGGCTCAGAAAAAATCGATCCCCCGCTCGTGCGCGGTCGGCTGAACACTAAACCATGTATTTTCAGCGTCTTGACACGTGCCTCCAGACGGGCTAAGCTTCCCATCCAACAGCGCCACTCCCCGCGGCGCTGCAAGGGCTGAATCCGACCTTGCCTAGCGAACCCTCTAATCAGGTGACCGAACTGCTTGTACGTTGGCGCTCGCGAGATGAGCGCGCTCTCGATGCCTTAATGCCCCTCGTCTATCAGGAGCTGCGCCAGCTTGCTCACCACTACCTCCGCCAAGAACGCAACGACCACACGCTGCAAAGCACCGCTTTGGTCCACGAAGCCTACCTTCGGTTGGCCGGGCAAAGTCCGCCGCAGTGGCAGAATCGCGCCCATTTTTTCGGAATTGCAGCTCATCTTATGCGGCAAATCCTCGTTGAGCATGCGCGCGGCCGCGCAGCAGCCAAGCGCGGTGGCGGAGCGACCCGTTTGGCTCTGGACGAGTCGCTAGCAGGAGCACAGGCGCCCGACGTCGACCTCATCCTTCTTGACAGGGCCCTCGAAGATCTGACCAAGCTCGATGCGCAGCAAGGCCGCATTATCGAATTGCGATACTTTGCGGGGCTGACGATTGAAGATACGTCGGAAGTCTTGGGAATTTCGTCAGCGACCGTTAAACGAGAATGGGTGACAGCTCGCGCCTGGCTGTTTCGCGCGATGACGGGCGAGGCTCCGGCATGAACTCGGAGCGCTGGCAGCGGGTAAAACAACTGCTTGATGAGGCTCTAGCAGTTGAGCCTTCCGGTCGGTTGGCCCTCCTCGATCGCGCTTGCGCTGGCGATAAGGAACTGCGACGCGAAGTGGAATCACTTCTTGCTTCCCATGAGCAGGCGGGAACAGATTTTCTGAAGAATCCTGCGGTCGATCTGAAGGCAACCGTACTAGCGCCCAGACCTTTACTAGAAGGCCGGCGTGTGGGCGTCTATCAGATCCTCGCGGAGATCGGCCACGGCGGCATGGGCGAAGTGTACCGGTCCGTCCGTGCGGATGGCCAGTACACGAAAGAAGTTGCCGTCAAACTGATCCGTGGCGGCCTCCATACCGCCTCTGTACTTGAACGTTTTCGCAGCGAGCGGCAGATACTCGCCTCACTCGAACACCCAAACATCGCCCGGCTCCTCGACGGCGGCACCAACGACGACGGCATTCCTTATCTGGTGATGGAACTGATCGAAGGCAAGCCCATCGATCAATTCTGTGACGAGCGCGAGATGGCGATCACAGAGCGTCTGCAACTGTTCCGGCAGGTCTGCTTGGCGGTGCAGTATGCGCACCAGCGGCTCGTGATTCATCGGGACATCAAGCCGAGCAATGTGCTGGTGACGAATGACGGTGTGCCGAAGTTGCTCGACTTCGGAGTGGCGAAGTTGCTCGATGCGCCGGGCAGCTCGGAGGCTACTTTAACCCAGGCCATGACTCCCGAGTTTGCGAGCCCGGAACAAATCCGGGGCGAGCCGATCACGACCGCAACGGATGTTTACTCCCTGGGCGTGGTGCTTTACGGGCTGCTAACCGGGTGCTCGCCATATCCCGGAGATACGAGCAGTCCGCACAAACTAGCGCAGGCGGTGTGCGAAACCGAGCCTGTGCGCCCGAGCGAAATTCTGTTCGAGCGGGCGCTACACCGTGGCAGTGATGCAGCCTTGATCGCGCAGCCGGATTTGGTGAGTCGCTTCGGCGAGCGGTCGGGCAGCAGACTGCAGCGCCGCCTGGCTGGAGATCTCGACAATATCGTGCTGATGGCGCTGCGCAAGGAGCCGGAGCGCCGCTATCCGTCGGCAGAAAAGTTCTCCGAGGACATCCGTCGCCACCTCGATGGTTTGCCGGTTACCGCCACCAAAGGATCATGGAGGTATCGGGCTGGCAAATATGTCAGGCGGAATCGCACCGCGATGGCCGCAGCCGCCCTGGTGGCACTTAGTATTGTGGCTGGGGTTGCCGCGACCATTCGTCAGGCCAAGATTGCAAATGCTGAACGAATTCGCGCCGAGAAGCGTTTCGACGATGTTCGGAAGCTTGCCAACTCGCTGATTTTCGAAATCCACGATTCCATTCAAGCTCTTCCGGGAGCGACTCCTTCGCGCAAACTTCTGCTGGATCGCGCCGTAGAATATCTCGACAAGCTCTCGCAAGATTCCGGGGGCGACGTAGATCTGCAACGTGAGCTCGCCTTTGGATATCAGCGGCTGTCGGCGGTACAGGGAGACACCTCGCAGTCGAATCTTGGCCAGATTAACAACGCCGGGGTTAGCGTTGGCAAGTCGCTTGCGCTCTTTGAGGCAGTGGCGAAAGCGAATCCGCGAGACGTGATGGATCAGCTGAACCTGGCGGCGGCATATCGCAGGCGGGCTTTCAACGATGTCTACGAGCGATCTGGTCCGCAAGAGATAGCTCAAGCCCTGGCGGTCACCGAACCGCTGCTGCGGACGGGCGGAAGCAAGCCGGAGGTGCGAAATGAACGAGCTCTGGAACTCCAGATCCTTGCTGCAATCGAGGATGCCAACGGTGATCGGCTAAAAGCCATTGCTACCCACCGGGAGCACCTTGCCCTGAGAAAGGACATCCTCCGGACCAATCCTGACTTCAAGGGAATTCGCCGCGGCGTCGCTCATGGCACGGTGGAGTTAGCTTATCAGCTTGGCCGCTTCGGCAATCGCGACGAAGGCGTGCAACTCATGGATCAAGGTATTGCGCAGCACGAGAGTCTGGTCAAGGAGATCGGTACTCCGGACTTGATTCGTGACACGGCAGCGTCCGAGTTGCGTCGTGGTCAAATCAAACTCATGGAAGGGGATGTGGGCGCGGCGCTCGCGGATTTTACGCGCGCGCGTGAAAGAACCGCACGGCTTGCCAAGCTGGACCCGGAGAATAAGATGTTGCAATCCGACGCGTGCGGGTTCGATTTCGAGGAAGGAAGGGCCTATGTGGTAAGGGGAAGTTCCAAGGACGGTCTTCGCCTGGTGCTACATTCGCTGCAGTGCTTCCGCGATCTTCACCTGGAGGCCGACACCGGACCAGGTGCCGGTGCCATCGAATCCTGGATTGGTGAAGCGCAATCGCGCCTGCATAATCTACCCGAAGCTTTGAAACATTTTCAGGATGGCGCCACCGCGCTGACTGCCGACCTGGAAAAATACGACGATGCGCGTTGCGACCTGGCCATGGTCGAAACCAAGATCGGTAACACGCTGGTCGCGATGGGAAGACTGGCCGAAGCGTCCGAGCAATACAAGACTGCGATCGAGACAGCCAAGCTCTCGTTTTCACTCGAACACATGGACATTCCAGCTCTCTACTCAGCCGCCGACGCTTATGCGGGACTGGGAGATGTAGCTGCATTGTCGGCGCGACAGACAAAGGACGCTGCGAAAAAGTCCGGGTTGACGGCCCAAGCCCAAACCGCCTACCAGAACAGCCTCAACGTGTGGAAGCAGATTCCGAACCCGTCTCAGATCAGCGGGAACGGATACTTGGTGAGGCCTCAGCAGAAAATTGCCCAGCAGATGGCAAGCCTCGGACGATAGCCTCCTTCTTATCGAGGTTGGTGTCAAGAACAGCTTTCGTTCCCCCCTTCCTGAGCGGTGCCAGCCGAATGTGAGCGCTTCGGATATGCTCGGGAGTGCTCGTCAACTTGAGCTACTTTTCCGCGGTTTGTCGCATGTATGGACAGAACGACTGGGTCTTGCCCCACAGGAGAATCCGATGCCGCAATCCAAGACGAAGGTGTTCACCACCGTAATACTATTGCTCGCCATGATAGCGGCCAGTGCGACCGCGCAGCGCATTCCGGGCCGCCAACTGCTTCGCCGCAATCCCGCGGACGGCCATAGCCAGGCCGGCACTCAGGCCGGCACTCAGCCAGCGACCGGCGTGGGCAGTAATCCGTTTCTGCTGATTGACTATCCGGGCGGAATTGCGAACCAGTACCCCAATTCCATCAACGACAGTGGCAAGATCGTCGGCCAGGTTATCTTTGCCGACGGCTCCATCAAGGGATACTTGCTGCAGGGGAAGACGTTCAAGGACATCGTCTATCCGGGTGCGCCCGAAACGGCAGCCTTTGGGATCAATAAGTCTGGGCTCGTCGTCGGGGTTTACTGCTCCGACGTAGACTGCAATACCTCTCACGGTTTTTCGCTGAAGGGCAAGACCTACGCTGCCCTCGACTTCCCCGGCGGGATGAACACGAGCCCGAATAGTGTGAACGCCGCCGGCGATATCGCAGGCTACTATCAGACTCCGGACTTTGTTGCGCACGGGTTCTTACTGCGCAAGGGCGTTTACACCAGCTTTGATGTGCCCGGCGCTTCCCTCACCTACGCTTTTGGGATCAACAATCAAGGAATCATCGTGGGGGGCTATGGGGATCCCGATGGCAGCGGCGGCGGGTTCATCTTGCAGAACGGAGTCTTTACCAGGGTTGATTATCCTGGCGCCTCCGGCACTGAGGTGATCGGCATCAACGATAGCGGCGATATGGTCGGCATCTACACTGACGCCGGGGACAACCACAATCATGGCTTCCTGCTAAGCGGCGGCGTGTTCACAGGTTTCGATGTCCCATTTCCGGGATCTATCTCCACCATTCCCAACAATTTGAACAACCATCACCAGATTGTCGGATCCTACGGCTCGTATCCGCCGGAGGCGGACACCGACTACTTCTTCGGCTTCCTGACGACGTACTAAGGCTCGGATCTAAGTATCGGGTAGTTGAGGGCGTGTCCGCAGTCAGGACATTCGTCCCCAATTTTTTCTCAGCGGGTGAGCCAATTCGCCAACCATTCTCACATGTGTAGGCAAGGGCGCAGCCAACCCTCTGGAGGAACCACGCTATTTAGCGTCAAGTTCGGAATGTCATAGCCCGGATGACCCCGCGGATCTGCTTAGCTACCTGGCGCGAAAGCACTTCGAGCACCTCCGGCATCTCCCTCTAATAAGACACGCCTAAATTTTCTTTCCCGAAGTGAGCCAATTTCACGCTGTTTCTCACATGTAGGGGTAGAGGGTAGAAAAATCTCGGTCTTGGGGACCCCTACCCCTAAGGAGCAGTTATGTCCAACGTCGCTTGCCAGCTTTCAGGAAAGAGCATCGAAGTGGTTCAAAACGCACCCGGCACCGCAACCGCACGATGGGTGCGCTTCCCGGCAACTTTGCCGGCGCACTCCTCTTGGGTGTTGGGCGTTTTGTGGCTTGTTCTCAGCCTGGTGCCTCTGCCGCTTCAGGCTCAGACCTACACCGATCTCCATGAGTTCGACTGTAAGGTGGAAGGCTGTAGCCCGAACTACCCCGAGATCCTGGCGCAGGGCCGTGACGGCAACCTATACGGGACGGCGAATGCCGGCGGAACTTCCGGGATGGGGACGGTGTTCATGATGACGCCGTCGGGCGCGATGACGACGCTCTACAATTTTTCCGGCGGCGATGGCTGGAACCCTAGTGGCGGTCTTGTGTTGGGCACGGATGGCAACTTTTACGGCACGACGGACATCGGCGGCGCCAACAACCTGGGAACCATTTTCAAGATCACTCCTTCGGGAAAGCTGACCACGCTGCACAGCTTCGTAGCGGCGGAGGGAGGCGGCCCTCTTGGACTCGTCTTGGGAAAAAATGGCTCCTTCTACGGAACGACGTGCGGCTGGGGTCCGTGGATTGGGTTCTCCATTAAATCGTCGGGCAAATTCAAAGTTCTGACCAGTAGCGTGCCACCCTGCCCCTTCGCAGAATTGATTCTCGGCAAGGATGGCAAGTTCTACGGCACGTCGCAGGTCGGAGGGACAACTTACCAGGGCACGGTCTTCAGCATGTCGGCGACCGGAGCAATCAAGGTGATTTACAGTTTTGACTACACGCACGGTGCTTATCCCTACTCGCCCGTCGTGCAGGGCAATGATGGCTTGCTGTACGGAACCACTTCCGGAGGCGGAAATAATGCCGGGGGTGGCGTCGTATTCAAAATGACCACGAAAGGAAAACTCACGCTTTTGCATGTCTTCGACGACGGCGAGGGAAACGACGGAGCAAGTCCTGTCGCAGGCCTGGTCGCCGCGACCGACGGGAACTTCTATGGCGCCACCAGCGGAGGAGAGAGCTCCGGCTCTTACCCGAGCGGCAACCTGTTCAGCATCACGAGCCGCGGGGACTACTCGATACTCTACACGTTCGACGCCGTCCACGGATCGTTGGCCGAGGCCACGCCCATGCAGCATACCAACGGAAAGATCTACGGGCTCACCGAGCGAGGCGGCGGCCCCGGAGGACTGGGCAGTGGCGTTGCTTATAGTCTGGATATGGGGCTCGAACCGTTCATCTCCACCGTGACGCGGTGGGGCAAAGCTGGGCAGACTGTGCAGATACTCGGCACCGGACTCACCGGGGCCACCGCCGTCGACTTTGGTTCGGGATCGGCCTCGTTCACGGTCGTCTCCGATACCTATATGACGGCGACTATTCCCAGCGATGCGACGACCGGGTTTGTTACGGTGACGACCCCATCGGGCACTCTCACCAGTAACCGTTCGTTCTTTGTTATTCCCAGTCATTAAGCGGTATTTCTCCGACCAGCGGGCCGGTTGGAAGGCAGATCACTGCGACCGTTCCCACCAAGCGAAGACGGGGAACATTGTCGTCACCTGCACCGCCCGATTGTTTGGGCGGTTTTTCTTGCTGCGCAGGGGCGAGGCTGGTCAGGAAATAAATCTCTACTCTAGAATTCCGACTCTTCGTTTGACAAACGGACAAACTGCCGAAATGGTCCAGCGGTCCAGCACGCAGAGCGGCTTCGTTCTGATGGCCTGAACAGGCGGATCATCCCATTAGTGATTCAGTGATTCGGTGATCCTTCCTTGGATGGAAACTGGTCTTGCGAACGGCCGGGTGGGGATAATTGGCGCGATCAGGTGTTGCGCGGCGTGAGATTTCCTATTGGCGAAGAAACGCCTCCCTCCGGCTCAACGTGTCAACCGTGTGTTTACTCTGACACTTACATTCAGGGGATATGCACCAACTGCTCAACCTTTGTCTCGCGATTGATAACTCTGAGTTGATGATCCAGTTCCTGGAATCGTCTCGTGATTGTATGCAGGATAAGTCCGACGACAATGCACAGCAGGCCCGACAGCACCAGACCAACCGCCAAGACAGCCGACGGTAGCCTCGGGACCAACCCTGTCTTCAAGAACTCGACTACGACCACGGTGCCTGGAATGAAGCCGA
>Ga0335070_10004323_pt1 | contig 16603 bp, 17 predicted proteins | sample Lox_Sample_13_FD_206722 | JGI IMG/M metagenome (GOLD analysis project Ga0335070, IMG submission 206722) | Soil microbial communities from Loxahatchee National Wildlife Refuge, Florida, United States - Lox_Sample_1.3 | ecosystem: Environmental > Terrestrial > Soil > Wetlands | place: USA... | reverse complement strand
CGCTACGTCTCCTATAACGGTATCGCCTGGATGCGGCGGCGTCTCGGCCGCTATCACTATTTCCTGATCGTAGGATGCGGCACCCGCGCTCACGAGATGGCAACGCTCATCGAAGAAAGCCGTGGCATGGGGCTGCGCCTCGTCGGCTTCGTCGATCCAAATAGCGAAGCCTCGAAGCTGGGGGACCGGTTCGGCCGCTATGAGGTAATTCCTCTGAGCGCGGTCGAAAGGGTCCTGCAAGACCGTGTCATCGACGAGGTGGTATTTGCGGTCAGCATGCAGGAACTGGCGCGCCTGGAGCCGGTGATGTCGCACTGTGCCAATGTCGGCGTGAAGACGCGTGTGCAACTGGAATTTCTGCCGTCGCCCTACTCGCGCATTTATCTGGAAAACTTCCGCGACGTTCCCTTGCTCAGCCTATCCACGGCGCCGGAGAGCGAGTTGCTGCTGTTCCTCAAGCGCTCGGTGGATGTCATTGCGTCAGCGTTCTCGCTGGTGCTGCTGTTGCCGTTGCTGCTGGCGATTGCGGCCATCATCCGCGTCACCTCGCCCGGGGAGGTGCTGTTCCGCCAGACCCGCTGCGGGTTGGGCGGCCGCCGCTTTACGCTCTACAAGTTCCGCTCCATGGTGAACAACGCCGAGCAACTGCGGGCGGAGCTGCATCAGTTGAATGAAGTGGATGGCCCGGTCTTCAAGATCAGCGACGATCCCCGCATAACCCCCATTGGACGGATCCTGCGGCGCTTCAGCCTCGATGAGCTGCCGCAGTTGTGGAACATCCTGCGCGGCGACATGTCGTTTGTCGGTCCCCGGCCGGCGATTCCCGCTGAGGTGGAGAAATACGAAGCCTGGCAGCGGCGGCGGCTGCGCATGCGGCCCGGCCTCACCTGCATCTGGGTGCTCGAAGGCCGCAGCCATGTCGATTTCCATCGCTGGGTGCAGCTCGACCTGGCCTACATCGACAACTGGTCGCTGTGGCTGGACTGCAAGATCTTCTTCCGCACGATCCCCATCGTGATTTCAGGCAAGGGTGCATACTAAGGGCTGATGGTTTCAGTCCTTATCGTCACCTGGAATTCGGCGGCGTATCTGCCGCCATGTCTCGCCTCGATTGACCTCCAGGATTGCCGCGACCTCGAGGTGATCGTGGTGGACAACGCCTCCACCGACGGCACCCGTGAGCTGCTGCGGCCGCGCGAAGCAGCTTGGCGGGTGATGTATAACACGCGAAACGTGGGATTTGCAGCGGGCCAGAACCGGGCCATTCGCGCTGCCAAGGGCGATTGGCTGCTGTGCCTGAATCCTGACGTGCTGCTGGCCGAGGACTTCATCACATGGTTGCTGAAGGCAGCGTCTGCTCATCCAGAAGCCGGCACGGTGTGCGGCAAACTTCTGCGCTGGAAGCCGGAGAGCGATTCGCCGCGGACCCGTACCATCGACTCGACGGGCATCTATTTCACCCGCAACCTCCGTCACCTGGATCGCGGCGCCGAGGAACTCGACCGCGGAGAATACGATCGCCCACAGTGGGTGTTTGGCGCCACCGGCGCTGCGGCCATGTTCCGGCGTTCATTTGTCGAAGCGGCGCTGGTGGACGGGGAGTTCTTCGACGAGGCCTTCTTCTCGTTCCGCGAAGATGCCGATCTGGCGTGGCGCGGTCAGTTGATGGGCTGGAAATGCCTGTACACGCCGGCAGCGGTCGGCTGGCATGTGCGCCGGGTCACACCCGAGAGAAGGGAGCAACTGCCTCTCGCCATCAACTGGCATTCGGTAAAAAACCGCTTTCTGATGCGCGGCAAGAATGCATCCGGTTGGCTCTGCTGGCGACTGTTCTGGCCGGTGACCGCGCGTGACCTGGTGGTCCTCGGCTACGCCTTGGTGCGCGATTGGCGGTTGCTGTCGGCGGTCGCCTATCCGTTGTGGAATTTCGACAGCATCCGGCGCAAGCGGAGAATCATTCAGTCGCGCCGCCGGGTCCCTGATCGCGACTTGCTGTGGTGGTTCAGCGATACTCCGCAGGCGGTGAATGTCGAGGATGCGACTTCCCAGGAACCATCTGCCGTGTCCGCCCCGGCCGATCGTGGCGAGTTCCGCTCCGAGGCCCAGGCTTGAAGGTCGCAATTGTGGGTACTCGGGGGATTCCCAATCGCTACGGCGGCTTCGAGCAGTTTGCCGAAAAGGTCAGTGCGACGCTGGCCGATCGCGGGCACGAGGTCACGGTCTATTGCCGCAGAGCGTACACCACCCCGGAAGATGAGTATGACCGGCGCGTGAAGCGAGAGATCCTGCCCAGCATTCACCAGAAGCACCTCGATACCTGGTCGAGCGGGCTCATCTCCATGCTGCACGTGGCCTTTGGCGATTACGACGTTGTGCTCCTCTGCAATGTCGCCAACAGTCCGTTCGCGTGGTTTCCGCGAATGATTGGCAAGCCGGTGGTGCTGAATGTCGATGGACTGGACCGTCGCCGGGGAAAGTGGAACGTCCTGGGGCGTGCGGCCTTACACGTTTGCGAATGGCTTTCGACGTTTACTTCGACACGTGTGGTGACTGACGCGGAACCCATACGCGACTACTATCTGGAGCGCTACGGCAAGGAATCGACCGTCATCGGCTACGGCTCTGACATTCCAGCCGCTGAACTGCGCCTCGACGGATTCAATCTCCAGAGCGGCCGCTATGTGCTTTACGTAAGCCGCCTCGAGCCCGAGAACAATCCTGAGCTGGTGCTTGCGGCGTGGCGCAAGGTGCGCAGCGACTGGCCGCTGGTGGTGGTGGGGGACAACCGTTACGATTCCGAATACCTGGAGCGTATGAAACGGCAAGCCGGCGAGCGCGTGATCTTTACCGGGGCGATCTACGGCAATGGCTATTGGGCGCTACAAAAGCACGCTGCCATTTTCGTGTTTGCCTGTGAGGTAGGTGGCGTACACCCGGCGCTGATTGAAGCCATGGCGGCGGAGAACGCGGTGCTGTACCTGGAATCGCCCGAAAACAACGCGACTGCAGGTGACGCCGCGGTGCGGTTCACCAAGTCAGCCGACGACCTCGCCGCCAAACTGCAAGCCCTGCTGGACGATCCCGCAGCCAGCCAACAGTGGGCCGTCCGCGCCGGTGAGCGTGCCCGCCGGCTTTATCGTTGGGATGCGGTGGCGGAGAAGTATGAGCAACTGTTTCAGGGACTGATGAGAGCACGGCGGTCCTAGTCGGCCGGAGTGTTCTTGCTTCCGCCGCCCAGTCCCATCGCCCATAGCGCAACCCGCGCATAGCCACGAAGCGCCTCACCGGTTCTAACATGTCGCGGTGCGCCACCGAAAAGTGATGCCAGCATGCGCAGGCCCATGCCCACAAAGATGCCCAGACGCAGGACAAGGGCGCCCACGGCGCCGAGATGTTTGTCCGCATACCTCGCCATGTTTCGGTACCAGAACATTTGCCGGTTGCGGAACTCGAGCTGTCCCACACTGTGGGCTCCGCTGTGGTGGAAGCGCGCATCCGGACAATAGACGATCTTCGCCCCGGACCGGAGCAGTCTTTGGCAGAAGTCCACGTCCTCGAACCACACCGGGTAGAAGCCTACGTCCATGCCTTGCACCGCCTGCCAGGCCTCTCGGTTTACGGCCAGGCAGGCGCCGGCGGGCTGTTCGACGTCTTGCTCGCGCGAGTAATCGGCGTCGAGACAGCGATAACGGCGGTTCACCGCGTTGCCCGGCCACATCTGGTTAATCAGCAGCGCTTCAAACAGCAGGCTGGCGAGCGTTGGTAGACGGCGGAAGGCGAAGCCTTTCTCCGGTTGGCCATCGCTGCCGATCAATGCGCCCCCCACCGCGCTCGCTGCGGTGCGTGCCAAGCACGAAACGACTGCGTTGATTGCGCCCGGTTCGGCCACAGCATCAGGATTCAGTATGAGCAGCACGTCGCCGCCGGCAGCGCGCGCCCCTTGGTTCACCCCGCCGGCGAAGCCGATATTCTGCGAAATGGTGATGAGTTGCGACGGAACCTTTTCGGACAGACCGCGCACCTGTGCGACGGTATCGTCGCGCGAAGCGTTATCCACCACGATGATTTCGCAGTCCTGCGGCGCCAGCGCACGCAGGCATTGGCCGATGGTTGCGCTCGAGTTATAGGTTACGAGGATGGCCGAGCAGCGGGGCATAGTGGGAAGCACGGATTATAATCTTCCTTTCGCGCCATCCATCTTCATCGAGGCGAAGCTTTCGTCGTCGCCGCCGTCGAGGCCCTGTTTGGAAATTGTCGAAACGTCCCTGCCCGGTGTCCTGTTGATCAAGCCGCGAGTGTTCGAAGACGCGCGCGGGTTCTTCCTCGAAACCTATCGTGCGGACACACTGTCTGCGGCCGGAATCCACGACACGTTTGTGCAAGACAACCACTCGCACTCGGTGCGCGGGGTATTGCGTGGCCTGCACTATCAAGTGCGCCACCCCCAGGCGAAGCTCTGCCGGGTGACGCGGGGAGAGGTCCTCGACGTTGCGGTGGACATCCGCGTTGGTTCTCCGCACTTCGCCCAATGGGTGAGCGTGGTGCTGTCGGAGCAGAACCGCCACGCGCTGTACATACCCCGCGGTTTCGCGCATGGCTTCGCGGTTCGTTCGAAAATAGCCGACTTCCTCTACAAGTGCAGCGATTACTACGATCCTCAGGATGATTGTGGCGTGCTGTGGAACGATCCTGCGCTCGGCATTGAGTGGGACACGCCCTCTCCCATCATCTCAGGCAAAGACCAGGGTCATTTGCCACTCTCCCGGGTTGCGCCCGAGCGGCTGCCGGTTTATCGCCCATGAGAATGCGACTTCTTATCACCGGAGCGACCGGCCAGGTCGGATGGCAACTGCAGCGCACACTTGCCCCGCTGGGCGAGGTCGTGGCTTGCACTCGCAGCGAGTTGGACCTGGCCAACTTGGACGCGACGGCGAAGTTCGTGCGCGATCTTGCGCCGGATGTCGTGGTTAATGCTGCGGCCTACACCGCAGTCGATAAGGCGGAAAGCGAACCGAAGGTGGCCCATACCGTTAACGCTGATGCCCCGGACCGCATCGCGGAGGAACTGGCGCACACCGGCGGGCTACTGGTTCACTACTCCACCGATTACGTCTTCGACGGCACCAAACAGGGGCCCTATGATGAGGACGATCCAACCGGCCCGCTAAATGTCTATGGACGCACCAAGCTTGCCGGAGAGCAGCAAATTGCTGCCAGCGGATGCGCACACATCATCCTTCGCACGAGTTGGGTTTACGATACGCGCGGCAAGAACTTCCTAAGAACAGTGCTGCGTCTGGCTCGCGAGAGGGAAGAGCTGCGTATGGTCAGCGATCAGCACGGAGCCCCGACGTGGGCCCGCGCCATCGCCGAGGCCACGGCGCAAATCGTGGCGCGCTGCGCGCAGCGGCGCGATGGTTCGACCTGGGGATACGGCGGAATCTTTCACCTTACAGCTTCGGGCGAGACCAGTTGGGCGGGGTTCGCGCAACAGATTTTGGAAGAATACGAATCGCTGGCCTCATGGCCGGCCGACACGGGTGAGTATGGTTCACCGCTGACCGCCACGCGGGTGGTGCCAATTCCAAGCGACCTGTACAAAGCGCCCGCCCGGCGGCCGCTCAATTCGGTGTTATGCAACCACAAGCTGCAAACGACCTTCGGTCTACTCTTGCCCGACTGGCGGGTGCTCCTGCGCTTGGCGTTGCAAGGCGCGGTGCGCTAATCTGCGGCGGCCCGCAAAAAAGCATAGGGCAGCCCCTTGGCTGCCCCGCTTTGTCCCTGACGAAAACTGGCTACGGCTCGAGAACGTGCTTGGCGCTATCGCCCCGGAAGGTCATTTCGATCAGGACGCGCTCGTTCTTGGCATTTTCGGTGTAGCGCTGCTCGGTGATCTTGGCCTTTTCGGTCAACGGCACCAGGTTGCACTTCGCCTTGGCTTCAGCTTTACCGTTGATCTGCTTGAAAATCATGATGTGCTCGGTGCCCTGCATCTGGTGCAGCACCTTGTATTCGCCAGCGGGCAGCAGGCTGCCACCGACCACGGTCGGGGCCGTGAAGTTGATTTCCTGCTTCTGAGCAATGCCCATAGGGTTGTTCGCGGCCACCAGGGTTGCGGCGCCGAGGACCATCATGACCGCTAGGACGACGAACATACGTTTCTGCGACTGCATACGACCTCCATGAATTCCGCTGCGTTGCGGTTCCTTATAAGACCAAAGTCAGTGTACGGCGCTGGCAAAATCGTGACCGTGAGGTACATCACATACGGGTGTGAGAATGAATCAAATGTTTCAGATTGTAAAGAAGTGTTACACGGATACTGGCTAAGCTCCGGTTTCAGACTGGCCTGGGGGCTCGGCGGCAGCTTCAACCACGTGGAGACTTTCCCGCAGGTGCTCAGCCATGATGTCGAAGTGTTCCCGGCCCATCGGCTCGATCAGGCCGGCCGCCATGAACGCGAGCATGCCGTCGAGCGAGAACTCGCCTCGCCAGCTCACTTCGGTCATGCCGTCCACAGCGGCGACGGAAAACTGCAACCCCAACTTGAGCTGGCTGCCCGCCACAATACCTTCCCCCCGGTACGCGACAAGGTGTGGTCGTAGCGCATCCTGCAGCTCCATCGCCAGGTTGGCGTGACCGTGAATCTGCGCCAGCATGATGGCGGTCCGCAGCGAGAAGTGGGTAGGGTCCTGCATCGCCATGCTTTCAAATCCGGGAAGCAGCGGCGCGAAGCGTTCCGGCGTGGCCAGCCGATCGAACACCTCGTCCAGGCTGCGCGCGGTGAGGACTATTCCGGAATGAGTCATCAGGGGCCCCATCGTGATGGCGACAGAACGAGTTGCGCCCCCGCGTATCCTAGCAGACTGACCGGGCTCGCTGTGCGAGCATGCGGTGCTTTTGCACAGAAGTCGAGTATAGTGGGCGGGAGCGATCTTCATGGCGAGGAGTCATTTGCCCCAACCTCGCCGGTTGTCGCCGGACCAGTCGCATGAGTGAATCCGCATCGGTCACGCCGCAGGAATTCCGCGCCGCTTTGGGGCGATTCAGTTCCGGCGTCACCGTCATCACCGTGGAGACTCCCACCGGCCACGTTCATGGAATGACGGCAAGCTCGTTCTGCTCGGTGTCGCTGCAGCCGCCCCTCGTGCTGGTTTGCATCGACCATCTGGCGGAAACTTACCTGCACATCCGCGAGCGCGGTCGCTTTGGTGTCAGCGTCCTGAAGGAGGAGCAGGAGGCGCTCTCCGAGTTCTTTGCCGACCCCGAACGCAACCCCGACGCCGCCCGGCGGCTCGGTATTCATTACAAACCGATGAAAAGTGGAACGCCCATTTTGGCGGATACCCTTGCCAACCTGGACTGCACCGTGACGCAAGCCATTGCTGCCGGCGACCACACCATCTTTGTTGGTGAAGTAAAAGAAGTTAGCGTTGCGGAAGGCTCTCCTTTACTGTACTTTCGCGGCCACTACGGCGCCTGCGGTGAGCGCCAGGAAACATAGCTCATCCTGCACTCCGAGGGCTGCCGCTGGGATGCAGCAGGCCCGCCTCTTGCGCTATCCTTCGAGGATGCAAGTGGTGGGGACACCGCGCCCACCATGCGAAACCGTCATGTCCGCTGGATCCAAAACTCGGCCGCTGTCGAAGGGCCTTACTCGCGCCGGCATGAGTGAGTATCTGCGCGAAGTTCGCGACGGACGGCCCGTCTCGCGCGCCGATGCCATTTCGTTGTTGCAGTGTAGTCCCGAGGTCCTGCCGGACCTGCTGGCGACCGCTTGCTTCCTCAAGGAGCAATATCGCCCGGGAATCATCACCTACTCGCGCAAAGTTTTTGTTCCGTTGACCAATCTCTGCCGCGACTACTGCGGCTACTGCACTTATCGGCGCGATCCCGGCCAGTCCGGAGCGCACACGATGCGTCCGGAAGAAGTGCTCGAAGTTGTCCGCCAAGGGGAGAAGCTCGGTTGCACCGAGGCGTTGTTTTCGCTGGGCGACAAGCCGGAGGCGGAGTTCCCGGAGATGCGCGAGCTGCTGCGCAAGCGCGGCTATCGCAGCACGCTGCACTACCTGGAGGCGATGTGCGAATTGGTGTTGCGCGAGACCTCGCTCTTGCCTCACTCCAATCCCGGCCTGATGACCGCGAGTTGGATCGAGCGGCTGCGCGCCACCAATCCCAGCCTGGGCCTGATGCTGGAGACTGCCAGCGACCGCCTCAGTCACGCCGGCGGTCCGCACCTCAATGCGCCGGACAAAGTCCCCTCGCGACGCCTGAAGACCATCGAAGATGCCGGCAAGCTGGGCGTGCCCTTTACCACCGGCATTCTCATCGGCATCGGCGAAACTTACGAAGAGCGCGTGGATGCTCTTCTGGCCATCCAGCGTCTGCACCAGCAGTACGGCCACATTCAGGAAGTCATCATCCAGAACTTCCGCGCCAAGCCCGGAATTCCGATGGCCCACGCGCCGGAGCCGGACACGGACGAACTGCTGCGCACCATTGCGGTCGCGCGGCTGCTGCTACGTGATATGAACATCCAGGCGCCGCCTAATCTTACTGAGCACCGCTACGAGCGCCTGTTGCAGGGAGGCATTGACGACTGGGGCGGTATCTCTCCTCTAACACCTGATTACATCAATCCCGAGGCGCCCTGGCCGCATTTGGCCGACTTGGAGCGCCGCACCGAGGCGGCCGGACACCAGCTTCGCCAGCGTCTGCCGGTCTATCCGGAGTTCGTTTCCGGCGTCGTCGATCGCGGCGGTTTGCTGGCTGGGCGCTTGCTTGCCGCCTCCGACGAACACGGGTATGCGAGGGCCGCATAGATGATCGTCGTTCTCACTGGCGGAACCGGCGGCGCCAAGCTGATTCAGGGCCTGCTTCATGCCGTAGCACCGGAGAACCTCACGGTAATCGTCAACACCGGCGACGACCTCGAGTGGTGGGGGCTGCACGTTTCCCCCGACATCGACTCGGTGCTCTACGCCCTCGCGGGTGCGCTGAGCACGGACCGCGGTTGGGGACTGGAGAACGACAGCTTCCGCTGCTTGGAGCGCATGGCTCGCCTCGGTCAGTCCACTTGGTTTAGCTTGGGTGATCTCGACCTCGCCACTCACCTGGCTCGTACCAACCTGTTGCGCTCCGGCAAGTCGCTCAGCTCAGTCACCGCCGAACTCGCCCGGAAAATTGGAGTAAGTGCGCGCGTGTTGCCCATGACGGATGATCGCGTCGCCACCATGATCGAGACAGCCAAAGGCAAGCTGAATTTCCAGGAGTACTTTGTGCGCGAACGCCACCAGATCGAGGTTCGAGCGGTGCATTTCGAAGGCGCGGAGGGTGCACATCCAGCCCCGGGCGTCATCGAGAGCATCGAGTCGGCGGAGGCGGTCATTCTCGCGCCCAGCAACCCGGTGACGAGCATCGGGCCAATCCTGGCGGTGCCCGGTGTGCGCGAGGCGCTGCGCCGGACTTCGGCGCCGATTGTTGCCGTCAGTCCCATCATCGACGGCGCGCCGGTTTCCGGACCCGCCGGAGTTCTCATGAAGCGCATGGGCTGGCCGAGCACCATAGCCGGCGTCGCCCAGGCCTATGAAGATTTCCTCGATGTGCTGGTGGTGGATCTCGCCGACCATGCGGACGCGGACCATCTGCGCGAAGGGGGCCTGCACGTGCTGTGCGCAAATACTGTGATGAAGACTATGGAGGACAAGCAGGAATTGGCACGGTTCACGCTTCATGCCGCTCTCCAGGCCCGCGGAGCTAAGGTCTAGCCGATGCCCGCCGCCCTGCTGGTTCCCGTAAAAAACTTGGGCAATGCCAAGCAGCGGTTGGGTGAGGCCCTCGACCAGGCGCGGCGTTCGCTGCTGGCCGAAGCCATGCTGCGCGACGTGCTGACTGCGGCCGCTGGTGTCGCGGGTCGGCTCGCCGTCTATCTGGTGACGGGCGATGGCCGCGCGAAGGTGATGGCGGCAGAGTTCAGCTTCGGTGTGATCGACGACCCTCGCAACGAAGGCGAGACCGCAGCCATCGAGATGGCCACGAGCTGGTGCGAAAGCCGGGGCTACGACACGACAGTCGTAATTCCCGCTGACATTCCGCTCATCACTGCCATTGAGTTGCACCACGTGCTGGATGCGGCTCCCGCCGAAGGCGCCGTGTTCGTGCCCGCGTACGACCGGCGCGGCAGCAACTGCATTCTGCGGCGTCCCGCGTCGATTATTCCGCTGCGCTTCGGCCACGACAGCTTTCTGCCCCATTGCGAGGCCATGAGGCAAACGGGGAAGCAACTTGTCATCCTCGAAATGCCGGGCATCGGGCTCGACATCGACAATCCCCATGAGCTTGACCTGCTGGCACAGCGCGACGGCGGTACCCACGCCCAGCGATTGCTACGATCCTGGGGACTCGCCTTGCCCGTCCGCCAAGAACTGGAAGCGGCAGGCTGATGCCGCGACGAATGGCACCAGACTCTGCCGGCACGACCGAACTGCACGCCATCCCCGTGTGGGGTATCGGTGACGTTCAGCCTGGCGCCTCAGTTGCCGACCTCATCGTCGATGCTCTGGCGCTCAATGGGCTTCGCCTGCACCCCGGCGACATCCTGGTGGTCAAGCAAAAGGTCGTCTCCAAGGCGGAAGGCCGCATGGTGGAGCTCGCCACCGTGAGGCCTTCGCCAGCCGCGCGACGGTTCGCGGCGAAGAACGGCGCTGACCCACGTGTCATCGAGCTCGCGCTGCGCGAGGCGAAGCGCATCGTCCGCAAGGAGCACGTGCTCATCACCGAAACCGCAGACGGCTTGGTATGTGCCAACAGCGGGGTGGACGTGTCCAACGTGGACGGCGGTACGACAGCTGTGCTGCTGCCCCTGGATCCGGATCGTTCGGCGGGTCGCATTCTGCGGCAACTGCGAAAGCGCACGACCCTGCACATTCCTGTCATCATCGCCGACAGCTTTGGCCGCGCCTGGCGCGAAGGCCTGAACGAGGCCGCCATCGGCCTCGCGGGCATGTGTCCGATGCGCGACTATCGTGGTCATCGCGACCCATACGGCTACACCATGCACGCCACCCAGGAGTGCGTGGCCGACGAGCTGGCCTGCGTGGCCGGCCTGGTGTGTGGGAAAGACGCCCTCGTTCCGGCTTGTATAATGCGTGGGTACCGCTACCGGCGCGGCAAGGGCAGTGCGCTCCAGATCGTGCGCCCCGCGGCGACGGACTTGTTCCGTTAACCTGCAACTTGCCCATGGGGCATACGTGTCGCGAAGCAGTGAAGCAATGCAAGACTTGAGCTGGTGCAATCGAACGACGCTGCAGGAGAGCTCCTGGGGAGACGTTCGCCCACTCGTTTCCAGCCCAGTGCGCTCGGTTTTGGAGAAGGTCCTCGCATCACTCGATGGCAGCGAGCTCACCCGTGACCAAGGCTACTTGCTCGCCCGCTGCACCGGCGACGACCTTTACGGCCTCGTCGTGGCTGCCAACGAAGTCCGCCAGCGCCAGGTCGGCGACGTCATCAGCTACGTCGTCACCCGCAACATCAACTTCACCAACGTCTGCTTCGTCGGGTGCAAGTTCTGCGCTTTCAGTGTGGCGCCACCCGACCACACTGCCTACTTCCTCACCCCCGAGCGGGTCGGCGAAAAGTCGCGCGAAGCCGCATCGTGGGGTGCGACGGAAGTCTGCATTCAGGGCGGGTTGCCGCGCAATTTACCTCCGTTTTACTATCGCGACGTTTTGCGGGCCGTGAAGTCGGCCACTCCGAAAATGCACGCTCACGCGTTCTCGCCCATGGAGATGGTTTACGGCACTGAGCTCACCGGCATGCCCATCCGGGAATATCTTCTGATGCTGAAGGCGAACGGGCTCGACACGCTGCCGGGCACCGCCGCCGAAATTCTCGACGACTCCGTACGTTTCGTGCTCTCGCGCAACAAGCTGACTACCGCGCAGTGGTGCGAGGTTATCGAAACGGCGCATCAGTGCGGCATCCGCAGCACCTCGACCATGATGTACGGACACCGCGAGACGCCCGAGCACTGGGTCAACCAGCTACTGCTTCTCCGCGGTATCCAGTCGCGCACTGGGGGTTTTACCGAGTTCGTTCCTCTGGGCTTCATCCACGACAACACCCTGCTGTTCGAGCAGGGACTCGCCCGCGCCGGCGGAACCTTGGAAGAGCACATGAAAGTTCATGCGCTGGCCCGCGTCCTGCTCTCCGGATCGATCGACCACATTCAGGTTTCATGGGTGAAGCTGGGCCGCGAGGTCTCGCAACTGGCGATGCTCGCCGGGGCCGACGATTACGGCGGCACGCTCTTCGAAGAAAACATCTCGCGCCTCGCCGGGGCGACCGCAGGACAGTATGTCTCGGTCGACGAGTTCCAGGAGCGCATTCGCGAACTGGGACGCACTCCGGCGCAGCGCAACACCACCTATACGCACTATTTCAAAAACGATGCCGCTGTTGCGTCGGAGCGTGTTGCCGCCGGAGGCATCGCTTGATCGCCATCGTCGGGGGAACCGGTCCTGAAGGCTCAGGCCTCGCGCTGCGCTGGGCCCGCGCCGGCGAGGAGATCGTTATCGGCTCACGCGATGCGGCCCGCGCCCAGGCCGCAGCGAGTCAGATCGCCGCCAAAGCCGGCGCTCTTGGCAGCGTCGAAGGAGTGGAGAACAGTGTCGCCGTAAAGATGTGCGACACCGTCGTGCTTACCGTCCCGTTTGCCGGCCAGGCCGACTTGCTCAAGCAACTCAAGCCGTCGTTTCGCCAAGGGACGGTGCTGATCGATGCCACTGTTCCGCTTGCCGCCGCTGTTGGCGGACGTCCTACGCGAATTCTCGGTGTTTGGCAGGGTTCGGCAGCTGAGCAGGCAGCCGAGATTGTCGGCAAAAACGTCGCTGTGGCAGCGGCTTTCCACAGTTTGTCGGCAACGGTGCTGAACAGCGATCAAGACGTGGATTGCGACGTCATTGTCTGCAGCGACGACGACAATGCCCGCCAAGTTGCCTCGGAACTCGCCGTGAAAATCCCCGGCGTGCGCGCCATCGACGGTGGGAAGCTGGAGAACGCCCGCATCGTCGAGTCCATGACCGCGCTCCTCATCACCCTCAACATCCGCCACAAGGTGCAGGGCGCAGGCTGGCGAGTGACGGGGCTGGGAATCTAGGAGCTAGCGACTAGCAACTAGCGACAACACTACCGGTGCCAGGCTTCATCGCGAAGAAGAACGGCGCGGAGAACTCCGCGCCGTAGCCAATCACTAATTACCAGTTACGCTTCTCGCAACGCCTTCGTGATCGGCATCTGCGAAGCCCGCACCGCTGGCAGCAGTCCGCCCACCAGCCCCATCAGCGCGGCGAAGATCATCCCCACCAGCACAATCCCCGGAGTGATCTTGAAAGCAAATGCTAACTCGCTGAAGCTCTGTGTCTGGCCTGTGCCCGCGGTGAAGCCGTTCATCGGAACGGCGATTAGGCATCCGATTGCGCCTCCGACCAGCGCCAGCAGCACTGACTCCATGACAAACGAGAGCAGAATGCTGAAGCGGGAGAAGCCCAGCGCACGCAGCGTCCCAATTTCGCGCGTGCGTTGCGAGACGATGGCGTACATCGTATTCATCGCGCCAAAAACCGCACCTATGCCCATCACGATGCCGACAAACCCCGCCAGGATCTTCAGAGCCATCGAAAGGCCGCCTGACTGGTTCTCGTAATACGTCTTCTCCGAATCGGCCTGTACCTGCATCTGTGGGTTCGCTCGGAGATCCTTGTCGAAGCTCGCCAGCACCGATGGGCTGGTCAGTCGCACCGTCAGCGATTCGCAGCCGCCATTGCGCCCGACGGCCGGACCGAGCGCGTTATAATCGCCCCACATTTCGCTCTCGAATGCGCTGCCTTCGGCGGTGAATTGCCCGACGACCTTCAATTCCTTCCGCTGCACCTTGATGGTGTCGCCGATGTCGAGGCCCTTCACCCGGTCGGCGATGTTCTTCCCGACGATGATTTCGAAGAGCCCCGGCTCAAACATGCGGCCTTGTACCAGCTTGATGCCGTTACGCACCTTGAACGCCCTGGGAGAGACGCCCCGCAGGGTTACGTTGGTCGGCTGGTTGTCGCTCTTTTTGGGCAGGCTTGCAATGACGACAATCTCGCACGACGCCAGCGGCGTTCCATTGCTATCGCGCTGAATGCGAGGGTCAGTCATGATGGTTTGCGCGTTGCCGATACTGATCCACGAGGTCAACTCCGAAAGCGAGCCGCGCTGCGTCACAATCGCGTTCTGGTCCGAGCCCGTGGAACGGAGTGTCGCCTGGAAGCCCGCCGCCATGGACGAGATCACCACCACTGCGGCCACCACCAGCGCGATGCCGAAGATCGCCAGCAGCGTCACCTTCCAGCGCTGCCGCAGGTTGCGAATGTTGTATCGAATCGGAAGCGCCATGCTACACCTGCCTCAATGCTTCGGTAATGCGCGCGCGATAGGCCAGTAGCGCCGGTACGAAGCCCGCCAGCAATCCAAGAAGCAACGCGACTGCAACGCCGAGTGCTGCAATGCTTGGTGAAAGTCCCAGGTTGGGGAAACCGCGGAGGATATCGCCCAGGAACGGAACGTCTTTCAGGATCGCGATGATAGCCCGCGAAATAAATATTCCCAGCAGTCCGCCCATCAGCCCCAGCAGCAGCGCCTCGCTCAGGATCAGCGTCATAACCAGCCCGCTCGAGAACCCGAGCGTCTTGAGCACGGCAATCTCCTGTTGCCGTTCGCGCACCGCGATACTCATGGTGTTCGCCGTGACCAGCAGAATGGTGAACGCCACCGCCATGCCGATTACGTTCAGCAAAAGAGCCAGATTGCCGGCAAGAGAAACAAAGCCGGCGCGAAATGCCTGCTCGGTTTCCGTCTTGGTCGGGTTATCGCTGTTCTCGAAGTGCTCGTCGATCTCTTTCGAAATGGCGCCGGCATGCGAAGCATCGTCGATCTGTACGGTGAGCGTGCCAATGCCGATGCGCTCGCCCGTGGCCTCGTATAGATATTTGAAGTTGAAGTACATCGAATCGAGATTGGTGCCGGGATACTTGGCTTCGTTGGTGTCGTAGATACCATCCACGACAAATTCAAACGGCTTGCCGACGCGATAGGGCGGAATGAAGCTTTCCAATTGCAACGTGCTGCCCACTTTCCAGCCCATCCGGTCAGCCAGCTTTCGACCGATGATGCAGCCGCGCAGATCGCCGAGCCATTTTTGCTTCTGGTCTTCGGGGAGCATGATCTCCGGATAAATCCGCAGAAACGCCTCGGGCTCAACTGCCAGGTTGGCGAAAAAGTTCTTGAAGTCGTCGCCTTGCCGTCCGCCGAACCAGGTGACGATGGTGGAATCGGTGACGCCCGGCAATGCCGAGATCTTCTGCTTGTAGCTGATGGGCAGGTTGTTGGCGAGGCTCACATAGTCGCGCACGACCAGCCGGCGCGTGCTGCCCGAGTGCAGTCCGAAATTCACCGCGGCCAGCACCGTCTGCAGCACGCAAATCAGGAAGATGCACACGGACATCGCCAGCACTGTGCTGAGCGTCCGGATCCAGTTCTTCCGCAGATGCTTGAGAATCAGAGGTGCGAACTTCATATCAGGCTGTCAGCACTCCCTTCTCCAGATGCCGCTGTGTGTGGGCGCGCGAAGCAGCTCGCGGATCGTGCGTCACCATAACGATCGTCTTACTGAATTCCTTGTTGAAGGTCTGCATCAGGTCCAGAATTTCCTCGGCGCTTCTGCTGTCCAGATCGCCCGTCGGCTCGTCGGCCACCAGCACCGCCGGATCGGTCACGATAGCCCGCGCAATCGCCACGCGCTGCTCCTGTCCGCCGGAGAGCTGCCGCGGATAGTGCTTCGAGCGGTCGGCCAACCCCACAATGCGCAACGCCGTCTGCGCGCGCTCGCGGCGCTCCTTCTTCGACAAGTGGCTAAGCAGCAAGGGCAGTTCAACATTCTCCACCGCATTCAGCACAGGGATGAGGTTATAGAACTGGAAGATGAATCCCACGTTGTGGCTGCGCCATTTGGCCAGCTCGCCCTCCGACATTGGCGTCAGATCGGTGCCGGCCACAACCACTCTGCCTGACGTTGCGCGGTCAATGCCGGCGATCAAGTTCAGTAAAGTGGTTTTGCCTGAACCGGAGGGCCCCATCAGCGCCATGAATTCGCCCGGCGGAACTTCGAGGTTCAGCCCATCGAGCACGGTGATCTGCAGGCTATCGCGCCGATAGACCTTGACGACATTCTGCACACTGACGGCCCCTGTCTTGGCCGCCACTTCGGTTGCGCTCATGATGACTCCTGTATCTGCAGTATCGCGTTTCAAGTTTGTGCTTTGCCGTGGCACCGCCTCAGCCGTGCCGTTTCGAGCCGCATACCACAAGGGCTTTAGCCCGTGAGGGGTAAGCCGTCCGATCTGACCCGGCTCTCAAAACACGCTCTAGCTCTTGATCTTCACCAAGGTCCCGTCCACCACTTTTTGCGGCGGATTATTAACCAGGCTCTCGCTGCCCGTCAGGCCAGATTTGATAATGATCTGTCCGTTCAACTCGTTGCCGGTTACCACCGCCACCTCGTGCGCCTTGT
>Ga0335070_10004322_pt1 | contig 16604 bp, 17 predicted proteins | sample Lox_Sample_13_FD_206722 | JGI IMG/M metagenome (GOLD analysis project Ga0335070, IMG submission 206722) | Soil microbial communities from Loxahatchee National Wildlife Refuge, Florida, United States - Lox_Sample_1.3 | ecosystem: Environmental > Terrestrial > Soil > Wetlands | place: USA... | reverse complement strand
CCCTGCAAATTTGGGCGGAGGTGAAGGCCCTCGCCATCGATGTCGCCCGCCGGTAGGTGATAATCTCCGTTCGGTCTTTCCATCGCCCTAGTCCTCTAGTCCGCCCGTCCTTTCAATAATAACTCTGAGGCGATGAAAATGAACGTGAGCGCAAGTCAGGGGTCGGCGACGACGGATCCATGGCTGCAGTGGTGTGGAGAGGCGCTTTGACAAGGTAGCTCCGGCGGTGTAGGATATGTTCATACTGGGTTCTTGATGCCGGCTCCGTTTTCCCAACCAGGCAGAATGGCGGACACGTCGATGGCACGGTGAGTCCTCTCCGGTCTGTTGGACGGTCACAGGTAAGGCCGGTTTCTGCTGTGGCGGATTTCATTTCATCGCGGATGGCGTAAGCGCTTCTTCCTTCCTGGCGGTCGACTCTTCGCTGCTCACCTTTCCCCTCCCTCTCGAGACTCCCAGACGAACCGGGGGCTGGTCGCGCTCCTCGGCGCGGGGCTGGAGCATGAGCGCATAGCCGGCACGGAGCCTCAGCTGCGGCGCGGTTGCGGGTGAATTCCGGGGGAAACCCCGCAAGCAGGCTACTAGCCCGCATTATGCACGAGACGCCGTCGCGAGATCGTGGGGATGGCCGTGCCACCGGGCAACCACAGGAACTTGGACCTGAGGCGTACTTGTTCAGTACGTCGAAAGGTGCGAGACCCGAGGACGCCCGGCAGGAGGGCCAGACCCGCGGTCGGGGCAGGTGACTCGGGCGTAATGCGGGCTGGAGGTAGCCGGGAGGTCCAGTCATGGAGACGACCAGAGAGTACTACTACCACAAGCTGTACGAGTTGGCGGCAACGTTGAATTCGACTCATGCCCCCGACACGGTGCTTCAGGCGTTCGTCGAGGGCGTGGCGAAGGGGATGGGGGCGAAAGGGTGCTCCCTGCTGTTGCTCAGTCCCGACCGGAAAAAGCTGGTCCATACGGTCTCCTACGGGATCAGCGCCTGGTATGCCAAGAAGGGGCCGTTGTTCGCTGACAGGAGTATAGCGGGGGCCTTGGAAGGTGAGGCGGTTGCCGTATACGACGCAGCGACTGATGAGCGAGTTCAGTATCCCCGGGAGAGCAAGGAGGAAGGGATCGCTTCCATTCTTTCGGTGCCCATGATGCAGCGCGGCGATATCATCGGCGTAGTGCGCGTGTACACCGGCTCGCCACACGAGTTCAGCGCGGATGATACCTATTTCGTCTGGGCCGTTGCCAATCTGGGCGCCATCGCCCTGGAGAACGCGAGGCTCTATGACTCCATCGAGAAAGACTACGAGAGCCTGAAACGCGACGTGGCCGAGTGGGGCCTTCGGATAGGAGGGGGAGGCGGGATGTGAAACAGTGAGGGGAAAGGTGCTCGACTCGCGGGGGAGTTCTACTTTTCGAGGGCCTCAACGTATGTCCAATATGATTTCCCGGTCCCCACCTCCTGGACCTGTACCTCCCTGAAGGCGCCCCGACGGGTCAGCACCTGCACCTTCTGACCTTCGCTTGTTTCCCACACCAGTCCCTGATCCTTCAGCTTCTGGAGCGCTTGACCGTTCTCGGCCTGGGAGAGTGCGCTCAGTCTCCGGAAGACGTCGAGATTTGTGGCCGCGGGATAGCCGCCGGCAAGGCGATATTCCGGGCGCTCGACCCCGGGCCCGTTTCGCTGTATCCAATGCGGCGCCCACGTCGGGAGAGTACCTCCCTGATCCCACCAGACAAAGGCGGAGATCGCCAGGGCTGCCACCAGCAACCACCACCAGCTTCGCCCGCTTTTCCCTCGGACAGCCATGCGCATACTTGCTTGACCTCGAACAGCCGGACCTTGTCTTTTTCCCGAACGCCATTCCCCGGCCTCTTTGCTCAGCAGATGCAATCCTCGGGCCAGCACGGAGGGTGAGTCTGGGGCGGCACCGGAGAAAGGCCCTGGCTATGAGGTTCCCCCCGGAGGGTTCGTGTGATACCCTGATCTTGGTTTCTCCTCTTCTTGGCGAGGGGGCCTGTTGGTGACCGATGTGACCTGCGGGTATAGAAGAGAGGCGGGACTGGGGGTCCGTCGCCCTGGGGCACGGGAAGATCGTCAAGCTCGCTGCTTGACAAGCAAGGAGGGGAGGTGCTCTGCGACTCTTACCGGGCGCGCTGCGAGTTCAGCCGAGAACATGTCAAGAAGATTCCCTCGGAGATGGGTGAAGGCAAACCTCCGGGCGGGTCGTGGGGGCGAATCTCAGCGCGAGTTCCCAGGCGGCAACAGGAGGGATCACCATGTTCTCAAAAAAATGGGCTGTGACAGCTTTGCTCGTCGCCGGTCTGTTCGTGTGCGGCGTGATTGCCGCCATCGCTGGTGAAGGGGACACGACCCGGCAGATCGTGGCCAAGGTGGACGAGCTCCTTGAAAAGAACCCTCTGGCTCCGGGCGAGAAATCGCAGATGATGAAGATTGCCGAGGACGACACGATCACCGTCTACCTCATCCGCATGGCACCAGGTGCAGAACTCGGCCCCCACATGCATCGGACCCACGACGAGATCGAATACTTCATCAGAGGCACGGCGCTCCTCTTCGTCAACGACAACTGGGTCGAGGTCAGGCCCGGAAACATTCATTTCAACCCCATGGGCAAAGCCCACGGCATGAGAAATACGGGAAGCGAGCCGTTCGTGGCGCTGATCGCCTTCACCCCGGCAATGAGGGAGACGGACAGGTATTTTCTGAAATGACGGTGAGGACAGGAGAGAAAGGAGCGGTCCCATGATCAAGCTGGATCTGGTCGGAAAATCCTTCGGTCCTACTGTATTCGAGTACACGTGGCGGGATGTCATCCTCTATCACCTCGGTATCGGTGCCGCGGCTCAGGACCTTAGCTTGGTCTTCGAGGGAGTGAAGGGAGGGCTCCAGGTCATTCCCACGTTCGGGGTGATCCCCGCCTTTGATGTCCTCTGGGAGGTAACGAAAAACCTAAACGTGGACTTGCAGAAGGTGCTCCACGGCGAGCAGGTCATCTTTGCGGACAGGCCGATCCCTCCCCAGGGAAAACTCCTGACCACCGCCCGACTCGAGGGCATCTATGACAAGGGCAAGGCTGCCCTGGTCCAGGTGCGCTCGGAGACCGCGAGCGAGGAGGGCGAGGCGCTCTTTCGGTGCCTCGCCGTTTTCTTCTGCCGCGGCGAAGGTGGATGGGGCGGAGATCCCGGACCGAAAGGTGAGCGTCACCAGGTTCCCGGGGACCGGCCCCCGGATTTTGTCGTTGCCGACCAGACCTCACCGGATCAGGCGGTCCTCTACCGGCTCATGGGGGACGTGAATCCCCTCCATGTGGATCCGGCGTTTGCCGCCGGCGCCGGATTCAAACAGCCTATCCTCCATGGGCTCTGCACCTTTGGCTTTGCAGCCCGGGCCATTATCAAGGCGGTGTGCGACAATGATGTCCGGAGGCTCAAGGAGTTCAAGGTGCGGTTTAGTAACGTGGTCTTTCCCGGCGAGACCTTGACCACGCGCGGCTGGAAGGTCGACCCGGATCTCTATCAGGTGGAGGCGGTGACGCCCGGAGGGGTCGCCCTCTCCCAGGCCTATGCCCGGGTGGCGGGGTAGATAGGCAGACACGGGGTTAACCAGGGAGGAGGTCGTTACATGGCCGGGACGCTGATAAAATGGCTCGAATTCCCCATGGGTGGGGAGTTTTTTGTCGTCCTCCACGATCTACTCGAGGAACCGGTGGATTGCATCGTCAACGCCGCAAACGGCGGGCTCTCTCACGGTGGCGGTGTGGCCGCGGCGATCGCCATGGCGGCCGGACCTGAACTCGACAAGGAGAGCGGCGCCATTGTCCGCGAGCGGGGTATGATCCCCACAGGTGAGGCGGTGGTCACGACGGCGGGGAAGTTGCCCTTCAAGGGCGTCATCCACACCGTAGGCCCGCGGCAGGGGGAGGGCGACGAGGAGAACAAGCTCGTGCGCGCCGTCCGCTCGGCTTTTCTCCGGGCCCATGAGAAGGGGTGGCGGTCGCTTTCCTTCCCGGGGGTGAGCTCGGGAATCTTCGCCGTCCCACATCAGATTTGCGCGAGAGCGTATCTGCGGGCGGTGCGCGGATTTTTCGGCCAGTACCCGGATTCATCCCTCAAGATCATCAGGCTCTGCCTGCTCGAGGGGCGACTCCTGGACGCGGTGAAGCGAGAGGTTGGGGCATGAGCGGCCTTAGTCCATGGCGCCCCAACGGCCGCGGCTCACCGGATGCTTAATCTTCCCCTTGCCAATCCCTGCACCTCCCTCTATCCTAGGAGAAGCGAGCCGGAGGGGTTTTCGCCTCTCCGCGCTCCATACCGGTTCATCACTCCCCTGCATCTATGAGCTCAAAGCGTCATACCCATTTCACCGGCGGCGCCGGAGCGCGTAGCCAAAGGCCGCAAGGCGTCGGCTGCTGAGATTCACGGCGGCGAGAAGGCTTAGCGGCGGAGAGGAGGTGGGAGGCGGGAAAACCGAGAGCAGAACTACCCACGGCCGAGCGTCTCGTTTCTCATGTTGCACCTGGAGGGAACCATTATGAGCACGGCGTTCAACGACTACGTGAAAAGGAAGTTCAGTCGGCCTGCGCCGCTGAAGGGGGTCAGGGTCCTGGAGGTGTGCACCCTTCTCTTCGGACCCGCGGGCCCGTCGTTTCTCGCCGCGATGGGAGCGGAGGTGATCAAGATCGAGCTTCCGCCCCTCGGCGATGTGACCCGGTCTCTCAACCCCTTCGGCTGGCTCTACAAGGAGCAGGGCCCCCCGTTCATGCACATCAATCCCAACAAGTACTACCTGGCCCTGGACCTCCATATCGACGTGGCCCAGCAGATCTTCAAAGAGCTCGTGGCCAAGTCCGATATCGTTGAGTTCAACCTCAGGCCCGGGGTGACCAAACGCTGGAACATCGACTACGAGACGATGAAGAAGGTGAACCCCGGCATCATCTATGTGGAGAAGAACGGCTTCGGCCAGTGGGGCCGCTACGCCGAGGAGGACCGGCCCTCGAACGACGGCGCTGCCCAGGCTCTCTCCGGCTACGCCTGGATCTCGAGCTTCCCGCGCCGGCCGCCGCTCAAGCAGGGCATCTGGATCTGCGATGTGTACGGCGCCCTCATGATGGAGGTCGCGGTGCTCTCCGCCCTTCACTATCGGAGGAAGACCGGGAAGGGTCAGTACCTGGAGATGTCCCAGAGCGAAAACATCATGCGTGCCATGGGTTGGGTGTGGCCCTACCAGCAGGTGACCGGAAAGGGGGTCGAGCCGGCGGGAAACCGGGATCTCTGCATCTGCCCCGCCGATACCTTCCTCACGGGCGATGACGATTTCTGTGCTGTCGCCGCCCCTGCTCCCGATGAGTTCAGGGGGCTGTGCACGGCCATGGGGCGTCCGGAACTCGTGGAGGATCCACGGTTCAAGGAGCACCCGACCCGCCTCCAGGACGAGAATGCCCTCGCCATCCTCAAGATCATCGCGGCGTGGGCCAGGACGAAGACGGCGGGTGAGATCGAGGCCCTGGGCCGGCAGCACGGGTTTGCCGCCCAGCGGGTCCATACCTCGAAGGACATGAACGAGGACTCACACCGTCGGAGTCGCGATTTTGTAAAGGAGATCGACGACCCCATGTACGGGAGATATCCTGAGCACGAGCTTCCCGTCATGATGTCGAAGACCCCGCCCAAGGTGAGATGGACGGTCCGGCCGGTGGGGTTCGACAACGACTACATCATGACCAAGATCCTCGGCAGGAGTCAGGCGCAACTCAACGAGCTCTATGCCAGCGGCGCCCTCGGCAGATGGAAGGAGATGCAGGGCCGGCGGCCGCCCCCAGACTGGGACAACCTTTCCGGAGCCATCTTGAGGAGGTGATGAGCCATGGCGGAGCACAAGAGACCGAAATGGGCGGATTGGGCGGATACGATCAAGGCACTCGACGACCCGGCCACGGCATACGAGAAACCCGAGGCCCTTGACGACCTCGTGGTCATCGATCTCAGCTCCCGGAGCATGGCCGGATGTTACTGCTCCTCCCTTCTCGCGGAGTTGGGGGCGGAAACCATCCGCATCGAGCCTCCCGGCGGCGATCTGGTCCGGACCTACTCCCCCTACGGCATCATGGTCAAGGGTACGGGTCTTGCCTATCTACAGGAGGGGAGGAACAAGTTCCACGTCACCCTGGACCTCGAAAAGGAGGAGGGGCGCGAGATCCTGAAGTCTCTCGTGGGGCAGGCCGATGTCCTCATCGAGACCTTCCCGCCGGGGACGATGGAGGGGTGGCAGATCGGCTACGACGAGCTGAGTAGGATGAACCCGAGGCTGATCTACTGTTCCATCACCGGTCTGGGCCAGTTCGGCGCGGAGAGCGGGAGGAGACAGTACGACTACGACAACATCTCCCAGGCGCGCTCGGGCGTCCAGTACCAGACGGGCGAGCTGCCGCCGGAGGGAAAAACCGTAAACGAGGTGCCCTACGCCGTTCCCACCAAGGCGGGCCCCTGGATCGCCTGGGCGACATCCGGCACCTTCGGCGCCCTCGGCATTCTGGCGGCGGTGTACTACCGGGAGCTTACCGGCGAGGGGCAGGCGATAGACGTCGCCACCCCCGAGGCGTACGAGCGCTTCAACGACTATGGTCTCCACTGGTACGCGGACCAGAAGGTGTTGAACGAGCGCTTCGGGAACCTCGACACGGCGCTCTGGCTCTACGGCTTCTACCCCACCAAGGACGGGGGCGTGTTTCTTGGGGGCCTTCGCCTCGAGATGTGGAAGGCCTTCGTGGACATGATAGGGAAGTACGACGAGTGGGGCGCCGACCAGTGGACGACCCTCGCCCCCTTCATGAAGAAGGACTGGCAGCTCAGATACCAGGGGATGATCAACCCTCTTACCAGCGAGTTCACCAGTGCGGAGCTGACCCGGAAGGCGGTGGAGTACGGGAAGACCGGGCGCCTGGCGCCGATCACCACCGTGGTCGCCGAGATCTGCTCGCCCTGGAAGGCGATGCACGATGAGAACTGGCTGGAGCGAGGGATCTTCACCCCCGTCCAGGACCCCGTGTACGGCTCGGTGATCTGCGCCCAGGCCCAGTGGAAGGCGACGGAGACCCCGCCGCGGACCAAGTGGGCTTGCCGGCCCGTGGGGTACGACAACGGCTACGTCTACCTCAAGTACCTCGGCTACGGGCCGACCAAGCTGAAGGAGCTCGGGGAAAAGGGGATCGTGTAAAGAGGCAGGAGAGCGACGAGGCCATTCTCTGGTCGGCGCCGGGGAGGAAAGGGAAGAGAAGGAACCCAACTTCCTCGGTGCCGGCTAGAGTGGTTTATCCCAGCGGACGACGAGGAAGGCTCCGGTAGTGAGGCCTTGCGCTTCGCCTTCTGTCTCGATGCTCTTTGCCCGCTCGGGGTTGTCGTGTTTCTGGAAGTGGACTGCGGTCCTGAAGCGGGCCGGAACGGACGCGAGGCTTGCCATCTCCTGCGGGGACCGGAAGCGGGCGTGCTGGAAGATGGAGTGACCCTCCGCGGCGGCCGCTTTGCGGCGCTTCGCCCACGGGCTCAGGCTGTTCAGGCAGGCGACGACGACAGACCCTTCGGGCCTGGTGACCCGGAAGAGCTCGGCGACGGCGGCCCGGGCATCCTCGACGAACTCGATGGCGGTGACCGAGACGGTCTTATCGAAGGAGCGGTCGGCGAAGGGAAGGCCGCGCATATCGCCCTGGATCATGGAGAAGGGGAGGCCGCTCGTCTTCCTTCCCGCGCGCCGGAGCATGGGGCGGGAAAGCTCGAGCCCGGTGACCCGCGCCCCCGCCTTGAGGAGGTCGAGGGTGAAGATGCCGGTGCCGCACCCCACATCGAGGATCCGCTCTCCCCGAGCCGGGCGGGTCATGTCGAGGAGAAGGCGGCTCTCGTACTCTCTCACCAGACCGCCCATAGGGGTCTCGAACCACTGATCGTACTTTTCCGGCCAGTCATCGAAGATCTCTGCCATCTTTTTCCTCTCCCAGTGAAGCGCGGCGTTTCACCCCAGTCCCAGAAGACGACGCCAGTATATCAGGCTTGCTGGCCCTCTGTCTCCGGCTGTCTTGCCGTTGAGGAGTGCGGACGGTTTCAGCTTCTCTTTCGCCGCTTCTCCTGTCATCATAGTCTCTAAGCTCGGATACATAGGGCCTCTGGAATAGAGCGGAGAAGGGCGGCGTGGTGATCGCTCCTTAGAATGGCCGGTGCTGGGAGGTCGCGTTATATGGCCAGATCCGAAAAACTTGCCGCGGGAGCTTCTGCCCTGGAAAAGTGCCTCTCGCAAAAGACTCTGATGGAAGAGGAGCTCAGGAGGAGTCGCCAGAAGTCTCGGCTCATCGTTGACGGCACCTCGCAAGGGTTTCTCCTGCTCGATCCGAATCTGGCGGTCACCGAGCTCAACAAGGCCGTCCTGCAGATCCTTGACTATGCCCCTGAGGAGTTGCTCGGCAAACCCTTCTACGACCTCTATGACCGAGGCTCGGTAGAGTTCTATTTCGCTGATATGAATCACTTGAGTTTTGAGGCCACCTTTCTCACCAAGGCCGGAAGAAGGGTACCAATCCTTTTCAATCGGAGCACACTCAGGGAGGATTCCGGGGAGTTGACGGGCTACGTGGCCTTCCTCACGGACTTGACCGAGTTCAAGGCAGCTGAGGCAGAGCGTCGACGAGCCGAACTGCTCTACGAGAAAATGTACGAGAATGCCGTCCAAGGTATGTTCCAGAGCACCTTATCCGGCAGAATCCTCAGGGCCAACCCTGCATTCAACCAACTTCTCGGCTACGAGGATGGGGAGCCGATCTTCGACAGGGAGGGGACGACGGAGAAGCTCTACGGAAATGTTGATGATTACCGGAAGATGGTCGCAGAGCTGCAACACGAGGGCGCCCTGTCAAACTATGAGCTGGAGCTCCGAAGAAGGGACGGTACTCCTATCTGGGCTCTCGCTAATGTTCGGCTCGCGACAGATGAGGCGGGCGAGCCCATCATTGAGGGGATCCTCGTGGACAATACCGCACGAAAAATCGCCGAGGATAAGCTCAGGAGGAGCGAGGAGAAGTACCGCTACCTGGCCGAGCACGACGCCTTGACCGGGCTTTACAACCGTCGCTACCTCTACAACCATCTGTCAGCCCTCCTTCACCAGAAAGAGGGGCAGCTTTCGCTGATTTTTATGGATCTTGATAACTTCAAGCTCGTGGTCGACACCCATGGCCACCTCCATGGGAGCCGGGTGATTCAGGAGGTCGCCGCAACCATCATGGGAGCTCTTGTCGAACCGGCCTACGGCGTGAGCTATGCCGGAGACGAGTTCGTCCTGGTCCTGCCCGGAGTGGCCAAGGAGAAGGCTTTAGAGGCAATCGGGGAGCTCCAAAAGCGAATCCTCCAGGCCAGCTACCTCAGCGCCGAGGGCTTGCAGGTGAAAATCACCGCCAGCTTCGGCGTCGCCACCTGTCCGGAAGACGCAACCGATGTGAAGGGCCTTCTCGCCGAGGCGGACCGAGCCCTTTTTGACGCCAAGGGGCGAGGCCGGAACGCGATAGGCGTGATCAGGATGGGCGCTTCAACAATCTGGCATGCCTAATGGTTAAGGTGCCCATCGGCGCACGAGCCTGGTCTGCGCCAGGTTTTTCAGCCGGCTCAAGCTCTCGACCACCTCCGTCCTCGCTCGCCTCTGCCGCTAGTTCCCCAACATCTCCTTCATGTTCTCCACCGCCGATTTCGCCTTGGCCCCGATGGTCTTGAGATCCCGGTCAAGGGTGCCGACCAGTCCGGGCGAGGCGACCTGCTTATAAATCGCGTCGAGAACGGCGGCGAAGATCTCGGTGGTGACGCCGCCTGCGGTTTTCTCGCTCACGTTCCTGAGGTGGACCTCCGAGAGCTTCACTTGGACGTTTTTTCCTCCGGTGCCGGACACAAGCACGTTTACCGTACCCTCTCTCAGGATCAAGTCCCTGATAAGAAGTCTCTTGCCGGGAGCCTTGCGGGCGGAGGAAGGCTCAGCCTTCTTCTCGCCGCTCTTCATGGCGTCGAGGATCGCCTTCAAATTGTCGGTTCCGTCCCTCTTCTCATAGAAAATCTCCGAGCGGAATACCTCTATCCTGTCGATGACCACGGTGTCGCTAAGGAGTGATTTCTCATCCAAGACCAGGTAGATGGAGCGAACTCTGACCGTTTCTGGCGAGGTGAAGCCCTTCGGACTGCCGAGGATGAAGTCGCTCAGCGTGGCAGTACCGGATAGCAAGGATATGTCCGCAGTGCTCACATGGACCTCGGTCTTTGTCAGCCGCGGCCCATAGAGGTTGATTGCTTTCGCCGCGAAGGGGCCGAGATTGAAAAGGACCACTACGATGACCACGATGAGTGCCATGAGGATAATGACGCTAACTAGGCTGAATTTTTTCATGGACTGGTTCCTCAACAAAAGAGCAGGGGGAATCGCTGCCGCACTTCTCAGTATAGTAGTATACGCCGCCGTTTTGACACAGCAAGGTGCAAGGGTGTAGAAAAGGGCGTCGGCGGCGCCAGTCCCTTGGAGCCGCGGGGTTTGCGACACCGTCATGTTTGCTTTTGCTATGAGAATGGGATACAGGAAAACGCGGTACCAAGATCAGCATGAAGGTGGCCCGGCCGCTGACGGAGGAAGGGCTAGCTGTCCGGGAGGGGAGATAATCAGTGCGGGCGGCCTGTAGTCGTGGAGGCAGCGCTACGGCATGGGGGTTGAGAGGAGGAAGGTATGAAGAGGCAATGTGTAGCGGTGCTCGTTATTGCCATATTCCTCGGGACCACGGCGGAGGCGAAGGTGGTTGGCAGGTCCGTGACCTACGAGCAGGGCGGCGTCCAGCTCGAGGGCTACCTTGCCTACGATGATACCGTCTCCGGCAGGCGGCCTGGGGTGCTTGTGGTCCACGAATGGTGGGGGCTGAACGAGTATGCCCGGGGCCGGGCCGATCAGCTCGCTGGATTAGGCTATATCGCCTTTGCCGTGGACATGTACGGCAAGGGGAAGGTGACCAGGCATCCGGAGCAGGCAGGAGCATGGGCGAAAGAGGTGAACAGCAATATCCAGGCTTGGCAGCAGCGTGCCCTCGCCGGGCTGGAGGTGCTGAGGCAGCAACCGCTGACGGATCCTGAGCGCATCGCCGCTGTCGGCTACTGCTTCGGCGGGGCGACGGTGCAGCAGCTGGCGTATAGCGGGGCCGACATCAAAGGGGTGGTGAGTTTTCACGGGTCCTTCGTCTTGCCTCCCACGGAGCTGATGAAGCAGGTGAAGGCAAAGATCCTTATCTGCCATGGGGCGTCGGACCCCATGGCGAAACCGGGAGACCTTGAGCAGTACGTTGCCGCCATGGAAAAATCAGGGCTCGACTGGCAGGTCATCATCTTCGGCGGCGCCAAGCACAGCTTCACCGTTCCCGAGGCGGAAAAGGCCGGGATGGCGGCGCTGGCGTATAGCAAATCTGCGGATCAGCGCTCCTGGGCCGACATGCAGGTCTTCTTGAAGGAGATCTTCGGGCTGCCGTGACGGTGATCCGGAAAGTGAGATGGGGGGCTGGAGACGATGAGACCTTTCCATACACACTATCACTGGTTTCAGCCTTCGTCCTTCGCTGCCACGCCGCACCTGCTCCTGGGGGGGCTTCTGCTCGTTGCGGGTCGCCGGGTCTTCTGGATTTTCGTCGGGGCGGCCGGTTTTCTCTTGGGTACCGAGGTCGCAGCCCAGGTGGCGAGCGGTGCGGCCGATTGGGTTGTCCTGGTCGTCGGCCTCGCCTTCGGACTGGCCGGAGTCGTTGTCTCGCTCTTCCTCCAGACGCTGGCTGTCGCAGCGGCCGGCTTCGTGATGGGAAGCTATGCGGTCCATCGTTTGATCCTCACGGTGCCGGTGGGTTGGGCAGGGTGGGAGTGGGCAGTCCTAGTCACCGGAGGGATTCTGGGTGCTTTGTTGGTTCTCGTTGTATTCGATTGGGCACTTATTATCCTCTCTTCCCTAGCAGGTGCGGCGCTGATCACCCAGGTCTTCTTCCCAGGCCGTGCGCTCATGGGCCTTTCGCTTTTCGCCTTGCTTGCGGCGGCGGGCATAGCCTTTCAGGGCGGTTTGCTGAAAAGGGGCATGATGGCGAGGACAGGTGTAGATGGGGGCAGGAAGCCGTAAGAAGCGGAGGACTCTGGGATGGGACGTATAGGAGTTGGACTTGTGCTGCTCTTCTTGGTTGTCTCATGTGCCGGACGGGAGGTGCAGCCACCATCGCCATCACCGCCGCCTAAGCCCGCGAAGATTGCCATAGTACTCGGGGCCGGAGCGGCGCGGGGCTTTGCTCACATCGGGGTCCTCAAGGTTCTGGAGGCCCACGGGATCCCCGTCCACATGATCGTCGGGACGAGCGCCGGGAGCTTCGTCGGGTGCCTCTCCGCGTACGGCTACGACGCCTTCCAGATCCAGAAGATGTCGTTCCTGCTGGAGAAAGGTGACCTTGCCGATTACACCATGCCCGACAACGGGTTCATCAGGGGGGAGAAGCTCGAGGAGTACATCAACAAGACGATCAAGGGCACTCCCATCGAGAGGCTGAAGACGCCCTTCTATGTTGTCGCCACGAACATCCAGAGCGGAGGGGAGACGGTGTTCGATCGGGGTAACACCGGAGCTGCGGTGCGGGCAAGCTGCGCCATGCCCGGCGTGTTCAGGCCGGTTAAGATCGGCAGCAAGATGTATGTAGATGGCGGCGTCGTGAGTCCGGTGGCCGTCGATGCGGCGAGGCGCCTGGGCGCCGATGTCGTCATCGCTGTGGACATCTCGTCCGGGGTAGACGACAAACAGCCTGAGACCACGGTGGAAACGCTGGTTCAGTCCATCAATATCATGTACGAGAAGCTTTCCGTGATCCAGCTTGCCCGCGCCGATGTGGTGATTAAACCGCAGGTGGCTCACATCGGCTCGAGCGACTTCACCAAGAAACATGAAGCGGTCCTCGAGGGGGAGAAGGCGGCGCAGGCCGCGCTTCCCAAGATCGTGGGGATCGTGAGCAAGCTGCGCGAGGAAGGAAGAATTTCGGAGAACCTGTGTCGATGGTACGGAACTTGAATCAAGGTCATTCCCAGGGCGCGCAGGCTCCCTCCGGTCGCGACCGTCAAGGGAAACCGGTTCCCGGGGATGAAGGGGGGCGACGCCATGATGAGATTGTATCAACGGGAGGAGTGCTCGGATTCCAAGCCGGTCCGAGAGAAATTGACCGACCTCGGCATAACCTACATCACCGTGAACGTGCCGAAGGAGAAGGAGAGACGGCGGGAAGTCTTCGAGGTCTCCGGCCAGTACTTTATCCCGGTACTCGTTGACGGAGATGTGGTCATCGCCAACGACCCTGATGGGATCGTGCGGTACTTGAGCGAACGCTATGGAGCGAAATGAGACGATCGAGCCGGGGTGGGCGAGCCCGCACGTGGCAGACGTCCGGGGTGGGGGGTATGGTGTCTATGAGCGTTACGGATCAGATCGAGCATATCATCGCCGCCTGTGACAAACTGCCTCCGTTTCCGGAAGTAGCGCGGAGGTTAATGCAGCTTGCGGAGGAGGCAACTACCGACGTCATGGATATCGTTGACGTGATCCAGTACGACCAAGGGCTCACCGCGAACTGCCTGAGGCTCTGTAACAGCAGCTATTACGGTCTGCGCGAGAGGGTATCCTCCCTCGACCACGCCGTAGTCTTGCTCGGCACTCGGGAAGTGGTCGCTCTGGCGCTGGCCCTGAGCTGTGGGTTTTCCGAGTATCAAAAGAAGCATCCGGGCTACGGTCTCCACGATGGCGAGCTGTGGCGACACAGCGTCACCTGCAGCAAGATCTCCCAGCTTGTCCTCAGAAGGCTCGGCTGGGCGGAAGATTCATACATATTCACGGCATCGCTCCTCCATGATGTGGGCAAGCTTATCCTCGACCCCTTCATGGAGGAGAGTTCACCGAAGATCGGGGCTCTCTTGGCGAACGGGCTGAGTCTTCCCGCTGCGGAAAAAGAGATTCTGGGTATCGATCACGCCGAGGTGGGCGGGATGATCGCCAGGAGCTGGAGATTCCCTGAGTCCCTCGTCGGCGCCATCCAAGGTCATCACAGCTCCCTCGGTGGGGAGGAACCCCATCTCTACCAGGTGGTGGCGTTCAGCAACCTGATCGCCCACGTGAGCTGCTATCATCGGGTCGGTCTGGCTCTGGTGATCCGGCCAAGCGTGCTTGAGGAGTTCAACCTGCTCCAGAGCGACATCGAGGATATCGTCACGGTAGCCCTGGAAGAGTTGAAAAAGGCGGAAGAGCTCTTGAGGATATCGGCCACTGCAGCGTCATCGCCTCCGTAGAAGAGGTCCGATGGCTGTATGCAGCGGCGCTCCCTTTCCCCCTGCGGGAGAGGGCAATGGTGAGGGGAAGAGGAGAATCTTCCTGGCGCTATCGCACCGCCTCCTTGAGAGAGCTTGTGGGCAAGAGGGTTCGACCCTTCTGCACGGCGGCGATAGCATCTGCACCAACGGAACAGGTAGCTCGTGAGCAAGAGAAAGAGACAGCATTCGAGGGTGAGGGTCTCATTCCCGGTGACCATGGTGAGCGGGGCTCGGTCCATTGAGGGGAAGGTCGAGAATATCAGTCTTACCGGTGCCCTTGTTCACTGCACTAAGCTTCCGAACCTGAACGAACGCCTCCACCTGCATATCGAACTGCCGGACCATCGCTACATGATGGTGGTGTACGCAAAGATCATCAGACTGGACATCCATCACACCGATGCAGGGGCGCCGGCATACGACCTGGGCGTGACCTTCATCGACATCTCGGACGAAGACCTTAAGTTCCTCTCCAACAACGTCCTCCACTAACCTCGCCTCTCGATCTTCGGATTGAGCTCTTCCCGGAGCCAGTCGGCAAAGAGATTGATACCCACGACCAGGAAGACCAGGGCAGCTCCGGGAAAGACGATCATCCACCACTTGCCCGCGTACACATAGTTCTTGCCGATGGCGATCATCATCCCCAGCGACGGCTCGGTGACCGGCACGCCGACGCCGAGGAAGCTGAGGGTCGCCTCGAGCATGATGACCACGGCGAGATCAACGGCGACGATTACGAAGATCGGCGGGACGGCGTTGGGAAGGATATGCCGCAGCAGGAGCCTTAGGTCACCGGCCCCGGTTGCCTTGGCGGCCATGACGTACGCCTCCTCCTTCACCTGGAGAACGCTCCCGCGCATGGTGCGCGCATACCGAACCCAGTCGGCGATACAGATGGCGAGTATGACGACGAGGATGCCGCCGTGCTTGAAAATGCCGAGGAGCAGGAAGGCGAGCAAGGTGGTGGAGAAGGAAAAGAACGTGTCCGCCAGCCGCATGGTGACGGTATCCAGCCACCGGCCGTAGTAGCCGGCCAGCAGCCCGATGGCAACCCCGAAGGTACCGGCGATGAGGACCACCCCAAAGCCGACGATGAGGGAGGTCCGGCAGCCATAGATAATGGTGCTGAGGATATCTCGGCCCTGATCATCCGTGCCGAGGAGGAAGGGCGCCTGGCCGCCCTCCATCCAGAGGGGCGGCTTCAGGAAGCTCTCTAGGGTGAGTTTCTTGAGATCGTATGGGTTCTGGGGCGTAATCAGCGGTGCCAGCAGCGTGGTGGTGAAAAAGAGGAGAAGAATAACACTCCCCAGGACGGCCGAGGGGTCGTGGAGGAAGCCGGAAAGCATCCGGGACTTGATGCGCCGTTCAGTCATAGCGGATCTTGGGGTTCAAGATCGCGTACAGGATGTCCACGATCGTGTTCAGGGTGATGATGATCAATGACGCCAGCATGATGTAGGTCACGATGACCGGCTGATCGTTTTCATAGATGGACGTGAGCAGAAGGTTTCCCATCCCCGGCCACTGGTAGATGGTCTCGGTGACGATGGAGAAGGCGAGGAGCTCGCCGAACTGGAGGCCGGTTATCGTCACCACCGGGATCATGACATTCCTCAAGGCATGCTTGAAGATCACCTTCCGGGGCGGCAGGCCCTTGGCCCAGGCGGCCTTGATGTACTCTTCGGCGAGCACTTCCCGCATCCCGGCTCTGGTGAGACGAAGCAGTACGGCGAGTTGGTAACTCGCCAGGGTGCAGGCCGGGAGAATGATGTGCCTGACGCCGTCCAGGGTGAGAAGACCGGTGCGCCAGAAGCCGAGCTGAATGGTGTTGCCGCGGCCGTAGGAGGGGAGAACTCCCGCGATCACGGAAAAGACCATGATGAGGAGGATACCGGTGAGGAAGGTCGGGATGGAGATGCCCCCAAGGGAGGCGGCCATGATCAGGCGACTCTTCGCCGCATAAGGCCGGAGAGAAACGAGAACACCCAGCCCCACCCCGACCACGAAGGCGAGGCATACGGCACAGGTGGCAAGTTCGAAGGTGGCCGGGAACCGCTCCAGGATAAGGGGCAGGGCCGAAACCCGGCTGACGAAGGATTTGCCGAAGTTGCCGTGGGCCGCGTTCCAGACGAACAGGCCGTACTGGACGTACGTGGGCTTGTCGAGGCCGAAGACGCGGCGCACCTCCTCCCGTTCCTGGAAGGTGG